>Ga0207422_1000084_pt1 | contig 366374 bp, 280 predicted proteins | sample MarCyaLeptolynsp_FD_187757 | JGI IMG/M metagenome (GOLD analysis project Ga0207422, IMG submission 187757) | Marine cyanobacterial communities from Panama - species 1 Leptolyngbya sp. (SPAdes) | ecosystem: Environmental > Aquatic > Marine > Unclassified | place: Panama: Panama City | collected...
CGAACAATTATTTATGGAAGAACGTCGCCGTACCATCCTCGCCGAATTAGAACAAGTCGGACGTGTATCGGTTAAAGACCTCAGCGACAAACTCAATGTGAGCGAAGTCACCATCCGGCAAGACCTACGCGCCCTCGCCGATGCCAATCAAATCGAACGCACTCATGGCGGTGCAGTCCTGCCGACTTCACGCGGGACAACACCCGAACTATCTTTTGATGTGCGTCTCCGCGAACACAATCTTGTCAAAACCCGTATCGCACAATATGCCTCACAGTTTATCGTCAACGGTGACAGTATCGCGCTGGATGCTTCGACAACTGTGTTTGCTATGTTGCCCTTTCTCAAGCAGTTGGAACGTCTGATTGTCGTGACAAATAGCTTGGCAGTGGCGCAGGAATTTTTGGATTTTCCAACAATTCAAGTGATGATGCCGGGGGGACAGTTACGCCGTGATTCGGTCTCGCTGGTCGGTACACCCGATGGATTACCCGATATTCACCTCAAAGCAGGCTTCATCAGTGTGCATGGCTACACGCAAGAAACCGGATTCACCGAGTCGAGTCTGGAAGAAGTGCAAATCAAACAAGCGATGCTTGACCGCTGTCTTGACAAGTACATCCTGCTGGATGAGCGTAAGTGGGGTAAGGTCGCACCGTATACGATGGTTAAGCCCGATAATGATACAACGGTCATCACAACCCGCAGTGCGCCCGACCCGATGGTTAAAGGCTTACGCGCCGATGGTGTGTGCGTCGAGTTTGCTGATTAAGCTAAGAAGAAAATTAAAAGCTCAAAATTTGTTGACAGCTTGCTTTCGACACGATACAATACAAAACGAAAGTAAACGAAAGTAATTATAAGTCAGAAGTTTCACTCTAAAATATTTTTTCCGTGATTCGACAAATCGTCAATCACACAAGTGAGATTTATTTATGACCGAAAAACATGTTATTGCAGTAGACTTAGGAGCATCATCCGGTCGCGTCATGGATGTGGCGTTTGATGGTGACCGCATTAATCTGACCGAAGCCCACCGCTTCCCTAATATTCCTGTACAGACACCAAACAAACTCTATTGGGATGTGCTGAGACTGTGGCACGAAATTACAGTTGGTATTGATAAAGTTGATTCCGCTGACTCGATTGGTGTTGATACATGGGGTGTTGATGTCGCCTTCCTCGATAGCACCGGAGAACTACTGAGCAACCCTGTCCACTACCGTGACCCGCGTACCGATGGCGCGATGGATTGGGTATTTGAGCATATGCCCCGCCGTGAAGTCTTTGAACGCACAGGGATTCAGTTCATTCAACTAAACGGACTCTATCAAATCGCTAGCCTGATTCGTGATGGCAGTCCCCTACTCGACTATGCCGATACCATGCTGACAATCGCTGACCTGTTCAACTACTGGCTGACAGGCTCAAAGACGTGTGAATTTACTGAAGTCACCACCACACAACTGTATAATCCGCAAACGGCTGATTGGGATAGAGACATCATGAATGCCATCGGGATGCCAACCGACATCCTGACACCAATCGTGCAACCTGGTACCAAAATCGGCACATACAACGGCATTGATGTGATTGCGCCCGCCTGTCATGATACCGGTAGCGCAGTTGTCGCTGTGCCGACCACCACCGAAAATTATGCGTACCTCAGCAGTGGCACATGGAGTCTACTCGGTCTTGAGGTCAAAGACGCGATTATCAACGATGAAGCCTACCAAGCCAATGTCACCAATGAGGGCGGGTATGAAAACACCTATCGCCTGCTAAAGAATATCATGGGCTTGTGGGTGGTTGACCAATGCCGTTCCACATGGGCGAGTGAAGGCAATAACTATAGCTTTGAGCAATTGACAGGCATGGTGCAATCCACTGACGCTTTTAAAGCTTTCATCGAACCTGACGACAATACCTTCTTCACCCCCGGCGATATGCCAGCGCGAGTTGTAGACTACTGCCAGCGTACCAATCAGACCATACCAGAAACTCATGCTGAAATTTTGACGATTGTCTATACCAGCCTTGCCTACAAATATCGCTATGTACTGGAACAACTCATTAATGTATCCGGTCAAGATGTGGATAGATTACACATCATCGGCGGTGGGTCACAGAATGGTTTGTTGAATCAGATGACTGCCAATGCCATTGGACGACCTGTTGTAGCGGGTCCTGCCGAAGCAACGGCAACTGGCAATGCTATCGTGCAACTGATTTCTATTAGTGAACTCGGTAACGTCGCCGAAGCCCGTACCATGCTCAGCAACTCGATGGATACTGTCACCTATGAACCACAGAACACCGATGCTTGGAACGAGAATTACGAACGCTTTAATGCCTTGTTAGCTTAGGACAACCCATGACCGACGCTTTACTTCAACTCAGCGGTATTAACAAATATTTCCCCGGTGTCCATGCGCTTAAGGATGCCGAATTTAACGTGCGACGTGGTGAAGTCCATGCCTTGCTCGGTGAAAACGGCGCGGGTAAATCCACCATGATTAAAATTATCTCTGGTGTTCACAAACCGGACACTGGCGATATGGTGCTTGCCGGACAACATGTCAGCTTTAACAACCCGCGTGAAGCACAGAATGCAGGTATTGCCACAATTTATCAAGAACTCGGTCTCTATCCTGAATTGACCGTCGCCGAAAATATCTTCATGGGTCATGCGCCGATGAAAAATTGGGGACTGTTCAAGACAATTGACTGGGACACCATGCAACAACGCGCCGAAGCATTACTCGGTGAACTCAATATTCATAATTTAGATGTTGGCGCAAAAGTTGGCACACTCAATGTCGGCAATCGTCAGCGTGTCGAGATTGCAAAAGCATTATCACTCGATGCACAAATTCTGATTATGGATGAGCCAACCGCTGCTTTGACCGAAAGTGATGTCGAGCAGTTGTTCAGCATTGTGCGTCTATTGCGCGAGCGCGGTGTAAGCATTGTTTACATTAGCCATCGCCTTAACGAAGTCTTTGAATTGGCTGACCGCGTGACTGTTCTGCGTGATGGGCAGTATATCGGCACTCAGGATGTCGCGGATACAACCGAACGCGACCTAATTAGTATGATGGTTGGGCGCACGATTGATAACTTATTCCCTAAGCAAGAGTCAGAAATCGGAGAAGTTGTACTTGAAATCCGTAATCTGCATCGTCCCCCATTGACCAATAACATTTCGTTTAAAGTCCATGCTGGCGAAATTGTCGGCATTGCTGGTCTCGTCGGGTCAGGGCGCAGTGAAACAGCACAAGTTATCTTCGGTGTGCTTCCCGCAGAATCTGGTGAGATTTGGGTCAACGGTCAAAAGGTCAACATCAATCACCCATCAGAAGCTGTCGAACACGGTATCGGCTATGTACCGGAAGACAGAGGGCATCAAGGTCTCGTCAAAGAGATGACCATCCGTGAAAACACATCCATGGCAGTCCTCGACTCGGTATCTGTCAACACCTTTATCAACCGCGCCAAAGAACGATTATTAGCCAACGATTCAATTGACCAGCTTAATATCCGCGCCACTGGCTCAGAACAAATTGTCAACAAGTTATCCGGTGGCAATCAGCAGAAGGTCGTCGTAAGTAAGTGGTTGGCAAGCAATCCGAAAATTCTCATTATGGACGAACCCACACGCGGGGTTGATGTCGGCGCAAAGTCTGAAATTCACCGTCTGATGAGCCAACTCGTTGCGGAAGAAGGTTTAGCCATTCTGATGATTTCAAGTGAGTTGCCGGAAGTCCTCGGCATGAGTGACCGTGTGCTGGTCATGCGTGAAGGGCATCTCGTCGGTGAATTTACCCGTGAAGAAGCCACACAGGAAGTTGTCGCTACTGCTATGATGAGCGAAGTCAACGCAAAACGAAAGGAAGCAGGCGCATGACAGCTAAAGAGAAGACACCGCCTGTCCGTCGCAAACCGATACATTTCATCGGAATCATTCTGGCACTTGTCATTGTCGGCGCATATCTCTATTTGCCGTTTGCCAACCAGCCCGAAATGGGTGCTTCGACGATTGCTCAAATTACGGAGAGCAAACGCTCCAACGAACTCGATATTTTTACCAGTGGTATCCAGTTAATCCCACTTGCGAGTCTCGGCATCTTTCTATTAGGTGTATGGAATATTGCGACACCACAAGCCAGCCGTGCTATCTCGTTATTGATGAGTGCAACGGGTTTGCTGGTCATTGTCTACTTTATTAACTTTGCTCAAGATTATGTTGCGGAAGAAGCGACTTACTTCGATAGTATGGGCATTGCCTTTTGGATAATGCTAATATTCGGCATATTAACGATTATCCAGATACTCATCCCACGAGGCATCACAGAGCATCGCTTCCGTATCACACAGATATTCGGCAATCAAGAGAGTATCATTATCTTCGGCTTGATTCTGCTTATCTTCGCTGTCGGTATCGCCAACCCGCGCTTCTTGCAAGAGCGTAACATCTCCGATATTTTATCAGGTAATGCGTATATTGCCGTCGCTGCGCTGGGTATGTCGATGGTGATTATCACCGGAAACATTGATATTTCTGTCGGGTCATTGGTTGGCTTGCTAGCGGTTATTAGTGGTCGGCTTGTGGTTGATATGTCGGCTAATCCTGACCCGTTCATTCAGTCGATTGCCATTCCTATTGCATGGTTTGCGCCATTGGTGGTCGGTGGCTTCTTCGGCGCATTCATTGGTTTTCTCGTCGCTTATCTCCGAATACCCTCAATTGTGGTGACACTCGGTATGCTCAGTATCATCAAAGGGATTCTCATTATTTGGACAAATGGTGAGCGCGTCACAGGTATGCCTGATGGATATTTCCTGTCGCAGGTACGCCCAATGGGGATTCCGATGCCGATTATCTTTATGGTGGTATTGACGATATTGGTCGCCTTATGGATGCGCTACAGTCAGACCGGACGAGCCTTCTATGCACTTGGCGGTAACTCCGAAGCAGCAAGATTATCGGGACTGTCTGAGAAGCAACTGGTTATGACGGTATTCATTTTGAACGGTGTGTTTGTCGGTATCGCCAGCGTGATGTACTCAACACAATTCAACATCATTCAAGCCACACCGCCACCCGCCCTTGAACTGTCAGTTATCACATCGTCCGTCGTCGGTGGTGTCAGTATTCTCGGCGGGACGGGAACAGTGATTGGCTCAACATTAGCAACGCTACTATTAAACTTTATTCGGTCAGCAATGATTTTTATCAATGTGTCCCCCTTCTGGCTCAAAGCCGTACAGGGTGCGCTGATTCTTGCGACTGTACTGGCTGACTTGATTCGTCGTCGCCGACAACGTCTGTAGACAAGGTATAAGTTATGGCAACTATGGAAAAAGCAAAAACCGACACACCATCCATTACGTTTGGTGAGCGTCTGCGGAGCATATTACTGAGTCAAGAAGGTATCCTTCTGCTCATCACGATTGCCTCGGTGTTGTTCTTGTCAACCCGTAGCGACGAATTTCTGACCGCAGAAAACCTACTCAAGCAAGGACGCTTCGTGACCGAAATTGGTCTGATTGCTATCCCGATGACCTATATCATTATCACAGGCGGGATTGACTTGTCAGTTGGGTCAATTCTTGGGCTAACAGCAATTGTGTTGGGTTGGACGTGGCAGGAGCTTGGATTCCCGTTACCGCTTGCAATCCTGACGGGTATCATCACTGGAACGCTGGCTGGTTTTGTGAATGGGTTCTTTATCGTGCGGGTTAAAGTCCCACCGCTGATTATGACGTTAGCGACGCTGGCACTCTATCGTGGGTTGGCAGAAGGCATCAGTCAAGCGAAGTCCGCACGCGGGTATCCTGAGTGGTTCTTCCAACTTGGTCAGGGTGAATTTCTCGGTATCCCAACACAATTATGGTTGCTGATTATTTCTGTGATTATCTTCGGCATCATCCTCGCCCGCACCCGTTTAGGTCGCGCATTATATGCGATTGGTAATAACGAAACTGGTGCGCGTTTCTCCGGTCTGACGGTTGACCGTTACCTATTGTTCATCTACAGCTTTTCCGGTTTTATGTCGGCATTAGCAGGATACATCTTTGTGTCGCGGGTCAGCACCACGCGCTCAGACATGGGCACAGGCATTGAATTGGATGTGATTGCAGCGGTCGTTGTTGGCGGAACGAGTATCTTCGGCGGGACGGGGTCCATCGCAGGCACAATGATTGGTGTCGTCTTGATTCAGCTATTAAAGAACGGGTTATCGCTGACGAATGTCACCAGTGATGCCCAAATTGTTGTTATTGGTAGCGTTTTAATTTTAGCGATTCTTGTGAATAACTTCATCCAGAGTCGCCGACAAATAACATAACCCATGAAAGGGGGTGGTTATATCGAAAGAGCCAAACGTAATACGTCATATCAACTATCAAAGTTAGTTTTACGGAGATCTATACTATGAAAAAATCATTTGCAATAACCCTAGTACTCGGTTTGCTGGTCGCATTGTTCAGCTTCCCCGTCGGCGCACAAGATGCACGCTGGGATGGTGCTGACGACCTCGATGTGAATCCTCTTGAATGTGGCATGATGGACATGATGGAAGAGGATATGGACGAGGAAGACGGCGAAGAAGAAATGATGGAAGAAGACGATGAGATGATGGAAGCCATGGAATATGATGGCGGACAAGTTGCCATGATGGACGACATGGAAAGCATGGCTGGCATGGACATCACCCTCGTGGACGTTCCAAAATTAGTCGGTATTGGTTACTTCGCTGCAACCACACAAGGTCAACAAGAAGCAGCAGAAGAACTCGGTAATGTAACTGTTACAACAGATGCACCAACCGAAGCAAACATCGACGACCAAATTCAGGTTATCGACAGCTACATCACCCAAGGTGTTGATGGTATCCTCTTTGCTGCAAACGACCCTGTCGCTATCTCCCCTGTTCTACGTTCCGCATTGGAACAAGGCATCCACGTTGTGGGTTATGATGCAAACTCCGAACCAGATGCACGCGAATGGTTCGTCAACCAAGCTGAATTTAACGGTATCGGTAAAGCTATGATTGATAGCCTCGTTGACCAAATGGGCGACGACGCATCCTTCGGTATCGTTACCTCCACATTCACCACACCAAATCAGGCACGTTGGATTGCTGAAATGTGGGCATATGCTAGCGAATGTTATCCTGACCTCGAATGGCTGGAAACACTCGAAGCACAAGAAGATGCAGTATTGAGCTTCCAACAAGCACAAACACTCATCAACAAATACGGTGAAGACCTTGATGGTATCCTCGCTATGACATCCGTTGCTACACCAAACAGCGCAGACGCAGTTCAACAAGCTGACTTGTGTGCAGATATTGCTGTTGTTGGTCTGGCTACACCTAACGACATGAAACCATACGTCAACGAAGGTTGTGTCCGTGATGTGGTTCTCTGGAATCCAGTTGACCTCGGTTACGCTGCAGTTTACGTCATGCGCGCAATCATCGACGGCGAATTTGCTCCTGGTGACACCTCCGTTATGGCTGGTCGCCTCGGCGAATTGCAAGTTGTCAACGGTAGTGAAGTTCTGCTTGGTGCGCCATTCATCTTCAACGCTGACAATATCAACGACTTCGATTTCTAAATCGAGTTAATCTGTAACATAACTTGTAGGGACAAGGCATGCCTTGTCCCTACGATATACATCACCTATCTAATAGGAAAATCTAAATGACCTCAAAACTACAGACCCTCGTTGAGATGACGCGCACCCTCGGCAAACCAGAAAACGATTATGTGATTATCGGTGAAGGCAATACCTCCTGTGTGATTGATGACAACACGTTTTACGTCAAAGCCAGCGGGAATCAGATGAACGGTATCAGCGAAAGTGGTTTTGTTGCCGTGAATTTTGAGCCGATTCTTGGTCTATTGGATAATCCACCGGAGACAATGACAGAACAAAAAGCGGTCATGCAATCGGCGCGGGTTGACCAATCCAATGAGATTCGTCCATCGGTTGAGGTCACATTTCATGGGATGTTGCTGAAAGAATGTGGTGTGCAATTTATCGGGCATACCCATCCGACAGCCATTAATCAGTTGATGTGTAGCACCCATGCAGAAGACTTCGCGCTTAAGCGTCGCTTCCCTGATGAGGTGGTGTTATGTGGTCCGCAATCTGTGCTTGTCCCCTACGTTGACCCCGGACTGCCACTGGCAATCGTCATGCGCGATAAAGTGCGCCAATATATGGACAAAAACAGTGAAGCCCCGAAGGTCATTCTGATGGAAAATCATGGCGTGATTGCACTCGGAGATACACCAACTGAAATCTTGAATATCATGGCGATGGTGGTCAAAGGCGCGAGAATCTTCGCAGGTGCATTGATGATTGGCTCACCGACATTTATGACTGAGGAAGACATCTGGCACATCTACAAACGCCCTGACGAAATCTATCGTCGCAAGTTGTTTGTCGATGAAGCCAAGAAATAATAACACTTACTGTGATGCCATGTCCTCAACCGTTTGCGGGAGCAGACACAGCTACTCCCCTACATTTTTACAATACTTGACACAACTCTAGGAGACTATTATGCCTACCAATGGCGCGCTCACTTGGCTAATACCGGATGCCTATCTAGCAACACCCGCTGATGACGATGAAGATATGAAAAATCATGAAGCCATTTGTGTCTTAAACGTCACACCCGATGATGCACATCTCAAGTTAGATTTCTACTTTGAAGACCGTGACCCCGTTGAAAATATCGAAATTACCGTGCCTGCCAAACGTTGTCCACACCTGCGCCTCGATAAACCGGAACAAATTGGTGGTTATGAGATTCCCTTTGATGTGCCGTATGGCGTTCGCATCCGCAGTGATGTGCCGATAGTCGTACAGTATTCACGCATGTATGCCAGTGACAGCAAAATTGACAGCGTAATTACGACAATTGCATATGCGGTAGAAAGCTAATTCAAAATGGAGAACTTGTCACATGCTGAGTTGCTAGATGAGATTCTGCATGACGCACCAGATTTGATGAAGGAAGCTATTGAGTCAAAAGGTAAATTTGGAACACGAGCCATTACATTTCAATGCTTGGCGAAAAATTATAGAGATGATGACGAAACATACAAACGAGCAGAAGTTGCTTGGGTACATTTGCTTTATCATCATCGAAGTGCAGGTAATGGACCTGTTCAAACTGCCCATCAACAAATAGCAAAAAGAATTAACCAAATTGCAGAAGAACAAGGATATGTTAAACAAGGTGACAAAACTACGGTTAAAGACATATTCTGCAGAGAAAATGCCTCTTATGAACAGTATTGGGTAGCTCATCCAGCAAAAGTCTAGTATTATTTGCATCCTGCAATCAGATTCAATCACAGGATGCCTATCGAAATTACTCAGACCGCTCCCGTGAGAGAATGCTATAAGTCAATTGGTCGAGATAGTCCCCATTACGGAATAGCTGTTGTCGCCAGCGTCCCTCCATCGTGAATCCAACTTGTTCCAATGCGTTAATGAGTGTGGTTTTGTCTTCAGCACAGTTGACTCCGATGCGATTAAGATTCGCTTCCCAATAGGCAAACTGTAGTACCGTCTGAATGATGTCAGACAAACTATCTTCCGTGAGATAGTCTTCATCAATCACACCGACGCGCATCTCGGCATGACGGGCGTTCCAACCGATGTCACTCAGAGAGGCAACACCGATGCAGGTATCATCCTCAATCCATCGCACAGCAAAGACAATGTCACCTGTCTTTTTCTGGCTCTCAATCAGCTCTTTTGCAGTTGTTGGTCGTAGAGGAGCAGTCCCATTATGCCAGTAGTTTAACAGTGTATCCGACAGTAAATCATCGCTTATTGTATTCAGCAAATCATTGGATACAGCATCAAGATAAATATGCTGTCCGCGCCGTACCTCATCGCCACGTATTGACTTAGTCATTCTGCGCCTCCCATTCTGAGCATAGTATTCCCATTACAATTTGGTCGAAATATTGCCCATCGTGATAGAACATTTCCCGCTCACGGGCTTCATGCACAAACCCCAATTTTTCATAGAGTCGAATGGCATGGGTGTTGAAGCTCATAACATTCAAGTAAATGCGGTTGAGGTTAAGCTGCTCAAAACCATAGCGCATCATCAATCGCATGACCTCACCACCATAACCTTTGCCACGATAGTCAGGATTAGACAGATTGATGCCAATTTCGGCATGGTGCGCCCACATATTCAAATCCGTAAGCGCAGTTATGCCAATAAATATTTCATCATCCAATGTATGTATCGCAAATACCTGTGATTTTTCGTTGCGTAAATCCGACTGAAACCACCCGTTCGGGTCAAGTAAATCATCAGCCGACATCGGTACGCTCATATACGGGTTGACCAACCGTTGTAAGCCAAAGTCAGATAACCAGCGAGCGTGTTGGGGTAAATCGTTGTCTGTGACGGGAGCTAATCGTATACGCTCACCGTGAAATAATGATGACATTGCAAGTCCTTTATGTTGTGTTGTGAGTTATGTAATCAAAAATAGCGTCTGCTAGTCGTATGTCTAGCAATCGAAGCATGACTAGTATGCGGTTTCCTGAGCGACAAAACTCAGGTTAGCGGACTTCTGCAATTATGTTCATCATATGGGATTAGTTTACCACATCAGGCTGTTTGGAGAATGAGTCCAATAACTTTTAAATCATATCATGTAATCTGATTGTTGCTTATCACGTTCAGCCTTGTGTTTTTCTAATGCCCCGACACCAAACAAAATGTCAGTCGTAATCGAAAAAGTAAACCTACCAGTACCGCAATGCCTGACGGAACATGTTACGCAGGTCGTCTTCGGTCGCTTTGATGGGTGCGAGTTTGGTCAGGCGTTCTTGCTTGAGTGTGCCTGCGACCAATGTATCAATATCATCTTCAGTAAATCCAATTGCGCCTAAGCCGTTGGGGACTCCGGTTGCTTTCATTACGTTGATGAGTGCCTGCGCTAAGATGTCACCTGCATCTTCTAGTTTTGCGTCGGTGATGTCCACACCCATGAGTGTCGCCGCATACAGATGGCGTTCTGGGTTGGCTTGTGCTGTAAAGCGGAAAACAGGCGGGGCATTCAGAATCACACTCATACCGTGTGGGATAATCGGCGCGCCGTCGGGATACCCATCAGGCACATACCCTTTCACATTACCAGATACCGGATAAGACATCGCGTGTGGATAGTGAACGCCAGCATTACCAAAGCCGATACCTGCATAAGCCGATGCGAGTAACATGGCACTGCGCGCTTCGGTATCGTCGGGGTCATTCATCGCACGAACGATGTTGCTTGAAACCATCTCAACTGCTTTGCTTGACCACATATCACTGATGGGATTTGACCCCTGATAGGGTGGGCGTAAGGTGGGATGCTCCGGTGCGAGACGTTCATTGAATGGCACAGCGGTCAGGGATTCGATAGCATGGCAGAGAACATCCAGTCCGGTACTCGCGGCGACAAGAGGTGGCATGGTCTTTGTATTGTTCGGGTCTAGGATACCAAAGTTGGGACGCAGATAGCGGTGGGATATACCTGTTTTGACCTTGAGTTCGAGTAGGTCAAAGATAGCGACTCCAGTGGTTTCGCTACCTGTTCCGGCTGTGGTTGGGACGGCAATCAGTGGCTTGACGGGACCCGGAATCTGACGACCTTCACCGATAGGCTTGTTGACATATGCTAGTAAATCAGCGGGATATGTCGCATATAGATTTGCGATTTTTGCCGTATCAATACTACTCCCCCCGCCGACTGCAACATAGCCATCAAAGTCCCCATCTTGGGCAAAGGCGATCGCATGTTTGAAGGATTCATCAGTCGGTTCGACGCGCACACCCGAATAGAGGACTGCATCAATATCGGCATCAGCCAGTGCAGACATAACAACGGCGACAGGTTCGAGTTCGGCAATCGTAGGGTCTGTGACAACCATCACGCGCTTTGCACCCAACTTTTGCATATCAAAGCCGACTTCGCGGGTTGACCCTTCGCCATATTTAATTGACGAGGTATCCATTGTAAATGTGGTTTCATAAGTCATAAGAAATATCTTTCATATTAAGCTTGTCATTATCGTATTCATTCTATACAAATATGATAACCACAAAGGCACGAGGGACACAAAGAATATGTCATATTTGTTTGAAGTTGCAGTCGATTCAATTGAATCAGCATTAATCGCACAATCGGCAGGTGCAAACCGAATTGAGTTATGTGCGGGATTGGCAATTGGCGGGATTACACCATCACACGGCATGATTGCAGTCGCGCGGGAACGTTTGGAGATACCTATCAATGTAATTATCCGTCCGCGTCGAGGTGACTTTCTCTATAGTGAAGCCGAGTTTGAAATGATGCGCCGTGATATTGAGTATGCAAAATCACTGGCGGTAAATGGTGTTGTGATTGGCTTGTTACGTGATGATGGGACAGTTGATATTGACCGCACCCGCATTCTGATTGAGCAGGCACGACCGCTGGATGTTACCTTTCATCGCGCTTTTGATATGACCACAGACCCCAAGCAAGCACTCGATGACCTGATTGCACTTGGGGTAAATACGGTGCTGACATCAGGTCAAGAAGCTACGGCAGAGCTGGGATTGCCTCTGATTACGGAGTTGGTCAAGCAAGCACAGGGGCGTATCAATGTCATGCCGGGAGCTGAAATCAACCCGAATAATATCAGCATAATTGTCAAGCAGAGTGGCGCGACTGAGTTTCACTTTTCGGGGAAGGCGACGATAGATAGTGGGATGCAATATCGCAATGACAAGTTAGCAATGGGTGGCGGTGATAGCCTGTCGGAATATCAGTTGACGGTTGCTGATGCGAATACGATTCGGGCGATTATCGAGAATGCAGGCATGGGGTGAAGATAACATTCACCCCTGCGAATATGTTTGATTCGTTAGACGAAAAGTGGCTCCATCTGCCATTCATCAACCATAGCTTGCATGACATCATCGGAGGTGCGTTCTTCAAACCGTTCGGCGGCATCTAACACCATCGGCAATAGGTGAATGTCGCCAGCCGTGTTGAGGAAGACATCGGGATTACCGAGTACCCAATGGACAGCTTTGTCGATGCTATCTTGGTCGGATAGCGGTTCATACCATGTGTTATGGGTGCGTTCTTCTTTGGGGTATGGACGGCGTGTAATCGACTTGATGGTCTGAATAGCGCGGTTCTTGTCTTTACACATACGGACAACTTCCTCAAAGCCTTCACGATACGTTTCGTTCTGCATCATGAGGTAGTTGTAGGGTAACAGTACCGAATCAAAATCGAAGAAATCGAGGCTTTTCTGGTGCATCCGTGCAATCGCAACGTCGTGTCCGGTCACGCCAATATACTTGACCAATCCCTGTTCCCGTGCTTCTTGAAGATATTCCAGCACACCACCCGATGCCATCGCAACGTCCCATTCTTCTTCACCAACGAGATAGTGCAACTGGATTAAATCAACATTATCAACCCGCAGGCGTTCTAGTGAATGTTCAAATTCTGCTTTAGCTTTGTCATAGGTACGTGCGCCTGTTTTGGTGGCGAGGAAGAAATCATCACGATGTTTTTCCATCCACGGACCGAGGCGCAATTCGGAATCGCCATAGCTGGCAGCTGTGTCAATGTGGTTGATACCGTGTTTGATGATGAGTTCCATTGTTTGGTCGGCTTCGTCTTGTGTCACATTACCGAGGGCTGCTGCACCAAAGAGTAAGCGAGTGCTGTTGTGTCCGGTACGTCCAAAAGACATTTTTGAAATTGGCATAAATCAACTCCCATATATTGTTTCATTTAGTAAATAGTATAGCGCGAATCATCGTACTTTATATTTGTAGCAGTTAAGTGTATCGTTGGCATATTATTTCAAACGCATCGTAACAATGAGGGCAACCTGTGACAACTTTTATTCCGGCATCTGTACGTGAACAAAGCGGGGTTTTATCCATGTTTGGGGCGGCAACGATATGGGGGACATGGGTGCTGATTATCTCTGCGGTGACCTTGCCCGGTATCTATATCCTACCCGTGACCTTCACTTCATCTGCAATTGCACTGACTGTGTTTGCACTGGTATCTCATCGCTTTGATGCACTGATGCAAATTCTGCGAAATCGAGATTTTATGCGATTGGTGCTGTGGGTCGGCTTGTTTGAAATTACACAGTCGTCCTTATATTTTGTGTCCTATAGCATGGCGATACAGGATGGCGGGTCAGTCGTGATTCCGGTGATTCGTTCTTTGGCAGGTATCGTCACACCTGTGCTGGCGACCTTCAGCAGTAACGAACGTTTTTCCAAGATGTATTTGTTTTACGGTACTCTGTCGAGCATTGGCGCGATTCTGATTTTTTCGCGGGGTGGGATTACGGCAGGCGAAGAACTGAGCTATCTGGCATTGGTGCTGGTAACGGCATCTGTTCTTTTACGAGGATGGTTCTATTTGCAACAGCGTCGTGTCGCACAAGAGATGATGATTTATCAGATGGATGCACGATTGGTGTTGACAGTACAGATGATTGTCTCGTCAATGATGTTGTTGATTGTATCGTTGGTCTACTATTTGGTGACACCCACGCCAGATGTTGTGAATCCACTGAACGAAATTGCGTTCCTCGCTGTTCTCGGTTTGACACATACTGGTTTAGCGTCGCTGTTACGGTTGCTGGCGATGAAGAAAATCACAGCTCAACAGAGTATTATCATTATGTATTTTGAGCCGTTTCTTAGTGTGATGTTGTCGATTATTTTTCTGGGTGAATCGGTGACGATTGGTTTCTTTATTGGCGCGGGCTTGATTCTGTTTTCGGCAGGGGCGACCAGCCTACATGCTAGTGGTGGTAAACAGAAAGTTTGGGGCTAGTGTTGATAAAATTTGAAACGCAACCCCTATTTCTGCCGTATATCTTGGTGAAAGACCATTATGGGAGAAATAGGGAGAGATATGAAAGCGATTCGATATACTGAATATGGTTCACCTGATGTATTGCAATATACCAATATTGAAACCCCAACTCCATCTGATGATGAAGTGCTGATTCGGGTTGTTTGTGCGGCTATCAACCCAGCCGATTGGCGGATGATGCGGGCGAAACCTATTTTAGTTCGGATAGAATCGGGTTGGCGTAGACCGAAAATACAGAGCATAGGTGCAGATGTCGCGGGTGTTATCGAGGCAGTCGGCAAAAATGTGACCAAGTTCAAGGTTGGTGATGAAGTCTTTGGCGAAGTATCGGGTTCGCTAGCGGAGTATACAACGGCTACAGTCAATCAGATTGTACATAAGCCCCTGTCGGTGTCATTTGAACACGTCGCTGCTATACCGATGGTTGGATTAACTGCATTGCAGGGCTTGCGCTTTGGTGATATTGAGCAACGGCAGAGGGTGTTAATCAATGGTGCATCCGGTGGAATCGGGACGGTTGCAGTAGAAATGGCAAAACATTATGGTGCGAAAGTCACTGGTGTTTGCAGTGGGCGCAATATTGAAATGGTTTGTTCACTCGGTGCTGACCATGCGATTGATTACACCAAAGATGACTTCACTAAAACGGGGCAAACTTACGACCTTATTTTTGATACCGTTGGTAATCGTTCATCAAAGGATTTAGCACGTGCATTGACACCAAATGGACAGGCAGTTGTGGCTGGTTTTACGACACTGTCGCATATGTTTGGTCTGATGGCAATGAGCACGTTGCGGTCAATGTTCAGTGATAAAGTCATTGGTTCGATGGGGTCTGCTCAAGTTGTAGCTGAGGATTTGGCAACACTTGGAAGCATGATAGAGCAGGGGCATATTACACCTGTGATTGACCGTCGCTATCCATTAGCCGAAACAGCAGAAGCCATCCGTTATCTGGAAACGAAACGGGCGCGCGGTAAGGTGGTGATTACTGTAGACCCTAAATACTTGTCATGAACTATTGAGAATCTTGAAACTTTATTATGACTTACACGTATTATATGGTGAGTCATAATAAAGTTATCGACGTGACATAGGAGATTAGGGAGACATGTCAATGGGAGTCGAACCTCATACCGACCTCGCAATTGAGGTCAACAATTTATATAAGTCGTATGGCAAAGTCGATGTCTTGAAAGGCATTAATCTACATGTCAAACGCGGGAGTCTGGTTGCGTTGTTGGGACCAAACGGAGCTGGAAAAACGACGACTGTACGCATACTATCCACCTTGCTTAAATTCAATACTGGCACAGCGAAAGTATTCGGGCATGATGTGCTGAAAGAAGCTGATGCTGTACGGCAACGTGTGAGCCTGACAGGACAGTTTGCTTCGCTTGATGAGGAATTGTCTGGTCTGGAAAACCTTATTCTAGTAGCGCGGTTATTGGGTTATTCATGGTCGCAATCACGCGAACGAGCAAAGCAACTGATTCGTGCCTTTGACCTTGAAGAGGCAGGTAAGCGACAAGTGAAGACCTATTCTGGCGGGATGCGTCGTCGGATTGATATTGCCGCGAGTATCATTGTGTCGCCAGATTTATTGTTCCTCGATGAACCAACAACCGGACTTGACCCGCGTAGCCGTCGTTACATCTGGGATGTGATTCGATCACTGCGAGCCTCGGGCACAACTGTCTTACTCACCACGCAATATCTCGAAGAAGCAGATGCACTAGCTGACCGCATTGTAATTCTGGACAATGGCGTGATTATTGCAGACGGGACTCCGGCAGAGCTTAAGGTATCGGTCGGGTCGGGTGTGTTAAAGATGCGCCTAAAAGATGCCAATCATCGCACACAGGCAGAACAGCTTGCCACGCAGGTATTGGGTAGTCCGGTGCAATTAGAAGCTGACCCAACTTTACTGTCAGTACAGGTATCAGACTCAGAGCAGATGACGGCGGTTTTTACAGCATTAACTGATGTTGGTATCGGACTGGCAGAATTTGCGCTAGAACAACCTAGCCTTGATGATGTATTCCTATCATTGACCGGACAACCTACTACCAACGACACACAAGAGACACGGGAGATTGCCTAATGAATGCACCGATTGATATTGCTGTTCCAGCAAAAATAGATAACACTATGATTGCCTCGGTTAATTCCATCCAGAAACGTCCACCCCGTCCAAGCCCACTATCGGCATCATTAACCCATGCGTGGCGTGCCTTACTCAAAATCAAGCATGTACCGTGGCAACTGCTGGATGTGACGATGTTCCCTGTGCTGATGACGGTGATGTTCACATATATTTTCGGTGGTGCATTGGCAGGCTCGATTGAGATTTATGTCCAGCATCTTGTCCCGGGTATCCTCGTGATGACAGTGTCGATGATTAGCATGTATACCGCGCTGGGTCTGAATATGGATATCTCGAAAGGGATTTTTGACCGCTTCCGTGCTTTGCCGTTCTGGCGACCTGCTGTACTCGTCGGTGCGTTGCTGGGTGACATGATTCGCTATGGGACTGCAGCGATAGTTGTGATTGTGCTGGGTATGTTACTTGGCTTCAGACCCGAAGCGGGCTTGACAGGTGTGTTATCGGGTACGGCTTTGGTGCTAGTATTTGCATTCAGCTTGTCATGGATTTGGACGACACTCGGCTTGTTGATTGATAATCCTGAATCAGTATCGGTGATTAGCTCATTGACAACCTTCCCATTGACCTTTGTGAGTAACGTCTTTGTTGACCCTGTGACGATGCCGGAAGCCTTGCAAGGATTTGTTGCAATCAATCCGATAAGCCTGACAGCAACGGCAGTCCGTGGCTTGATGAATGGGACAGCAACACCCGCTGATATTGTCGCGGTACTGGTCGCCTGTGCGGTGTTGATAGGTATTTTTGCGCCATTGACGATGTACCTCTATAACAACAAAAACTCACGGTAATACGGAGTAGCCATCATATCGAAAGAACAATTTCTGTCAGTTCGCTTTAACAGTGGACTGACATTTGCACGGGTCGGGATTGTGAGCTTGTATATGTATATAGTTGTAAACAGTGATTATCTTGTTAAGTTGCCGTTGAACCCCTATAGGAATAATGTCCTATCATCTCAGTGGGTAAATCGTTTTTCTTTGCGAGTGTGAGAGTCTATACTATGCTTACATTATGTTGTATTTAAGTAATATGTGTCTTCTATCAGCGGAATGACACACAGGTTATTCTCTACAGATATAACGAGATTGGCACTAATGGAACGGGGGAGAGTGATGAAGGCGATAGTCTGGACAGCTTATGGGTCGCCGGAAGTGTTGGAAGAACAGGACATCGAAATACCAATACCTCAGAGTGACGAAGTATTGATTCGTGTACGAGCATCATCGGTGACAGCTGGGGATTGTGAGGCTCGGAGTCTACAGTTCCCCTTGTGGTTGACGCTACCGATGCGCGCTTTTCTAGGGTTTTCCAAGCCACGTAAGACAATGATTCTGGGTCAGGAGTTTGCTGGCGATGTCGAAGCGGTGGGTCACGCGGTGACGACCTTCAAGCAAGGTGACCCTGTGTTCGGGACGTTGGGATTTGGCGAAGGCGCATATGCTGAATATATTTGCGTCAAAGAAGAATCCGAAGATGGTGTGATTGCATTCAAGCCAGCCAATATGAGTTATGTTGAGGCAGCAGGCGCACCCACTGGCGGACTAGAAGCGATGCACTTTTTGCGTCAGGGGAATGTGCAAGCTGGTGACAAACTGCTCATCAATGGCGCAGGTGGGAGCATCGGCACAGCGGGAATTCAACTGGCGAAGTACTACGGCGCGGAAGTTACAGCAGTCGATAGTGGTGATAAGCTCGATATGCTCAAGTCGATTGGTGCTGACCATGTGATTGATTACACCCAAGACGACTTTGCCCAACATGGCGAACAATACGATGTCATCTTTGATGTGATTGGTAAAGGCTCGTTCTGGCGTGGTATCCGCTCACTTAAGCCAAACGGACGCTATCTGCTGGCTAACCCCAAATTATGGAAGTTGTTTGCAGGCTTTTTTGTGTCACGCCTGACAGGTAAGAAAATTATGTTGGCACTCGCAACCCGCACCACCGAAGACCTGATGCAACTCAAGGAACTGATTGAGACCGGACATGTGAAAACTGTCATAGATAAGCAATACCCACTTGAGCAAACTGTTGAAGCCCATCACTATGTCGAGACGGGACGCAAAGCTGGCAATGTGATTATTACGGTTTAAGGAAGTGGCTAGTGGTTAGTGCTTTGTACTTAGTAGAGGTTGATTATGCCAGCAGGAAAACCTGAAAAAATTCGAGTACCCAACGATGGCAGATGCTGTGATAAAGCAGGTAAGTTAGCTGATGGACGGCTATTTATTGCGGTTGTGTCAGGAGCTTTTCCAGAAGGATACAAGCGCAGTTCTGATGTAGATTGGCGAGATGTAAAGCAATGGATTGCCTATGTTCATATCTTCGATGCTGACGGTACACACATTAAGACAGATTCATCTTTGGTTGTAATGGATCGAGACATAGAGCAATTGAGTCGCAAAAGCGATGCAGTATTGAATCGCCTCTTAGAAACGAATGAGGTAGTCAATCCAGAACATGGTTACGTAGATGTTCGATTGTTTTCTGTAAAGGTCAATGGGATACGTCATTCGTTGACATATCACATCAAGCGATATTCAGATAACCCTGATGACTATTACGAATATGTGGATTTTCAACCAGTTGATGTTGCTTTCAATCCGCCATGGGACTCTGGATTATATGACACATAGCTGATAAATATTAGCTCTCAGGATGGTAGATATCGCAATTGTTAAAGGTATAAGCGAAACCATACCAGCGCGTGAACACCTGACGTGGGTATTCCAGTTTGATTTGTTCGCCCTCACGATTGCGTAGGATACCATTTTCGATGCGTGAGCCATCATTGAGATGCAGAATATCCTTCGCCCACCAGAACGACAGCGCATCAGAATAGACAGCAGTTGGGGTGCTGGTTTGCGGGTCAATGTAAACCAGAATACGACGCTTGCCGATGGTATCAATCACGGCGCGGTTATTGTTTTTCAAAACACTACGTTGATAGAAACAAGCTTTATCTCCACTCCATACACCGACACCCAATTCCATCTGTGGCAGGCGTTTGTCCTGTGGGTCAAGGAAGCGACGAATCGGTGGCAATGGCATCCCGCCTTTGTCCGGCGCATAGACACGACTACCAATGAAGCCGAGAAACTTCTTCATGAAGGAACTATTGTGAGACAGGGCAATACGCGCATTCGGGAAACGTTGTAGCGTGAGTTTTGCCGGAAGTTGGTGCATCATGTCTGTTTCGCCGAGAGCCTTCCCTTTTAGTTCACCATGTAAGGCTTCCCCTGTCGCATGATGCCAGAGTGTATTTGTCTCTCGGTCACGAATGAGCGAGAAAGCGTTATAGATGCCCCCATCTTCAAAGTGATACCGTTTGCCATCAATGATTGGAGTCCAACTGGCTCCACCGTTGCAAGCCGTTCAGAACGCGACCATATAAGGTTGACCGTTGAGTTCCCCCTGTGCGACATGATGATAACTCATCTCCTGTCGGTCAAAGGCAATCACGCCATTTTCACGCTCAATGACAATCAGTGGTTGGTCGGGATGCACATCTTCGTTTTTAAGCGCGATAGTCAGCGATTGATGCTCTTCACCTGCGTCGAAGGCTTTGAATGGTGATGGATTAATCTGGATAGCACGTTCAAAGTTGAAAGCTGGGGTTTCCATAAAAACCTTTTGTTTAGTCTAGTCACAGCAAAATATCCACCACATCAATAGCAGATAGTCTCTATTATACGGGGGTTTGCATCATTATGCTGTTAAAGTTTGTGTTACTCAGGAGGTGTTAAGGTTTTCCAACAAAGGAAAAGACAGGGCGAGAGAGATATTCCCACCCATTATCTGTGATGCTATTCGTCAAGGACACCATCAGACAAGCCAGCCGGAACAGCCAGCGGTTGGTCGAGGGTGCTTTCGATGTCGATGTGTTTGCCCTGTTCAGCGGATTCTTCCAGTGCTTGCATAATGTCGAGGACATGGAAAGCTAATGCACCACTGGCACGGTGCGGGCGACCAGATTGAATTGCATATGCCATATCGGCGACACCTGCACCGCGTCCGATATTGGTTGTGTGCGTCAGTTGGACATCACGCCATGCACCATCATCACTGTGCAGTGCCTGTACCACACCGCCGAAGGTATTCGGGTCGGGGACGCTGAGAGAGCCTTCTTCACCATAAATTTCGATACGTGGCATATGGTGTCCCCACACATCAAAGCTAGTGATAATCGTAGCAATACCGCCACTTTCAAATTCGAGTGTGCCAGCAATATGGGTGTTGACTTCAACAGGAAGTATCTGACCATTCAGAGCTTCACTGGTTGCCAGACGTTCTTTGAAGGTCATGCTTGCTGAGCCTGCAACTCGCGCGACAGGTCCCATCAAGTTAATCAGCGTGGTGATGTAGTACGGTCCCATATCAAAGAGCGGTCCGCCACCTTTCAGATAATAGAATCCCGCATTCGGATGCCAGCCTTCTGGACCATGACTCATAAAGAATGCAGTTGCCGCAACAGGTTTACCAATTACCCCATCGTCAATGGTTTTGCGGGCAGTTTGACCACCCCCACCGAGGAAGGTATCCGGCGCACACCCCATGCGCACACCTTTGGCTTCGGCTGTGTCGATGATTTTCTTGCCATCTGCACGATTCAATGCCAATGGTTTTTCGCAGTAGGCATGTTTACCTGCTTCGATAATCTGCAACGAGACTTCGGCATGCGCGGCAGGAATCGTCAAGTTGATTACAATGTCGATGTCATCTGATGCCAGCATATCCTCTACAGAGTAGGCGGCGAGTCCGTGTTCTTTGGCAAATGTTTCGGCACGGTCAATTAATAGGTCTGCACAGGCTGTGACGTTAATAGGTTCAAATGGTTCACATCCGCGAATATATGCAGGTGCGATGTTACCTGTTCCGATAATTCCTACGTTGAGTGGTTTCACAATGTCTCCTTATTTTCGTGTAGCGTTGTGTAAATGGTTATGATTTTTTCGGCATAAATTCGGGAATATTACCGCGTTTCATCGGTGGATTGCTGACAGGTTTTGCCCAGTTAATACCGTTTGCAATCACTTTTAGAACCTGTTCGTTGTGGTAGATGGGATAGGTTTCGTGACCGGGGCGGAAGTAGAAAATCTTACCTTGCCCGCGCTGGTAACAACATCCACTGCGGAAGATTTCGCCACCTTCAAACCAACTCACAAATACCAGATTATCGGGTGCAGGAATATCGAAGTGTTCGCCGTACATCTCTGCTTCTGGCAGTTCAATATATTCAGGCAGTCCGTCACAGATGGGATGGGATGGGTCTACCACCCATAGACGCTCAGTTTCATCAGCGACGCGCCATTTGAGGTCACAGGTTGTTCCCATCAGGCATTTAAACAGCTTGGAGAAGTGACCAGAATGTAAAACGATTAAGCCCATACCACCGAGAACACGTTGATGTACACGGTCTACGATGTCATCAGAGACTTCATCATGTGCCATATGACCCCACCATGTCAACACATCGGTGTTATCGAGAACATCCTGTGTCAAGCCATGTTCGGGTTCGTCAAGGGTAGCGGTTTTGATGTCAAATCCATACGGTTCAAGCCCGTTTTTGATAGCGATGTGCATACCATCGGGATAGATTTGGGCGACTGTTTCATTGTGATGTTCGTGGCGATATTCATGCCAGATTGTAACGCGAATGGGGGTCATAATGTCCTCATCAAAAGTGTATACAAATAAACTGCCAGCATTATGCACCGTTAAGCATGGATTGACAATTGATAGATGTTATGGGTTTGCCACGAATTGATAAGAAAATGCGTTTGTCTCCGGTGATTCAAAAAATGGTGCAATGACAGCTAACTCATCTTCAGTGACATTCACAATCCTAACAAATTTTTCTTCAGGTGCATCATCAGGGAAAACGGATAAATCTGTACAATCAGATTCAATTGCCTGTGACCGTATCCAACCAAAGCCCGTCAGAAACTGGATGCGTGTCCAACTGGTTGTTTCGGTCATACCCATCAACTGGACAATGCGACTGACATCGAGTGTACCCATCGTTTGAAACCCTTGACCGGGACCTGTGCGCACAAGCAGGGGAACATTACCCGCTGTTTGGACTTGCCCCTCACACCCATATAAGCTTGCTTCGAGTCCGGCAGCGTGCCATTCTGCATCAAACATGACCGCGTCTGTTCGCTCTGGTTCGGCGAAGAAACCTGATTCGGCTGGAATACTGATGTCACTATCATCGGCTGATACAGTCGCTGATCCGCTGGCAACGGTGACAGCATCAACCGCATCTGAGAATGACCATATGCCCATGAGGTCTGCGGGTGACGTGACAGTTAGGTCATTGAGTTGTAAGTTGAAGTCGGCGAATGAGGTGCTATCGGTTGTACTCAAAACCCCATTGCCGTTGAGGGTTGCCTCTAAAGTTGTGCCGTCTGTTGATATGCTTAACGACTCTAGCGTAAAATCAGAGTTGGATAACAGCAATAGATGTGTTGATTCACTGAGTTGAATATCAACCCGTCCGGTTTCATCGGTGCGGATGGTATCGCCAGCACCGATAAATGCGACGGCGTTCTGTGGCAATGGCAACCATAACTCAGAGTCGGGGCGTTGAATTTCCACGCCTTCAAAGCGGATTGTAATCACAGCAGAGAGATTATCTTGTGCGTGAATAACAGACCCTAACAGCATGAGACTCATAACAACAAGGAGATATTTTTTCATTCGATGCTCTCCATGATTTCTGTAGTGATGGGCAACTTAAGATAGAAGGTACTGCCTTCACCTTCTGCGCTATCCACCGAGACCTCGCCATCATGGGCTTCTGCCACTGATTTAACAAGACTCAACCCTAAGCCAGTGCCAGCGATACCCCGTGTGGACTTGGTTTTGACACGATAAAACTCTGTGAAAAGACGGGCTTGTGCGTCTTCAGGGATACCATACCCATTATCTTGAACTTCAAGTTGAACATGTTCCTCGTCAGTTTGCACAACACGCACCTCGATATTGCCTTCATCCGGTGTGTATTTGATAGCGTTGCCAATCAGGTTTGAAATTGCTTGACCCAAACGCAAGTGGTCCATCTTCACAGTAATCGGGGCATCTAGCATATTGAGTGTTATGGTCTGTTTTTTACGGTCGGCATCGGGTTCATGGCGCATATAGATTTCCCGCACAAGATTTTTGAACGATGCGGGTTTACGTTCAATTTCTTCGGCACGAAGTTGCTCTAGGTCGAGGATGTCGGTGATAATCTGGTTGATTTCGTCACCTGCATTCATGATGTGTTGCATAAAACGTTGATTTGTTCCATCCAGTCCACCACCGGAATTAATCAGTTCGGAATAACCAAGTACCCGTGATAGCGGATTTTTGAGGTCGTGCGATGCCATCCGTATCATCTGTGTTCGCAACTCATTCAAAGCGACCAAATCTGTGATGTCTACATAAATCATAACCCAGTGCCCTAGTTCTGTCAGTGGGACAGCAGATAAACGCAAAACTCGGTTTTGATTGTCGCGCACCTCAAGGTCAAAGCTCATGCCCTTGTCAACTTGTGCCTTCAACTCATTTAGCGTTTCTTCGTCAATTTCTCGCTGTTGGAGTAACTCAAATAATTTCTGTTGGGTCAGGTCATGCGGTTCACGATGTAGCCAGTGGGCAAAGCTACGGTTGGCGCGCAAGATATTGAGCGCATGGTCAACGACAACAATGCTGGCAGGTGAATTGTTGAGGATGAGTTCAAGCAAGCGATTTTGACGGTCTATGGAGCGATGTAGGGTGATGTTATCCAACGTGGGAGCGATACGGTCAGCGAGGTCACGCAGGACGGATACCTGCTGATTGCTGATGTTGGTGTTGCTCTGTACGGCAATCATACCAAGTATTCGGCTTTGCCAGCTAATCGGTATCGCAACTTGATTACTATCATGTAGTGACTGATTATTTTTCTTGGCACGTCGCATCAGGTCATCTAAACTGCGGTCACTAACGGGTAGTTGCCAGCGATGGTCTTTGGGTGTGGCGCGGTCATCAAGCCCATAGATACGAATGATACCACCACTATTTGGCACAGTAGATTGTATGTCACCCGCCACCAGTGGCAGGATACTGTCCATCACCATCTCTTGCTCAGATATGGCAACAACACTTTCTAGCAGAAATTCGGTACGGCGACGACGGGTAATCTCACGGCTGATTTCCAGACCGACAGTCAGTAATGCAGGCAAGCTTATCGCCACACCACCATAAAACAAATTAATGACCTGACGTTGTGTCGAGAAAATCAAGAATGATGCCACGAAGAAAACCAGAATACAGATAATCCATAGCAAGATTTTCCAGTACCAGCGTGGTTTGTTATACAGAAAGCTTGTGAACAGGGTTAGCCCGATAATCATAATGGCTTGGGATAGCTGTGATTGTGGGGCAAGTGGGACACCCTGTAACAAGGTCTCTATAGCATTGGCTTGGATTTCTACCCCGGACATTAATGCGCCCTGTGCCGATGAAGGAACAGGATATTGGTCAGTCGCACCGAGGCTACCCATCAGCCCAACGAGTACAATCTTATCGTCGAAGATACCGCTGTCGTAGTTGCCGTCAATGACATCACGGAAGGACACTACCGGAAATACGATATTTGAATCGGGTATATAGGGTGCGCCAAAGTAATTTTGTAACCATAATCCACGCTCATCAACGGGCAGGGATAGCGTTTCTGTCAAGTGTAATTGTCCACTATCTGCCGAAATAACTTGACCGATGGCGACTGATGGAATCCGACGTTGGGCAAAAAATACTGTCAGACTGAATGAAAAATTGAGCTGGTCGTTGACTTCGATAATAGACGGTTGCCGACGGACACGACTGTCTACATCAGTGAAAGCGTTAACATAGCCAATATAATCTGCACCTGTGCTGAGGGTTTCATTCGGTGCGAGGCTAGCATTGTACTTTAATCCATCTGTGAACCCGTCAATGGTTAGGGTATCTGATGGGCGTTGTACACCAGCACCCGTTAAAACTATACGAGTCCGTGCATCACTTTGACGTGCATTCACTAATGCGTCTAAGAATGTATCATCGGCAGATGTCGATTCACTAAAAATTAAATCGTATGCTAAGACACGCGCATTCTCGTTGGCAACAATTTCTGCCAATTGTCCGTAAAGCTCGCGTGTCCATTCGGCAGGGGTGCGACCATATTCTGCCAGACTATCATCATCAATAGCGACAATTACAATCGAGTCAGATGTTGGCGAAGGAATGAAGTAGGTATTGCTTAAAGATAGGCTGAGTTGCGAGAAGGCACTTGCTCCCCACAATAGCAAGATAACAACGGCAAGGAAGCCACCAGTAAAAAACGGTGACCTCCAGTTATTCCATATTGATGTAATCCGCGTGGACACAATGATAACTACCCGCCTGATGCAGGTTCTTCAGTTGCTTCGGCATCAGGTGTGCTATCTGTCGGTGCATCTGATGGGTCAATGACCTCACCGTATGTGTCATAGCTGTTGATGTCTTCTACATGGTCGTCAGGGAAGACCCGCAAGCCAGCACAAGCAGATTCGACAGATGACGATGATGATAGAATCCAACCGAAACCGCCGTTAAACATGATGCGATACCAGCCACCGCTCTCACTCACGCCGTAGAAAATATCAATGTCTCCGGCATCAATTGTACCGACGCGGAATCCATCAGTAGATGGTGCAACCCGTACATTCAGGCGTACATCGTCAACAGTGGTGACAACAACTGTACACCCGTCTAAGGCAGAATCCAGTTCTTCAAAGGTACTGGCGCGAACAACATCGCTGAGGTCTTCATCAACGGCTGAGCGAATCCCGAAGGCTTCTGGAACATTTGAGGTATCTTCATCGGCATTGGCATCAACATTCCCTTCGGAGACAAGCATACCAGCGCGTCCATCATCTTCAACACGAATCGCAAATTCTGTTCCGCGTGCAGCGAGTGTCATACCGGGCGTATTGACTTCATAAGATGAGCCTGTATCCAAGACCCGACCAAGTCGTTGCACAGTTTGCCCAACCACGACCGAGACTTCGAGCGTGAAGTCATCTTCCGCAGTTGTGCCTGTGCCGGAAAATGTATCAATAACAAATTCAGAGTTTGGCTGAATATCAGTCTCTACACCGTCAGCGAAGAATGTGATACGTGCTTGTCCGGTTGCATCAGTGCGGATTGTATCCCCGACACCAACAATGGCTTCGATACCAACTGCAATCCAGTTTTCGGTATTAACACGTTTCACTTCGACTGTACCACTGAGGACTTCCAATGTCGCAGCGAGGTCGCTTTGTGCGACGGTGTTAATCGTTAGTAGAAGACAGAGGGAAAATAAAGTTAGGATTTTGCGAATGCTCATTTGTACAGACCTTTCCATAGGTGCTCAAATGAAAGATAGGTAGTTTATTGTTTTATAAATGTGACTCAAACCATTATATCAGTTTTTGTCGTTATATTTGTTTGAGAATTGAGATTGCAATCGTTACAAAAAATGACTAGCAGGGTAGAGCAACTCCACCCTGACTAGCATGATATGTGTTTATTCGTCATCTTCTAGACGTGCTTGAATCCCTGCCATTGCTTCCAAAGCGCGGACAATACTATGGTTGCCATCGCCACCGTGTCCTTGTGCTTGTAGTGTGCGATACAGGTTAAAACATAGAGCTGTGCCAATCACAGGGATACCCATCTCATCGGCTGCACCCATGACCAAACGCAAGTCTTTCTGTTGGAGGTCGATGGTAAACCCAGGTCGCCAGTCGTCGCGTATGACTTGTGGACCGCGATTGGCAAGCATCCAACTGCCGGCTGCACCTCCGGTAACGGCTTGTAACATTTTCTCCAAATCGACCCCACCTGCTTTTGCAAATAGTAAGGCTTCGCTGGCGGCAAGCATATTCACGACACATAAAATCTGATTCGATAGTTTGACCGTTTGTCCGGCACTTTGCTCGCCGACATGTGTGATGGTCTTGCCCATCGCTTCAAAGTAGGGTTGGGCACGTTCGACATCGGCTTCTGCACCACCAATCATGATGCTGAGTGTCCCGTTTGCTGCGCCTTCACTCCCGCCACTGATGGGCGCATCCAGCATAGCGATACCTTTGGCATTGAGTTGTTTGGCAATTTCAAGCGTGTTGACGGGGTTAATGGTGCTCATATCAATCACAAGATTCCCCTCTGATGCACCGTGAATGATACCATTATCCCCCAGAATAACCGCTTCGACATCAGGTGTATCGCTGACACAAGTGATGATAATGTCACACAATTCGCCCACTTGTTTAGGGGAGTCTGCTGCTGTTGCACCTTTTTCGACAAATGGCTGCATCCGGCTTGCGGTACGATTCCAGACTGTAACATCAAAGCCAGCTTGCATGAGGTTATCCACCATGCCCCGCCCCATAATGCCCAACCCGACAAATCCTATTTTCTCACTCATATGTATGTTCCTTTTGTGTATTGAATCAATGTCAAAATTTGCTCTCTATGGTAACGTACTTTGCTGAAAGTGGCACATAGCGACAGATTTGAGTAAACTGTTATGCAGGTTATTGACGGGGCACAAAATGATTACGGAAACAACAATCAACAATCGCTATCAAATAAAATCGGAAATCGGCAACGGTGGCATGGGCACAGTTTATCAAGCCTTTGACCGCCTCAACCTTGTTGATGTTGCGCTAAAGCAAGTGAAGTTATCAGTTGATAATTTGTCATTTAATACCACATCCAGTCATAATGATATGCGTGTCATGCTGATGCAAGAATTTCAGACATTGGCACGGTTGCGTCATCCACATATTATCGAAGTATTTGACTTTGGCTTTACGCAGGACAAACAACCCTTCTACACAATGCAACTTCTTCAGAATCCGCAAGATATAGTCGCTGTTACCCGTGATATGGCACTCAATGAAAAAATACAGACCGTGCTGGAAATCCTCCGTGCGCTCGCATATTTGCACCGCCACCAGATTATTCACCGAGATTTAAAACCGGGGAACATTCTACTTGATGACACGGGCATTGTCCGTGTGGTGGACTTTGGTTTGGCAGTTCAGCAAGCAACACCATCTGATATGGCGGGGACTGTAGCGTATATGGCACCAGAATTATTGCTAGGTGATAGAGCCTCGTATGCGAGTGACTTATTTGCGCTGGGTGTGATTGCGTATCAAATTTTGGCGGGTGAACATCCCTTCTGGCGTGATGACTTGAATGCTTATTTTGAGCTATTCATGGCAGATGACATGCCCTTTGATGAAAGCCTGATACCGGACGTAACTGTACCTGTTTTTAAACGATTACTTGCACGTCAACCAGCGGAACGGTATCAAAGTGCGATGCAAGTGATAGAAGATGGCTTTCGGGCATTTGGTGTTCAGATGGCACCAGAGACTGACGACATCCGTGAAAGCTATTTACAGACAGCCGATTTTGTCGGGCGTGATGCAGAATTTGGTGATATGCGGTCGGCAATTGATGACTTATTATCTAGCGAAAATGGGTCAATGTGGATTGTTAGTGGTGAGAGTGGCGTTGGCAAATCACGCTTTGTTGATGAGCTACGCATCCGCGCGCTGGTCAATAATGTGTATGTATTGTTTGGTCAATCCACCGAGATGAGCCAACATGCTTATGATTTGTGGCAGGGGATTGTCCCGCAACTGGTGTTGGATGTACCCCCTTCACCGGAGCAAGCGCGCCATTTGTTAGACATTTATACCAACCTGCTAGAACTGTTTCAGGATGATATTGCTGTTGAGGAGCAACTGCGGGATAACGCGCGCTTTCAGGCATTGGCATTGACGATTACAGACTTATTGAAACAGCTTGACCGTCCGATACTATTGATTGCCGAGGATTTGCATTGGGCGACAGAAAGTATTGCTCTCTTGCAACAGGTCGCCCATCTGGTTGATGAATTACCCTTAATGATAGTTGGTAGTTATCGTGATGACGAAACCCCTTATTTGATTGGTAAATTCCCGTCTGCAACCCATATCCAATTGGGACGATTGACCCGTGACGATATTGCTAAAGCGAGTCAGTCCATGCTCGGCGATGTTGGGATGCGGTCGCATGTAGTCGATTTGCTGGAGCAACAATCTGAGGGGAATGCGTTTTTCTTGATTGAGATTATTCGCGCGCTGGCGGAGGATGCTGACCAACTGGCAGATATTGGCTTGATGACGTTACCCGCTGATGTACTAGCAGGTGGTGTACAATCGCTGATTCGCCAACGCTTGAACAAAATTCCAGCATGGGGACAACGCTTATTGCAGTATGCCTCATTGATAGGGAGGTCAATCAATTTTGATTTGCTCGATGAGTTGAACGCGCCAGAGAACCCCGTTGTTGAAGATTGGCTGATGTTATGTGCAGATGCCACTGTGTTAACTATCGAACATGGCGAATGGTATTTTGCCCATGACAAAATCCGTCATGTTGTTCGGGAAGGCATGGATGACGTGACCATCAAACAGATGCACCATGATATTGCCACCAGTATCGAACGGCTATTCCCTGATGAAGACCGCTACAAGCTCGCCTTGATTAACCATTGGTCGCGGGGGCATGTTTATGATAAGGCGATAGCGTATTGTCTGGAGATGTGTCCGACACTGTTACAGACGAGCCGATTTACTGAAGTGATAAATTGGGCGGGGATGTTATTGCATCATGTGGACGACCTGCCGAATGACCGCCGTAATGAAGTCACCATGCTATTGAGTCGTTATCTGGGTACAGCATATGAGCGGAGAAGTGAATTTGATGCGTCGCAGACCTACTTTATGACCAGCAACACCCTTGCTCAACAACTTAATCGACAAGATATCTTGGCAGCAAATTATGCTGGGCTGAGTGTGGTGGCACGCCAAACAGGACGCTATCAAGAAGGTCTGGAGTACGCCGAAAATAGTGTGAGGTTATATCGTCAATTGGGTGATGACGAAGGGCTTGCTGATAGCCTGAATAAGCTAGGGTTGGTGCTGATACGATTGCGTGATTATACGTCGGCAGCGGAGCATTTTCAGGAAAGTCTAGAGATATTGCGTCGGCTCAACCTCGCCTACGGGATTTCGATAACGTTGCATAACCTCGGTCTCGTGGCAGATGACCTCAAAGAATACGAAAATGCGATTCGCTACTATGAGGATAGTCTGGAAATTAAGCGACGTATCGGTGACCAGTACAATATGGCGGCGACGCTAAATAACCTCGGTCTGATTTATCGTGAACGGGGTGACTTGCTTAAAGCGCGGGACATCCTTGAACAGAGCCTTACCATCAAACAACGGATTGGGGATAAGTTCGGGATTGCAGCGACACTCGGCAACCTCGGCACAGTGGCATTTTCACAACGTCAGTATGAGGATGCGCTTGATTATTACACGCAGACGTTGGAACACTTTACAGCACTGGATAATCATTGGGCAGTTGGTGTGAGTCATTTCTATTTAGGGCGCACCTGCCATTATTTGTGGGATGGCGAAACCGCTGATGACCACTTACAAACGGCGATTGGTATATTCAATAATATTAATGATGAAGATGAGTTATTGCGATGTAAAGCGATACAGGTCAAGAATGAAATTACATTGATGAACGACAAATCTGTCAAGCAGTTACTCATCGACTGCGTTGACATGGTGACATCAAAACCGTCAATTTCTTATCAGCATATGACCATTGCCGTGGCGTGTTTTGTTGCGTTGTCATGGGTCAAAGATGAGTTGGCAGCGCGTTGGCTGGGGTGGTTGATGACACAAGATGACATCGACAGAGATACCCTGCTGATGGTTGAGGACTTACGAGAAATTGTATCGCCCCAAACAAACGTAAATATCACGAATATTTGGGACGAAATTCAACAAATGCTGGACTAATCGCGGAAGATTTTTCCCGGATTTAAGATGCCGTTGGGGTCGAGTGTTTGTTTGATTGCCCACATAACATCGAGTGCTTCACCGTGTTCGGTTGCCATAAAGCGTGACTTACCAATGCCGACACCGTGTTCGCCTGTTGCTGTACCACCGATCGAAATTGCTTTTTCGACTACCTGTGCATTCATATCCGATGCTTGTTTGTATTCTTCATCATCGCCAAATGGGAAAATGACGTGAATATTGCCGTCCCCTGCATGACCTAGCATATAGGCGGGTAGAGGTCCTGTTTCGCGCAGATTATGGATAAATGCAATCAGTTCAGGGTATACACTTATCGGGACTGCCACATCATTGAGATAAGCGCGTTTACCGGGATGCGTACGCTGGAAACTCTCAAACGCATGATGACGGGCATACCATAGATTGGCGCGCTCTTTGGTATCAGCGGTAGCGTGTAGTTTGGTTGCGCCGATTTCGCTACAGATTTCAGTGATAAAGTCGATAGTCTGATTGAGGGCATCTTCATGGGTGGCATGAAATTCCATAAATAACTGCGGGCGTTCTGCCAAGTCAACCTGCGGGCTACTGTTCATCATGCGTGCCATGTGGGTGTCAATGAACTCCAATGCAACCGGGTCAAGTCCACTGCCACGCACAGCAACGACGGTCTCGACAGCTTGCGCGACAGTTTCAAATACCGCTTGCACGGCAATTTTATGTTCGGCAATCGGGGCGAGTTTGAGTGTCGCTTCGGTCACAATGCCGAGTGTACCTTCGCTACCGATGATGAGGTGCACAAGGTCATAGCCGGAGGACTGCTTAACTGAGCGTGACCCCATCTGCAAGATTCTGCCATCTGCCAAGACAACCTGTAAGCTGAGAACATTATCACGGGTCGCACCATATTTGACGGTGCGGATGCCAGCCGCATTGTTGGCAATCATACCGCCGATAGTTGCGTTTGCGCCGGGGTCAGGCGGGAAGAACAAACCATGACGGGCAAGGGCTTCGTTGAGGTCTTTATAGCCGATACCCGGTTGGACGGTCACCTGAAAATCATCAGCATGAACCGCAACGACATCTGCCATCTTCTGAAAGCTCATCAGGATGCCCCCATGAATTGCCATCGGATTACCCTCAAGTGATGTGCCTACGCCCCATGGCGTGACGGGAATGCGATGTGTGTTTGCCAGTTTAAGAATGTCGGAAACCTGCTCGGTACTTTCAACCCAGACGACAACATCGGGTAGCGCAGGCGGGAACATGGATTGGTCTTTGCTGTGGAGTTCGCGCTGTGCTTGTGCTGTCGAACAATTTTCTGCACCGACAATGCCCTTGATTTGTGTGATGAGGTCGTCGGTGAGGGGACTAAATTCGCGTGTCTGTAACATAAAACATCTCTCTAATAATCATTACAATTTAGAGAGATGATAACATATTCTGTACTCTGATGATGTAATCAAAAGCCCACCATGAGGTAGGCTTGTTTCTGTTGTTTTACGCTGTGAGGCTTACACTGTTTCCAGTGAATGCGCGTTTCATCATGATAAGTAGTGCGGCACCAAATGTTGCGATGGCAAGGTTGGCAATCACGAGTGCGAGTCCACCACCGGGTAAGCCGACACCGACAAGCCCTGCGACGAAACCACCGAGGATTGCACCGAGGATACCGAGACCGAGGTCAGCGAAAAATGATTCGTCACTATCTCCGGTAAAGCGACGGGCAAGTTCCCCCGCGACTGCACCGACGATAATCCATCCGAGTAGAATAAAGGGTGCACTGATAATCCATTGAATGACATCTGCAAATAGTTCTAACATAGTATATTGCCTTTCTGTATATTTATACGGTAGTGGTCAATTGTTTGTATTGAGAGAGCTGTTAACTATACAGCCATTAGCTCATCTTTAGTTGTCGTCAAGTGAATGTTATCGCCGATGATGGCTGATACGTTGTTGAGTGTGACATAATAGTCAGAGTCAAAGATGCCTGATGACTTCAGACGGATATACCCGTAACGCTCGTAGTATTCCCGAACTTCTGTAGGCATATCATCTTCAGCACCTAACGCCTGTGCAAACGACTTGAGGATGTTCATTTCGGAACGTGGGTCTGATGCGGTTGAGACTGTTTCTGGTCCGGGTTTATTGTAGTCTTCATCGGTATATTGGACGTAATCGACTGTACCAATTTTGTTGTCATCTTCGTCGTATACCGTCATACCTTCTTTGATTTGTGTTGTGTCTATCATATGTCCTCCATGTATTTTTTCGTTCTATACATAGTGAACCATGCGCGCCTAAACAGCAGACAATTCCACTGTAAAAACTACGTTATATAAGATGAGAGCTAGTTAAGTGGTGAGGTGAGAGGTGGGCGAGGCAAATGATGACCCGCCCATTTGAATAACTAAATATTACCGCAAATCGGAATACCCAAGTGCCTTGACTTCATTCCAGAAGCGTTCGACATTCTTGAGTTTTACCTCGTCATATCCGCGAATGATGTCCGGCAGTTGTGCCAGCTTGACGACGCGGGTATAGGTGTCCGGTGTCATGTCATCAAGTGCGTCAAATATCAGTTGACGATATTGCGGAATCAAGGCGCGTTCCACTTTGCGGACGTGGTCATAGCCGAAGATGTCCAATGCTGTCCCACGTAAGCCTTTCATGCGGGTCAGTAAGCGATAGGCATTATCGAACCAGCGACCGAATTTTATCTTTCTGTTGAATCCGATAGCTTTCAGAATCGGTGGGTGCAGATTGTAGTGTACTGTTGCGCCTTCGCCAAATTGCTCGACCAGTGCGTCGTTGATTTCCGATTTCAAGCTGAGGCGGGCGACTTCATATTCATCTTTGTACGCCATTAACTTAAACAGATAACGGGCGACAGCTTCACTCAATGCGGTGTCGTCGGGGCAGATGGCTTGTTCTTTATCATATACGGCTTTCACATCATCAACATATCGTTGGGCATAGGCTTCATTTTGATAGGCGATGAGTTCCGGCACACGGATTTCGAGTAGGCGTTTGAGTTCACCATCGGCATTGACACTATCAATCATGCGCTGTGCAGTAGGCGATAGGTCTGGTTTGATGTCAATCTTACTACGCTTTTCAACATCCAATTCCGCTAGCCAAGCAGGGTCAGCAACGGCTAAACGCCCCACCCGGAACGCATTGATATTCTGCTCAACTTTTACACCATTGAGTTGAACAGCGCGTTCGAGAGATTCAGCGGACATCGGGAATAAGCCAGATTGATAGGTCGCACCGATAACAATCATGTTTGCCATCATATGATTATCGAATAGGCTTTCAGCAAGTCCGATAGCGTCAAAATAAACGTTATCACCCGCCATCGTCTGACCATTGATAATCTCTAGTAGGCGGTCTTTTTCAGGAAATTCAACTGTAGTATTCCGAACCATTGCCCCTGTCGGGACTTTACTCGTGCTCACGACAGCCACACTACGATTCGGATTCGCCCGAACGAGATTCTTCGGTGAGGTTGCGGTCAGCACATCAAAGACGAGGAAGGCATCGGTTGTTGCATTAGCCACCTTATTCGAGATTTCCACAGGGTGACGGGTAATCTTCAAATTGGAGACGACGGGACCACCTTTTTGACTGAGTCCGGTTTGGTCGAGGGCGCGGATATGGAAACCATCAATCACTGCTGCTGTGGCGATAATCTGATTGGATGTGACAACACCCGTTCCACCGATACCCATCAGCAAGACATTGGTGTTATCGGTCATACGACGGGTGGGTTCAGGGATGTCACGGTCAACGATATAGACACGCTCTTCTTTGGCGGGCAGATTCTCGTCAGGGATGACGGTGATAAATGCCGGACAGTTCCCCTCAAGACAGGTGTAATCTTTGTTACATGAGGATTGATGTATCTGTGTTTTACGCCCGAACTCGGTTTCGATAGGTTGGACACTGAGGCAGTTGGACTTCACACCACAGTCCCCACAGCCTTCACAAACGGCTTCGTTGATGAAGACACGTAGCGATGGGTCTGCAACATAACCCCGTTTACGTTTACGGCGTAAGTTTGCCGCACATTCTTGGTCATAAATCAGCACCGTCACACCGGGGGTATCACGCAGAATCAGTTGGGCTTCATCAAGGCGGTCTCTATCCCACACCTGCACACCATCTGCCCACTTTGCTTGTGGTGAAAACTTAGACGGGTCAGACGACACAACGATAATTTTCTGAACCCCTTCGGCATGGAGCATCTGCGTCATTTCGGGGACAGCCATAATGCCATCAGCATCTTGCCCGCCTGTCATAGCAACTGCTGAGTTATATAGCACTTTGTATGTTATGTTAGCACTGACAGCGATGGACTGACGGATTGCCAGTGAGCCACTATGCGCGAATGTGCCGTCACCGAGGTTCTGGAACATATGCGGGGTTTCGGTGAAGAACGATGCACCGACCCAATTGACCCCTTCGCCACCCATCTGAGTGACACCTGATGTATCTCTGTCCATCAGAAGGGTCATGGTGTGGCAACCGATACCCGCCCCTGCGAGTGACCCCTCCGGTACAAGTGTTGAGCGATTATGTGGACAACCAGAGCAGAAGTATGGTTGACGCGACAGAATGGGAATTGTGCCGAGGTCAGGTAGGACAGCAATTTCTTTCAGGCGTTGTTCGATTTGTGGGACACGAACCCGTTCTTCAAGCCGACGAGCAAGGATTTGTACAATCGCATCGGCATCCAGTTCGCTATCAGCTTTGACCAGTCTGCGTCCGGTATCGTCTTTTTTGCCAACAATGCGGGGCGTATCCTGTTTACCATACAGCAACTCTTTGCAGAACATCTCGATGAAGGAACGCTTCTCCTCAATCACCAGAATTTCTTCCAGACCATCAGCAAATTCGTTGAGAATATCGGGTTCAATCGGGAATATCATACCGAGCTTGAGTAAGCGAATCCCGTGTTTCTCTAGGTCATTATCACTCAGCCCGATTTCCATCAGTGCTTGCCGGACATCATAATAGGTCTTGCCAGCCGAGATAATACCGAGCCACGCTTTCTTGGTCGGGACGGTAATCTGGTTGATGTTGTTGGCACGGGCAAACGCAAGGGCTGCTTCGAGCCGTCCTTCGTGGACTTCTTTTTCTAATTGGAGGCTGTATGGGGCGAGTAGTGCGGTGTTTTGTGTTGGCTTCCATAGCTGACCGTTTATTGTAAATTGCGGGTCAACAATCGTGACGCGGTCAGGTGATACCTCCGCACTGCTATATTCATCGGCAACGTTGGTCACAATCTTAAAGCCAACCCACAGCCCCGAATAACGCGACATCTCGAAACCGAGCCGACCGAGGTCTAAGACTTCTTGCACATTACCCGGATACAGTACAGGCATGAGTGCATCGTATAATGCGACTTCCGAGTGTGACGGAATAGTGGATGATTTTGCTGATGGGTCATCACCTGCGACAGCCAATACACCGCCATTCGGACCCGTACCTGTCAAGTTAGCGTGTTTGAAGATGTCTCCACTACGGTCAACACCGGGACCCTTGCCATACCACATGCCTAGCACACCGTCATATTTGGGGTTCGGGAGCAGGTTCGCTGTCTGACTGCCGAAGATAGCCGTTGCACCGAGTTCTTCATTTACGGCAGGGATAAAGTGGATGTTGTGCTTGTCGAGTAGTGTTGCCTCACGTTCCAATGCAGAATCCAGCCCACCCACAGGTGAACCACGATAGCCTGAAATCAGTGTCCCTGTGTTGAAGTTAGCGCGCATATCGGCACGATGTTGGTCAATGGGTAGGCGCACGAGTGCCTGTATGCCAGTTAATACAATTCGACCGGATTCTAATGTGTAACGGTCTTTGAGGGAAAAGTCGATGGGATGGTCATCGGTTGTATTTGCGGGAGTATGAATCTGTTTGTCTAACATAATAAACCCTGTTTGCTGGTTTGCAGTAAGTCGTTCCAAAAAGTTTAATTTTGTTGTGTCACCTTCTGTTATTGCTTATATGTAGCATGGTAAACCTGACAAAACCCATCAAATAGCAGATAACCACGCACTTAGGGCGAGTATTACAATTGCCAACACAATCATAACCCATGTCAACCGTTGTTCGCGTCCCCTTAGTTTTGCCCACTCTGCTGTATCGCCTTTACCACGTTCCATCAAAAGGGTTGTGCGTTCAAGTGCAGGTGCAACGCCAAATTGCAGAAATACCCCAACCAATGCCATCACGACGATTACGATATGCTTCACCAACATGACCTGACTCCATCTGTTATCAAAGCTCATCAAGCCATTGTATTCTGGGTCAGCAGTCATCTGGGAAAGTCCAGTAATAATCAGTACGACAAGCGCAAGATTACTGATGGGATAGAAGCGTTTGCGGAGGCGTTGCAAGGTCTGATAGAGGGCGGGCTGGTCAGCGAGGATACGATTCACTTCAGGAACAACAAGCAGAGTGATAATCAAGATGCCACCAATCCATACCACTGTTGACAGTATATGGAAAAATAAGCTGATTGCGAGAACGGATTGTGACATGTGATAGCTCGTTTAGGTTTGTCAGTAAATATAGTTTAGTGTAAAAAACTGAAAACAGCATTAAATTGTATAATCTACCCAATAATCATTCAACACAATTGTATATTACCTACAAATTTTATATTGGAATTGTATGAAATTGCTGGTGAGTTCATAGTGAATTGTACTCAGTGTAACATGTTGACAAAACTTTAACAATTTAGCCCACAACCCTTTTGCCGATTTTGGGACGGTATAGGCGAACACCATCGAATTGTCAGATAGCCAAAAGGAGCTAATTATGTTCAATCGACTTACATTTATGATGGGTGTGCTTGTTACTGTATTGGGAAGTTTGTTTTTCGGATTGACCGCAACCTCTCTTGGGGCAGAATGTGATATACCACCACCGGAGGGTTGGTCTGTGGTGACTGTCGGGGCAGGTGATGTGTTATATGATATTGCCTTCGCTAGTGGTGCAACAGTTGAAGAAATAGCCTCAGTAAATTGTTTGCCAGAGTCAAATGTGATTGTGACGGGCACTACGCTGTATGTCCCACTTGCACCGGATTCAACAGATAGCATCATTAAACGCTGTCGTTTGGCAGGGTTGACAGTAGAAGAATGTCGTGAAATTTTCGACGATGGGCAGTCTTTAGCCGAACGCTGTCGCAATGCCGGACTCACACAAGAGGAGTGCCGCGACATTATCAACGACAGTGATAGTATCCCCCATATTGTCTATCGCTGTCGATTGGCTGGCTATACGCTAGAAGAGTGTCGTCAGATTATCAACGGTGGCAATGACAATCAACTCGCCGAACGTTGTCGCAATGCTGGTTTTACGATTCAAGAATGTCGTCGGATTATCAATGCTAACAATGACGATGAAGGGAACATCTGGGAACGCTGTCGTAATGCTGGATTAACACCGGAGCAATGTCGCCGGATAGTGAATGCCACTGACAATGATGAAGGGAACGATACACCAACTGTTGCCGAACGCTGTCGTCTGGCAGGATTGACAGAGCAAGAGTGCCGTCGTCTGGTTACCACACAAAACGATGATGGCGATGATACCAGTGTGACCGAACAGTGCCGTGAAGCGGGACATATCATACCGGAAACCTGCCGTCGCTATCTGAATTCCCTGAACGATGATGATGATGGTGGCACAACTGTTGATGAGCGTTGTCGCCTGGCTGGACATACCACACCAGAAGCATGCCGTCGTTACCTGAACTCGCTCGATAATGACGGGGATGACAATGGCACAACTGTTGATGAACGTTGTCGCCAAGCAGGTTACAATACGCCGGAATCTTGTCGTCGCTATTTGAACTCACTTGATAATGATGATGCTAGCGTGACTGAACAATGTCGTCGTGCTGGGCATACCACACCGGAAGCCTGCCGTCGCTATTTGAATTCGTTGGATGATGACAGTGATGATAATAATGGTCGTCGCAATAATGACTCTAATGATGACAGCGGTGATGAAGACATAGGTGACACTGAACGCGGTCGTTAGCATGATTGTGATACGATGTAGTTAACCGCTGTGTGAATAAGCCACGCCAGCTTATAGAGGGTCTATGCTGATTATCGTTTTGCCCGATATTCAACATGAAGATACATTGATAGATAGGGCGCGTCGAGGGGATAAGGGCGCGCTCCGTGAAATTTATACCCTCTATTTCCCGCCAATTTTCCAATATATCCGACTGCGTATTGATAATGTGCAACATGCTGAAGACCTGAGTAGTGAGGTATTTTTGCAGATGTTAAAGGCATTTCGTGGGAAGAATGCACCTCGAAAAAGCCTGCGCGGGTGGTTGTTTCGGGTGGCACGAAATGTCATAGCTGACCATTATGGACACGCGCAACGGTTTAGGGTGATGACACTTGATGAGTGGTTGCCATCAGACGATGATGTGAATCCTGAGATTCAATTGATGCGGAATCTGAGTCAGGAGCAAGCACGGCAGGCAGTGCAGGCACTAGCATTTGAACAACAAGAGGTGATTATTCTGCGCTTTGGACATGCCTTGAGCATACAAGAAACAGCGGACATTATGGATAAGAGTGTGTCGGCGGTGAAATCCTTACAATTTCGGGCGGTGAACAATTTGCGACGCATCTTGCAAGAGACCAGAATCGAGCAATATGATGTTGAATAACGATATGGTTGAGATTTTTCATGATTGTGTGACACGCTTAGAAAATGGCGCGACAATTGACGACTGCTTGCAATCGTATCCACAGGTCGCTGAACAACTACATCCTATGCTGGAAGCAATCCAGATACCGAAACGCGCTCAGGTATCTAATAATGAGGTCACTGAATCGCAAGTGCGTGTGATGTCGCAATTTGAACAGGCATTGAATCAACCGATGCAGGTTCGATTCCGTCCAGTGTGGTCGCGGGTTGCATCAATTGTTCTGTTGATGTTGTTTATGGGTAGTTTGCTGACAACAGGGGTTGTTCTTGTCGCGCAGGATAGCATTCCGGGGGATAGGCTATATGGAGTCAAACGCTGGTCGGAACAGGTGCGCTTGAGTATTGCTAACGATGATACTAATTTGCGTCAGGAGTTTGCTCAACGCCGTATTGACGAAACGCGCCAAGTTGTCCAACGTCAGCGACAGGTGCGGGTCGAATTTGCCGGAGTAATTGAGGGTATCAAAGATACATCACTAACCATCGCTGGCTTACAGGTAGAGTTATCGCCACGATTACGAACGATAGAATTGATAGTTGGGCTACGGCTTGATGTTGTCGCACAGACACAAGCTGACGGTACAATTTTGGCGACTGAAATCCGCGTTTTAGATTTGCCAGAACCTATCAACACACAAGATGTTAGACCAACACCAACACCGATTCAACTAACGCGGACATTACCCGCGATGACGGTCACAGTGCAAACGACACCAACAACTACACCCACGCCGACACCTGAGCCTGCCCGCGAGGAAACAACGGTTCAACCAACTGATAGACCAACAGACAGTTCCACCGATACACCTACGTTACGAGCAACTGCTACCCTTACAGAAATGCCAGAATCAGACAATTGCATACTTGTTGCGCCGGATGGTTGGGTAGACTATACGATTCAAGCGGGGGATACACCCTCTGGGATTGCTGTCGGCACAAGTTTATCATTGGATGAACTGTATTCTGTAAACTGTCACATTGACCCGCGTGTGATTGTGGCAGGTGAGGTGATTTATGTGCCATATGAACCCCGTCTTGCAGTAACTGATGAACCGACCGTAACATCAGAACGAATGAGAGAGGAGATGGAAGCAACAGCTGTTGAACGTCCTATCAATCCGACACAACAAACTCGCCCAACAGCCACAGATGTCCCGTCGCGTGATAATGATAGGGAACGTGAAAAGCAACGCCAACGGGAGAACAACGAAGAAAACGATGATGGTAATTCCGGACGTGGACGCTAGCGACAGAAGTCAGCAATCACGGTTGTGTATATGTCAACACAATCTTGCACCGATGCCAAATCTACCCACTCGACTTTGGCATGTGCGCCTTCTCCATGTGGACCGAGGACGACTGTTGGAATCCCGTGACCAGCAAACAATGCCGAATCCATCCAGAAGGTGATACCGATGAACGGTACATCACGCTTGAGGTGTTCGCTTGCTTTCTCATGTAGGAGTTTGACAATCGGTTCGTCGCGCTCAATTCCAAAGGAATCCTGCGCTAATGTGACTTTGACGCTTGCTTTGAAGTCAGGGTCAGATTGAGCAATATCATCAAGAATCGCTTGAATCTCTGCTTGCACGGATTCAGAGGTTTCACCAGGGATAGTGCGCCGTTCGATGGTTAGTTTGCAATATGCCGGATACATCGAAATATTCTCACCGCCAGAAATCAGCGACGCATGAACTGACCCGCTCCCCAGTAAATCATGGGTCGGATTAGCACGCAGGGATAGGTCAAGTTCCTCGATTGCGACAAGCACTTTGCCCATCTTCGCAATGGCATCGACACCGAGGTGTGGACGTGAGCCGTGTGCTGACTTGCCAAAAACCTCAATTTCTAGCCAGACGAAGCCTTTATGTGCAATCGCAATGTCAAGTTCAGTAGGTTCAGCGATGATGACCGCATCAGCAGACCAGCGTTCCCACTCGTCGATGATTGCCTGTGTTCCAATGCTGGCATATTCTTCATCGAGTACCGCCGACAGAATCACATCACCGGATAGGGTCAACTCCTTCGCTTGCTTGAGTGCCAACATACAGGCACAGAGTCCGCTTTTCATATCATATGACCCGCGTCCGTATATGCGCCCGTCTTTAATGATGGGGTTAAAGGGGTCGTCCATCTCGGATACGCCAACGGTATCGGTATGTGCATTGAGCATGAGCGTCTTACCGCCACCTGTTCCGCGCGCAATCAAGACAACATTAGCGCGCTCATCTTGCACAGATTGGACAATCACCTCAAGTCCGTTGGCTTCACCCCATTTTGCGATGTATTGTGCCAGTTCGCCTTCACCTGCACCATCGGGTGATAAGTCTGGATTGACTGAGTTGATACGAATCATGTCTGCTAGCAACGTATTGAGTTCGCTCATGAGGGTTGTCCTTCTATTTCTGCGTCGGTCTTAAGTCCGTCGGATAGTTCGACAACCGCAATCCAAAGTCCGCGCGCATGACGATAACCGATGATGCCGAGTATCATTGTGAATGTTAGGGTAATGAGCAAGTGGACAACAACCGATAACTCTGGTGTGAGGGCGAAAATGATGAAATAGAAGACCATCGAGACAATCGGCAAAATCGAAATCCAAATGATACTTGCGCCTGCGGATTCACCAGATTTGCGCTCGAAGCGTACCTGACAGACCTCGCATACGTCACGGGTTTTGAGGATGCCATCGCTGATGTGACCTTGCCCACAGTGAGGACAACGCAACCGAAGTCCAAGTAATAGTTTATCCATACCATCATGCTCATTTCAGTGTATATCTAAAGTGGCATGATGGTATCTGAAAACTGCCTTAAATGAAACTATGCTTTCAGCAGTTGCCACGCAATTTTGTGCCCGTCACCACTCCGCATGAGATAAACCCATAACTGTGCCATGGCTTCGAGGAGGTGGGCGTTATCTATCGAACCCGCATCGACCATATCAAAACCGAGGTCGGCAACGAGCGGAGCGATTGCTGTCTTGGCATCATCATCACCGCAGACGGTCATGGTGGTGTTATCAAAAACGGGGTTTTCCATCTGCTCGAATCCGATGGTGTTAAAGGCTTTCACAGTGGGTACGCCGACCATCGCCTTGATTTCTTTACCCGGTGAGCCACCTGAGCCAAAGCGATTGGTGGTATCCATCACAATTTTGCCCGACCAATCATCAATCTGTGACATGGCATCTTCCAGCGCACCACCCCACGGGATTGCAATAACGATGAGGTCACCAAAAGCAACCGTTTCTTGGACTGTGCCGGCTTGCGCTGTTTCCCCCGCCGATGTGACAAGGTCTTGCATACGTTCGCTTTGCGGGTCTCGTGAGCTGAACATCACCTCATGACCATGTTTTGCCCATGCGCGACCTAATGCACCGCCAACTTTACCTGCACCTAAAATTCCGATTTTCATAGTAATTAGCTCCAATCTGCTTCTGCTGGGAATATGGTTTCGTATGATTTAAAGGCGGTGTCGATAAAGATACCATCGGTTGCCTTGCGCCATGCCTGAAAATAATCGCTGTTGCCGTGCGCTTCTTGGGAAGCTTTATCCTTATAAACTTCCATCAAGATAAAGCGGTTATCGCTTGCATCTTCTTTGAATAGGTCAAAGCGGAGGTTGCCCGCTTCCTGCACGGTATGACGCGCATTTTCTGTGGTTGCGTCTATGAAAGTCTGCACATGTTCGGGCTTGACCTCAAATTCGATGTGAAAAATTATCATTTTCTTTTCCCTTGTTACTCCATTTGTAAATACAGTATATTGGATAGGGTTTGTATAGAGTAGTAGGTACTTTTTGGAGACTAAGGCACTATTAGGAGACACAACAATAATGACGCTTCAATTTGATTATGAGATTAACGTGTTCAATCAAAGTTGCCCATCACGACAGGTACTCGATTTGATTGCGGATAAGTGGAGTGTGTTGGTGATTTATTCACTGTCGGATGGTATCAAACGGTATGGGGAGTTGCGCCGGATGATAGATGGCATCAGCAAGAAGATGCTCACACAGACCTTACGCAATCTGGAACGCAACGGACTGGTACACCGTAAAGTGTACGCGGTTGTCCCGCCGAAGGTTGAATATTCACTAACGCCATTAGGACAGAGTATGTATCAGACGACCAAAGTCCTATGTGGTTGGGCAGAAAACAATCTTGCAGATGTGCTATCGGCTCAGGCAGAATATGATGCGCGACAAGAAGCAGAAGGCTAACTCATGCAAGAAATCGAAGCAACATTCGTCAATTATGTACTACCTATTATTGTGTTCTTTGCAATTGCATATCTCAATCATCGCATGGCAGATTCCGTTACAAGGCGATTCAAACCACTTGGTGACTTAACGATGCGAAAGAACCCGCGCCGTGTAGAACGTCAGAAGACACTACAATCTTTGCTATCTAATGTGATTAGTATCGCTGGATTTATCATTGCTATCTTCCTAACGTTGACGTTGTTTGTCAGTGTCGATACCTTAATTTGGGTTGTTGGCTTATTTAGTGCGGCGTTTGGTTTGGGGGCGCGTCCGTTCATCAGCGATTATCTGACTGGACTGACGTTCTTTTTTGAAGACATTTATGATGTGGGGGATAAGATTGAAATTCCGATGTCACCACAACGTGTCGAGGGTGTGGTCGAGAAAGTGAACTTGCGGATAACCCAAATACGCGGAATGGATGGTGAGTTATTTACCATGCCGAACGGGGATATTCGCCTGATACGAAACTTTACGCGCGGTGAGTTTTCTCCGACAAGTGTGACTATTAAAGTTCCCGCTGAATCCTTGACCGAGACGCTTGATAAGTTAGAGATACTGGGCGAAGAAGCCATGAATCATCTACCTAATCTGGTTCAACCATGGCAGGTGATTAGTCAAACTGGTGAACTCGGTAAAGATGCAGAACTTACGATTCTCGCAAAAGCAAAATTTGGTAAAGGGGCAGAGATGCGCACCCGTATGCTGGCGTATCTTCAAGATGAACTCCATATTTCAGAAGTTATCGAGAAGAGTAAAGCAGAGGACACCCTACCCCCAAAGAAAAACACTATAGATGGCCTTTAATCAAACCAATCTTGTTTGAGTTGTTCCAGTTGTTGACGGAATGTATCGGGTAGTGATGGCAGATTAAGACCAAGTTCTGTCAGCACAGAGATGTAAGAAAGGTGTCCGTTTTTTGGCATATTGCTATACACCGTGCGATAGACATTAACGACCTCTTGTGCAATTTCAGGGTCGGCTTCTGCCAGTTGTGCGAGTGCAAATAGTCCCGCATCGGTTGTCCAATCCATCGGTCCGAACGCCAATGATAGAAGTGCCTTCCGTCGTTCTGAACCTTTCCAATCTGTTCCGATATAGGCGATGACCAATGCTGAGGCTAGCTGTACTCGATAAAGCCAATCCCATACACGATAAGGTGATTGACTTGTGGGCGGATGGAGCATCGTTGCCAACAGTTGTGGGATGTGCTTCTCATTTAGTGTGCCTGACAGTTGACGGGCAAGACCTCGCCACGTATCAATATCAAACTGCTCATATGCGATTTTGCCAACGGCTTCAGCTATCTTCGGCGGTGGAACAGGTAGATTTTTGATAGCTGTCGTTCCCTCATATTTCCACAATAGATATGGAACATTTTTCATCGGTTGACGTGGGTCAGGTTGTTGAATTTCGCTGACCGTGACGTTAATATTTGGCTTGTCTTCTCCACCATCTTCGATGAAGTATTGCTCAAATACAGTTCGCATACTTGGTGATTCTAATGCCGAGATAGCCATGTTGAAATCTTTTGACTTCAATGCTCCCTTACCCTTTTGTTCGTCAATTTGTCGCAAAGCACTCAGTCCCGCTTCGGCAGGTGTTGGGATGTAGTTGACATAGGCTTTCGCATTGATATAGTGCATGAGGCGTTGATAGAGATTCTGCGCCAATTCAATATCGGGATGCTGTTCAGCGTATGTTTTGAGGTCGTCGAGGTGCTGGGTGTCTTTGTCCTCAAAGTAGGAATAATAGTAATAATGCGGTGTCGCCCACGAGTTATTGGGGTCAAGGCGCATGGCACGACGATAATAATCAATCGCATCTGCCCGTTGATTCATTTGTATAAACATGTCGGCAATGTCGAGATGCACAGGCACATCCATTGGATTATGCGTCACACTAGTCTTGTACCAAGACAAAGCATTTTCATAGTCTTGACTATCCCGATACACCAAAGCGACCATCAGTGCAGTCAGGTACTCTGGCTTAAGTTGATACCCCTGTTTTGCATAAGTTAGAGCAGTATCTATCTGGTCAATGCGCCGTAACAGGGACGATAAAATCGAGTGATAATGTCCATGAGTTGAATTCTTTTTACGGATAGCTTCGAGTGCAGGTAATATCTGGTTATATTGGGCTTGTTGCTCTGGTGGGATAGGTCTGCCCGATGTGTAATTCTGCATATCCCGCATAACATACATCGTGATAGTTTCGATTTCAGTTGTTTCCACATTTGGATGTGAAGTCAACCACTCGACGACCCACACCAAGTAGACGTTGTGTCGGACTGCCCCATGTACTTGTGAGATGAGACGCAATGCTGAATCATAATCGCCATGTGACGCATGAATATATGCCATCACCGCCCCATGTGAAAAATGGATATTGCCCGTATCGTCAGGTTGAATAAGTTGGTTCGCGTTGTCGCCAGACTGTTTGATAAGTGTATCCAATAGACCGCGCCATTGCTCGTTCATTGGGTCAGACATAAGCGCATATGCCAAATGAAATGTCGCATGAGGTAAATCACCCTGTTGATATAGATGTTGTGCTGTTACAAATTCTTGCTCTGGTGTTGGGTTGGGATGGTTCATAAAATGCCTTTTCATGTCTCTATGTACTATATGACATAATAGCATATTTTTGAGTTAGGCATGTTAACTATTTTTAATAAAGATAGCGGGTTGCTTAAAGTGCTTGTGTGATTGTGCCATAGTATAATACACACACGATAGATGCGGAGAAGATACATGGCGACGTGGTTGGTTATCGAAGATGAGCAAGACCTTTATGACATGATACTGACAATGTATGAGTTATTGGGTATGAAAGGGATTGCGTTTTCAGTTGGGGCGGATGCAATCGACTGGGTGGATGATATTGATGACGGATTAACAGCAGAAATACCCGAACTGGCATTGATTGATATTCGTCTACCAGATGAACACATTGACGGTGTTAATATTGCGGCACGGTTTCGGCAAAGTTCTGCACTTAAACATACAGCGATATGTATGATGACGGCATTTAAGTTTACACCTGAAGAAGAAAAGCAAATCATGGCAGAGTCTCAGGCTGACTTGTTGTTGTATAAACCGTTGCCGAAGTTCCGCGAATTGGAAAAGATATTGCGTGACCTTGTTGCCAAAGCACAGGCGAAACGTCAAGAAGAAGAAACAGAAGCGGACGAAGAAACCTCCCCGCCCGCATAATTGTCTAGCCTCGTATTTGCCCGCGCACATCCAACAAGCTATGCAGGAAGGCTACTGGGTCGTCAACTTCTGGTAATGGCAGTTGACGTAATGGGTCGAGGAAGTCGATATCAAATGCTGCCTCGCTGATGATACGATTCATGAGTTTTACTGTCTCGTTATACTGCACGATGACCGCATTGAGATAATTATCGTTTTCGGTCACTTTCCACAATTCAACTGCGGATAGCAACGCCTCCAGATTATGCACAATCATCCCAATCTTATAACGAAATTCCGGTTCGTTGGTGGCTTCACGTTCGCGCACGGCTTCCATAAGAGCCAATGTTGTATCGACCAAGTTTTGTACGGGTAAATCCATAGGCAACTCACAGCGCGCGATGTAATCAACATAGTCAAAGAACGGCGGACGGCGCATCTCACGGCTGTCATTGAGAATTTGCTTGCCTTCCATCGGGACATAAGCATTGTCGCGCAGGGTCTGCATCCGTGTCTCGATGTCCCCTTGCTCGCTAGCTGCCAGATACCGCTTGATATGTTTATAGGACAACAGAGTATTGAGGGTATAGTGACCATCAAACACCGGATAGACAAATGAGTCAATCGCATAGCCACCAATTTTTGATTCTTTGAGGAAACCCTTTGAGCCAGTTACCAGTAAGTTCTGTGCCAGAACAGCATTGCATTGGAGCAGTAACCATGACTTCAGCATCAATCCATGAAATTGTAAGAAGGGGCTATCACTGAATGCCAGCGCACGGAAGAACGTAAAGTTAATCAATGCCGCTTGTTGTACCAGATTATATAGTTGACGGAATACATTGCTGAAGTTAATCGGGTTTTCATCGAAGATACGCTTGCTGGACAAATGGGCAATCGCAGCTGGTAAGGCTTCTTCGACCATTGCCACACCCATGTATGAACACTGATATTTGCTTGGTAGTGCCATACGTTGCAAAATTTCTAGCCCTTTGCCAACCTGACCAATGAGGATGCCCGGTCCATCAATATCATATTTTGTGAGTACCATATTTTTGAGGACATGCGTGTCGAGTCGTTCCCAGTTTTTGGTGCTACTATGCGGGACAGCAAAGATAGACAATGCGCGTGGTCCCGATGCGTTCGGGTCTGTTTTGGCGATGACTGAATGATAATCAGCGTGATAGGAATTGTTAATCAGCCACTTTTGCCCTTTGATGTGGAAGTTCTTCTCGTCAGGGTCGTCGGACATTGGGGTGGCGACAGTTGTTACGCTGAGTAGGTCTGTGCCTGTATGCTCTTCTGTCCAACCGAGTGTGAAAATTTTGCCCTTGAGTTCTTCCGCAAGTTCATCTTCTTCGGCTGCCACCAGCATCATATACGCCAGACCACTCGCAGCACAGGCGGTCATATAATTGGGGTTATTCCCAAATTTTTCGCTGGCAGTTTGCATTGACCCTAACAGATTAAATGTTGGGAAGACATTATCGACAACATCATACATCCGCTCACTGAGAATGTCATAATCAATAATATCGCCAAAGGTCTCATCTTGTACGATTTTCATAGCCATGCTTGGTTTTTCCTTTAGTAATCTCATTTAATGCAAACAGGGCAGACATGATGCCCACCCTGTTATTGTAGTTATATCGTTATGCCCTAGTCTCCAATTGCTGGTTCACGGAAGGCTTCTGCATAAGCTTGCAGATTGTGCAACCGTTCTAGGAACTCGCGGGGGTTATCAACATCACCGATTGGACGTTGACGCATCGGACGCAAGAAATCGGTTTGCAATGCGCTTTCGCTGATGATTTGGTTGAACTCGTTGACGAAGGCATTGTATTGAATGATAACAGCGTTCAGGTATTCATCTTCCTCTGTGACCTTCCATAGTTCACATGCTGCCAACAGGGCTTCCATCCAGTGAACCATTGTACCGAGTTTGTAGCGATGGTCAGGGTCTTTTGCCAAATCAAGTTCAGTCAATTCATCGTACAAGGCACGAACTGCATCAACGATAGCTTGACCATCGAGGTCTATTGGCAAGTCCAAGTCTTTAATATATTGTGCATAGTTGAAGAAATCAGGGTTACGCAATTTACGTGAGTTGGCATTAATTTGGTTACCCGCCTGTGAGATGAAAAGTTTCTCTCTCATACTGTTGACACGTTCGTCTACATCAGCGATGTCCGTTGCATCAAGATAGCGACGCAGATGCTTAGCAGTCATCAGTGTGTTGATGGTATAGTGACCATCGAAGACTGGCAATACAAACGAATCAATCGCATCTCGACCAATCACCGACTCGCGCAGGAAGCCTTTAGAGCCAGCAACCAACAGATTTTGACCGAGCAATTCGTTAGCGCGGAGCAGTAACCATGATTTCAGCATCACACCGTGGAACTGTAGGAATGTCCCTTCGCTAAATGCCATCGCGCGATAATAGATGAATTGCAGGACAACACCTTGCAACACCAGATTATAGAGTTGGCGGAAGACATTGCTGAAGTTAATGGGGTTATCGCTGAAGATTTCCTTAGATGATAAGTGGTCGATACTCGCTGGAATTGCTTCTGCCACCATGCGAACACCTACATATGAACATTGATATTTGCTTGGCATTGCCATCTTTTGCAGAATTTGCAGACCATGTCCTTCCTTACCAAGCAAGCGACCGGGTCCATCAATTTCAAAGGTTGTTAATACCATGTGATTGAGCACATGTGTTTCCAATCGTTCCCAGTTTTTACAACTACTGCGCGGAACGAGGAAGATAGATAGTGAGCGCGGACCATTAGAATTAGGGTCTGTTTTTGCAACAACTGTGTGATAGTCAGCATGGAATGAGTTATTGATTAACCATTTGCGCCCTTTGACATGATATTCTTTGCTTTCGGGGTCATCAGACATCGGGGTTGCGACGGTGGATGCGCTTAACAAATCCGAGCCGATTTCTTCTTCCGTCCACCCTAATGTAAAGATTTGGTCTTTTAATTCTTCGGCGATTTCTTCTTCGCCAGCAGCAACGATGGTCATCCACGCGAGCATACTTGCGCCTGCTGCAATCATATAATTCGGTTCATCATCGAACATTTCTGTCCCGACCTGCATCGACTTGAGCATATCAAAGTCGGGAAGAAGGGAATCGTACACATTATGCATTTGACCACGTAATGCGTCGAAATCGACGATTTTGCCAAATTGGGAATCATTTACAAACATATGAGCCTCATCAAGATTGTCTTAGAATTTTATGTTAGTCATGCTTTTGATATGACAACACACTATACTGTTTTAACTGTCATTTTAAAATGCGAAAAATTTCACAAATTATTTGTGATATACAACACTGTTTAGATAAAAAAGGTGCGGATTTGTACGCTTGAATAGGGGATAGATGTCTATTTTGCGCTAAAACATGAATCTAATTTAGATGAAATCAGTTATTGATAACAGGTTGTTGATAAAGACAAATACATTACTTTGACCAATAACAAATCACCAAAAACATAACCACACTTGATTCTCTTATCCAAAACCGACGTTAACATATAATCAGATGCCATACAGGTGATTATTGTCGTAGTAAATATCGTAATATTGTGTGGCAATCACGGTGATTTATCGTAATTTATCTTTATGTTATTCGATTTTCCACGATATATATTATTTGTTATTATCCGAAATTTTCACTCTCAGTTCGATATCATTTGATAAAATTAAGTGTCTATCCGATTTTAAACGACGGGATAATCATTGATGACTTTTGTCGGTAGTCGATTACAACAACTCCAATACCTAACTGTTGATGAATTAAACATAAAACTTAAAGCCACCTCAGCGGATGAGGAACGCTTGACGGTCTTGACGGCTCTGGGTTGGGTGATTGCATTGAATGATGTCGCACTGGCAGAGAACTATACAGCACAGGCGAAATCCCTCAATAAACATGTGAACGATGACATGTTTGGCGCACATATTCTAGCTAACGAAGCACGGTGTATGGTATATCGTAGTCGGTATCATGACGCATTACAACTCGTTGAACAAGCACGGTTGCAATATCAAGTGTTGGGTGATGATACCTATCGTGGTGGCGGGGTTGCCATGATATATGCACATTGTTATACACACCTACAGGACAAAATTCAGGCACAACATTGGGCTGAAGTGACACTAAATATCGGGGAGATGATACAAGATAACCATGTGATTACTCATGCGTTGAATATTCTGGGAGCACTGGCTGCCACCAACGATAATCCACAACTCGCCCGTCACTGGTTTGAGCAATGTTTGACCTATTATTTGCCTCAACAAAATCATCGCTATCTGGGTCGTACATATAACAATATTGGATTGACATACCTGCATGAAAGTCGTTTTGAAGAAGCTAAAACGTCCGCACAGCTAGCGATACATCATCATCGTGAGGCGCACTATCCACGCGGGGAAATGCACACCCTCAATCTACTTGGGGAAATAGCAATCAAACAACATGATATAGAAGCAATCATTGAGAATTATAGTCAAGTTGTGACATTAGCAGAATCATTTGACTATTTCGGAATGGAATTGATGGCGCGCTATCAACTGGCATATCTGAAGCAACAAAATGGGCAAATATCAGAAGCCATGCGTGACTACCTGAATGCACTGGAGCGTTGTCCTGACGATTTTGAAACGGAGTCGGTGAGTAATATACATGAACGCCTTGCCGAATGTTTTGAACAACTAGGAGACTATCAGCAAGCTATCAAGCACCTGCGGATACACAGTCGTATCAAGCTTAAGCTCAATAATGCCCAAGTCGAAAAACAGATGCGTCAGTCTCACCTTGAGTTAGAAGCGACACTTGCACGGAAAGAAGCTGAAGAAACCCGTCGCCAACTCGAACATGCGGATCGTGTGACGGCACTGGGCAAGATGGCGGCTGGCATTGCCCATGAGATTAATAACCCCATTCAAGTTGTCTATATGAATCTCCTTCTCCTCAGTCGTGAACATGATACCCCTGCTATCCAACGGTCAGTCGAACAAATCGAACGGGTTACGCGGTTGGTCGCTAGCATGCGCGAGATGTATCAGTTTGAAACACTTGAAGAACAGCTGATTGATTGCTCCGAGATGGTGCAGAATGTCATGATACTAATGAGCAGACCCCTTGGTGAGGTCAACATTACTGTAGAGACAGACCTCGCAGACAATCTCCCGCTGATATTAGCTTCGCCAACACAAATACAACAGGTGATTTTTAACCTTATCCTGAATGCCCGTGACGCGATGCCAGAGGGTGGAACACTTAGGTTGGTGACTGCCCATGATACACTTACGAATGACATTATGTTACGTGTGAGTGATACAGGTGAGGGAATTGCGTCTGATGATTTGAAGCGAGTGTTTGACCCGTTTTTTACCACTCGTATAGATGGCTCTGGATTGGGATTAGCCATTTGTCAGAATATCATATCGCATTATGGAGGCACTATCACTGCGACCAGTGAAGGGGCTGGTCTGGGAACACAGCTGGAAGTGCGCTACAAAGTGAAGAAGGATGATAAATCATGAGTAAAATCCTGATTGTTGAAGACGAAATCGCTGTATATGAGACACTAAAAGATGTACTTGAAGCATATGATGTTGACGGGGTGCATACGGTTGCTGACGCATTGCGCTATGTCAAAACATATCCGGTGGACTTGGTGTTGCTTGACCTACAACTTGGCGCGAATGATGGAATGACTGTGGCGCGTTATGTACGAGAACATTTTCCGTATACCGCTGTTGTTATTTTGACGGGGCATGGTAGTTTGAAGTCTGCTATTCAAGCAATTGAACTCAATGCACAAGCTTACTTGCTCAAGCCAGTTAGTCCTGATGATTTAGAGACAACAGTTGAAGAGCAGATAGCACTCATGCAAGAGCACAAACAACGCGATAAGCTGGCACATCACATGCAACAAGCCATTGAAAATGTTCAAGAACCAACGGTATCCCCCCCTTCCAATTACCTCGCAAGCGGAAAATTATCGCTGGACCGCGAACGCTACGAAGTGATGTTTGATGGACACGAGATTACAGTATCACCTACCCAATTCCGCATATTATGGATACTTCTGGAAGCTGCTGGTGATATTGTTGCCCCACGCGATATCGCTAGCCACGCACTTGGCTATGATGTGAATGATAACGAAGCATCGGATTTGGTCAAAGGACATATCTCCAAGATTCGACGGAAACTAGGGACATTCTATGGCGATGTTGGTGCGATACGAACAATACGTAATGAAGGCTATATGTGGGTAGACTAAAATCGCCCATATAAAAGTGCCAACTTGCTACTTAAGGTCACACAATCTTCTTCATGCTTATGTTAGCATCAATATGTCGTTATATAACGGCGTAATAAATACTACATTCATGAAGGGATGAAAAACGATGCGTAAAATAATTGTACTTGTATCTGCAATGGTTGCACTGATGATATCAGTTGCAGTTGTCTCCGCCCAAGAAATTAGTATACCGGCTGATAGCAGTCTCCCAGCGAGTATTGCGAGCTATATCTCGGAAGATATTTCACGGTGTCCAGAACTCGGTAAGAAAAATGGTGTCCAAGATGTGAGTAATATCGACACTGGTTGGGGTAACTCAAATAGTTTGAATGTCAAAAAGGGAACATGGAAAGTTGCTGGCACGAGTGTAAGCGGTAGTTGTCAAGTTCCATTAAGCGTAGTTGATGCTCAAACTATCATGGACTCACTTTGCCGTCCCGGACAAGTTAACACCAGCCGTAATAACTGGGGCAATGCAAGCCGGACCTTTGACGAGCACAAAAAAGGTGAACTCAGAATCAGCGGTAAAGGTGTTGGTGGTCAATGCTGGTTGAGTGGCGATGCTGCTGATATTGCTTATAGCTTGATTCCAAAATTTAACAAATAAGTTTCATGTCACATTCGGGCAACAATAGCCTGATATAAAAACCCTTTCACGGTAATACACTTACCCGCGTATGAATCATGCGGGGGTAATTTGCGTTTTGGTATATCCTCATATTTGCGAAACACATGACGACATGTTAAATTGTACACACAATTACAATGAGTGTAGAAATAGTCCCTATTGTTTTGAAGAATAAACTTAAAACCATCAAATTAGACCACAATAGTTATTTGTCGTTACATGTTCAACTCCACAATCAACTTCGTCAGCTCATCATCTCTGGACGCTGGCAAGATGGTGACCGCATCCCAACAGAAACCCAATTAGCAAAGCATCTTGATATAAGCCGGACAACGGTGCGTATTGCCTTACAGCGCATTGAGTTGGCAGGGCTGATTCAGCGGACAGCGGGACGGGGCACATTTGTCACCTATGATGCCTCAGACAATACCAGCACACGCTTGATTGGATATGTCACCCACAGCTTTCATGACGAGATTCATAATATGTTGCTCAGTAGTGTCGAGACAGAACTACGGTCGGCTGGGTATCATCTCATCTTTAGTAAAGCCAACGACAACACCGAAGAAATTGAAATATTGCAACAGTGGATGGAGGACAATATCGCGGGGTTGCTGTTGTGGCCCAATGCCAGACCCTCTGATGCACAAAAAGACCTACTGACACAGTTCCAGCACATGCGTATCCCGTTTGTGTATATTGACCGACTGGTGGATGGAGTCGAAGCTGATTATGTCGCTAGTGATAATTATGCGGGAACATATGCACTGGTGAATCATCTGATTTCCTTAGGGCACGAGCGCATCGTCTACCTGATGCCGGATGTACCGAACCTTCTATCCATCAATGAACGGTATCGGGGTTATCAATCTGCATTGCACGAACATCAATTGGCTTGCTATAGCGCGTGGACAATACGCTCAACTGATGAAAACGAGATACGCGAAACGGATGTGTATCGCCTTTTATCAGGGAATGGCACTGACCTCAGTGAGCAAATTATCGCCTTGATGACTAGCGCATCACCAAAGCCGACAGCGATTGTCTGTGCCAATGATATTCTCGCTGTGATTACAAGCAAAGCACTGCGAAATATGGGGTATATAGTCCCTGATGATGTGTCCGTTGCCGGATTTGATGATATTAGTCTGGCGGCACATATGGATATTCCCCTCACGACGGTGACACAAAACGCTTATGACATCGGGCGAGTGGCAGCAAATCTATTACTAGCGCGCCTCGAAGGGAATGCTGAGCCACCCAAACGCCATTATGTAGCCACACGTCTGCAACTACGTAAATCGACATCACCACCTGCGACTGAAACTGAGTGAAAAAATGACAGTTTCGGGGCAAGACAGTCGTATCTCCAACAGGTAGAATTTAGACCAGATACTATTTATCAATACAGGAGTTAAACATAGATGAAACAACTTGGGTATGTTGGGGTGGCACATATTCACACCCCCGGTTTTGTTCGACGTATCAATGACAGACCTGACGAGTTCAAAGTCAAAGCGGTGTGGGATTCGGATTCTGCACGGGCACAAATTACGGCTGACCAACTCAATACGGTAGCGACTGATGACTTGGATTCGATTCTGAATGATGATGAGATTGAAGCCATTGTTATTGCATCAGAAACGAATGTTCACCAACAACTTGTAGAAAAAGTTACAGCATCAGGCAAGCATCTATTTGTGGAAAAACCGCTCGGCATCAAGGCGAAAGATGCGTATGCGATGCAAAAGGCAATTGATGATGCGGGCGTGATTTTCCAGACGGGCTTTTTCATGCGTGGGGAAGCCCATCATCTCTTTATCAAACAACTCATCGAAGATGGCACACTCGGCATGATTACACGAGTTCGCCATTCAAATGCACATGCAGGCTCGCTTGAACCTAAATTTGACCCTGATAAAGGTTGGTTCGAGGACGGTTGGATGTGGATGACTCGTCTGGAGGAGGCGGGTGTTGGCGCATATGGTGACCTCGGCGCACATGCTCTGGATATATTAATGTGGCTTCTCGGCGATGTTGATATGGTCACCGCACAGATTGGGGCGAAAATCAAAAAATATGAGTGTGACGAATTTGGTGAGGGCTTGATTCGCTTTAAGAATGGTGTTTTGGGCACACTCGGAGCTGGTTGGTCTGACATCTGGGACCCAGTTCGGATTCTTGTGGCAGGAACACAGGGAACAGTCTATGCGACCGGAGACGGTAAAGTCTACTTGAAGTGTGACAATCTGGATGGCGCAGATGGTAGCGAATGGACAGATTTACCTGACGCACTACCACATGCGTTTGATTTATTCCTTGATGCACTCAACGGGAAAGATGTGCCACTGGTAACAGCAAAAGAAGCGGCTGACCGCACAGCTGTGATGGAAGCAATGTATATCGCTGCGGAATCAAATTCATGGGTCAAACCCCAAACATCCTAGAAGGAGTATGCGTAATATGAGTAGTTTAAAAGTTGGTGTGATTGGTACGGGTGGTATTGTCGGCGCACATATGCCCGGTTGGGAAGCATCCCCCCACGCGGAAGTTGTTGCCGGAGCAGATTTGAGTGAAGCGGCACTGGATAAATGGGCGAAACGCTGGGGTATCAGCAAAACAGTAACAGATTCTGCTGAACTGATTAATGACCCCGATATTGATATTATCGACATCTGCACCCCCAATATGTATCACACCGAATTGACAGTTGCTGCACTCGAAGCTGGCAAACATGTGATATGCGAGAAGCCTCTTGCCCCTTTGCCAGAAGACATTGACAAGATGATTGCTGCACGGGATGCCTCTGGCAAGATGTTGATGACGGCACAGCACTTCCGCTTCTCTGGCAAATCGAAGGCGATGAAAGCCGAAATTGATGCGGGTGCTTTAGGCGAAATTTATCATGCCCGCAGTTGGATGTTGCGCCGTATTCTGATTCCAACCCGTCCAGGATTTTTGCTGAAGAAACATAGTGGTGGTGGTGCGACTATTGATATTGGCGTTCACATTCTTGATTTGACATTGTGGTTTATGGGTAATCCGAAACCTGTGTCGGTGACCGGTATCGCCAAGAAAGTGATTGCAGAAAATCCAAAAGCATTCGGTACATGGAACAACTTCGAGACTGTGCCACCGGAGATGGATGTCGAAGAATTGGCTGTGGCGTTTGTGCGTTTTGATAACGATGCAACCCTTGTGCTGGAAGTTAGCTGGATGTTGCACCACGACACACAAGGCGAAGATATGCAGATGTGGTTATATGGTAAAGATGGTGGCGCACATTGGCCCAAGGTCGAAGTTTTGCAGACCAACTATGACACCAAACAACTCTACAATCGCACATTAAAACTGACAGATAATATCGCTGAACCTCATGCACAAGAATGTATCGAGTTTGCACAGGCAATTGTCGATGGCGCACCTTCTCCTGTTCCCGCAGAACAATCGCGTCAAGTACAACAAATCTTGAATGCGATTTATGAAAGCCAGAAAACAGGGCGTGAAGTCCGCTTAGACCAATAAATTATATTGATGGAGTTCGCTATCGGTGGACTCCATCGTTTCCTCATAATCGCCTTCTCTCTCATATAATGATACAATCAAATATGTATTAGATTAATCTGTCTGTTGATTCAAACTAGATTTATTAAGGACAAGCGATGACCGAAGCAACGCAAACGCATTATCGTACTTGTAATCTATGCGAGGCGATGTGTGGCATAAAGATTGAGTATCGTGGTAATGAGGTACTATCCATCAAAGGCGATGAGGATGACCCCTTCAGCAAAGGACATATCTGCCCGAAAGCAACAGCCTTACAGGATATCTACGAAGACCCTGACCGCCTGAAATATCCGGTACGGCGCACAGATAACGGCTGGGAAGAAATCTCATGGAATGAGGCGTTTGACGAGGTCGTCGAGAATCTGACAGCGATACAAGCCGAACATGGACGCAATGCAGTTGGCATATATCAAGGCAATCCGAATGTGCACAATCTCGGCACAATGTTATTTTCGCCACCGTTTGTGCGTAGCTTGCGAACCAAAAATCGCTTTTCGGCGACATCATCTGACCAACTCCCCCATCACTTCGCTGCTTTCTTCATGTTCGGACATCAACTGTTGATGCCTGTCCCTGATGTAGACCGCACAGACTTTTTTCTGATTCTCGGTGCAAACCCAATTGCATCCAACGGAAGCCTGATGACGGCTGCTGGAATTGGCAATCGCCTCAAAGATTTACAAAAGCGTGGCGGCAAGTTTATTGTGATTGACCCGCGCTACACGGAGACTGCAAAACGTGCCGATGCTCATTATTTCATCAAACCTGCAACCGATGCGCTCCTACTCTTGGCGATGGTCTGTACATTATTTGAGGAAAACTTAGTTGAATTAGGTCGCCTTGAAACGATTGTGACTCAGTTGGATGACCTGCGCGAAACCGTGAAAGACTTCACACCGGAGCGTGTCGCAGATGTAACCGGTATATCAGCGGACACAATTCGGCAGTTGACCCGCGACTTTGCCAATGCAGATAGAGCCGTCGCATATGGACGTATCGGACTATCGACACAGGCATACGGCGGGGTGTGTAACTGGCTTATCAATTGCCTTAATATTCTGACGGGTAATTTTGACGAAGCAGGTGGTGCAATGTTTACCTTACCTGCCTTTGACATCGTCGGACTGACTTCATTAACAGGGCAGGTTGGCAATTATGACCGTTGGCGCAGTCGGGTGCGAGATGTACCTGCATTCGGTGGCGAGTTGCCCTCATCTATCATGGCAGAGGAAATCTTGACTGAAGGTGATGGTCAAATCAAAGCGATGGTGACGGTGGCAGGTAATCCGGTGCTATCAACATCCAATGGCGAACAACTCGATGAAGCGTTTGAAAGTCTCGATTATATGGTGTCGATTGATATTTACATCAACGAAACGACGCGCCATGCTAATATCATTCTGCCACCCACAACCGGACTGGAAACCGAACATTATGACCTCGTGTTCCATTATCTCGCAGTCCGCAATACGGCAAAATATAGCCCGATTCTCTTTGAAAAAGATGACAATCAACGCCATGATTGGCAGATTCTGAGCGAATTACGGGACCGACTAGAAGCCAAGAATTCACGTCCAGCACGGGGTAAAGACTGGTTCAGACGGCTAACCCCGCGTAAGCTCGTTGACATGGTCTTACGCACAGGTCCTTATGGCTCATGGTTGTATCCACCTGTTTCAGGTGATGGCATCAATATTCACACGCTTGATAAAAACCCACACGGTGTAGACCTCGGTGCGTTGGTGCCGATGTTGCCTGACCGCCTGACAACCGATGATAGTATGATTCATCTTGCACCAGAGATTATTGTCAAGGACTTGCAACGGGTACGGGAGGACTTGCTGGATAAAACATCCGCACAATCAAACGGCTATGACTTGCATTTGATTGGTCGTCGCCACCTACGGAGTAACAATTCATGGATGCACAATAGCGAACGATTGGTACGTGGGAAAAATCGCTGCACTGTCATGATACACCCCGATGATGCACAGTCACGTAAGATTACGAATGGCGATGTGGTGACCGTGAAATCGCGTGTCGGTGAAGTGCAGGTAGAAGCTGAGGTAACCGATACGATAATGCGGGGCGTGGTCAGTATCCCGCATGGATGGGGGCATCACCGCGAGGGTATCCAGATGGATGTTGCGTCAGAATATGCAGGTGTAAGCGTGAATGACTTGACTGATGACCAGCGTATTGATGAACTGACCGGAAATGCAGCCTTTAACGGTGTGCCTGTTGTGATTACAAAATAGGAGTGTGTATGTCGTCCTTAATTCCTGATTCTCACAAAGATTTACTTAAGCGTCCTATCATTGTCTCGTTTGCAACGATTATGCCGGATGGACATCCACAGGTGACTCCCGTCTGGTGCAATTATGATGGTACACATATCATCGTCAATGCGACTGCCAACCGACAAAAGCATCGCAACATCTTAGAACGTCCGCAGGTTACATTAATGGCATTCGACCCACTCAATCAGTTCCGGTTTATTGAGGTGCGGGGGGTTGTTGAGGACATTACAAGTGAGGGCGGGGGCAAAAATATGAACGAACTCGCACTCCAGTATACTGGTAAGCCCAAACGCTATGGTATAGAAGCCCCTCCACGCGATGTCGAGGAGCGCATTCTGTACAAGATTAAACCTGTCAAAGTGAATGTAGCAAATTAATCTATGCTGTCAAGATTGTGCTTTTTCTGGTAGCTCATCGACCAATTCCATCAACCGCGCCAACCGCTTGAGTTCAGGTTGTTTTCCGGTCTCCAGAGTCGCAACTTCCCGTAACGCTTCCTGTGCGATTTGTATCAGATGATTGGATAGAGGCAAGGCATTAATCGGTGTGGTATTGGGTGTAAGGTCTTTTATCATATCGAGTTGACTGATTTCGTGATTGATGGATTTTAATCGGTTAACTCGTTTTGCCATGTTATTTTCTCCATGTGTTAGCTGAAAATTCCATGTTTATGATACCGTTACTTCCCTGATTTTGCATCGTAAAAGTACTGAATCAAAATTGACTCCTGCTCAACGAATATACCGAAGCAATTGATCAATCATCTATTAACTTTAACAACATCGTAGATATGATATAGATACCGATACCTCTATCATATGAGACAATCTGACGATTACTTAGAAAAGGTCTCGATTTCTAGCGGTTATCGTGTACAATATTGCGGTTAACATACCTATAGGTTAGACGCAACCTCAAGTAAAGTGTGTTGTGAGAACACCAAGGTTGCATAGAAAAGTGAGGTTTCACGATGGCTAGCAAACGCAAAATCACCGGAACCAAGCCGCTTTTCGGTCAGTCACGTAGTAAGGCGTTTAATACCACCAAACGTCAGTTCAAACCCAATTTGCAAAACAAGCGCATCTTTGTGCCCGAACTTGACAGATGGGTTAAGGTAAAAGTGACTGCCAAAGAATTGAAGACCATCGACAAAATTGGTCTGCTCGAATTCTTGAAGCGTCGTGGCATTCCAGTTAGTCAAGTCGTACGCGACTAATTTCAACAGATAGATACACAGGATGGGGTCGATTTTTTCGACCCTGTTCTATTTATAAGTTTTTCCAATCTATTGTAATGTCTGGTATGTTTTCAGAAATAAATAATCACATATTTTGCTGGTCTGCGGACAATGCAGGCATTGTCCCTACAAGATTTTCGCTATTTTTCGTAGGGATGAACCTGTGTGTTCATCCGCTAACCTTTATACAACTTCTTTCCAGACTTTACATATGATATTTCATAAATTGCAATCACCGAGTTGGCAAGAACACATCATAAAGTAATGAGTAAAAAGTGATGAGTCCCATTCATCATCTACAAGATTTTGTGCAAACCTCTATTTTGCCTTACTTTCTCTGTATTCTCTGTGCCTCTGTGGTGAAAATCAGAAGCAGGTATATCACAATATGACCAACAATGACACCATAACACCGCTGACCGTGCTGGCAGGATTCCTCGGTGCAGGCAAAACCACCCTACTCAATCGCATTTTACATGGCGACCATCACATGAAAATCGCTGTCTTGGTCAACGACTTCGGCGCAATCAACATTGATGCCGCGCTGATTGTCGATGTTAGCGATGAGGAAGATACGATTACCCTATCCAACGGTTGTATCTGCTGTACCATCCGCGACGATTTATTGGATGCCACCCTCGGACTCATTCAACGCGAAGACCCGCCCGATTACATCATCGTTGAAGCCAGTGGTGTATCCGACACAATTGATGTCGCCCTCGCCTATCGCTATATGCGACAAGTGAAAATCAACAGCATCGTATCAGTAGTCGATGCCGAGCAGTTCATTGATGTGCAATATGAACACCGCGTCCTCGCCATGAATCAGATTGGTATGGCAGATGTGATTATCATCAATAAAGTTGACCTTGTCGAACCAGAAAAATTAGCAGAATTACGCGACTATATCTATAAACTCATGCCACGCTCCCGTGTGATTGAAGCCACGCACTGTGAAGTCCCGCTGGAATTACTGTTTGATACGGGCAACTTCAACATGGAAGACGCGCTCAACCGTGAGAAAACCGATGTGCATGTCCACACCGCCGGAGAGCATCATCACGACCACGACCATGACCACGTACACACCGACCATACAACCGTATTCGACACATGGAACTGGACAAGCGACGAACCCTTATCCTTCAAAGCACTGAAGCGTATGACCGAACAATTACCACTAGGCATCTATCGCGCAAAGGGCTTTTTCTTCCTCGCCGATGAACCCGACCGTCGCGCAGTCTTACACATCGTCGGCAAGCGCGTTGAACTCAAACTTGAGGAATGGGACAAAGAAGCACAACTCTCACAGTTCGTCACCATCGGAACACACGGTGATGTCATACCGGATGAGTTGCAGGCACTCCTTGACGCATGCCTTGCCAAGAATGCACCCCAATCCGAAGTTGAGCGTCTCGCAAATTCAGCACTTAGTTGGCTACGTAACAAACGGTAAAGGCTTAGTCTACCTCTTGTTCTTTTACCCAATCCGGTTGCCAGAAATCGGGGTGGTTCGGGTCAGTATAGCGTGACATATCCGTATCGGGTGCCCATCTTGTGCTATCAGGAAGAATTACTTCAATAAATATAGTATTAGTGAGATTTGCATGCTTTAGACATGCGTTTGTCAAGTCTACATCACGCAAACTTGCATTTTCTAGATCAATCTTAGTCAAGTTGGCATAGCGCATATTGAGATTCATCAGATTTGAGCCAGATAAATTATGCCCTTTTAGATTACGTTTACTAAGATTATCACCAACTGAAAAATACCCACTCCAGAAATTAGGATGATCAGGATTTGTAAACCTATCAATGTCCCCGTAATTTCCCCAGCATGTGCCATCTGGCAACACAGTTGTTTCATCAAACTTTACCCGTCCAAAGCGAGTTGAGTCCATAACAGCATCCCGCAAATTTGCACTACGCAAATATGCTCCTCTTAGATCAGTGGACCATAACCACGCACCGGCAAGATTAGCATGCCATAAATTCACATTTCTCAAATCACATTGTCCTAAATCTGCTCTTACGAGGTTTGCACCCCAAAGATTTGCATTTTGAACATCACCATTTTGCAAACTTCCATAGTCCCACAATGCACGAATAGCTGATTTCGTCGCATCATTATCTGGGCTACCTAATTGAAGGATTAGGCGTTGTTTTACTTGTTCTATAGCCCGATTTTCCGCCAATTTATCTAGTATCAAAACTGTAAAAACAATTCCAACTGCTTCGGGAACAAGCCCTTCCAGTAGTTCAGATAAATTATTCACAATCATCTGCATCAATGGGAACATCAACATACCAATGAGAATACCTGCAACAACATATAAGCCGTTATACTTTTCCCATAAGTTGATGATTTCTTGTTGTCTTGAATGGGGTCGGGTTTGTGTGGTCATATTATTCTCCAATCTCAGATAATTCAAGAATAACACGCTCTACAAATCATGCACAAAATCACCGTATGATAAAGCGCACAACCTGTATGCTTCAGCATACGTGGATAGATGAGCAGAGTGGCTTCAGCCCTCTGTGATTTGCAAATTGGTGTATCATACAAGTGTTACATATCCAACAAACGAGACAACACATGAACCCACATCACGCCAATTTATTAGACCAATTCAAAACAATAGCGCGTGACCGAGGCACAGAAGGACAACGCCCCGAACATATTGAACTCGGCATCGACCGCATCTGCTATGGTTTACGCAATCCCGACCGACGCGAGATTATGCTGACGTGGATTAAAGCCCACAAAGACCTCAGCTATGACGATTGGCTAGCATTGTGTGATTCGCTATATCATGGCGACTCTTACGAGGAACGCTGTGCATCGCAGACCTTACTCGACAAATATCCAAAATACCGCCGTCAACTTCCTCTATCCCAACTCGATAGCTGGCTCGGTCAATTGGAGGGTTGGGCAGAGGTCGATACCACCTGTCAGTCGATTTTCACGCATAAAGATTTGCTGTCAGATTGGGATGCGTGGGGTACATTTTTAGAAACCCTATCACAAGATGACAACATGAATAAACGCCGTGCCTCGCTAGTGTTGCTAGTGCGTCCCGTCTCCAAGTCTGATGATGACCGCCTACTTAAGCAGATGTTTGCCAATGTCGAACGCCTCAAACACGAAGACCACAAGCTCATCACCAAAGCCATCTCATGGGTACTACGGGAAGCCAGTCGTCAACATCACGGAGCAATATCCGCATACATTGACGAAAACGCCGACTCTCTACCTGCTATCGCCGTCCGCGAAACCCGCAAAAAACTCGAAACGGGTAAAAAATAAGCTATACAAAACTTGTTAAGATTACTTCAGAAGTTTGCCAATATAGGATATAATGAGTCGAAATCCATTATGTAGTAAAGTGACATAAAATGACCAATCACACCCAACTAAAACGCAAGCCAAAACAGACTATCAGTCGTGCAACCAATCATCTGCTTCAACTAGAAGAAATCCCTAAAGACAAATTACAACGTGCCATCGACACCAAACAAAATTTAACGCCCACGATGGTGATGGCAATCCAACGCACACTCGGCAACAAAGCAGCCACCAAGATTGTCCAACAACAGAACCCCAATTCGATTCAACGCTTCACAGAAGGCGACCTACTCAAGGCATTTGACAAAGCCTACAACGAAGTGTTGTTCATGTTGAAGACAAATTATGATGTGTATTCCATCTATCTTCCTGAAAACCATCCCTTTGCCTATGATACCGTCTCATTAGATTGGACAAACGGCGGTGGCGGTGCTAAAGACATGCTTCAGAAAGCAGCAGAAGATGCCACACTTGGAGAAATTCCACACTTCTTACGTGCAATCGAAGCCTTCAAAATCAGTCCTGACTTTGCTACCGGACAGGACATCTATACCCAGTATGTTGCCCCCGGTTCAGACGAAGAAATTAACATCAGTGGTAAGAACCGTAACAAACTTGGTGCATTCTTCGGCGGTCCAACCGGAGGTCGCTCACGTAGCAATGACATCAACTAGCACAAATCCTATGTGAAATCCTTCAAAAAATGGATATGGGCGAGGAATTGTTTCAAGATTTCACTGCCCGTATCAACATAAATATCGGTATCTCATCATAAGCGCGCTGTTCAGCTTTGTTCGCACCCGACTGATATGTCCTGATTTCATCCAGCTTATTCACCACAAAACCATGTTGTGCCAGTGTATTAATGTAGGTACTCAATGGACGGTGGAAGCTGATGGTTGTACCCCGCTTATGCTGTTTCATCGGGATATTCAACGGTGTAAGGTAACGGTCAATCCGACGGTATTGTAGCTTTTTTGATTGCTCATACCCCCACCCCGACTGACGCGGAATCCGAAAACAGGGATGTGTCATCAACATAACTATTTTACCGCCTGACCGGACAACCTGCGATGTACTCCAAATGACTTTACTGAGTGGGTTCATATCTTGAATGCTCAGTAAAAATATCGCTATGTCATAATCAGAAGACTTGGTTGATGCCCCCAAATTACGTGCATCCCCAACAATAAATCTGCCGAGATTGTTATGATACCGACGCGCTTTTTTGATGAGCTTGGAACTAATATCCACACCTGTATACTCTGCGCCGATGTCCACAAGATAAGGCGCAAGCACACCAGTCCCACAGCCAATGTCAATAATTTGGGTTTCTATGTTTAATTCAAGTGAGTTTAGTACAGCAGGAATTGCTAACTTTTGGTGAAAGTGACTGCCATCTTTCCCGACCCAACCATCATACCATTGGGATACATCATTCCATCCAGAGGGTTTTCTTTTGTGTGACATAAGTAGATTTCCATAGGTGTTTTGTAACAACGCAAGGTGCGGTAGATGCAAGCACATCCCCTAGCTAAAACACCTGCGTGTTCTAGCAATACTCTAGTTGGAAATCCGTATTCTTATTACGCCACACATTGAGGCTTATATCCTATCTTTGTTTCGCAATAGGCTATCAGATAACAAAAAGGTTTTCAAGAGTTCATTTGCCATTATATCGGTCTTCTATGATGTATTGATGGTCACGCGGTGGACGCACATAATGTTCATCGCGTGGTGGACGTGGTGGTAATGTCAGCACACCGGGGATGACATTCTCATAGGGTATCGCATCAAGTACATCGTGGATAACATTCAAGCGGGTACGGCGTTTGTCATTGGATTCAATCTGTCGCCAGCGTGCTTCGGGGATGTCAGTGTGTTCAATCATCAAGTCTTTCGCTTTGGAATATTCCACCCAACGATTGCGCGACTCAATATCAATCGGACTCAGTTTCCAGCGTCGCATTGGGTTTTGCGCCCGTGCCTGAAAGCGTCGCTCTTGTTCTTCATCATCCACTGACAGCCAATATTTCAACAGGATGATACCATCATTAATCAGCAGACGTTCAAAATTAGGGGCATCACGCAAGAAATCCCAGTATTGCTGGTCAGTACAGAAGCCCATCACCCGTTCAACTGTGGCACGGTTATACCAACTGCGGTCAAACAGCACAATTTCGCCAGCAGCCGGCAGATGTGAGATATACCGCTGGAAATACCACTGTGTCTGCTCGCGGTCAGATGGCTTACCCAATGCGACCAGACGGATGTCACGCGGTTGAAGTGGCTCCATGATTCGCTTGATTGTCCCGCCTTTGCCTGCTGCATCACGTCCATCAAATGTAATCACAACCCGCAAGCCCTGCTCTTTAATCCAATATTGCCACTTAACCAGTTCAAATTGTAAGCGTTCCAGCTCTGCCTCATATAGCTTTTTGTTAAGACGTTTTGGCTTTTTGAGTGGATTTTTCTTTTTTTCTTTGGACATGATACATACTCACAAACTGAATAGCTTAATAAAGTTAGTTCAGCCTACCATCAATCAGCCAGCAACACAAAGTTACAGTCAGCACTATTATGCCTTACGAATATCACATCAAATGGACATAAGCTGTCTCATCTTCTACTAAGGAAAGCTGTCTTCAATGGGTGTATATAGAAAAACGACACCGTCAACATGGCAGATTTAAAGGGTTATTTATGTCCAAAATACTATTGATATGCCTCCTCTTATTTACGTTTAGCATTGGCAATGTTATCAGTGATGACTTCACGGATGATGTCCCACCTAGTTTATCCAATTGGCTACTGGACAATGTTCATCCCTTCACCACCGATGACCCCACCGCCGATTTGGATGACCTGACAGCCTTATCAGAGCTGGTAGGAGACGCACAAGTCGTCGCCTTAGGTGAAGCCACACATGGAACAGCCGAGTTTTTCCGAATGAAGCACCGTATCTTTCGCTATCTTGTCGAGGTCGAAGGCTTCCGTGTATTTATGATAGAAGCCAATATGCCGGAATCACTTGCTGTCAATGAATACATTCTCACAGGCGAAGGTGATGCGAAGTCACGATTGGGTGGATTACGCTTCTGAGTATGGGACACACAAGAAGTCCTCGACCTAATCGAATGGATGCGCGATTGGAATGTCAATCACCCCGATGACCCCGTTTATTTTCATGGCTTTGATGTGCAATTCTGGTGGGATGGTGCTGACCGTTTTCTCAAATATGTTGAGCGTGTTGACCCAGAATACGCAGAAACAATTGAAGATGATATCTTCTGCCTAAACGAGCGTCAATTCATTGGTAATTCAGGGAAAAATTGTTTGGACACATTACTGACCATCATGCAACACTATCATTCCATGCAAGATGACTATTCACAGTCAACCAGCACAATGGACTATCTACTCCATCGGCAAGCACTACAAACCGTTATTGACTACGATGCGCTAGACCAAGCTTATCGTGATGGTGACGAAGGGTTAGCCAGCAATATTCGAGACATCGCAATGGCAGGACAAATAATAGCCTTCGCTGAGGACATCTTCCCTGATGACCGCATTGTCCTGTGGGCACACAACGCCCATGTTCAGTCAGCAGACCTTTACATTGAAGGTGAACAAGAGTTATTCCAACCAATGGGAACACATCTACGTGACCACCTAGAAGATGATTACGTAACAATGGGGTTTGCATTTAACACAGGCTCATTCAATGCCATCGAGATATTCAACAGTGGGGCTTATGGAAACCTCCGGTCAATGTCAGTTCTACCTATCATGCCGGATAGTCATGAACATATCCTCACCTCATTTGATGAACCGCGTTATTTTCTCGATACACGAGTCGATACATCATCCCCTGCTTATGAGTGGCTCAATCGGGATTTATTCTTGCGTACTATTGGTGCAGTGTATAACGTCGAAGCACAGGAGGAACAATTTGCGTTTCGTGCCAGACTACAAGAAGCCTTCAATGTGATTATCTACTTTGACGATACATCACCCACCGTGCTTTTGCGTTAGTTGCAGGTAACCAATGATAGCGTTACAATCCCCGCATGGAATTTGACATAAGGACAGATTGTGACGCTTCAACTAACTGACAAAGATACGGCTATGCTTAATGGTGATATGGGACGCGCTCCCCAAATTGCGATGCGAATCCTGACCACAATGGCAGAAGTTTATGGCGCGGAAGAATTACTCGACATTACCTCCGCTCACATCGACGGTGTACTGTATCACGGGTTATCCGGTCTCGAATTTGTACAAAAGCTAGTCGAAGCTGATGGGCAAGTCGTCGTCCCAACCACGCTTAATGTCGGCGCACTCGATCTAATGCACCCCGAAGCATTTCAAGGCACACAACAGGTTGCTGATTGGGCACGGCAGACGATGCTCGGATATGAACAACTTGGCTGTCAACCGATTTATACCTGCGCCCCCTATCAGACAATGGCACGTCCTCAGTTCGGTGAGCAAATCGCATGGGCAGAAAGTAACGCCATAGTCTTTGCCAACTCCGTTCTCGGCGCACGCACCCAACGCTACGGCGACTTCATCGACATCTGCTGTGCCTTGACCGGACGCGCCCCCAAAGCCGGACTCCATCTGACCGAACACCGACGCGGGCAACTGCTCTATAAACTGACCGACATTCCCGAACAGCTCTTGCGCGAAGACGTGTTATTTCCAGTATTAGGCTATTACATCGGCGCGAACAGTGGCAACAAAATCCCTGTGATTGACGGTCTGCATCCTGACACCACCGAAGACCAACTCAAAGCCCTCGGTGCAGCCACCGCATCCTCCGGCGCAGTTGGGCTGTTTCATGCTATCGGCATCACACCCGAAGCCCAAACTTATGATGATGCGTTTCAAGCTGGCGAACCGGAACAGGTCATTCCCATCACCATGCAAACCCTACGTGACACCCGTGACAATCTTGCCACTGCTCCCGATGGTGATATTGATGCTGTCGCTCTCGGTAGTCCTCATTTTTCTATCGCTGAATTTGAACAACTGATCCCATTGGTTCAAGCTCATCCACCCCACCCTGACATCGAGTTTATTGTCTGTACCAATCGCATTGTGCTGGAAGTGTTGAAAAAGCGCGGTTGGCTTGAGGGACTTAAATCAGCGGGGGTGACGGTGATTGTCGATACCTGCGTAGTCGTCACACCGATTATGCGCGTCAAACACGGCACATTGATGACCAACTCTGGCAAGTTCGCGCACTATGCCCCCGGTAACATTGGCTTATCGACGGTCTATGGTAGCCTGCAAGAATGTGTGCGTTCAGCAGAAATCGGCAAAGTCTGGCGGGATAAAACCTTATGGTAGATACACTAAAGGGCAAAGTGATTGTCTCCGGTGAAGCGCAGGGCGAGGTACTCACATTATCTGAACCCCTCAGTTTATGGGGTGGGCTGAACCCCGATACCGGAGAAATCATCGACCGCCATCACCCCAATTCTGGCGACAATGTGACCGGAAAGATTCTTGTTATGCCAGCAGGACGTGGTTCAAGCAGTGCCAGCAGTATCTTGCTTGAAGCCGTCCGTCAACACACCGCCCCTGCCGGGATCATCTTGCTGGAAACTGACGGTATCCTTGCGCTTGGGGCAGTCGTCGCCCGTGAGATTTACGAGGTCAATTTGCCTGTGATTGTCCTCAACTCAACAGATTATGAAAAGCTAGGTTCAAGACAAAACCTCCACATTCAACAGGATGGCACAATAAACCTGTACCAATGACCAATGTGCTTACAACGCATCTGTCCTAAACTGTGGTTGTTATTTCACATCAAACTTTAGGATATGCACAGTATTATGAAAATTTTGATTCTTGGTGGGACAGTCTTGGTCGGGCGGCACATTGCCGAAGCCGCATTGAATGCAGGGCACGACATTACATTATTCAATCGTGGGCGTACCAATACTCATCTATTCCCAGATGTCGAGAAGTTACAGGGCGACCGTGATAGCAACTTGACCGCGCTGGAAGGTCGTCAGTGGGATGTAGCAATTGATGTCAATGGCTATGTCCCACGCCATGTGACCGACTCCGCTACACTGCTCCGTGACAATATCCGCCAGTATATCTATGTCTCCAGCGGTGCAGTCTATACACAGCCTTTCAATGCAGGTGGTGATGAAAGCCATCCCGTGCGTTTAATCGAAGATGAAACCAGTGAAGATACCAACACCTATTATGGCGAACTCAAATATCTGTGTGAAGTCAAAGCAGAAGAAGCAATGCCTGACCGCACTCTCATATGCCGTCTGGGGCTGGTTGCCGGACGCTATGACAATACTGACCGTGCCAGTTATTGGGTTATTCGCGCCTCACAGGGTGGTGATATGGTCATTCCTGCCAAACCAGACGATGCCTTCCAAGTTGTACACGGGCGTGACTTTGCGGACTTCGTGATTCACTGCGCCGAGAATAATATCACTGGCACAGTTAACACCACTGGAGAAATCATCACATGGGGCAAATGGATAGAGACCGCCATCGCCGTCACTGGTGCAGACACCACCCCTGTCTGGATTGATGACATGGATTTTATCGCCGAATATGTTGACACCGGATGGAAAAACTTCCCCCTCATCATACCGCCAGATTGGGGCGATTGGTGGCAGAACAACAGCGACCGCGCACAGACACTTGGTCTAAGCTATCGCCCAACGGAAGACATCATCCGCGATATTCTTGATTGGCATCAAACGCTTCCTGAGGATTATCAATTGCGGATTGGGTTATCGTCCGAGGATGAGAAAAGGCTACTCGATAATTGGAGAAGCTAGCTATAAACCCGCTTCAATCAACATATCTAAAGCGGTATGCGCCTCATCAAACTCAGTCGCAAAGGGGCGCACACCGTCATAGTCAGCATGTAAATCGACAAAGGTCTGGTCAGCATACACCTCTCGTAACCAATCATGTAAGGCATCCGGCAAAATTTCAATTGCATCGTTCCCAATTTCAGAATACAACGCCAACACATGATTGACCGTCCATGCTAGATGACGCATCGCAGCCACATCACCGGACTTTGATTTCCAGTGGTTGACGTATCGTTCAACATCACCATCTATCGTCTGGACACCCTGAATAAATGTGAGTATATCCATACTGATTGATGGGAAGTAGACGAGAATATAATCCATCAGCGCGCCCAAGTAATTGTGAAACGTCGCCTGCTCATCCGCATCCCAGCTTGGGAAATCTGTCTCAGCAATCTTTTGAAATAGGAACAGCGCGCCAACAGTGTTCTCAGCATGATGTAGGCTCAGCAACCGCATGAATCCGGGCAGATAATATTTAAAGTCTAATTGACTTTTCCAATTACCCTTTAAATCGACGTCCACAAAAGAACGAAGAATTTCTCGATCTACTTTGTAGTATCTGTCGTCCCAATCTGAATACTCGGGAGGTTTTGGTCTTGACCATTTCCCATTATATTTAGCATGTTTAGTTTTCTTACGAAACAAGTGTCGATACGACTCAAAAGTTTCTTCAACCCGGCTACGATACCATTTCTTTATATTGGTAATCTCATCACAGAGATTCAATATTCCCATAACTGATAGACTCCAGAGATTCTCTTTTGTCATATCAGATATATAAGAGTAATTTGAACTCATTGGAGTAATCTCAAAATATATATCTGGTTGTGTTCCAACGCGAACTATCAGATATTGCCAATCCTTCTGAAATGGAGGGGGCATATAGTCAGTATCAGACCATTGATATTCTGGAATTCTTTGAATATACGAATTAAAAGCACTATCCTTTCTAAACGGTACATCGTACTCTCGCCATTCATAGATATGTATGGGGCTATATATAATTCGGCATAATTTACTGACTTTAGTGTTTGCATCCTCAGCAAGTAATTCGTAGCTTACCCATGGGCTCCAACCTTTTTGATGAATCACTTGACAAGCTAGATAGCCGTTTTTTATACGGGATAGAGGCGCATACTTCACAAATGTATATACAGACGCAAACTCATCTCCCTTATGTTTATTCTCTTCCCACGCAAAATAGTTAATCTCAACAGTCATATTAGTCTCACTACTCGTAAATATCACCACACCATATTTTACAGGTGATATTAATGGCTCACAAGAGTTCAAAATCTGTACCCTTCACCGTTCACTTTCAACTTCCCCCAAACCGTGACCATATGATCACCCTTTGCACCACAACCCATGCTACCCTATTCTTATGGTGGATATTAATAATTTTATATTCTCTGTGAACTTCTTTGTGCCCTTTGCGTCCTTCGTGGTTATCATACTGGCACAAAAACTTTTTTCCTTTGCCACTGCCAATACCACGTCAGAATCGTTCATATCCCAATAATATCAAGGCATACCAAATGGCACACATCAAAAATCAACTGGCACAATTGCCGCCACTTTAAACTTTCTACTTTTCACTTTCAACTAGCTCGCTTGACACAAAAGAATATTTGTTCTATGCTAGTATCGGAGACTATGTGAGAGACAAACAAATGGCACATATCAAATTTACACCCAACCTAAAACGCTTTTTTCCAGATTTAACTGAAATTGATGTGGATGCAACCACTGTATCCGAGGTAATTGAACAGATAAATAATCGCTGGCGTGGGCTGGCTGATTATATCGTTGATGAGCAAGGCGCGCTCCGTAAGCATATCAACATCTTTGTGGGTGACGAACTCATCCATGATAAGACAGGGCTGACCGATGCAGTTGATGCCAATACCAAAGTTTATATCATGCAGGCACTATCAGGGGGATAACCATGCGCGACAAATTACTGTTAGGGACTCGCAAAGGGCTGATTATTATGCACAAAAACGGGCATGATTGGTCAGTCGAATCCGAACATTTCGAGGGTGTGCCTGTATCCTATGCCACCCGTGACCATCGCAACGGCACATTATGGGCATGTCTTGACCACGGGCACTGGGGGACAAAACTCCACCGCTCAACTGATGATGGTGCAACATGGGACGAAATCGAAGCTCCCAAATATCCCGAAGGCGCAACCCGCCCGCCTGATGACAAAGACCCCGCTAGCACATCGTATATCTGGCTGGTTCAACCCGGTGGCGATGATGAACCTAATCGCATCTATGTCGGTACAGAACCCGCAGGACTATTCGTCAGTGATGACAACGGCGATAGCTTTCATCTGATGGAAACGCTGTGGAATCAGCCCTCACGCAACAATTGGTTCGGTGGTGGGCGTGATCATCCCGGAGTTTGCTCGATTGTGGTTGACCCGCGTGACAGTCGTCACATCACGATTGGCATTAGTGTCGGTGGCGTTTATGAGACAATCGACGGCGGTGAAACATGGACAGTTCGCAACAAGGGACTCTATGCCGATTATCTGCCTGACCCCTATGCCGAGTTCGGGCACGACCCACATTTCATGATTGCCAGCCCGTCTAATCCTGATGTCCTCTGGCAACAGAATCATTGTGGTGTCTTCCGCAGTGTTAATCGGGGTGAGACATGGGACAACCTCTCTCAAGACGGTGGTCCGGTCTACTTTGGATTTGCGATTGCCGTTGATGCCGAAGACGAAAATACCGCATGGGTCGCCCCTGCCATCAGTGCCGAATACCGCATTCCAGTTGACCGCGCCTTGTGTATTTGTCGCACAGAAGACGGCGGTCAGACATGGACACTCCTCCGCAACGGACTCCCGCAGGAAAATGCTTATGATATTGTCTTCCGGCATGGCATGGATATTGATGGCAACACCTTAGCATTTGGCACAACCGCAGGTAACGTCTATGTGTCGGACAATCGCGGCGATTCATGGCGGTGTGTGGCACAAAATCTTGCCGTTGTCTATTCAACGCGCTTTATCTAGTCTGTAGTCAACGAGAACTTTTAGGTTGGGCACGTTTCTACACCTATCGAAACCGAAGTTCTAGTCCATAGCTAAACGGTTTGAGTAATTTGGATACGCTATATCACGCAAAGCCTAAATAAATCCAAAAGAATTATGTGATAAACTAAACACATATACCTTCATAGTACGAATAACGTTTATCACAAAAACCGTCAAACTAAGGAATACTATATGTTTCGAGCTATACTTCGGAAGCTTGCAAAACTCACTCTAGTCTTATTGATAACTGCCAGCATGCTTTTTGTATTGGTTGAGGTAAGCATAAACGTTGGCTGGCTTCCTAACATACACGAAGGTGTAAAATTAGTTGACGACCCGATATTAGGACATGTAGTCGATGAAACATATCTAGGCGTTGATGCAGCGGGCTGGCGGAATTTTACGGTATTGGATCAAGCTGATATTGTAGCCTTAGGCGATTCAATGACTTATGGAATTTCTGCGATGACAAATGAGGCATACCCACAGCAACTTGGTCACGAACTGGGACAGTCAGTTTACAATATGGGCTTGGGAGGATATGGACCTGTTCACTATGCTTATCTACTAGAGGAGGCATTATCCAAAAATCCTGAAATAATAACTGTCGGCATATATCTCGGTAATGATATTGTTGATTGTAATGCACTTGCTCAAAATGAATATTGGTCTACGTTCTTTGCAAATAATAGCGAGCTTTCAATAACATCAATTGCTTACGATCGGAATGCGTTTCATGTCAGTTCCGATGGAACAATAACACAGTCAGATAATAGTCCCACAAATGATTCAGAACCTATCGTCGATGCAAGAGAACTAGATGAGCCTACAGGTCTAACAGCGTGGATAAAATCTCAGGTGACAAATTCTAAAGCCTTCAATTATCTATGGTATGGCTTTGTTCGACCTATCACCATTCCAGAATCACAACAATTTGCAGAAATTCAGCAAGTCGTGCAACAATCTGAAGATGCGATTAATCACCTTCAAGCTACAATTGCATATCAAAACAACGATGTGAATTTTGCGTTAACACCATTTCGTCGGTTTGGTGCAGTAAATTGGCACGATGATGTTGTTCGTCAGGGGTATGAAATTTGTGTGCATCAACTGGAGCAAATGAATCGTCAATGTGAAGTTGCTGATGTTCGATGTCTATTCCTTTTGATACCGACGAAGGAAACGGTTTATTATCCATATCTAACGGATCAGGGCTTTGAACCCAAAGGGTACTATCTGGCATTATATGAGCAGGAAACCATGATGCGAGAACGATTAATGAGCTTCCTACTCTCAATTAATGCCGAAGCTATAGACCTTACGGAAATTCTTCAAAACAGAGCCGACGAATCGGCAATGCAGGGGCAGTTAATTTATCCATTCCACTATGATGGTCATCCAAATGCAGCCGGATATCACATCATCGCCAAAGAAATTGCCATGATACTACGAGAAACAAGTTAACAAGGGATAAAAGCAACCTGCCTTCACCATTGCTAATTAAACTTGTAGGAAACGACCATAGCTAAACGGTTTGAGCAAATCAGGTTGTTGTCCAGACATTACCCAGTCTGCCATGAGTTGTCCCACCGCCGGAGAAATTGCCCAGCCATGTCCCGACCACCCTACACCAACTAGCATATTATTTGCATCAGGCAGATAGTCAACAATCGGGATATGGTCAATTGAAATCAACTCAGTGCGGTCAGCGAAAGCTTCATCAACAGGCACATCTATTAGCGAAGGATAGACTGCCACTGCTTCCTGTCGATTGCCTTCAACTTGTTCGGGTATGGTCACGCCCCGACCTTTGCCAGAATCCCACTGTCCGCGCCATCCACCGGAAATCATGACGCGGTTATCAGGCAACGGTTTAATAGCCAGTGTCCGGTGCGCATGTCCAATCAGGTGCGTCATCGGCAATTCATCCATCGGTGCAAGTGCCATCACCTGTGGCAACATCGCAAAAACAGGCAGGCGAATACCCAAATTGTATTCGACGAAGGGCAAGACATGTTTATTCGACAGTAGAATCAACTGCTTGCCGACAGGGATATGTACATCCTCGCCATCTATCGTCGCTACAATGCCCGTGACTTTTTTGTCCTCGCGCTCAAGTCCGGTGACTATTGCATTTTCCTGTATGACCGCTCCATGATGTTCAGCAGCTTTTGCCATACTCTGAGTTGTTAAGGTATGGTCGGAAACGCCGTCATCGGGACAGTAGATTGCGCCAATGATGTCTTCACTGATGTGGGGTTCAAGCTCACGGACTTGACCACCTGTCAACAAGTGGGATTCGATGCCCTGCTGATTCTGCATCCAGACTTGAGCAGGTGCCGTCGCAAGGTCAGTTTCGCGTTCGATAAATAGCAGATGTCCTAAGCGTCGATAACCTGTTTCACCACCGATGTCTTCGTGTAGAGTTGTCCATTGGTCATAAGCCATTTTCATCAGTGGGAGTTCGCGCAGGTCACGTCCATTAGCACGTACACCGCGTTCACCGAGTCCGCCCGATGCACCGCTTGCTATCGTTTTTGCTTCCAATAGATGCACATCTGCTCCACTTTTCGCCAGATGCCACGCCACTGTACAACCATAAATTCCACCACCCACAATCACATAATCAGCCATGTTTTTCTCCAAATATTTGTCACCGTTATGCTGAATTATAACGTGTGACTCCCTATATATGACAAGGTATATTACACAATATGACCAAAAATATTTGCAGATTGTAGATTTCCCGTTAAAATAACATTCAATGTTGATAAAATTTTTTAAAGGACAGCAGAATGACAGAAACTAAATTTGATGGTCTGATGCAATGGCGATGTATTGGTCCGTTTCGTGGTGGACGTGTGGTAACGGTTGCGGGCGACCCACGCGACTCCAACACATTTTATTTTGGTGCAGTCTGTGGTGGTGTATGGAAGACAACTGATGCCGGACAATACTGGACAAACATCACCGATGGCTACTTTACGGCTTCGTCGGTTGGGGCATTAGAAGTCGCTCCTGCTGACCCGAATGTAATCTATGCAGGTACAGGTGAATCGACCATTCGTATTGATGTATCGGTTGGTGATGGTGTTTATAAGTCTACCGATGCCGGACGTACATGGAAACACATGGGGCTGAAAGACACCCGTCAAATCGCAAAAATCCGCACCCACCCAGATAATGCTGACCTCGTGTATGTCGCAGCGTTTGGTCATGCCTTTGGCGAAAATAGTGAACGCGGTGTCTATCGCTCCAAAGACGGCGGTGAAACATGGGAAAATGTCCTCCATGTCAGTGACAAAGCTGGTGCAATCGACATCACCATCGACAAGAACAACCCACGCATCATCTATGCGTCCATGTGGGAAGCTTATCGTAACTTCTGGGACATCTCGTCAGGCGGTGAAGATAGCGGTATCTGGCGGTCAATGGATGGTGGCGACACATGGGAAAACATCAGCACCAACAAGGGTCTACCCAAAGGCACACTCGGTAAAATTGGTGTGGCAGCATCTCCGGTTCAACCCGGTCGTTTGTGGGCAATCATCGAACATCAACCGGATGGCGGTATCTATCGCAGTGATGACTATGGCGACACATGGGTGGTTGGCTCGAAAGACCAACGCATGATTTCCCGTGCATGGTACTATATGCACCTCACCGCTGACCCACAAGATGCGAATACAATTTACATTAATAACCTCAGCTTCTGGAAATCGACAGATGCCGGACATAGCTGGACAGAAATTACAACTCCACACGGTGACAATCATGATGTTTGGATTTTCCCGACCAACAATCAAATTATGGTACAGGGCAATGACGGTGGCGCGTGTGTCTCGTTGAACGGTGGCATGTCATGGTCAAGCATCTATAACCAACCAACGTCACAGTTCTATCACCTTGATGTCGATACCCGTGAACCGTATCGTGTATATGGTACACAGCAGGATAACTCTAGCTTGAGTGTCCCTAGCCGGAGTCCATATTCTTCGATTTTGTGGGACAATTGTTATATCGCAGGGTCAGGTGAAAGTGGCTATATCGCTGTCAACCCTGACAATCCGGACATCGTATTTGTCGGCGCGATTGGTAGCTCCCCAGGTGGTGGTAACAGCCTCCAACGTTATGACCACAAGTCCAAACAAATCCGATTAATTTCGACATGGCCCCGTTCCACCACTGGACTCGGTGCACAAGCAGAAAAGTATCGTTTCAACTGGACATATCCGATTGTCTTCTCGCCACATGATTCAAATGTCCTTTACATCGGCGGTAACAAAGTCCTCAAGACAACCAACGAAGGACAAAGTTGGGAAGTCATCAGCCCTGATTTAACCGTTGGCGACCCTGAAACCCTCAAGCCAACAGGCGGTCCAATCAACCGTGATGCCGTCGGTGCAGAACATTATGCAACCGTGTTTGCATTGGCAGAATCCCCACATGAAGCAGGCGTGATTTATGCAGGCTCAGATGATGGATTGATGCACATCACCAAAGACGGTGGCGAAAACTGGACAAACATCACCCCTGATGTGCCAGAGTGGACACGCTTTGAAATGATTGAAGTGTCACACTTTGATAAAGCAACTGTTTACGTCGTCGCAACCCGCTATAAGAATGACGACTATAAGCCCTATGTCTTCAAGTCAACAGACTATGGTGAAACATGGCAGTCCATCACCGATGGTATCACCGATGACCACTTTACTCGTTCGATTCGTGAAGACCCCAATAAAGAAGGTCTGCTGTATCTTGGTACGGAGTTCGGTTTATATGTGTCTTTTAATGGCGGTGAGTCATGGGAACAATTCCAACTGAACCTGCCTGTCACCCCGATTTATGATATGAAGGTCAAAGGCACTGACCTCGTTGTCGGTACACATGGACGCGCCTTCTGGATTCTCGATGACCTGACTGTATTGCATCAGTACACTGATGCTATCGCGGACAAATCTGCGCATCTATTCCAACCGCGCACAACCGAACGTCGCCTACCCAAAGTATTTGAAGGCATGTTTGGAAGTAACGATGTCGGCAGTAAGCAATATATGAGTACGCTTGGTGTAGTCGCGGCGTATACGATGGAAGAAACGCCAGAACACGGACGCAAAACAACCTTCCTCGATAGTGGTGAAAATCCACCAAAGGGTGCGGTAATCACCTACTACTTGAAAGACGAGCCAGAAGAAACCATCACGCTGACTTTCAAAGATGCAGATGGTAATGAAATTAAATCATTCCATAGTTTGCATGCTGACGAAGCCGACAAGGAAGAGGGTGCATCCGGCGACGATAAGCCAAAGGAATTGCGTATCCCATCAAAGGCTGGGTGGAATCGGTTTGTATGGGACTTGCGTTATCCTGATGCAGACAAAGTCGAACCGAACAATGATAATCAGATGGGTTACATCAAAGGTCCACATGCCACACCGGGAACATATCAGGTGACATTGACCGTCGGAGATAGCGAAATGACCGAAAGCTTTGAGGTTGTTAAAGAAGCTGGCATAGAAACACCGGAAGACGACCTCCAAAAACAATTTGATTTGCTGTGGGATATTCGCAACAAAGTATCTGACACACACAAACGCATTAATCAGATGCGTGATGTGCGCGTTCAACTCAAGGGATGGCGCAATCGCATTAACGGTAAAGATGGTGCAGAACAACTCAAGGATGCCCTTAAAGATTTGGAGAAGCAAGTCCTTGAAGTTGAAAAGGAACTCATGGTACCAGATACCCGTCCCGGCTGGCCCGACAATATGAACAACGGAGTACGTCTTGCATCGCAGTTATCTGGTCTGACATTGGATGTTGCGCTGGGTGACTATAAACCAACTGATGAACAAGTTTCAGCCTATGGTGAAATGGTCGAAGAAATTGACGGGGTCGTTGATAAGTTCCAAGAAATCGTAGACGGCAACCTAGCAGAATTGAACACCATGCTCAGTAATGCGGGGTACGGCATCGTCGTTGTTAAGCAAGACTAACACATGAAACGCTCGAAACACTTTCTAAACATCATGCTGGCAGACTTCCTTGCGAGGTCTGCCTACCAAATGGGCAAGACTCCCCTTTTGCCCATCTTCGCCGCAACATTGGGTGCAACGGGTGCATTCCTCGGTTTTATTGTTTCGGTCTCGACGATGACCGGACTGTTTCTCAAGCCTTTATTTGGTCTACTGTCTGACCGTTGGGGACGGCGTATCTGGCTCATTGCAGGGACATGCTTCTTCGCTTTCATGCCATTTTTGTATAACTTTATCGAGACACCTGAACACCTGTTGGTGATTCGCTTGGTGCATGGTCTAGCAACGGCAATCTATGGTCCGGTGACGCTGGCATATATAGCGGAGCTATCCAAAGGTCGGCAAGTTGCGGAAGACATTGGCTGGTTTGAAATGGCACGGAGTGGCGGGTATATCGTCGGACCTGCGCTGGCGGGCTGGCTCTTACTATCGCTTGACCCTGTCACGGTCTTTACCATCATCGGATTGATTAGCTGTATTGTCTTTATCCCTGTTCTGCAATTACCAGAAACACGCGCTAAAGAACAACGTAAACTCAAGCCAATATTCCAGCATATCAAGAACGCGATTCGAGATGGCAGTCAAACACCGGCTATCTGGCTCACAGGCGGGCTAGAAGCCATTACCTTCATTGCGCTGTATACCCTCAAGGCATTTCTGCCAATCTATGCGCTGGATGCAGGGGTTAGTGTGGTCGTCGTTGGCTTATACTTCAGCTTGCAAGAGGCGGTCCATATCATTGCTAAGCCCTTCTGTGGACGACTCGGTGACAAGTGGGGACATCTACGGACGATTACATTGGGCATGTTGATTTTGTCGGCAGGGTTGCCCCTAGTGACAATCTTCGAGAATGGCATCTTGTTCCTATTACCGGGCATGATGATGGGATTTGCACAAGCACTGATTTTCCCGTCCGCGATTGCACTTGTTTCTAATCACATAGATGAAGACCATCTCGGCACTGGAATGGGGTTGATTGGCATGATGCAGAACTTCGGCAAAGTAGCAGGACCTGTCATGGGTGGCCTTGCAATTCAGACAGTTGGGTACGAATCAACACTTTATCTGTTGACGATTATGTTGATTGTAGGTATCTTCGTCATCTGGCAACTTTTTGCACCAAGCCCTTCACTCAAACTACTCACCGAGGATTAGGCATACATGGTCAGTGGACCACACTTCTTTGATGATAAAGATATTTTTGAGATATATTGGAATCGACGCAAACGTCCTGACAATCCTAACGATGTTATTGAAAAGCCGATTATGTTGGAGCTGGTCGATAATGTCAAATATATGGATATTCTTGAACTTGGTTGTGGTGGTGGTGATTTTGGTGACCTATTGTTATCTATGGGATGCCAGAGTTACACGGGGATCGACGCATCACAACGGATGATTGAACGCGCTGGAAAAACTTTAGAGTCTCCACGCGCGACTGTTGTTCATGGGAACTTCACTGCTTACGATTTTGTACCAGCACAATACCATTTGATTATATCCCGGCTCACCTTACATTATGTAGCTCAACTCGATGACCTGTTCGTCCGCTTGAAGTCTGCACTCAAACCTGAGGGACGATTTGTCTTTAGTGTGGAGCATCCTGTGCTAACCGCAAATAACATGGCAACGGAGAAACTTGATGTGTTCCGAGATGTCTGGACAGTCGATAATTACTTCAAATCAGGACGACGCGAAGTCAATTGGATGGGCAAGACTGTTATCAAATACCATCGTACACTTGAAGAATACATCCAATTATTCATGCAGACAGGATATAAGCTTGTTACCCTGCGTGAATCCAAACCACTACCGCAGAATTTTAGCAACCCGCATGAGTATGAGCGACGCTTGCGTGTGCCGTTATACTTATTCTTTGTACTTGAGTCGGTATAACGATATGATACACAATATATCCTAATGGTCATATACAACTAATCGTGTAAACATATAAATTGATTAATACCTGATAACGTAATTAGCATGGAAATTTGGGGATATGAATCGACTATATTGGTTTAGTATGTTACTTGTACTTATTATTGCTTTTATATTAAGCCTAGACGGTGCAACTCGCTATACAATCCGGCGCGATGAACTTACAACTTTAGGTCATATTGGTGCTCTCCAAAAAGATTCATCAGGCGTTACCATCACACATACAGTTGAATCTCTCGCACAACACAGTGCCGACCATGCCCCACTATTTTATATTTTGCTCAATGAGTGGGGTGAACTTGTTGACTTCCATTACTTTGCACTGCGTATGGTCTCAATTTGGTTCGGACTGATTGCTATTGCGGGAACATATTGGGTCGGTCGGCAACTCGGTAATCATTTGATTGGTTTGCTAGGCGCGTTATTATTTGCAACCAACGCTGTATTTTATAGCAATGTCCATGAAATTCGTGAATGGACAATGTTAACAATGATTATCATTTTGACATGGGGTTACTATTGGTATCTTATCAACAAGACCATCCGCATTAAATGGTATCAATATCTTATATTATTCACCCTTACTGTTGTCGGATTATATACAAATTACCTCAGCATCATTTTATGGATAGCAATTGGTATATATCATCTCCTTGAAGTCCCTAAAACCCCAAAATGGTGGGGAGTCTCGCTTACGGTTGCCATTGGAGGTATAACGTTTGTCCCGTGGCTTCCAGTATTTATCCGTGGTCTAGGGTTCGCTCAATCCCACATTGACAGAGAAAACCCTAAACTAATAAATACTTTGGAGTTAATCGAACTCAGCTCATCCTTTTGGAGTAATGGGATGGCTGTATTATTTGTTTTGGGTATCGGGATAAGCATTTATTATAGTTGGAAAAATTGGCAATCGGCGCGTCTTATCGTATTCTTTCTCGTCATGATGCTGGGTAGTGTTATCATCATTAATGAGATTTTCCCTTTTCTAAAACGAATGCGCTATCTTCTGTTTTTGGTCATGCCATTTTGCCTATTTATCAGTTATGGTCTTGTTCAGCTGAGCAAGATTCGGATATTTCGCTTATTACCAGTCATCGTTGCAGTTGTATGGATATTCATGGGATATCAGTACACATATTCTGACACATTTAACTTTTATACAACCAAAGATCGTACCTTGAAGTATACTGAATACAATCAGTTAATCCCATTACTCAATTATTTGGATGCATCAAAAGACTTGTTCATACAAACCAATTATGAGTACTCGGCTCTGCGCCCCAGCAAGCAAGGGCTAAAGAGCATTAATGATTACTATTTAGATGATTTACCTATGACGTGGGTTAATTTCCCACAATATATTGAGTGGCAAGATTCAGGAATTGATATGACACCACTTGAATATGCAACGAGTTTGTTACCACAATACGGACGATTTTGGTTAAATTACCATGAGGATCGCGTCACTGAGGATGTTCAAATATTCATGGATATTGTCGAACAAGATTATGGCGTTTGTTTGAGGATTGAATATGGGAAGCGGTCTGTACTTATCCGCTATGTGCTTGACAATGAAAGATTCACTGAACGTTGTATAACTGAATTACCATAAAGGATACGACATGATACACCAAACTGCGAAAGAGGAAATCATCCGCTTGCATGACTTTTTTGTTGAATGGATGACAGGGGCAGTTGATCAATCAAACGAAGAATTTGCACGATTTGCTAACAATATGAGTGATGACTTTTATATTGTCGCACCGTCCGGTCAATTAACCCAAAGGGAGTCATTGGTCACAGGCTTGCACAGTACCTACAATCAACGCCCTAAGTTGCGTATCTGGATAGAGAATGTTGTTGTTCGCCATCAACTCGACGAGGCTATTGTGGCGACTTATGAAGAGTGGCAAGCGTTTGAAGGTAAGACAACCGCGCGCCTAAGTACGGTCATATTCACACAAGATGACAGTGTTCCCAACGGACTACTATGGCGTTGTGTACATGAGACATGGCTACCTGCCGATAAGGTTGGAGAATAATCGCTATGAAACAAGTTGAGCCTATCAATGGGATGACCATTACTGAAGATACCGAACTGATTGCTGGAACATATATATTGCCGGATGGTCTCATCATTGCGGGCGATAATATTCAGGTCGTGGCAAACGGTGTTCATATTGTTGGTGCAAATCATGAAAAGGTTGGTGTACGTATACGCAACAGCAAAAATGTAACGGTTCGCGGACTTGCCTGTTCAACATATTATCATGGTGTCTATGCAGAAAACTGCGACAACCTGACACTTGATGGACTCACTGTACGTGACACTTATGAGATACTCAACATCACAACCTTCTTACACTTATGGCAAACACTGGAAGACGCTTATGCAGGTGGAATTTTGTGTCATGAGGTTCGCGGTGGCACAATTGCCAACTGCGATGTTCAGCATCAACTGAATGGAATTCAACTATATAGCTGTCATGGACTTGTTGTCGAGCGAAACAATGGGTCGTTCAACAGTGGTTGGGGTGTTTATCTTAATGCCTCTAATGAAAACACCATACAAGATAATCAGCTTGATTTTTGCAATCGCTTGTTCAAACGACCAGAAAATGGAACAGTCCGTGCCGAAGCAGATGCAGCCGGCATTGTCATGGTGCAAGGGTCATCACGGAATCAATTGCTACGCAACAGTTGCATTGGTGGTGGCGATGGGATTTTCATCACTGGCTATCAACATCCTAATGTGATTCGTTCTTGTAGCGACAATGTGATTGAAGATAATGATTGTCGGCTCAGCCCAAACAATGCGATTGAATCCACATTTTGTCAGGGCAATATCTTTCGGCGCAATGATGTCAGCCGGAGTAATTATGGGCTTTGGATGGGCTATTCGTGGGAGAATATTGTCGAAGAAAATCATGTGGAGTTTAGTCGATGGGCTGGGATTGCCATAGAGCATGGGCATGATTTTACTGTGCGCGGTAACACCATACAAAATAATCATGGTGATGGCATGCGCTTGTGGTTGCGAGGTAAACGTGGTGATGTGCTTTTGCAATACTGGGAAGGCTATGAAGCAGCATACAATTTTACAATTGAGGGAAATGTGTTTAAGTCAAATCGTGTTGGCTTCAACGGATACACACCTGACCATCTAGCTGACCAGGTATGTCATGGCTTTCACCTCCGTGATAACACGTTTGATGACAACCGTATTGGTGTATCTTTCGAGCGTGTTGAGAACTGCACAGTGGCTGAAAACCGCTTTATCAGTAACGTTCAGGCTGGTTTACGCCTAGTTAATCAACCGGATGTGACGGTCGAAAATAATACATTTACAGATAATGGGCAGGATATAATGCGCTAGATTTGGACACATGTCGCCTGTTGACCTAGCCAGATGGCTAGGTAAAAGACTATCCATATGGAGATTGTTTGAAAAGTCTCGATTGAAATATACTGTAATTATCATAAGAAGTCATCATCAATTACAGCATACTAGTCTTATACAGGTGTATCCAATGTATCGCAAAACCTACCCAACCGACATTCCCGATTACGTATGGCACGCTATTCAACCGTATATCCCTGATGAAAAACCGGGTGGCAGACCTCGTGACACCAACATCCGTGAAGTAATTAACGGTATCCTTTATGTGCTGAACAACGATGTGAGCTGGCGTAAACTACCCAACGACCTCCTCCCATGGCAGACCGTTTATGATTACTTCAATAAGTGGCGCAAAAATGGCACATGGAATTCACTCTGCTTGCGCTTGGTTGAACATCAGGTACTCGACCCAGCCTATGCGCAAGAGTTGTTAGCAACTGCATCCTAAGTAACGTCAGTTTTGGATAAGAAAATCAATTGTTCAAGCGACGATTGACTATCCGGTTGTGATTATGTTTTTGGTGATTTGTTATTGGTTAAAGCAATATATTTGTCCTTTCAGACCACCAACCACCATCTAACAATCATAGAATGATGTACCAATATCGCATCCAAAACATCATGTTATGCGAGTTGAAGTGTTAAGCAAAACTCAGCTTAAATATTATATAGACCATCGTTTGATGGTTCTATAAACAGGCAATAAATATATACGCCACTCAACTGAATGGGTGATTTATGGCAGACCGTGTTGTCCATATATTGATGGTTGATGACTCTCCAACGCAATACCGGATGGTTGTCGATTTTCTTGAAGTCGCAAAAACCCAAGCAACAGAATATCAAGTCGAATGGGCATCAAACTACGAGGAAGGAGTCGCTAGTATCAGCAGTGACTCTTATGATGTTTGTCTCGTCGATTATGAATTAGGCAATGACAATGGACTTGATTATATTGCCTATGTTGCAAAGAATTATCCACACGTACCAACGATTCTCCTGACCGGACAAGGCAATTATGCGGTTGACCTACGCGCAATGGAGGCTGGTGCAGTAGACTATTTGGACAAAACCCTGCTCAAGCCCAATGTCCTCGAACGTAGCATACGCTATGCAACCGAAAACCAGAGAATGTTAGAACGAGAGCGTCAACAGCGCGCTGTTGCGGAAGCCTTGCTTGACATCGCATTAACGTTAAACAGCACGCTTGAATTTGACGATGTGTTGGAGCGTATCCTAGCAAATATGCAAAACGTCATCCCACACGATTCGTCCAATATTCTCTTACTAGAAGATGGAAAAGGCAGTGTGGTCAGGCATCGAGGATATGACCCGATATACCTTGATGGGCTTATGAGTAGTCTTGAGGCACAGGTGTTGCAGTTACCGACTTTCCAAGAAATGCTGAAGACTCAACAACCACTCGTCGTTAATGACATCAGCATAGCGGATTCATGGACAGACTTGTACGATACCAATCACATGCGGTCATATCTTGGTGTGCCGATTGTGATTCATGAGGAAGTCATTGGGTTTTTGAACTTCGACGGTACGAAGACGAGTATGTTCACAGACGAACATGTTTATTATGCCCAACTCTTCGCCCAACAAGCCGGACAAGCAATCCGAAACACTCGCGCATACCAACAAGCACAGGTTCTTGCAGCAACACAAGAGCGTCAACGCCTCGCCCGTGATTTGCATGATGCGGTATCACAAACATTATTTTCAGCTAGTGTGATTGCACAGACCCTACCCCGTTTTCTGGATAACAACCCTGATGATGTCCGTGATGGTCTTCAGGAATTGAATCGTTTGAATCGGGGTGCATTGGCAGAGATGCGGACATTATTGGTAGAATTACGTCCACAAGCCCTTATCGAAACGGACTTACCGACCCTGATACGTAATCTTATTCATGCGTTCAGCAGTCGTTCGGATGCAGAAGTCGAATCCCGCATCAATTACAACGCCACCTTGCCGGAAGATGTGCACATTGCTGTGTATCGCATTGCTCAAGAAGCCCTCAACAATATTAAAAAATATGCCGAAGCAACCCAGGTCAACATTGACTTGGTTCAACGCAACAGTCATCTTGAGTTACGTATTGCTGACAACGGCAAAGGCTTTGATATAGGCAATATTCCGGCAGGTCATTTAGGTCTCAAAATTATGAAAGAACGAGCAACCGACATTGAAGGTGACCTAACTGTCGATAGTAAAATTGGACAAGGTACTGTAATTGAATTAATATGGTACTTGAAGCAGAATGGGAACAGCCATGACTAAAAACAAGAAAATCCAAGTTATGATTGTCGATGACCATCAAGTGGTTCGTCAGGGATTTACCATGTTCCTCAAAGCCTTTGATGATTTTGAACTCGTCGGCGAAGCAACAAATGGTGAGGAAGCCGTACAACATTGTGCGGAGCTATCACCGGATGTCATTCTCATGGATATGGTTATGCCCAAAATGACGGGAGACGAGGCAATTGCTGTCATCCGCGAGGAACATCCACAAACACAGGTCATTGCCTTGACCAGCTTTACCGATGATAGACAACTGGTGCAAAAAGCACTTAAGGCGGGTGCTATTGGTTACTTGTTCAAAGACATCTCCATCGACGACCTAGCCGATGCCATTCGTACCGCTCATCGTGGCGACCCGATTCTCGCACCGGAAGCCACCCGTATGTTAATTCAAGCCACCCGAAGTCCACAACGCATTAGCTACAACCTCAGCGAGCGTGAACTCGAGGTATTGGCATTGCTGATTGAAGGATTGAATAACCCACAAATCGGAGAGCGACTGGTCATTAGCCGCTCCACAGTGAAGTTCCACGTCAGTAGCATTCTGGGCAAGTTGGGTGTCAGCAACCGTGCCGAAGCTGTTGCAATCGCAGTAGAAAATAAACTGGTTTAATTCATTCGTTATCGCCATGTCTACAGTGCAGAGCTTAGTATCTCGGCAAGTTCATCATTTGTCAGCACAATTGGATTACCTTTCATACTGCTTGACCGACTCGACTTTTCGATAATCGTATCAAAATCTGACTCAGTGATACCATATGCTTTTAAACCCTGAATCTTAAATCGTTCGCTGGTTTCGTCAATCCAATCCATTGCCATTTGTGCTGTGGCAGACGTATCAGCAAACATCAATTGTGCAATTTCATCATAACGCCGTAATGTAGGATTATCAGGCTCACGGTTTTGCAAGGCATGGATATTGGCTTTCATGACATGATGCAATAACACCGCACAGATTGCGCCATGTGGTGCAGAGAACATCCCACCGAGTGGTCCTGCAAAGCCGTGTACCGCACCAAGTTTCGCATTCGCCAATGCCAAACCACCCAGTAAACTCACCATTGCCATATCTTCACGCGCAGACACATCAGTCGGATTATCATATACCTGACGTAAAGACCGCCCTGCCCGACGCAATCCTTCACGACAAAAACCATCTGTAACCGGATTCGCCAGATGTGAGACATAGGGTTCTAGCACTTGTGTCAGCGCATCCATGCCTGTCGTCGCTGTGATTGATTTAGGCATAGAGTAAGTTAAAGCAGGGTCTACGAGTGCGATGTCTGGCAACATACGATTATCACGCAGACTGACTTTAACACGATGGTCAGGTGAAGCAACCACAGCATTTTTTGTCACCTCTGCCCCTGTTCCAGCAGTTGTTGGTACAGCGATAAACGATAATGGCTGATTCTGAAGTTTCTGTCCTTTGCCAATCACTTCAAGATAGTCGAGGATTTCGCCATCGTTGGGTATCAAGGCGGCAATTGCTTTGCCACAATCCAACACACTACCACCACCAATACTGATAACCATATCACATCCAGTTGATAACGCCTTTTCTTTTCCAGAATTAACAATATCGATTGTGGGTTCACCTTTGACGGGATAGATTGTATGGTTGATGCTAGCAGAGCTTAGGTGAGCGATAATATCACCAACGCGGTCAGGGTTACTGCCTGTCACTACCAGCGCATGTGTCCCGAATTGACTTGATATGTTACCCAGTTCGCTTGCTGTGCCTGTACCAAAAATAATTCGCGTAGCTGTTGCAAACTCAAAGCGCATAACTTTCGTTTCCTTTCGTTTATTTTCATATTTTGTCATTTTTGATTATAACGGTATAATATTATTATGTCTAAAAATACGGAGAAGGACGAATGCAAAATATCAAATCAGTTCTGACAGATGAGATACAAGCTGGACGTGAGCGAGTAGCCCATATTGGGCGTATGTTGTTTGACCGCAATTTGACAGACGCAGGCGGTGGGAACATTAGTGTGCGTGTGGGTGATGTCTTCTGTATGTCCCCAACACTTGCCGGACATTTACATCAGTGGCAACTGAACGCTGAAGATGTACTTGTTGTGAATCAGAATAGAGAAATTCTGATTGGCGAAGGTAGCCTCACACGAGAGATTGCGGTTCATTTTGGTCTACACGAACACTACGGTGATTATGGTACGGCTGTTATTCACTGTCACCCACGTAACTTGATGGTATTCGCCTGTGCCAATATGGAGATGCCACCTATCATGGAAGCAACTCGTAAATTTGGCGTTACCCCTGTCATAGAATATGCACCCGCCCATAGCCCAAAACTCGGCAAACGCATTGTAGCAACGATGCAAGGACGTGAGGCGCGGATTGCAAAACATGGCGCAGGAACAATTGCCCCATGGCACGGCTTATTCCTCATGGGTAAACATCTGGATGCAGCCTTTGATGCTGTTGAACGCCTCGACACCAATGCCTATTGCATCATGATGGCACAACATTTAGGTGCAAGCCCGATGCTGAAAGAAGAAAGCGCGCAGATGGAAGAAGCCATCGCCAACTTCACGGAAGACTAGCTGAGATGATTGTTACGCTAACCCCCAACACCACCATTGACCTCATTGTATTTATCCCGAAACTTGTTCCAGACATGACAATTCGGGCAACACAGACATTTCATAGCATGGGTGGCAAACCGACTGACGCATCATGGATACTCGGTCGGATGGGGGTTAGCAATCATGCACTCGGATTGGCGGCAGGTGCAATCGGCGGAAAAGTCAAAAGCCTGCTGAGTGAGTTTGGCGTAACAACAGATTTTGTCGAAGCCGATGGCGAAACTCGAATCAACACCGTTATTGTTGATGAAACCTCAAACGAACAAACCACTATTACAACAACCTCCATGACGGTCACACCTGAGCATATCAACGAACTTCGTCAGACATATATCGAGTCCCTCAAGACGGCAAGCGTTGTTGTCACCGGTGGGTCGTTGCCACAAGGGATGTCAGCAGATTTTTATGTCGATGTCATTCAGCTAGCTCATGAGCACAATGTGCCTGTGATATTTGATGCGTCACACCCCAATTTGCATGTGGGATTACAAGCAAAGCCAACTTATATTAAACCCAATCAGTATGAACTGAGTTCTCTGGTTGGTCATGAGATAAACAGTGTTGAGTCTGCATATCGTGTAGGTCAAGACATCCTCAATCAATATGGCACACAACCTATCATCACATTAGGGAAAGCTGGTGCGCTAGCGATACTTAAGCATGCAACCTATCACATCCCCCCACTTGACATCAACGTCAAGAGTGCAGCGGGCGCAGGTGACGCAGTGCTAGCGGGTCTCGCTCATGCACTGCATCATGGCGATTCGATTGAAGATGGTATTCGACTCGGCATAGCAACTGCTAGTGCAGTTTGTTTGCATCCAGCAACGGCGGCTTATCATGTTGAGGATATGGAACGCCTCTTGCCACAAGTCGAACTCATCCCCTATCCATAGCCACACTGTAGTAATCCAATTAGTTATGTTGATATGTGACAACAATTCGGGTTGTATGTGTGAATTGATGCTAAACTACAGTCATGAATGAACCTTTCATGTAGAGGCAATACTATGATGAGATTACAAATTAAACGCCAACATATGTTTGGCTTATTGATTATCGTTTTTTTGAGTATGGCAAATGTATTATCTGTGCTCGCACAGGTGAGTATTGACGACCCAACCGCTGGAGAAACATTCAACGCAACTGAATATGAAGTATTCAATCAAGACTTGGATGTCAGTGGTGGTCTAACGCCTTATACGTATACTGCGACGGGCTTACCGGATGGTCTCAGTGTGGATGTTGAAGACGATGGCACAGACGCACGGATTATCGGCTCAGCAACTACGTCTGGTACATTCAATGTTAGCTTGCTTGTGGAAGATTCGACTGAACCACCGAATAATACATCAGGAACAGTTAACTTTACAATCGAGGTCACAGCCAATCCGCAAGATATTGTTATCAATGTGCCGGATGTCTTTGAAATTACTGAAGGTACGGTCAACGTCGCTTATACATCCCTACAATTTTCCACAAATGATGATACCAATGAATCCCGCTTTGAATGGTCAATTGATGGTAGCCTTGATGGATTGCCGTCGGGTATAGCTCTGACAACAGCAGGGTCACTCATCGGTACACCGACTGAATCGGGCGAGTTCTTCTTCCGCGTCTTAGTCGAAGACCCCGATACAGGCAACACAGGCGCGCGCGATTATCTACTGACTATCGCAGGCGGTGCTACCACTGGCGACTTAGAAATCGTCTCACCATCTGGTGCAGAGTTACCTAGCGGTGTACTGAATCGGTCGTATGCAGCTGATGTTGATGCTACTGGTGGCGACGGCAACTATGATTATGAAGCCACTGGCTTACCTGCTGGCTTATCTATTAACTCCGGTACGGGTGTTATAGGCGGTACTCCTACTGAAACTGGTACATTCAATGTAGAGATTACTGTCACCGATGGCAATGGTGACACTGTAGACCGTGACTATACGCTGACTATCACTGAAACCGGAAATGCTGAATATGGGTCGCTACCTGCCCCCGGTTCCACGATTGACTTTGGTGATGTAAATATTGGCTCAACCTTTACGTTGATAGTTCTCGTATCGGAAGAAGGCACGGATGCACTGGATGTATCACAACCTAATGGTGGACTGATACAAGGTCCAGATGCTGGCAACTTTAGTGTCGTATCGAACTCACCACCGTTTACTATCGCTGATGGCGGTGCAGATGTGTCTGTCAGCATCCGATGTAACCCTTCTGCCGAGGATACCTATGATGCATTCCTACAATTTGCGACCAATGATGATGAACTTCCTGTTGTCGTATATTCACTTTTCTGTACAGGCGTAACTGAAGGTGGCAGTGCTGATGATGATACCGAAACCGTTGATGGAGCAACCGTAACACCTGCTCCTGTAGCGACCTTCACACCATCCTTGCCAACCCAAACCCCACTCCCGCCAACTTATGCTAATGTCATTGAGGTACGTGGACTATCATTACGTACTGCGCCGTTTATCGGGTCAACCCGTCGAACCGTTTTGCGACCGGACATCAACTATCGCGTGACAGCAAAAAATGCCGAAGAAGGTGTCTACATGTGGTACTACATCATCACCGACGACAACATTGACGGCTGGGCATCAGGACGATATTTAGCCGTTTATGGTCAAGATGTGCCTGTGGCAGGTAGTGTCATGGATAATGTGTTCAACGAGCGTGACAGAAATGTGCGAGTACAAGCGTTGGATAACCTTAACTTCCGTCCCCGTCCAAGTGACCGCATGCCACCGTATCCTGACTTGATTCCATGGGGCGCGCAGTTAACTGTTTATGCCCGCACGGTTAGTGGTCGTGGTGATGAGTGGTACGCTGTCGGCTACAACGGCACATTTGGATGGGTTTATGCACCCAATACCAAAATCGTTGAAGGTCTCATCGACGCGATACCTATCTATTAAATCATAAGTTACCTGTCGGGATGTGATTATCATGTCCCGACATAATTGACCTCATGAATATTCGACACATTCAATCCAAGAAAATCTTGACTCCTCAAAAAGGTGGCTTTCTCACAGAAGGCGAATACCCGTTTACGCATACCCTATCATGGGCAATTGGTTGTGGCTTTGGGTCGATATATTGTGGTAAGTATTGTTATGCTCAAAAGATTCCCAATTGGTATTATTCACGGCAAGAGGGTGAACAATGGGGAGACGCACTCGTTATCAAAGAGAATGCACCGGAACTACTCCAGAAGCAATTGACCAACGCGCGCAAACGCCCCTCAATGCGCATTTTTATGAGTTCCGTCACTGACCCCTATCAGCCGATTGAACGTAAAATCCGCATGACGCGACGCTTGTTAGAGGTGTTTCAGCAGTTTGATGATTTGGATTTGCTGGTGGTACAGACGCGGGGTCCAGCTGTGGTTGATGACCTTGACCGGATTGCAAGCATCCCCTATGCGTGGTTAAGCATGACCATTGAGACTGACCGCCACGACCTCGCCTATGGTCCATCGAAGGGTCACATCGACAAACGCTTTGATGCTGTCCGGCAAGCAGTTGATAGTGGGGTTAACACACAGATTACGGTCTCGCCTTGTCTACCCTATTCGGATAATTTTGCCAGTCGCCTAGTCGATAGTGGTGCACACCGTATCGTCGTCGATACATTTGCCCTCGGTGATGGTAGTCAGGGCAAGCGTACCGAAGACAGTCCCTTTGCCGATGCGGTCAGCTATGATTGGCGCGATAATTCAATTGCTGAGACACTCTATCAACAGTTACAAACACAGCATTCCAATGTCGCTTGGAGTTCCGGCGGGTTTGTTGGGATTCCACCCCGTCACGATAGATAATCGGAACAAAACGATAGTCACTGGCGTTATACTTATAGATAAAGAAACATAAAATAAGGAGCATCAGTGAACTATAAAACATTACTCAACACCCTCGCCGTCCTCGCTCTAAGCGTATTCAGCTTGATTCCGACATTCGCACAAGACGATACAGCCGAATTTAGACAATCATTTTTTGTGTGTGATTGGGGACTTGTCGTTGTGCAACATGATGACAGTACACGTCTATTTGATATATCTATCGACAGCCCAAGCAATTATTCACCTGTTACAGGGTCATTATTTACCATCTCAGGAACTGGCAAAGGACTATTCGAGGCAAACCTCGTTGTTGAAGTTACCGATACAGATGGCAATATTTTGTTCGCAGAGCCTACCCTCGTTGACACTGATGAAATTGGTGGCGAAGGCAACTGGTCAATGAACATTGATTTATCAGACATTGGTGAAGCAACACCCGTCACCGTCAGAGCGTATTCGACTGAACCAGAAGAAGGACGGGTACTCGTTGAGGACAGTATTCGACTTAATCTGAATAGTGACTTCGGGTTATCGTTTGTGGACATCACGCGACCGATTGGTAATGACGGTGTTTCAACCTCGCCACTTCTAATTGAAGGTGTTGCAGGTGCAATCTTCGAGAACAATATCGTCGTACAAATCCTTGATGGCATCGGTGGGAACATCCTTGCTGAGACCTTTGCCACAGTGGAAACAGAGGAATTTGCCGGGCAAGGGGAATGGTCAACAGAACTGGATGTTGACCTCGACATCGGCACACCGTTTGTCGTATACGCCTTCCAACCACAGGTAGCTGATGAAGACATCATTGATGTAGATGATACACAGTTTGGTGTTGCTAGCCCACTGGCACAATCCTATAACCAGATTTTAGTCCTACAATCCGGCGACCCATTAACACTGACTGATGACTTATGTGGTGAGGTGCAAGCTGAATTTGAGAATGACAATATCAGCCCAATTTTGGTTAATGATTTACAGGCGATTTCAACGATGTCAATGACACCGCTTGTCAATGTGACGATTAATACACAAAAGCCATCACGATGTGACATGCCAATGCGACTACGTATCAACAACAACGATAATGAAATTCTCGGGGAACTATATTACAGCACAACCGACGGTATGGCGATGTGTTCGCGTGACTTACAGCCATTCTCGATGATGTTCTCACTAGGGACATTGCCCAACGACACATTCAGTGTGAGTGTCAATGACGTTGAATTGCAATAGAAACTAAGTAGAGCAATCACGGTATCAAGCCAAAACTCACCGTGATTGCTCAGTCTTATTATGACTTAAGTGCAGGTTTTACCTTACGCTGTGGTCGCGTTACACGATAGTGAATCCAGAAGATAAACGTCCCTAGCAATGTGAAACTCGCCCCTAGCAGGAACAAATCGCGGAAGGTAAACAGGGATAGAATAATCCCACCACCGAGTGCCATCATCGAGAAGCTAAACCCACCTGCCATCTCGCCACTACCGGACATCACTGCCTGCTGACGCTTAGAAACTAGTCCAAGGATATAAACCAAAAACGCAGTAAAGCGTATCGAGTTCATCGCGGTCACACCGATAAAGCCAACTGCTGCTGCTGACCAGTGTTCGATTAATGCCAACGGGAACATAAACAATGCTGTCGCGGTCGCACTCCAGATAACCACATTGACATTGCCCCAGCGTTTTACCAGTGTAGGTGTCATCAATGCAGTAGGGATTCCTGTCAATCGTCCAACGGCTGCAATCGCACCAATCACCCCTGTTGATACGAGTAACTGTGTGTCCATATAGACATTGAAATAGACAACCACAGTAGCCGACCCCGCAACCTGAAACAACCGCACAAGGCTCATGACCAAAACCAGCGTAATCAGTGGCATTGTCCAGACAACAGGCGCAGGTTTACCCTTGTCAGTTTTGTCAGAAGGTACGTCATCATCTTGATTGGTCGGCGGTGTTCCGGCAACTGTAAGTATCATCAGAAATGCAACAAACAATACAACTGATGTAATCATGAAGGTGATGCGATACGGTGCAGGGTCATCTAACGAGAGTCCTTGTGCAGTAGCCAGAAATTCCGGCACAATGCCACCCACGAGACTACCAATAAATCCAGCAAAGGCTAACATCGCAGTTTGTAACGCGAAGGCATCATTCTCGTGCCCTTCGGAAACGATGTTCATCAAGAAGGGTGCGCCGTTAACAAAGAACAGCGAAAATCCACAAAACATCACACCATATAATATAACCAACCACACATCTTGCAATGTAGCCGGAACAGACTCGGCAAAGGGCAACAATCCCCCACCGATTAGCACAACAAACGCCCCAACTTTCATCATAAGTGTGCTAGACACACGCGACCCAACAATGCCCGCAGGAAGGCTCGTCAACGCAAACGATAACAAACCAACTGCATTAATCAGCCCAATAAATTCTGTACCATAGCCAAGCCGTAACAGGTACAGATTGAGCAGTACAGTATAAATGCCATCAATAGCAAACCCCATTGCAATCACCACAAGGAAGAATGTTCGTGCTTGACGATTATATGCTTGCAGAGCTTTGCCGAGTCGTCGCATTAGCTGATACCTCTATTATTCGACAATCTCGAAAATTGCTTCAATCTCCACCGCAAAGCCAAGAGGCAATGATACAAACCCTAGTGCGCTACGAGCATGCAGTTCGCCATCGTATAAATCCCAGAACAACTGTGATGCACCATTAATCACGAGATGTTGTTCGGTGAAATCCGGTGCAGAATTAACCGCGCCTAATAGCTTACGCAAGCGCAAATTGTTGAGTGTACCTGTAATCGTATAGGCTGCCTGAAGTAGTTGAACAGCACATACACGCGCCGCTTCTTGCCCTTGTTCGACAGTCAAGTCTGTGCCTAATTTACCCTTGTAGCCAGCGGACACATGCCCCGATACATATATCGTATTACCAATTTTGGTGGCAGGTGCGAGTGTAGTTGATGCTGTATAATCTTCAATGTCGATACCGAGTTTTTTTGCTTTGTCGTCTAGTGACATAATGTCTCTCCCTACGTTGAAAAATAAATGTCTACGCTTGGATGTTAGGCTATAAATTACATACGTCAATCCCTGACTTTTGGCTGTCTATATATTCACTAGTATTTTGTGACATTGTGTCCCACAATAAATGTTCTGTTTCTTAAAACCTACCAGAAGATAAAACCCTACATGACATTTCGTAATTTAAAGCTGGATTCAGTTTTGCTTGATAACGTTGAGCGAGAAGGTTTCACCGAGCCAACTCCTATCCAGTCACAGACCATTCCGCATATCATTAACCAGCGTGATGTAATCGGTTGTGCCCAAACCGGCACAGGTAAAACGGCAGCATTTGCATTACCCATCATTCAACGCTTGGGAGTAAAGACACATACCCGCTATATTCGTGTCTTGATATTAACGCCAACACGAGAACTTGCCGCCCAAATCGGTGACCGTTTTGATGCGTTTACTCGCAATACACCACTCAAGCATACTGTCATCTTTGGTGGTGTCGGTCAAAATCCACAGGTACAAGCCATTCAAAAAGGTGTGGACATCCTTGTGGCGACCCCCGGACGTTTACTCGATTTGATAAACCAAGGTATCATCAAGCTAAACCGCCTCGACATATTTGTCTTGGATGAAGCTGACCGCATGTTGGATATGGGCTTTATCCATGATGTCAAACGTATTATGAAAGCCTTGCCAACACAACGTCAGAGCCTTTTATTTTCGGCAACAATGCCACAAGAAATTGCTGACTTAAGCAAGCGGTTTCTGATTAATCCTGTGCGCGTCGAAGTCACACCACAATCCAGCACAGTTGAAAAAATTGACCAGTCTATTTATCTTGTCGAACGCACAGATAAGAAAAAGCTACTCAAGCACATCCTGAAAACACAAGAGTTTGAACGTGTCCTCGTGTTCACTCGCACAAAACATAGAGCTAATAATTTAGCTAAGCAACTCTCCAAGGCACACCTCCCTGCCGAAGCGATTCATGGTGGTAAATCGCAGACAGCGCGGACTCGTGCGTTGAAAAATTTTCGCTCAGGCAAAACCAGCATTCTCGTTGCAACGGATATTGCTGCGCGGGGACTGGATATTGAGTCGGTCACCCATGTTATCAACTTCGACCTCCCCAATATCCCCGAAAGTTATGTGCATCGCATCGGACGAACAGCACGAGCGGGTGCAGATGGTATTGCATACTCGTTCTGTGATGCTGATGAACGCCCCTATCTAAAAGACATTGAGAAACTTATCCAACAGCGCATTGAGGTCAATCAAGACCATCCTTATGTGTCTGAGATGCCCGAACCTGAGCCGACACCCGAAAAGAAACAATCGTCAAATTCCAATAGCAATGGAAAGAGCAAATCACGCAATCGACGGAGACGGCGTAATCGTAACCGCAACCGGAATAAGAGTACACAATAAAGTTTTCGGATATAAAGACAAAGAATCTAATCGGATAAGACTGCTATATCAAGGAATTGTAGTGGGGTTGGTGGTGTTTCCATCCAACCTTCTGCCAATTCAATCGGCAATAGTTGAAATTGTGACGGCATCAGGCGGTCATGTTCAGGTATCCAACCGGATTGTGTGCCATTCGATATTTGCCACCAGACTGTTGTACCATCACATACAAAACCATCAGTTGCTGTGAACGGTTTTTCAGTATCTCGTTGAATCAGCAATTCAGTTGAAGCGCTATCGGTGTCGGCTTCATCCCATAACAAAATCGGACGGTCAGACGGTAGAATCTGAACTTGTACATCGACATCCAATCGTGACAAAGATGCCCCATCGCAGATACGCGCAGGGCTATTGATACGTGCATCTGCCTCAATGACTTCTCTCGCCATACTTGTAACCAGCAACGTCTGATTGCCCAGCGTACTCTTGAGGTACAAATCGAGGTGTTCTGGATTCACGACAACGCTGATTTCAGTCTTGCCCGATAGCACACTATTGGGCACATCTTGCTGATTGATATTCAGGATATAGCGCAATGGGCTAGCCGGGTCACGCTCAAAAAAGAGGATTTCGGTCTCATCGCCTGCCACGATGTCAAGCCAATCGGCAATCACCAATGTTTCATCATTATCAACAAAGGACACCACAATCGGACGCAAGGGGTCAAGCGTGTTATCCGACAGGGATAATGCCCCATTATCTTGTTCCATTGTATAAATCGGATACTGATTCCAGCGACGGCTATTCGGGATTTGAATGGTAAATGAGCGCAGTGGCAACAGTGCTTTGACCTGTGTGTCTGCCAACAAATCATAGAGATAATGGTCACGTAAAGCACGAACGCTATTCCCTGTCTGCTGATAGGTGTTTCCACGATAGTAGAAGGCGACAGGATTATAAAATTCTAGGTTGAGCGACTTATCAAATTGAATCAATGCCACATCAGGATTATCAAAACGAAGGTACAAAATCCCAAGTCCAAGTTCGAGGTTATAATGCGAGAAGTAATCCAATGAGAGCGTGACATTTTCGTAGAGGTCAATCGCAGTTTGGAAATCATTATTGAGGAAGGCGCGCAGACTGTTGTTGAGCTGTGTTGTTGCATCCGTCGTCTGATAGGCAAGCACCGCATCATCAATTGCAATCATGGTCAACGTTGCGACATCAACACAAGTGCGGATGTCTAAGTCAATGCAGGTTGCAATGAGCTGAACAAGCGTAAATTCAGTACAGTTGACAGTGGCTGAGTTAAACAGGCAATTGATATGAACTTCACACGCTACCGGAACATCCAGCGGACTTTCCACAAGGTTGCAGTTTTCGCGGGCGGTCTCGATGACATCGGTGCTGGCAAAAGTAGGGATTATAGATAGTAGCACAATTAGTAGTATCAACACACTTCTTATCATTTTAGCCCTCTGTAAGTGTCAGACCGAGAAATTCAAGTGGTGTCGGTATACCAAACAAACCAGTACCACTTGCCTCCCACGTTTCGACTAAATGGCGAGGCATAATGAGATAACGTGATGATAGCTCGCCCCAGAAGAAATTTTCTCGCCACGCATCACTTTCTGTAAGCCAGCCAGTGTATATGCCATTCGAGATACGCCACCATACACCACCATCAAAGCAAACAGGGTCTTCAATCACAGTGTAGGGTGATGTCGTTTCCTCAAAGTCCTCGTATCGAAGGGTCACAAATTCATCTTCCAGTAATGGGTCGTCAACCAGACTCACCTCACCATATGGACTTGTTATGGTAAGTGTATCGCCAATATTCAAGAACGATAAATTACTTCCATCACACATGCGAAGTGGAGATGTCCCTCGAATATCACGCTCCTCTGTAGGCAACATAATACCAGCCTTTGTTGAAATGCCCTCCATATGCCAGATAGTTTCATAGTATTCAAGATACATAGGATAAACTGTTATTTTAAGATGATACGTATCAGGCTTCACAACAATATCGGGTACATTGAGATTAAAATAGTAACCAGATGGGTTATCTGGGTCACGTTCTAAAAACAAGATTTCAGGTGTATCCTCGAAACGCCGTTCCACCAAACCTGCAACAATCAATGTATCGCCATCATTATGATATGAAATCAACACATCACTTGATTCAGCTAGTGTGAGGTCTGTATATCCGTGAGCAAAACGTTCAACTACAGGATACATTGTCCAAGCTTGGGGGTTATTCATCGTAAATCGGAATGGAGAAAGTGGTAATTGTATTTTCAATTGCTCACTTGCCAGCGCATCGTAGGTATAGAAATCTTGTAAGGCGTGGTCTTCATCTCCTTGTTGTCGATAAATCAAACCCCGAAAATAATAAGCTATCGGATTGTTAAACTCGGAAACAATACGAGCAAAGTCACGATTTCCATCTACGCCATTAATTGAGTTATCGAAATGTTTGAATGCTTCATCATAGTTTCCATCGGCAAAATATAGGGCACCATGAGCAACTCTTAGAGTGAAGAACGACGTAAATTCTTCGGATTGAACTATGTCGTCAAATTCAAGTAACGCAGACTCAAAATCTTGATTATCAAAAGCGGAAACAGTTGCAAGCAAACTCGACTCGAATCCCTCAGGATGCCAAAGATACGATTCATCCATCCTGACATGATGGTCAACCACCCAATACAGTACAGACCGTGTTTCACAATTGGATAATCCAGCACGATTACATCCACTCAGAATAAACGCAACCCCCTCCTGCATACAAACGGCGATTCCATCTTCACAAGTCATGAATTTTTCACAGTAAGTTGTGAGGTCAAGCGTATTGGTCAGGTCGGTACATTTATACTCAGGTGTTTGTGAATAGGTAATAAGCGACGAGAGAGATAAACTTGCAAGAATGAGTATGCCAATCCACCAGCGCATAACATGTTAACTTATGCTGCGCTACGGAGGCGTGGGTCTAGGATGTCGCGGAGACCATCGCCGATGAAGTTGAGTGCCATCACCAATGTTGCAATTGCCAGGCCGGGGAAAAGCCATGTCCACCATCGCTGAAAGAAATCGATACTTAAACTAACCATCCGTCCCCACTCAGGAGATGATGGTTCTGGACCTAGACCAATAAAACTAAGGCTGGCAAAAACAATAATCGCATTACCAATGTCAAGAGTAGCGAGAATAATTGCTGGTGCAATACAATTGGGTAGAATGGTGCGGAACAAGACATAACGTCCGTTAGCCCCAACACTATGTGCAGCTTCGACATACTCCTGAGATTTGACTTCCAACACTAGACCACGCACCACACGCGCATAGCTGGGCCACCATACAACAACCAACGCAATAATCGCATTCTGAATATCAGGTCCGAGAGCCGCCGTCACCGCCATAGCAAGGATAATAGTCGGGAATGCCATAAATAATTCTGTGAGTCGCATCAAGATTTCATCTACCCATCCACCAACATACCCAGCAATTGCCCCAATAACTGTTCCCAAAATACTACCAATGACAACTACAGCAAAACCGGCAGGAATGGTTGTTTGTGCTCCCCATAATACCCGACTAAAAATATCGCGTCCAAGTTCATCTGTGCCCATCAAATGTACTTCATTTGGTGATTGGAATTTATTCACAACTTGTTGTTGTTTTGGATGGAAAGGTGAAATAGCTGGCGCAGCAACTGCGATAAAGAGCCAGAAAATAACAACTATCAAGCCAATAAGCACCAGTGGGTTACGCCACAGGTGACCAATTAGAGCATTGATGGCATTATTCAGCCGACCGGAGTCGGGGGTCGAGGAAGAAATAGAGGATATCGACGACAAAATTCACTCCAACATAAATAACAGCAATTAGTAGACTAACACCCATAATTGCAGGAAAATCTTGTGAGGTCGAGGCACGGAACATGTATCGACCTATTCCTGGGTAGGCAAAGATAGACTCAATTAAAATTGAACCAACCAACAAGTTGCCATAAGATAATCCGATAACAGTGACAACAGGAATCAATGCATTTCTTAGCCCATGTTTGTTGATGACATAACGTTCGCGGAAACCTTTTGCGCGGGCTGTCCGCATATAATCCATGCTCAGAACTTCGAGTAGCGATGAGCGGGTGATGCGTGAGATAATACCGCTAATGTATAGTGCTAGAGTCAGCGCAGGTAACATCAAATGTGATAACGCATTCCAAAAGATGTCGATTTGTCCAGCTAACAGGGCATCTATAGTAAACATGCCTGTTACTGTTGGCGGGTCTCGTACCAGAACACCCAAACGTCCCGGTCCGGAAAATATACCCCATTCACCATACACAACAGTCAAACTCACCAATCCAATCAAAAAGACTGGAAAACTAACGCCAATCAGCGCAACCACACGGGCAATATAATCTATGATGGTATCTTTCCACACTGCCGAAATTAAACCTAAGCTGACCCCTAAGAATGTCCCAAATACAATCCCAAGTGTGGCTAACTCAATTGTGGCTGGTAGGAATTGTGCGATGTCTTCGGTAATGGGATTACGAGTTCTGATGGATGTGCCCATATCACCTTGCAACAGGTTGCCAAGGTAGGTCAAGTATTGTTCGTGAAGGGGTTTATCGAGTCCCCATTTTTCACGAAAGGCTTGGACTAACTCTTCATCGTTAAGTGCATTGGTGGGTAAGTTGGCATTGATAGGGTCAGCCGGAACAGCGTTGGCAATAAGGAATGCAACAACAGTAATCCCAAGAAGTAAGGGGATAACAAATAGTGTTCGGCGGATTAAATAACTCAGAAAGTTCATAGATAACCATCAAGACTTGCGCTGGAAAAGCTAACAACTGGTAGTTTACCACTAAGTGACAAAATATACGAATAAAATCTAACCATCATTAATTAAAAACATAGAGGCGAGCCTGTGCCCACCCCTATATCATACTTAGTCTATATAGCAGATACTACTCAGCGCGACTCAACAGAGAGACATCGAGTGTCCATTGTGGATGGAAGACATAGCCTTCGATGTCAGCGCGGTATGCTGTTTGCAAGTCTGGTACATTGAATGGTGCATATGGACCATTTTGTTGCTGGAATTCTTGCAATTGTGTAAAGATGTCGAGACGTGCTTCCGCATCACTTTCGTTATTTGCAGCTGTGATGAGTTCTTGAATATCGGCAGGTGCATCGTCGAAGAACCAGTTGGTGCGTTCTTCTGCGACTTTACCACCGGGCAAGAAGCTGAGGAAATCCAATGGATCGAGGATATCGGGTCCCCAGAACCAGTACGCGAAGCCTTGGTCACCATTACGGTATTGTTCCAGTGAAACTTGGAGTTCGCCGGGTTCGAGTGTGACGTTGATGCCAGCTTCTGCAAGGTCAGATTGGATTTTCTGTGCGTTGGTGTTCATGTTGACACCTTGCCATGAGAAGTCTGGGTATTGCAGAGTAACATCAAGACCATCAGGATAACCAGCTTCTGCCAACAGTTCCATCGCACGGTCGAGGTCACGGGTGAATGCTTGGTCTTCGCTGAATGAACCATAGAGACCAACAGTCAGATTTGTCCCTGGTGTTGTACCACCCCAGAGTATCTTATAACCTTCATAGTCAAGCGCATAGCGAACCGCCAATTGAACAGTTGGGTCACTGAATGGTCCACCAACTTCAGGGTCTTGATTCATCAAAATGAAGTGTGTATAAACACTTGTTTGGGTATATACGTTGATGTCAGGGTTACTTTCAAAGTCTACCATCTGGTCAGCAGTCATATCCAGCGCAAGGTCAATATCACCACTTTCAAGCGCAATTTTTTGTGTTGAAGATTCGGGAATGTTGGTGATAATCACACGGTCAAAGTAGGGTTGTTCTGCGCCCCAGTAGTTCGGGTTACGGACAAGCACGGTTTCAACTTGTGGTTCCCACGCTTCTAGGATGTATGGACCAGAACCAGCAGAGACACTGTTCAGGAAGTCTTCAGCTGTATCGGTTGCGGCATCGGCTGTACCACCATTATCACGAATGAGGTCAGCATGTGCGACACTAAATGCGTAGTTGCTCAATTCGCCGAGGAAAGACGGGCGTGCATCAACCAGGGTAAATTCTACGGTGTTTTCATCAATTGCAACAACTGAAGCGATATTGTCCGCCAAGAAGGATGGGTTGCCTTCAAGATTTTGCAGACGTTCGATAGAGAACACAACATCATCACTGTCGATGTCGTCACCATTCCAGAAGACAGCTTCTTCGTTCAACATGAAAGTATAGGTCAAACCGTCTTCGCTGATTTCCCAGCTGTCTGCCAACATCGGCAAAATATCGCTGGCATCTTGGTCAGGGAAGGTAACCAATGTGCTGTAAGTCGCACGATTGATGATACCGGTTGTCTGGGTAAAGCCGTTCGCAGGGTCGAGTGAATCGGTTGCTTCGGCGTGACCGATGACAAGGACAGTTTCATCCTGTGCCGATACACCGAATGCACCTACTGCCAAGACGACCAATGCGATTACAAACATCGCACGTTTAAGTTGGGTCATTGCATAGCTCCTTTAATTACGAATAAAATTGATTTGTATCTACAAAATGGCATTATATCGAAAAGCGTTACAGTCTGCAATGAAATGTTCTGTTATGCAACAGCTTTGTGGGGTGTGCATGCGTAATTTTTTATTTGTACAACGCCTACAATATGGCGTACATTGTGCCAGCGATTGCCACTTTGATGCCAATTGGAAGCCATTGATATACTTAAGATATGGGGCATTTTAGCGTGTTGTGGCACATGGCACAGGGAAAATACTTTTTGTGCCAGTTCTAACCTCTCCCTAAATCCCTCCCCAACGCATTCTGAGAGGGACTTCAATGCTAGTAGCTCCATATAGGATTGGGCTTCCGACAATAGGATGTATCGTCATTATGGACATTTGATTGTTAATCTGCACGGTTGAGATTAGAGTAGCAGAAAATGGAATACAAGAGGTGACCAAATGGTCACGGTTTGGCGATGATAGCAGAGGGATAACTACGAAGAACAAAGATTTTTCACCATAGAGGCGCAGAGGGCACAGAGAAATGCTGATGAGAATGAGGCTTTTAAGACTTTCTCTACTCGTATAAGCCTACCTCATTTATTAAAAGCAACTTTTCGTTGGCTTGAGCGAATTGTCGGTAGAGTCATGGTTAGCGGACAATGCAGGCATTGTCCCTACGATTTTTGATAGACTTATGGTTAGAGTCCTTCCTTAAGCAACGCATTTAGAACGTCGCTGGCTTGGGCGAACTCTTCAGCAAAGGGGCGGACACCATCGTATTCCATGTAACGTTTGAGGAAGTAGTCACCCTCACCGACCTCACGCAACCAACGGCGCAGAATTTTGGGCACAGTGTCAAATACACCTGTTCCGTCTTCGGTGTAGAGTTCATATAAGCTACGTACATAACCCGCAAGATGACGCGACGCGGATATATCGTCCATTGATGATTTCCACTGTTTGACATAGGGAGTCACATCAAAGCCTGTGAGTCCAACACCATGAACGAAGGTGAAGGCATCTATGCCAAGTGGTGGATAATAGGTCAGCACATAATCCCACAGTGCATCAAAGTAATCGCGGAGTGCGTCTTGTTCGTCTATGTCCCAACTGAGTATATGAGTTTCGCTGAGGCGTTGGAAGACAATCATTGCATCTATCGGTTTAGGCGGGTACAAGACAACAGTCTTCTGGAAAGCAATCACCCAAAGGAATGACGATAAGTAGTGACGATAGTCAAGTTGTCTCAATTCATCGATTGATAGGTCTTCGTCAGTAAAGTCGTCAAAAAAGTGTGCATAGGATACATGATGATATACCCAATCATCTAGTTGCGGTTCAGTCCACCGCCTTTGATACTTACTGTGTTTACCTTTTTTGTGGAACGCATCGTGATAGGCATCAACTTTATCTTCAACTGTTGGACGAAGCTGATTTATGTTACCAGTTAAGTCTTCAAATATTACCAGAAGTCGCTTGACTAGAGACAACCATAAATCAAAATCAGTGTAGGACATTCTGAATGACAAATGCCGCCCATACTGATACCATTTTTCGCCATATTTTGCATACAAGGATACATCGTAGTTATTAATATGAAGTGGAGAAGCAAAACTATGTCCGTCAGAATAATTTGGTTTTGGTTCAGGAAAGCGTAACAGCATCTGGTCGATTTTTTGCCCAATATCCGAATCCAATTGAACGGTATCTTCACGAAATGTTGTCGTTTCGTAGTAAGTTTTACCTTCATTAAATCGATTCCACTTAATCCATGTGCGTCGAAATAAGCCTGTTATTAGCCCACTGTCATCATCTGCATACAACACATAGGAAACATATGGTTGGTTACCCTTTCGATATCTTAGGGTGCAAACTGCGTGCTTACCATCCATTATAACCCTGCCTTATATAACAAGATTATCACATCACTAGCCTCGGCAAATTCATCGGCAAAGGGGCGGACACTATCGTATTCCATATAGCGTTTGAGGAAGTAGTCACCCTCGCTGACCTCACGCAACCAACGACGCAGAATTTTGGGCACAGTATCAAATACATCTGCACCATCTTCGGTGTAGTGTCCATATAAGCTACGTACATAACCCGCAAGATGACACGATGCAGATATATCGTCCATTGATGATTTCCACTGTTTGACATAGGGAGTCACATCAAAGCCTGTGAGTCCAACACCATGAACAAAGGTGAAGGCATCCATGCCAAGTGGTGGATAATAGGTCAGCACATAATCCCACAGAGCATTGAAGTAATCGCGTAGTGCGTCTTGTTCGTCTACGTCCCAACTGAGGATATCGGTTTCGCTGAGGCGTTGGAAGACAACCATTGCATCTATCGGTTTAGGGTTTCTAGCATCGTCAGTATATTGGAAAGCAATTAACCACAAAAAAGATGATAAATAATGACGATAGTCCAGTTGTCTCAGGTCATCGATTGATAAGTCTTCGTCAGTAAATTCGTCAAAGTACTGTTGATTATACATATGAAGACGATACCAACTACCAATATATTGGGGCGATTCTCTCCACCGTTGATGCTTATTGTTTTTTCCTTTTTTGTGAAAAGAATGTTTCAGCGCTTCAACTTTATCCTCAACTTTTAGTTTAAGTAAATTCTTGTTTCCTGTCAGGTCTTCAAGAATTTGAAGCAATTGTTTGACTAACGACAGCCACCTTCTGTAGTTATTATCAACTAACCGAAAGCTCCGTTTACTCCAGCCGTAGGAATAATATTTCTCGCCATATTTTCCAGATAAGGTTAAGCTGTAGTTATCATATTTGATAGGGTCGTCAAAATGATCAACATCAGCCATATGTGGCAAAGGCTCAGGAAACTGTGACAAGAGTGTATCCAATTCTGAGGCTGTAGCAGAATCAATATGCACAACATCTTCACGATGCAATGTATAGTAGGTTGTATGTGTGCCACGAGTCAATAAGACTATCTGATCGCTGTAATTATCTGCATAAAGTGTATATAGTATCTTTGGATAATATCCTTTGTAGTGCCAAAACTCACAGACAACATGTTTACCTTTCATAATGAGTCAAACCTCCATGTTATTCAATAATATTTTACAGAACACACAAAGGGTTCACAAGAGGTCATGTATTCCATTTTGGAGTAAGGGGTTAAATGGGGCGAAGCGATGGTCACCCCATATTTTATCGTAGTAACTAACCTTCGATGAGGAGGCGTTCAGGGTCTTCGATGAGTTCTTTGACTTGGACAAGGAACTGTACTGATTCGCGTCCATCCACAATGCGGTGGTCATAGGTCAGGGCAACGTACATCATCGGGCGGATGACAATCTCACCGTCGATGACAACCGGACGTTGTTTGATGCCATGCAAGCCGAGAATGCCGACTTGTGGCGGGTTAAGAATGGGGGTGCTCATCATCGAACCAAAGACTCCGCCGTTGGTGATGGTGAATGTACCACCGCGCAGGGCATCGAGTGAGAGTGAGCCATCATTGGCTGCAACAGCATATTCTTTAACTTTGCCCTCGATTCCGGCAAAACTGAGACGGTCGCAGTCACGGATGACAGGCACGACCAAACCCTCTTCCGCACCGATGGCAATCCCGATGTCATAGTAGTGTTTGAGGATGACCTCTTTGTCATCAATCTCGGAATTGAGATAAGGGAAGGCTTTGAGTGCGCCGACAACTGCTTTGACAAAGAAGGATGTAAAGCCAAGTCCGACACCGTGTACTTCACGGAAGCGGTCTTTGTGCTTCTTGCGGATGTCCATGACAGGTTTCATGTCAATCTCATTGAAGGTGGTCAGCATGGCGGCGGTGGATTGCGCTTCGACAAGGCGGGTTGCAATGGTGCGACGACGGCGGGACAGTTTGATGCGTTCCTCACGACGACCGACGGATGGGTCTACTAATGATGGGAATGGTGAAGACTGTCCGTTTTGTGACGCGGGTTGTGGTGCGGGTTTGTTCTTGTCGGCGATGAACTTCTCGACATCTTCTTTGGTAATTTTGCCCCCATCAGATGGTGAGACTTTGCTGAGGTCGATATTGTTTGCACTGGCGACCCGTTGTGCAACAGGAGTGGCTTTTTGTCCATCTCCCCCGCTGGCAGTTGCAACAGCTTGGGGTTGGGGTTGTGCCTGTGGTTGTTGAGCGGGTTCGGCTTTGGGTGCAGGTGCTTCTCCGCTGGCATCCATCACAGCGAGGACTTCTCCGGCGGTGACATCAACTTCTTCTCCAGCGACAATTTCTGTGATTGTGCCGGATTGTTCGGCAGCGACTTCAAGATTCACTTTGTCGGTTTCGAGGACGACCAAAACATCACCCACATTAACGGCATCACCGACAGCAACGAGCCACTCGGCAACAGTCGCTTCGACAACCGATTCACTTAATTCTGGTACGACGATATTCACATTAGCCATAAAACATCTTCTCCCTATTTGTTAAAGTCCCAATTAAACGCATATTCTACAATCATGCCCTGATTGACATTGTGGGCTGTCTTCGACCCTTCCGCTGGACTGGAACTACGACGGCGACCGACATAATTCACAGGTAAGCTCATGCCGACCATTTTCTTGAGGCGGTAGTTCATGAAGTCCCACCCGCCCATATTTTTCGGTTCTTCCTGTGCCCACACAATCTGATTGACATTCTTGTAGCGTTTGATAATGCCATCAAGTTGTTTGGCAGGGAACGGATAGAGTTGTTCCACGCGGACGACGGCAACATTTTTGTATTGGTCGCGCCATTCGCTATCAATTAGGTCAAAGTAGAATTTCCCGCTGACAAATAAAATACGGTCAACCTGTTCGGGGTCGGCAAATTCATCATCAATCACCGGTTGGAAATGTCCCTGTGCAAGGTCAAGCAGTGAACTAGCTACGTTTGGATTACGAAGCAGACTCTTGGGCGACATTATCACGAGGGGTAGCGGGTCTTTTTCGAGCAGTAAAGCCTGACGGCGCAAGAGATGATAATACTGCGCGGACGAGGTCACATTGGCGAGGCGCATGTTGGTCTTGGCTGCCATCGCAAGGAAGCGTTCTGGTCGTGCGCTGGAGTGGTCGGGACCTGCCCCCTCGTGACCATGTGGCAGGAGCATCACCAATGACGGTGTCAGTCCCCATTTTTCACGAGCTGACAAAATGAACTCGTCGATGATATTCTGTGCGCCGTTGACAAAGTCACCATATTGCGCTTCCCAAATCACGAGGCGTTCCGGTGCAGCGACGTTGTAACCATATTCAAAACCGAGTGCCGCTTGTTCTGAGAGTGGGCTATTATGAATCTCGAAGGGTGCTTTGACCTGCTTGATAATTTGCAGGGGAACACGGGTTTCGCCTGATTTTGCATCGTGTAGCACAGCGTGACGATGGCTGAATGTACCGCGTTCGCAGTCTTGTCCGGTCATGCGAATGGGGATGCCATCTTCGAGAATGGTGGCAAAAGCAAATTCTTCTGCGCTTGCCCAATCAATAATTTTTGCAGTTGGGTCTTTGATTTCGCGCCGTGAAAGAATGGTCTTTTTGAAGCGGGTCGAATAGAAGTTAAACCCATCGAGTGCTTCGTCAATGGCATCATTAATGTCATAGAGACGTTCCATATCAACAGATGTGTCGGTTGCAGCAGCAGTGCCTTTGGGTGGTTCTTCGGGTTTGGGGTCGGCGAGGTCTTCGTCCATTTCCTCGTCAAGAATCGCCTGTAACTTCTCATTGTATTTTTGTACTAGATTGTCGGGGTCATCAGATTTGGCGACACCGGAATCAATTAATTGTTGTGACCAGAGTTGGCGCACAGTTTTATGTCCGCGTACATCTTTGTACATCATTGGTTGGGTGAAACCGGGTTCATCGAGTTCGTTGTGTCCGTAACGACGATAACCGATGAGGTCAATCATGACATCTTTTTCAAATTCATCTTGATAGGCAAAGGCAATACGGGCGACTTCTAAGCAAGCTGCGGGGTCATCGGCATTAACATGAAGTACAGGGACGCGGAAGCCTTTCGCAAGGTCACTGGCATAAAGTGTACTACGTGCATCAGTTGGCAGTGTGGTGAAGCCAATCTGATTGTTGGCGATAATGTGAATTGTCCCGCCTGTCCAATAGCCGGGTAAGCGCGATAAGTTGAAGGTCTCGGCGACGATGCCCTGCCCAACAAATGAGCCATCCCCATGTATCAAAATTTGCAGGGTGACATCGGGGTTAAATTCTGGTTCACCGCCTTGCGAGACATCTGTACCGATTGCGCGTGCCATACCGACTGCGACAGGATTGATCACTTCGAGGTGACTTGGATTGGGTGGCATAGTCACAGTGACGGATTTTTCGCCGGACTCGTCGGTAACTTTACGTTGAACGCCTTTATGATATTTCACATCGCCGATTGTCCAGCCGATGGCATCACGGGCTTCTTGTAATTTAAGTGGGTCTTTGAAGTCAGCGAGGATTTGTTGATAGTCCTTCGCCATAATATGTGCGAGAACGTTGAGGCGACCCCGATGTGCCATCCCGATTGCGACGGTTGTAATCTCTGACTGCACTGAGCCGTTGACCATCTCGTCAAGAATCGGTACCATCATATCCAAGCCTTCAATCGAGAAGCGGTACTTGGTCGGGAAACTACGTTGTAGGAACAGTTCAAATGTCTCGACCTGTGTCAGACGTTCGAGCAGTGCCATGCTTTCTTCATTCGTAAATTCAACCGCATACTTACGCGACTCAATCACATCGCGCAACCACTGACGTTCTTCTGGATTATGGACATGTTCAAAGTCATAACCGATTGATGAGCAGTAAATGCTTTTCAGTGTTTGGATTGCATTATAAGCTGTGCCGAGGTGTGCCATGTTTTCGCCGACAAAGCTGGCAGGCATATCACGTAAGTCCTGTTCGGTGATGCCGTGTGCCTGCGGGGATAAGTCGGGGTCACCATTAGGGTCATTACCAAGTGGGTCAAGTTGAGCATCAAGATGACCAAACTGTCGGATTGACTGGGCATAGTTGGCAACGCCCACTGCTTTTTGCATATCAAATTGGGTTGTTGGTGATGCGACAGGTTCACCGCCATTATCCCCTGTGACACTCGGTTGTGGTGTCCAGCGGTCAAAATATTGACGGGTAACGGGGTCAACAGAATCAGGTGATTCTTGATACCGTTCATATAAATCCATCACATACGCGGAATTGGGTCCGTGAAATTCTGGTATAAAGGTCATAAGGTTATTCGCCTAACTCGTCGGTTCATGTACAGTTTGCACATCGTATCTATCGACATGATTGTAACATATTCCGAAGCGAATGTGGCGCAAAAAACTTTATAGCTCAGCGAACGATAATATTGTGAGGTTCGGCAATCAACTCTATATAATGTAGGTAACAGTCAGTTTACGAGGGAATTACTTACATTTTCATCATGTTGATTCGGCATAATCACCATCGTCGATACGCTGGAGTCGGGTCAGCAAGTGGTCGGGTTTGAGCAGGTGTTGGGCGATGTCACGGGCTTGTTGGATGGTTGGTTGGGTATCTTTGTCAGCACGTCCGAGGAGTCGCGCTTTTTTGAGTAGCGATTCCGTTTCGAGGTAATAACCGCCCTTCCCTTGAATCGAGGCAAACTGCTTATCACGCATTGCCACTGCGGTTTCAACATCGCCGATGCGTTCATTATAAGTGCAGACAGCTTCATAGTAGGATAGTGAAATCGCCATGCCAAGTTGTGACATGTTATGTGTGGCGACCCGATAGAGTGATTGTGCTGCATCTTCATCACCTTCCATCAGGCTAAACAAGGCGCGCCATGATTGGGCAATCGCAACAAGGCTTGCGCGTTGATTATATCGTGCCATGGATTCCGCTTGGATAATCATATTATGCGCACGTTCATATTGTCCTTGCAAATAGAGATAATGCACCAACATCTCGTAGGCATACATCATATGGAAAGTAACCATCTGTTCCGAGGAACGACGTAAATACTCTAAGGCAGTTTGAGTCGCTGATTCGATGTCGCCGAGGGCAAATTCGAGTTCGGATTCGCGCTTTTTGAGAATGCAGTAGGTGTCGTAGTCAATCGGAATTTCAGTATCGGCATAGGTGATTAGCTCGCGGATTTTATCAGCATAACCGACGGGGTCGCTATAAATGTAGGATTCAATGACGATGCGATAGCCACGACTGAGCATGGTACATTGGGCATATTCTGGTTTGCGGATTTCGACGATAGTCTTCATCGCATGTTCGAGACCGCGTGTAAAGTCATTAAGATAGAGGTTAAGACATTCACCAAGCCAACTATCATAATAAAGCATCCAGCACGGTAAATGAAGGATTTCGGCAAGGTCACGCGCTTGATACAGGATAGACAAACTCTGTTGCGGGTTCGTCTCAAAGTGTTGCCACGCCTGCGTTTGATAGTCCACCAATTGCAAACGACGCATGTCACCCTGCTTGATTGCATCCATTTGAAACCGTTGAATCCATCCGTATACATCAACAAACATTAGGATAGTCCCCACCAATTATCATAGTTTCCGGCTTTTATCTGGGCGACTTTATTGTGATAGGTCGCAGGTTTTAGTAATTTTTCTGAGGCGTGAATCGCTTCTGAAATATGTTCATCAGTTAGTTTTCCCATACGACCGAGCAACCGACAACGCATCAGGTGGCATTCACAGTATTCGTGAATCAGTCCGCTAGGCTCAAGTGTTTTGAGTTGTGACTCGCGTAACTCAAGTGCTTGCTCAGCTTTGCCGATATTTTCGAGATAGTCACACATAATATCATGATAGGTGAACGTCGGAGTCGTACCAATGCGGTCGCGGTTGTGGAGTGCAAGGGCATAATAGCGTTCGGCTTCTGGTGTGTCACCGCGCAATTGTGCCAGCAAGGTACGCCACGCCAACATCTCGCAGATGATTAAACGCCGTCTGGCTTCACGCGCACTATTTTCACCTTCTTCAACATAGCCAGCGACCCGCTGATAATCATGGCGAATATAGCTATACAGTGCCAGCTTGGAGTAGGCACTGGCGGAATAGTAAGCCCGATGGTGGATGCGCTCAAGGCTCTTTAATGCCCACTCTTTGGCATTATCCAACTCATCAAGGGCAAAGAAGAGATTAGCACGGTTGGCGAGGAGCAGATATTCGATGTCTTCATCTATCTCCATGTTCGATTCGAGAAACACCATCAATTCGAGGATGCGTTCACGATAGCCGACGGGGTCAACATAGGTGAAGATACTAACGAGTTGATTGTAAATGCGGGGAACAAGTGGGTGACGTTCATAGAGGGGCTTCTTGGCATCGACGGTCATCTGTATGCCGAGCCGTTGGGCTGAGTGTAAGTCGTCGAGCCGTGCCCAGAGCAAGATACACCGCCAATAATCGAAGAACAGCACCCACCAGGGTTCGTTATTTATATCAGCATGAGACCGCGCACTCAACAGCAGTGCGTTACATTGTTGTGGGTCGGTCTCGTTTTTGTCCCACGCATCATGGAACATATACGGAAGCTTGCGAACTTCTGGATTGGTGTGGTGATAGCCGGTATAGAACCAGTCCCAAACATTAGTTGCCACGACGGTCCTCCGTGTAATCTCCAGATTCAATCCGTTTTAGTCTTTTGATGAAGGTCTGTGGTTTGAGTAGATTGTCGATAGCTTCGTGGGTGGCTTTGATTTCGTCGTCGAGTGGTTTGCCGATACGCCCCAACAAGCGACAGCGCAACAGGCGTACCCAGACTTCACTATGGAAGAAGCCTTTACCTTCGATTTCTGATAGTTGACGTTCGCGCAACGCCCATGATTTATCGGCATTACCGTTGGTTTCATGCAGGCGGCACATCAGGTCATAACTGAAGCTACCCCGTTTTGTGCCAAGTGAGGCTTCGTGAGCAAGCTTTTGACGATAGAATTTGAGGGCGTTTTCTTCATCGCCACGGATGCGGGCAATCGTTGCTTGTATCTCGTAGCTGACAACCGTACCACTTTTCTTGCGGGAGCGACGCGATTGTTCATCCATTTCGATAGCATAGCCAATCGCAGTGTCATAATCTTCACGACGATAGGCAAGGTCGGCAAGGATTTCATAGGCGTGCATGAGACGAAATGCTGAATGTTCACACATACTCAGATAAACCTGCGCTTCGGCTTCGGCTTTGTCGTAATCCTCTAGTATATTCGCCATCTGTGAGCGTCGTGCCTGCAATAGACAACGGGTATCCAAATCGAGCGGGATGTCATCTTCCATTGTTTGGATAGTTTGTTTGATTTTGTCTTCGTAACCAATTGGGTCACGGAAGACATACGAATCCAGCAGAACACGATAGACACGCCCTTTTGCCGGAAAGCGGTCATATTCGGGCTTACGAATTTCGACCACTGTGCGGACAGCATTATCCAACCCACGATTGAGGTCGCCGACATAAAAGACAAATGCCTCGGTACGCCAGTAGGTGTAGTAGATACGCCACCACACCTCGTGCATTTTTTCAGCTAGTAGCATGCCCTCGTCCAACATGGCAAGGGCAGCGTCGGGGTTATGCTCAAATTGTTTCCATGCGTCGTAGTGTAGGGTAGCGAGACGCATCTTATCGGAATTACCTTCGATAATAGCCTGCCGATAGTAATCGTCAATCCATCCCCAAATATCACTTTCTAATGCCATTAGGGCTAGTCTTCCAAGAGCTTATCAATAGCCACACCTGCATCACGGAAGGCTTCGGTGATTTGTACATTATCGAGCATACGACCAGAGAACAGTTTCGCCATCTGATAAATGAGCATCAATGCCGAATCTCGTCCTGTGCCAGGTTGCAACTTCGCCAGCTTGATAATGAGGTCGTTGGACGCATTGATATAGAATGTGCCACCGAGGTCATCATCATGTTCTTGGCTGAGGCGGTTGACATAATCGTTGACCAAGCCAGCCAGTGGTCCGGGCAATTCATCAGAATCAAGTGCGCTACGGGTCTCCATGATGAACTCGGCATCTTTCGGATAAATGACGATTCCGGGTACATCTTCGGGTTTGAAGGTGACAATACGCGCTTTGATTTCTCGTCGGGAGAAAAACTCAAAGATGCTATCGAAGCGTTCATCATCCACTTGGCGCATGAGTTGATTGGATTCGCCGTCTAACTGTACCAATTCGACGTTGCTATCACGGTTGGCATACTTTTTGAGGAATGGTGTGACGGCAAACCAACTGGCATCAATCACGGGTACACCATGCCCTTCTCCTAAGAGTCGCTCTTGCAATGACCCCATCTGGCGGGTGACATAATAGATTTTATTGTCGGTTTCTTTGAGATAATCGCGCAGGCTAATTTGACCGCGTGTGGTGCGGAAGCTGACGATGTCGGCAACCTGCTCAAAAAATTCGTTATCCTGCACTGCCCATCCCATAATGACATCAGCATGACCGCGCACAATTTGCTTCCAGCGGGTCGGGTCTTCATCAGCGACTTGACGCAAGCCTTTAATCAGTTGTTCTTCGATGGCTTGTTGGATGAACATAAAGTTATCATCTTGATGCAACTCTTCGCGGGAGGCAGTTGGTTGCAGGTAGGTGCAATCGACAACACCACGAACAAAGCGCGCCCATGATGGGAGTAAATCGCGTTGGCGTTCGCAGATAAACATACGGCGAATAAAGACATTCATATCGCCATATTCTTGTACCGACGCGACTGACCCCGGTGGGATAAAGACAAACCCTTCTAGCGGGATGGTCATGCTGTCGTGACCGAGGTCTACAATCTGGTCGTTGAGTTCGATAACGGCGAGTGGGCTACCAACACGGAATACACGCTGGATGTAATCTTGGATTGCCTGCTTGGGGTCGAGGGCTTCCCATGGGGGGCGTTGTGCGTTGACAGGATAGAAGCCACTATTCAGGAAAACCGGAATCGGCAAGAAGTCGGCATATTGTGCAATGGTATCGCTGAGAATACCCTCGTTCAGCATAAAGGCTGCATTGGGTTTAATGTGCAGTTCGACACTTGTGCCAACTGGTGATTCATCAACCTCATCAAGTTCATAGTGGACATCACCATTGGAACGCCATTGTAAAGTCGGGCTTCCTTCCTTATGAGAGCGGGTTGTCAGAACAACTTCTGATGCGACAAGAAATGCGCTAAGGAATCCCATCCCAAACTGACCAATTAATTGTGAGGCTTCATCCGGGTTGAAGATAGATAAGTTCTCACCGAGTTGTCGGGTATAACTGCGCCCAATCGTCGAAAGATAGGTGCGGACATCTTCTTTGGTCAAGCCAGAGCCGTTATCTTGGATGGTGACGATATTGTCCTCAGCATTGATAAAGACATCAATACGTGGTTTATAGCTGGCTTCATTGGTTTCGACACGGCGACGAACACAGCTATCATGTGCGTTTTGAATCAATTCACGGATGGCAACTTTTTTGGTAGAGTAGAGGCTTTCGGCAAGTACCTTAAGCAATCCGGGCAAATATATTTGAAATTCATGTTTGTTGGGGTCTTGTTGCTCAGTCACAGTAATTCATATTCCTTCGTTTGATTGTATTACCCTAGCTCAATTTTACTTTATTTTGGCAAACAAGGGGAACATTTTCTACCACAACCCTGTTATGGACTATCAAATTCTGTTTTTTGCACTATAATTTGTCCGTTTCAAAACTAGGAGTAGAATAGTATCGCATGGCGCATACGCAAACTGCAATTCAAACTATATCGGCAACCCAATTAGCAAAACCGAATTTCTTTATCGTTGGTGCGCCGAAGTGTGGTACAACATCGTTACACGAATATCTGCAACGCCACCCTGATGTTTATATGCCATTCTATAAAGAACCTCACTTTTTTGGGTCTGACTTGATTGGGTCACGATTCGAGCAATTTCGTGGTAAGCCCGATAAGTATCTTCGTCTATTCCACGATGCACAAAGCGAAGCACGCATAGGGGAATCATCACCGTGGTATTTGGTCAGCGAAAATGCAGCGCAGGAGATTAAAAACTACAACCCTGATGCCAAAATCATCATGATATTGCGCAATCCTGTAGACATGATGTATTCCATGTGGTCGCAGTTCCGTTACAGTGGCAATGAACAAATCGAAATTTTTGAAGATGCGCTCGCTGCAGAACCTGCCCGCAAACAAGGACAGATGATACGGCGTGCAGCCCACTGTGTGACGGGTCTATTCTATCGTCAAATGGCGACCTATGCACCGCAAGTAGAACGCTACTTTGATGTCTTTGGTAAAGATAATGTCAAAGTCATTGTCTTTGATGACTTCAAAGCAGATACAGCTGGTGTGTATCACGATGTGTTGAACTATCTGGAGATTGATTCCAGTTTTACCACTTCATTTGATGTTGTAAATCCAAACAAAGAAGTTCGTATGGAATGGTTACAAAAGATGATTCTGAGTACAGGGTTCTCGCTCATGTTGCTTAAAGATAGGTTAACTTATATGGCAACAACCAGTTCGTTTGTTCCGTATACTTATCGTACAGGAGCTGTCAAAGGGGTGATTAGTGCTTACACAAAATACGAAAAACGTTCCCCGTTAACACCGGAACTCCGTCAGCGGCTTGCTACAGAAATGGCAAAAGAAATTGATGCCCTCGGTCACTTGTTAGACCGTGACCTATCCCATTGGTATCAACACTAAATGTTAAATTGGAAGAATTGAATAATCTATGACAGACACAAGTGCTATGTCTTCTCCTAAACGTAAACCAATTAATACTCGTCAGCTTATCTGGCGAGGTATCAGTATTCTGGTCACTGTTGTTTTGTTGATATATTTGATTGGTAATATTGAGTGGGAGGAATTTGGCGAGTTATTGGGACGGGTTGCAGGCATCAGCTTGCTGGGTGCATTTGCATCATACCTGACTCTCAATATTTTGCGTGCAATTCGATTCCGGACATTATTAGACAAATCAGAGACTCCGTTACGGGTGCTGATACCAATTACTTTATATCATAACTTTCTAGTACGGCTCTTACCGTTTAAACTCGGGGAAATATCGTATATTGTCCTGTTGCGAACCCGATTGAATTACTCAATGGAATCGGGTGTCAGCAGTTTGTTTGGTGCGCGCATCCTTGAGCTACTCATCATTGTCGTGGTATTTGCATTTGGCATAGTTTTGAGTGGTGAGCAGTTTGCCAATCAACGTAATGGTTTACTCGTAATCGTTGCAGTTGTATTTGTTGGCAGTGTGGTTGGGTTATATTTTGCCGGTACGATTATTCGTGTTTCGCTGAATGTGATGAACCGAATTCTAAGTCGTATCACATCGACACCGTTTGGGTTTATGGAAAAGGTCAATACAAAGCTAGAAGAAATGGCAGTGGAGTTTGACCGCATTCGGCATCCGCGTTTGTTCTTCACCGCATTGTTCATCAGCCTGTTCACTTATACAAGTTCGTTTATGACGAATTATATATTGCTGACAGCGATTGGCTTGGATGAAGCGTTTCCGGTGGTGATTACAATTATCAGTATTGGGATGTTCGCATCGGCGTTTCCGTTTTCGGTGAGTGGATTTGGTGTAGTTGAATTGAGCTGGCTGTTTGGTTTGACTCAATTTGCAGGATTCGCAGAATCAGAAGCGACTTCGGTTGGATTTTTGTTACATGGTTTTCAGGTCGTGGCAGCTACATTATATGGCATTATTGGCTATGCACTTATCCATATGACCCCACCAATAGGTGAAAAGGCAACGGTTGAACCTGTTTCTGAAGCGGTTCAAGCGACGGAAGCCTCGTAGTTGCAGTACCTTCATCACTAACTGAATAGGCTTTTTACGGGCAAGGGATAACTCTTGTCCGTTTTGGTTACAAACCTTTTTGGCAAACTAGCCTCCCCGCACGTATAATGTAAGCAGTGGGCATTTTATAGTCCCCTACATATTTATCAGAATAGACAGTTGGCGTTTATGTTTCCATTAGAACACTTTTATTATGGGCAGTTGGTTCATCGAGGAAAACCGCAAAAGGACTTGCGGGTGCTTGCCAAGTCATCACAGATAACAGATGAGCAGGTAGCAGAAGCGATACGATTCGCACTCGCAACCTCATCAGATGTAATGTACGAAGGAACATGGGCATTGGTACGCGGGCGGCGAACCCCCTTCTTCCTCGTGCAATCGCAGACAGGAAGTGCCGGACAGATAATGATGCACTACATCATCATTTCTTCGGATGTATTGCGAAGCCTGACAGGCAATATCAAAGCAGTCGCTACCCTGATTCAAGACAAGTTACCTGTATATGACCAACTCGGTGATGAACTTGTTCCACTCACGTTGACAGAAACCGGGTCAACATCAACGGAGGAACAAGTTGATGACTTGCTTGATTTGATGACATATGCCAAGAACAAAATGGGAACAATCGAAAATCTACTGTCAGCGGTTGTCAAAGGCTTATCACTGGTTGTTGTAAATGCACCAGCAGAGCGTGAACCCCGTATCAATTTTATTCAAGGTTTGCTCACCCTATTGCCATCATCCACACGGTATGGTGTCACTTATGCGACATCCACTGATAGCAAAACACAGATGAACTTGCAGATTCGGTTCTTAGATGAAGGCAAACCACCGAGTGGCACAGTCGTCTATGATTGGGAATCCGGCAAAGTTCATGGTGATGTTGCCAAAGATGATTATAGCCACTTTATCCTAAGTCAGTTCCGGTTGGATGCTGGGCTTGTTATTCAACAGACAGAAGCTCTGACCCCGATTGCAGGATGGCGATTCCGTAATGGCGATTCATTATCCAAAGCCCTGTCGTATGCGTCATATCGAACCAAAATCGACAAAGCTGTGACGAACAATCAGCCAGTTGAGGTATCCGATGTCTCACAAATTCTATCCGATGACCCAACACTTACACCAGAATTGCGGGTGGTCTACTCCAAGCACCTCGTAAATTTGTCACTTGCCATACGAGACATGAAATTTGCTGAACCGGTGGCAGTGATGCTCCATAACAACAGTGATTTGGCTAATGATATTCATCAGCAATTGACGGAAGCCGTGAATGACGGTCAGGGTCACCTTATCTATGAGACCTTACTCAATTGGATGGGTCATCCACTGGGCCCGCAGGGTGCTGAATGGATTTCTCTCACGTATCAATCCGCATTGAGCTATCTAGATGAGCTAATAGCCGATTCAGATTTTGAAGGTGTTAATGAATACGTCGATAGTATTCAGTCAGCGGCGACAGGTGTTGCTATTGGTCAAGTCGTTCCTGAAGTCGTTAAGCGATTATTACCTCAAATTGACCAGAATGTTAATTTAGCAATGCCCCTACTTAGCCTTGCCATCCAACATATCCCACAAGACGAACTCCAACCTGTGCTACAAAATCCAGCACTGCGGTCACATATGCCACAGACGATGCACAATTTCCTGTCGCACCTATTTAATCATCAAAAGCCACCAGCACCCGCAGGAACAATGATGGCAGCGGTTGAAACGCTAAGCGGTAAAAGTCAAAAAGATGCCCTACTTAAATTTACAGAGATGGCACGAGCGAGTGACCGTCATGATTTGGTCGATAGTGAGACTCTGAATGGACTCTTTAAAACAACGCAATCCAACGCACCGATTGACCATGCTGTTTTACTATTACAGATTTGTGAAGACATCACAGCATCGGGGCTGAAACATCTGGATGAAGACAGCCCGCGCTATATATTGCAGATACTCTATGCCTTGCACCAGTATGACCTACTAGCAAAAAGCATGATTCAAATCTCGCGTGATTTTTATGGTATAGACCGTCAATTTGACTATGTTGCGATGGTGCAAAAGTTGTTTGCCAGCGTAAAAATATCTGCCAACGAAGCAACAACTGCGCTGGTTGCAATTCGTAGAAATGGTATTAAAGGACTGCCATATCTCACGGCATCCGTTGGTATCCTAGAAGGCACAGGGTGGTCGGATAGTTTAGAACGCATCGCCGAAGAAGCGATTGTCATGATTGAGCAAAATGCACGTTATCTTCAAGTGATTCAACCTGCGACGATTTTGGGTATCCTCGAATATTATGCCCGCCACAAAAATGCGCCGAAGATGAACGAGATTGGATATTATATTCCAGAGGTTGCAGCGATACGTGATGATGCAGGTCCTGCGATGATGCGCCGAATGATGAAAATGATGAAGGGTGACTCCGATACCCGCAAGATGTCCTTCGAGTATTTGCGTCGCTACATCCGCAAAGCAGAAAATTCAACAGCGCGTAAAGCAGTGCGTCACTTCGGGCAGAGCCTCGGCAAGAATGCACAACGTAAACTTGAAGTCGCCTATGTGATTAGCCGGTTCTTCGGCGGTGTTGACCTTGTTGTTTATGCAGAACTATCGGAATCAGCTATTAGCCTGTTGAAAGACACAGCAGAAGCCTACCATAATAATCGTCCGACAACTGGGCAACTATTGCGGATGCTAGATAATATTCGGATTGGATTTGATGTTGATGACCGTGTCGAAATGGGCAAGACACTGGTTGAGATGGGCAAAGCAATCGTCAGTCTATACGAGCAACAACGTGAATCATCGAGTACACGAGGGGTCACCAAGCAACTGGGCGCACAGAAAAATATCCAGACAATTGTGGATGTGTTCATTGGTGTGAGTCGGGTCATTGGTGATGGTCAACGTCACCGTTTGGAATTGGAACGGTCGGTTGAGGAATATCCGTTTGGCAAACGTACAGGTCTTGAAGTTCTGGATCAAGCGGACATTACAAATAACATCTTACGTGCGCCGATGGTTGCCATGCCACCGAACAAGCCTATCAAATATTCTCCAGCAGAAATCACTGATGAAATTGAAAGCCAATTACGCCTTATTCCAGTGGCAGACAGGGATTATGTCAAAGAGACACTCGGCACAAATTTACAGTTACTCGTTGATTTGATTATCCACATTGGCACAGAAGGCGACCCACGCGCTTTAAGTGATAGCACGTTGTCAAATCGGTTGGATGAGGCACAGCGTCCCCGCAGTACACTAGAAATGTATCGGTATGTGTATGGGTACTTCAATGATTAGAGTGCCCTCACCCTAAATCCCTCTCCCAATTCGCTTCGCGGGAGAGGGACTTAAAGCTACCTAGTGGTTTTTATGCTGAGGGATAAGGGCGTAAAAGCGATTTGTGTATATCGTCAATTTTTGCAGAGATACTTTATTCACCTTAAGTTGTTCTAGTTATCGACGACCAGCTTAAAGCCAGACTCAGCCACAAGGCGTTCGTTCAGTTCCTCGATTTCGCTCTCGGCAACCTCAGTTCCCAATTTGATAGACAACTCAGCACGGTCAGTGTGGATGCCGGGTCCTTTGGTGATTGACCAGCCCTTTTCGCGCAGGAGTTTGTTCGCTAGTAACATAATCTGATGTTGATTAGGGTGTGGGTGAATACGAATTGTGTATCCGGTTTCTTTGGATAACGTCTGAATTTCTTCGATATAGCGTTCACCGACCTGTGGTGAAATAAATGCGAGAACGATTTGCCCTTGTTTCAGACTCGTTTTGCTTAAACCTTTGGGATTCAGACGCGACTTAATGAGACCATAAGCAGCGTTGATTTCCATTTTGTCACCGTCGGACACTTCGGCAACGGGCGCATCTGACACAGAAGCATCGTTCGATTTATTGGTGACAATCAAGTCATGTCCAGTTAAATCACGGAATTTCATGCGGAGTTCAGTTGCTTGCTCATCAGTAATCTCAGATAGGTCATAATGGACTTGTCGTTTGTCCATATGGTATGAGGGACCTTTGTTGACAGTGACACCTGTTGGCATAATTTCTTCGGCGACCATGCCTAAAGCTTGCTGATTGACAGTCGGCTTGATATAGACATCCCATCCCGTTTGCTCGATAACATCTTCAATTGCTTCGCCAAAACGCCGTTCGATGGTATCGGGAAAATCGAAGGTCAGAATCAATCGCTTGCGGTGAATGTCCATGCCAACTTTACGGAGATAGGCTTTGTCTGGTATCAGTTCTATCGCAAGGTCGCGGGCTTCGTTTTGTTCAAGTGGTCCATGTTCACGTGCACGGCTTGGGAGCAATCCTTCGCGCTCAAGAGTCGCGCCGTCTTCGGCCAATGCCATAACGATTGTCGCTAATGCAGTCTGCAAGTCAGCACCTTCAGGTAGTTCATCAGGGACTAGTAGTTCTGGCAAAACAGGTTTCTCGTCCTGTGCCAGTTTCAGGCGTTTGCTGAATGGAAGAATCATATCTTTATACATGCGAATCATCTGATTGAGTTCAGTTAGATTACCCCGTACAGATTTTTCATCATCTACTTTTTCAAAGTCACCAATCACCCACAGCAATGAATCGGCAGGATGTTGTGTACCGCGTTGATTGTGTACCATTGCATCAAACGAATCAATGTCTGCACCTCTGACGACAGCAAGGCGCGGTTGTCCATTGCTGTTCCGCATCACAATCAGTTTGCCGATGATGTCTGGATTTGCTAGCATAATGGCGCGGGCGCGTTGGGTACGGTTGACTTGTTCCTCTGACTTAACCTTGTAGTTTTTCTTGTTACGCCAATCCGCTGAGAAGTAAATATTGTGGTCACTTTCCAGCACGGATTGCATCTCATCAACACGGTTAGTCGAACCCCACCATACTTGAGCGAGTTCACGGATACTAAAGAAATCGTTGGCACGACCTTTGAGTGATTCCCAGAGTTTAAAGAGGTCAACATTGCCCTGTTCTTTGCCCGACTGTACGCCACTGACACCCCATGGACGCGCCTTATAACTAAGCACTTTGGTCTGTCCAATCTTGGGTGTGGTCACGGATTTACCACGTTGACGCAGTGCTGTTGCTAGGCTATGTCGTGCACCGGGGTCACCATGAACGAGCATGATGTCAGTCGCTTTTAGTGCATCAGCAAAGCTCACGAGTTCCATTTCGTCAGCATGGGCAGATAGCGAATATGTTCCAATTTCACAGCGCACTTTGATGGTTGCATCATCGAATTTCAGTGTGGGTGTGTCACCATCTTGACGTTCGCGCATGATACGTTGCAGAAAGCGACCGGGAGCTTCTTCATCTTGATACCCTGTGAGCAGAATCGCATTGCGTTCATCGGGTGCGAAATGCTTGGCATAGACAACAGATGCACCCCCTGTCAACATCCCACTACTGGCAACAACTACACAGGGGCTTTCGCGCATGGCAATTTCCATACGGTGTTGGTTACTACGAATCGGGCGGATGTTTCCTCTAAAGAAAAGGTGTTCTTCGCCTGCCATCCTGACAGTTTGCTTGGGTAAAATGTCTGCAAAGGTTTGATAAGCGTCACAGACAGTACGCACCATCCCATCGACAAAGACAGGTACATCAAATTCCTGACCGTATGCCTGAATAATTTGTACGACTTCCTGCGCACGTCCCAATGCAAAGGCTGGAATCAGGACTTTACCACCACGTTCAGTCACCCGTTGTAGGGTTTGCATGAGCCGTTTTTCTTCACCGACACGGTTTGCATGGAGCTTACCACCATATGTACTTTCTAGTACGAGTGCATCTGCTTTGATAGGGGGTACAACAACACTCTTTACTGTACGCTGTTCGGATTTTGAAATATCCCCTGACATGACCAGCGTCCCCTCACCACTTTCAAATACAAGCACCGCTGCGCCTGCGATGTGTCCGGCAGTGTAATAGGTGACTTGTAAACCTTCGCCTAGTTTAAGCGGTTTGTTAAACTCAATGGTCTGAAAGGCATCCATCAAACGTTGTACTGAAATTTCATCAAAAAGAGGTAATTCACCTTCTTGTTCTTGACGGCTTTTCATAATGCGTTGTGCATCAAGTTGTAGTACACGGGTGAGGGCTTGGGTTGCTTCAGTTGCGATGACGGGTACATGTGGGTACTGCTCGAGGATGAGTGGTAGGGCACCTGTATGGTCAGTATGAGCATGGGTGACAAGAATAAAGTCTGGACCACCAGCTGCACTTATTGGTTGCAAATCGGGCAGTTGGCTATTTTGTACACCATGATTGGAGCGGGGCGAAATACGAATACCCGCATCGACAAGGATAAGCTTGCCTGCAATTTCGATTAGAGAACAGCTTGCGCCGACCTCATCTGCGCCACCGAGAAAGGTAATTTTCATTATTTTCTGTTCCTTGACTGCTTGCGAAAATCAAATTTTGGTCGTGGGGTGATTAAGAACATTTGTTTTAATTCAGGTGTTATTCTTAATATGATTGACCATTTAAACATATTTCTGACAAATTTCAAAGAATTAGTTGCTTTTTTGGAAAATATACAGTAAACTGTATTGATATAGGAAGGAAACAAAAAGCACTCCTAAAAAGGAGCACCTTTGATTGAAATCCCTGCGCCAGTAGGGAAGTCAAAGTCATAAAATCCTACTGATAGTGTATCATATATTCCCTAATATGTCACCCTTAAATCAGTAGGAAAAGCTTCCTAGATGGTTAAGATTACTTTATGAAATTTCAGGTTTCTCTTAGTGAAGTGTCTTAACTAAAATGAAAAGAGGCTGGCGCCTCTCTCATCATAACTACCTATAGTTAGGCGTACAAACTTGATGGTTTTAGAATCTTGTCAATTCTGTGTACGCTCAGTAACTGACCTATAGTGGTTTAGCTCATGCTCTATTTCCCATGATAGGCATGACCAATTACATACACATAGTAACGAATTTGATTTGCAAACGCAAGTGTCTGCACCTTAAATTTGTCAATTTGCTTATGAAAAAATTAGATTTTGCGAACCAGAATGCCCTACTTGATGTAGCGAATGACCTGATTTTACAAGGCAATTCAGTGATTCCGGTTCAAGGTGATAAAAATAAATTAAATCCTAAAAAACCCACTATTTTGTGGAAGGATTATCAGCGTCGTCATCCAACATCAACTGAAATTGATGCGTGGTTTGCAAATAATTCAGGCGCGATAGGGATTGTTTGTGGTCAGATTTCACAGTTGATGGTGATTGATTTTGATGATGAATATACATTTCAGCAGTTTACTTGCAAGTTTCCTCAGTATGCAGATACCTATACAGTACGAACACGACGTGGCTATCACCTCTACTATCAGGTAGACCACTCTGTTCCCACACACAAATTTGATGGTGGCGATATTAAAGGTGAAAAGTCTTATGTGATTGCACCTCCATCACAGATTATAGGTCATTGCTATCAAGCCGTTAATTCAAATGCTCGCATCTATTTATCACCACAGCAAACTGATGAGATTCTCAACTACTTCCATATTCAAACAGATAACACAAACTTGCATACATTAGAGAGACACCAGTCATCTCAACCTAATTTGACAAAAATCTACGATACACTTGCTGGACAACTTGGGCGAAACAATGCGCTTTACCGGGTTGCTTCGATTGCACAGACATATGGCATTGAGCAACATCTAACTGAAGACTTATTGATTAGACATCACATCACACAACCAGCACCTATAGACCATCCAACTGAAACACCAGAGCAACGTTATACTGAAGCCATTCGCACAATTGAAAGCGCATATTCAACACAGTCAGTAAACTATTCATCTTGGCAAGGGCTACCTAACTCTATACGCGAAAAATTATTGCAACTTCAACATTCAACCTTGATGCCACGTATGTTAGATGTGATGCAATTGGCAGGATGGAAAGCAGGTTCGTATTTTGCAATGTCAGAATTGATTGATATAGCGACAAAATATGGATTAAATCGCAAAAGCGTCATGGCTGTGCTGACTGGGAGATTATCTGTTATCAACGGACAGTATGTAGTAGGTAGACAATATGTAGAATACTCTGACATTTGGGGACTTAACTCTGCAAAAGGCGGGCGACCTGTTGAAATTATGTATCGTGTTCCGTCAGTTGAACAACTGTTAACTCTGTTTGATGTGAAGCGTAGTCCATCTGATTTGATTATGCCTGAAGATGTAAAATCAGCTCATGCGTACCGGCTGGCATTACATCGTGAATACATCAAAAGAGTGTCTCCAGAAGTGCCAATGTGGTGGTTGGCAGAGCGGATTGGTGTCAATGTACGGACAATTCAACGCTACAATGTCGAATTAAGTGTCCAAAAAACGCAAAATTTCGCCTATTTTACGCTGTTAAAATCAAATCTCGATTCGTTGCCTAAGCGCACATCAAAAATCACGAAAAATGCGACAAATGGATTCTGGTTGGAAACAGGTGATGGATATCGTTTTCCAGCATGGCGACATATTGGTTCTCGTTTGCTTAAAACACAGCAATCAGATATTAAACTCGTTGTACAAAAACCTGCAAAGCTGAGTTTACAACCCAGCGCAAAATTAGAACCAGATGCGGTTTGGCACAGTATTACACCTTCACAGTTTGTACAATTACAGGCGTTCCGGTCGTGTACGGACGAAAAACCGCGACTCAAGCAGGTTGTTGATAATTTGTTCCAGTATGTCAAGCAGAGAACAAAACGAGTGCGTTACTATGAGATGCAGTTGCACTTTGATTCCGTCATCTCACACATTGCAAAAGATGACGTTGCAGAAACTATCACGAGTTATTTGTTTGCATATGACCAAGATGGCGACGTTGTAAAGCGACCTGCACGACGTGGAATTGCTTTCCGCATGTTAAAAGAATTCGGCAACGGAAATGTATATCTTGCGTTGATGGACACCCATACTGAAATGTTCTTTGCGCTGGCACGTCATGCCCTAAGATTTGGTCAACTTTCAACTGCTATGAAATTCCTGTTGTCTGCACTTGAAGAATTCCCCCTCAAAAAGCCACAATTTGCTGGTTAATTCCAATTTTTGTCTCAGTTGAGTGTCTTTCATAAATTCAATTGGCGCGCGCATTTCGTCAAATTTTGGTTATACCGTTACACGTGTAACGGTATGGCATGTCACAGTGTGAATTTTTGTTTGTGATAGTGAAGGGATTTTAGATGAGCAAGTGGGATGCTTTTTGAGATGTGACGTATTATGTTCTCAGCAAATATGGCACATTTTTTGTTTGATATAGATTGTGATTTGACAGTGAAATTTTGATTATACCGTTACAGCTGTAACGGTATGGAGATATTTTATGCACTAGTTTTTTAAAGAAGTAGGATTCAATGATAGATTTCAGGTGAGGATTGTTGCAAGTGTGGTGAGATACATGTGATTATGTCCTCTGATGTCGTGGTTGATTTGGATTCGAGATTATCAGGATTTTAGATTATACCGTTACAGCTGTAACGGTATAGCGCGACAGAAACAAAAAAGACACATACCATATGTGCCTCTATTGTTAGATTGTAACTGTTGTTTGAACTTAGTCTAAGTTATCAAGCTCATTCATGAGTTGTTGGAGTTGACTGATTTCATCTTCAATGAGTCCGCGTAGTTGCTTGCGAGTTTTGCCATCTGTCGATGACATTTCTTTACGCAATTGTTCACGCCATTGGGTCGCATCAGTTGCCAATTGTTTCACTGGATTTTTGTCTTTTTTTGAGGATACCGTTACACCTGTAACGGTATCCTGTTCTCGACGAGCTAGATTACGGAGTTCTCCTTCTGTCAAATCTTCATCATCGCCACGTTCCCAGAGGTCATATGAAATTCGCAATAAGGCACGATATTGACGGATTTGACTGGCATCAGATAGGCCCATGGCATTTAAGATTTGTTCACCGTAGCCTTTTGGGACGCGCCACTCATTACCATCAGACACTTGTGCATAGAAGTCTTTTTCATTGTCAAATTCATCATAGGGAACGAATTTCTCCCAGCCATGAATATCCATCAAGAGTAAGGCAAGCTGACGTGCACGGCTGATCGCATTTAAATTGTCACGGGCGTTGTTTTCGCTGGCTTGTCGCCATACATCAACCTCACGGACAATTCGTGCTGGAATACGAGACCAATTACGCTTTTGGTTATCTGACAAAATGTCGTTGTCACCAAATCGCCAATATAACAAATGATATGCCATCCAACGGCGTTCGCCTGTTTCAATTTCATAGGTGTTGTCGTGACGGACTAAACTTATTGGGTTAGATAAACCATCCCGACGAATTGATGCGGCAAGGTCAACGATTTTCATAAATGACTTTTCAATGACAAATTTAGGGTCAGTCGAAATGACTGTCAGTTCATCATCTTCTGATTTTGTTGCTTGTTTGCCACGTTCAGTTTCGCCACCTGTCAGATAGGCATCAAGGTCAAATTCGCCTTTGCGCTTCACTTGAATTTCTTTCAACCAACGCTCAAAAATGACCTTAAGATTGTCTGCATTTATGCTCTGGCGGTCGGTCATAAAATGCGGGATTGCGTAACGTGGTTGTAAGCGATTGGGCACAATATTGTGGATGCTCACGGATTCAATTGCCTGAAACTCTGAATCAGCGGCTGCAATATCTAACCCTAATTCACCAAGACCACCAAAGCCAATCGCATCGGCTGTTTGTGCATCCAGAGAATTTGAGTTGAAAACAAGAGGGTTTTTTTCATCCTCTATTTGTTGTCGTCGTTTACGACTGCTCATACATCTGTGCCTCCAACTGGTCAATCAGGTTCCATGCGTCAGCTTCAGTTGCTGTACCTGGTGCAAGTGAAAAGACTGTTCGGCGTGCGCTGGCGACTTCTGCCCAGATTGTGCGGACGGGGAGAGGTTTCCAGACTAAATTGCCAAATGTTTCACGGAGTCGTCGTAAGTTATCTTGGTGTTCAAGTGTCTTACCACGATACATCGTTGGAACAATGCCTAATACTTGAATATCACGTAAATTATATTGTTGACGAATTGGACTGAATTGGTCTTTGTGATGAAAACTCTCGCGTAGACCATCAAAACTCCATGCTTCACATTTGGTTGGATAGATGATGCCATCAGTTGCCATATAGATTGATGAGTGGAGAAGCGATGGTGTAGGTGATGTGTCAAAGATTACAAAGTCAATTGCTGAGCGCAGTTGCGTAAATCTCTTAAGAACTGTGAAAGCGTCAGAGATATTACCTGCGATACTCCGCGTTTCGATATTTGAGGGTACAACAAGAAGTTGTCCTTTTGTGCTTTTGGCTTCGTCTGGCACATTAAATTTTTCTGGTGGTACAGGACGGAGAACATCTTGAAACTGTGCATTACGGACTATTAAGTCGTAGAAGCCCGGTTCTTTGTTGAGACCAAAGGCGATGGTTGCATGACCTTGTGGGTCGGCATCAACTAGGATGACACGATTCCCTCGAATTGCTAACCCTGCAGCAATATGTGTGGCGACAGTCGTCTTACCTACCCCACCTTTTTCATTTAGGAGTGTAATTATTTTCATGATTCTACTCTCTATTCGTGAACGTATTCTTGTGCGAGGGAGTAAACATATCCACTGACCCCATTGTGAAAGGTCACGACATCACGTTGAAAAATCCCCTCGTCAACTAACCCATCCATCATGTCGATGAGGTGAGGTGTTTTTTTGCGATTGAGTCCGCTGACAATTTGTGTGCGTGTCAAAGGTTGTTCACTTTCGGCAACAATATCAATCATGAGGCGACGAGTTTCCGAACGAGGACGATGATCTTGAGGCATAAGACAATATTCTCCAAAAATTTTGACAGTATAGATACTGTGATAGTATACCTTATTTCTGGGGGGGATGCAACTATGAGTAGGGCAGGTGGGGTTATCCCAAATGTGGTTTGAGGTGCAGGTTGGGATAACATTTATCATGACTAATAAAAAAGCTGTAAAAATGGAAAAATAAAAATCCTGATAAGTTACAAATCGTGATGACGAAAGAACTTATCAGGACTGATATTATGGGTCTGATTTTGACAGGCGAAAAATTACTGTAGCATTTTTTCTCTGCGTTTTCTTTCCTTGATACGTTGCTCACCATTCAAAATCCGTTTGCGAATCCGAAGGCTTTCTGGTGTGACTTCGAGCAGTTCATCAGCGGCTAGAAATTCGATGAAATCATCAAGGCTCATATCACGGGCTGCTTTGAGCCGAACATCATCTGCATAATTTTTGGTGCGAACTGCTGACAAATTTTTGGCTTTTGTGACATTCATGTCGAGGTCGCCTGTGCGAATATGCTCGCCAACAACCATACCTTGATAAACTTCTGTGTTAGGTTCGATGAAAAATGTCCCGCGTGCTTGCAGGTGAGTGAGCGCATATGCCATTGCTGTGCCTTGTTCCATCGCAACCAAACTACCGAATTGGCGTTGTGGTGGCTCGGCGCGAAGAAGTGGGGCATAGTCATGGAAAAGGGTGTTAAATTGCCCCATACCGCTAGTGGCACGCATGAAATGAGATTGAAAACCTATCAAGAAACGGGTAGGTACGATATATGTCAGGAAGGTTGTTCCGTTTTCGCTCCGCATATTGGTCATTTCGGCTTTACGTTCGCCCATCATTTCGAGGACTGTTCCGGCGACATCATCGGCTACTTCGATATGGACTTCTTCAAGAGGCTCTAGAGTTGCACCTGTATCTGGGTCAGTTTTGAAGATGACCTCTGGTTTGCTGACTTCAAATTCGTAGCCTTCACGGCGCATGGTTTCAATCAAAATGCCAAGATGGAGTTCACCGCGACCGCTGACAATGAAGCGTTCGGCTGATTCACCGTCTTCTACTCGTAGTGCCACATTACTACGGGTTTCGTTTTGGAGACGCTCACGAAGGCGACGTGATGTGCCAAGTCCGGTTTTGCCTTCACGACCTGCGAACGGTGATGTATTTACGCCGAAGGTCATGCGGACAGTCGGTTCTTCGACAGTAATGACAGGAAGACCTTCTTGGACATTGGGGTCGGCGATGGTGTCACTGATGTGGATATTATCAAAGCCACCAAATGCGATAATTTCGCCAGCTTCAACTTCGTCAACTTCTTGCTTTTCAAGATTATGATAGGTAAAGATGTAATCAAGTTTGCCTTTGATGCGTTCGCCATCTGGTGTAATGCGAACAACTGGCATACCTTTGGTTAGCTTGCCGGAGCGTAGACGACCTACGCCAATCTGACCTTTGTATGTGTCATATTCTAGTGTGGTAACCAGCAACATAGGTGGTTCATCAACTTCGACGACAGGTGCAGGGATTTCTTCAACGATGGTATCAAATAATGGTGCAAGGTCAGTTGCCATATCATCTGGGTCGTGACCAGCGATACCTGTCAGACCAATCGCATAGATGATTGGGAAATCGGCTTGTTCGTCTGATGCACCGAGTTCAACAAACAGGTCAAATGTCTCATCGAGGGCATCGTTCAGGCGAGCATGTGGACGGTCAATTTTGTTGATGACAACAATGATACGCAGTCCAAGTTCAAGGGCTTTACGGAGGACAAACCGAGTTTGTGGCATCGGACCTTCGACAGCATCAATTAGCAAGAGTGCGCCGTCAACCATGTTCAAAACACGCTCAACTTCGCCACCGAAATCAGCGTGACCGGGGGTATCGACAATATTAATCTTGATGTCATTCCATGTGATAGCGGTATTCTTGGCTAGAATGGTGATACCGCGTTCTTTTTCGAGTGCATTGGAATCAAGGATGCGTTCTCCTGTGTCGGCACCTTCACGAAACACATTAGACTGTTTGAGCATCCCATCGACGAGGGTTGTTTTTCCGTGATCGACGTGAGCGATAATAGCAATATTACGGATATTGTTACGAGTGCTGGGCAATTTACACCTCTATAGGCTATGATTTTATGGTCAACAACATATTGTAACGGTATAGACAGGGTTACAGAAGTGTCTATATGGTTACATAATGAAATCTTAACTTATCGTTAGTAATCAGTGCTTGTGAGTTAGTTGTTTCTCAGTTTTAAATTTTTGAATAGACTCTGTTTAATGCGATAGAATATTAATTGTCTGTCGCAATTTCGTTCTATATACTTACAATAAACTAGTCTTCTGTAGCTGTGTCATATGAGCATACAAATTCATAATCGGTATGAAATTAAATCCAAGATTGGTAAGGGGGGAATGGGTACAGTTTATAAAGCCTATGACCGTTTGACCAAAGAAACTATAGCACTCAAACATGTTTCCGTATCACAACAAAATTCTAGAAATATAACCTCATCTTTAGATACAAGACACCAGTTGACATTGACGCATGAGTTCCAAACGCTGGCTTCTTTACGTCACCCTCATATCATCAGTGTATTGAACTACGGTTTTGATGATGAGCAACAGCCCTACTTCACCATGACTTTGTTGGATGATGCGGTCAATATTATTGAAGCGTCGCAAAATTTATCGTTGCAAGAACAAATACACTTGATTAATCAAATGTTTCTGGCGTTAGCCTATTTGCATCAACGTGGCATCGTTCATCGGGATATGAAACCTGACAATGTATTAGTGCAGGCGAGACATGTCAAAGTTTTGGATTTCGGATTATCGCTAGAAAAAACAGAGGAAGAAAATCGTAGTGGTGGTGGTACATTGGCATATATGGCACCAGAAACTTTGCGCTCTGGTCTTGTCAATCAAACATCTGACCTGTATAGCGTAGGTGTGATGTTATATCAGATTTTTACGGGGAATTTACCCTATGCTCCTCAGAATATTGCTGCCCGCCTCAGGAAACCTATATCATCTGAAGCACTAGCAGGTCACCCTCTTGAAGTGATTATTATGCGCTTGCTTCTTATCGACCCGGAGAGTCGCTATCAATCCGCGATGCAGGTTATTGAGGCAATTTGCAAAGTAGCTGAAATGCCATTGCCAGAAGAAACAAAAGATATTCGAGAAGGTTACTTACAGCGGGCACCTTTTGTTGGGCGCACTACTGAATTAGGAAAACTGGAAACTGTACTGACAAATACCTCTCAAGGGCATGAAGGCGTGTTATGGTTAGTTGGGGGCGAGAGTGGTGTCGGTAAATCTCGATTGATAGATGAGTTGAGGGTACGGGCAGTCGTGAATGGTGTGCAGGCAATTCAGGGTCAGGCTGTAACAGATGGTGGTATACCGTTTGAAATGTGGCGACCTATTATCCGCCACCTTGTTTTGTCATCAGAATTATCTGCATTGCAGGCGAGTATTTTGAAGGAACTTGTACCTGATATTAGCGATTTGTTGGGATATAACGTACCGGATGCGCCTTCTCTGACAGGTAAAGGCTATATGCTACGTCTGGCAGATGCGATTGAGAATATGATTGCGCAACAGAAGTCAGCCACACTGCTCATACTCGAAGATTTGCAATGGGCAAACGAGAGCCTGATGATTCTTTCTCATCTTGCCTCTGTTCTCAATCGGCTACCAAAGTTAATGATTATTGGTACATTTCGTAACGATGAATCCCCGCAATTACCAGATGAAATTCCACATAACAACCAGATGACACTGGCACGCTTGGATGATGATGCAATCAAAGAATTGAGTAGAGCGATACTTGGTGAAACAGAAAATCAAGCGCAGATTGTTTCGCTACTCCAGCGAGAAACCGAAGGCAACACATTTTTTCTTGTGGAAGTTGTGCGTTCACTGGCAGAAGTAGCCGGAAAAATATCTGACATTGGAGACGTTGCGTTACCACAACACATTTTTACAAGCCGGATGAAAGAAATCTTACAACGTCGATTGCAAAAACTTCCAGAAAAGTATCAACCACTCTTGGTTTTAGCTGCTGTAGCTGGACGGCAAATTAATCCGGCGATTTTGCGCACAGCATTCCCTGATTTTGATGTTGATGCGTGGCTTTATACCTGCGATACGTTATCTATTATCATGATTCAGAATAATCAATGGCTCTTCTCACACGATAAATTGCGGGAGGCGGTGCTTGTAGAACTGAGCGATTCAGATAAAAAAACGTATCACAGGCAGGTAGCCGAAGCGATTGAAGTTGTGCACCCGAACAAGCTAGAGCAAGCTGAAGTTTTGCTTGAACATTGGCACATTGCTGGTGCAATTGATAAAGAGTATATGTATCTTGAAATGGTTGCACCACGTCTTATTTATAATACAGGCGAGTATGTCAGAATCCAAAAACTCATTAAGCGTATGACAAACGCATTGGCAGATAACGATCCACGGCATGTATTGTTACTAAACTATCTGGCGGAAAGTTACTGGCTATCGGGACAGGTTGATGAAGCATGGTCAGCTGCAGATGATGCGCTTGCGCGTACAGTACGTCATCATGATTTAAAAGGTGAAGCGACTGCGTTGTCTAATTTGGGAGATGTTGCACGTATCAAAGCAGATTATGAGCAGGCATTCGCATATTACAATCGAAGCCTCAAACTTCATGAAGAATTGGAAAATGAACTTGGTATTGCAATATGTTTACATCAAATTGGTGATACCTTCGGACGCTTAGCACAATACAAATCAGCGAAAGAATATTATGAACGCGCTTTAGAGCGTCATCGTAAGATAGATAACCTTCGTGGTATTGCTATTGCACTCGAAGAATTAGCATTTATTCATCGGATTAACTCAAATCCTGAGCAAGCGTTAAGTACAATAGAAGAAGCCTTAGCTATTGCAAAGCAGTTGGGAGACCAGCGCAACATTGGTTTAATGCTAAATAGTTTAGGGCGTGTTTATCGAGATTTGGATGATATGCAGTCTGCCGAAGATTATCTTCAGCAGAGTCTTCAGATATTAGAATCAATTGGCGATGAATATGGCATGGCATGGACACAATATAATCTCGGATTATTGGGCTTTTTGCATGAGAAATACGATTATGCAGAGCAGATGACCTATGCTGCATATGCAACCTCTGAAAAAATGAATGACAAATATGGCATTTCAATGTTTGGTACAGCACTTGGGTATATCTATCTCATGCAAGAGAAAACTAAAACTATAACATTTTTGTATTCTGGTCTAGAGTACGCAAAAATGATTAATATCCCACCACTTGGTTTAACAGCAATGATAGGTTTTGCGTACCTTGATTATGAGCAGGGTAAATTGCAACGTGTGTATGATATTTTACATCTTGCTTTCAAGCATCCTGCAGCAAACACACAAGTTGCTTTTCGCCTAAACCATTTGAGTGAAGAACTCAGTGCAATCCTGACGCAAGTGAAACAAGATAATTCTGACATTGTGGATTATGACCAGATGGTGGACTTGTTGCTGGCGGAATTTGCACCGGATGATTCTGCAATATAATCTTTCTTCTGCTGATGAGTTGTGTCAAGGTATACAATAAAAAAGCCTCGTCAACTTGATGAGGCTTTTTCTGTTATTGATATATGTTGTTCGATTAGTAACCAAGCTTGAGGGTGACTTCTTGTAGGCTGGCGGGTTTACCAATCAATGTGACTTCATCGCGGGAGCGCAACGTTGTGTTGCCATGCGGGACAATATTTGAATCACCACGATTAATTTCCAGAACGAGCACATCCGACGGCAATCTTAAATCGCGCAAGAATAGTCCATCGAGTTCATCATCTGTTACAGTAATTTGAATAATATCGTAATCTGGGTCTTGGTGTAACATCAGCGCAGTAGATTGTGGTGCACGAACAGCTTGATCCATCAAATTAACTAGAGCAGAGGTTGTATCGACAACAATGGCTTTGAATTGGTCAAACTTCGGCGCGTTGGTCACATCATTTAATCTAACGACTAGACGGCGGATACCAAAATCTTCGTATGCCATCTGACAGAGTTCAAAGTTCAAGTCGTCATCATCAAGCAGGGCAACAACGGCATCGGTCTGTTGGCTAAGGTATTCTCTAAATGTATCAATATTCTTCCCGTCTACGAGAGAGTAAGATATAGACTCGTCATTTTCGCTATCTGTCTTATATTCCTTAATGCCGACTAGAGCGACATCCCAACCTTCACTTTCTAATTGGCGTGATAGTGCTATAGACTGTTGTTCGACACCGAAGATAACAGCATCACGGTCCATATCTGGCTCTGAAGCTTTGGGTTCATGACTTTCGCCGACGCGACGCAAGACATGTTTGAGGAATAGTGGACCAAACATCTCATTGAGTACAACAACAGAGACAATCATGGTTGCGAACGAATCACCGAGGGCTGGAAATTCTGCTGCGACTTCACGCGCTAGACCGAGTGCGATGCCTGCCTGTGTGATTAAACCCATCCATGCGTTGCGCCGAATGAGCTGGTCTTCGCCCGCGATATACCCACCTGCATAGGAGCCAATTAAGATGCTGACAATCCGTACACCAAAAAGCAGTAATGCAATGCCGATGGTGCCAAACAAAATATCAAGTTTGAGACCTACACCCGTCAATGTGAAGAATGCGACGTAAATTGCTGGGCTGATGTCCTGAAGTAGATGTTCAAACTCGGAACGGTGTTTGGTGAAGTTGGTTATATAGAAGCCGGCAATCATACAAATCAAAAGGGCTTCGAGGTGGATTTCAAACCCGATTGATTTTGTGAAAGCGGTTACTTGTGCTGAAGCAATAAATACACTTGTACCTAATGCAAGCATGACAACAATCTTGATAAGCTTGTGTAAGTGTGTTCCAATTGTCCATGCGATGACTTGTCCAAGGGTGACACCACCAATGACGGCAACCGTCAGGTCGATAGCAAGCTGTACCAAGAAGGTCAAGTTGAGTGAGGCATTTTCTTCGAGAAGGGCGGCGGCAAGGGCAGCCACAACTGCAAATAAGACAATGACCACAACATCCATTACGACAGTCATACTGAGGACTGTTTTGCTGAATGGACCGCGTGCACGCACTTCTTGCATGACGGCAATGGTTGAAGCAGGCGATAGGGCAAGCAAGATTGTGCTACCGAGTACGGCAACAGCAATCCGACCTGTGACTGCCATGCCTTGTGTGAATGGAATGAGTTCGGTCAGGAAGAAGAACGCAATGCTGTTGATGATGATTCCTGCGATGACTACACCACTAGTGTTCAACAAGATTGGGCGTAGGCGAGACCGCAGTTCTTTGAGGAATAATTCACTTCCTGCGATAAATGCAATGACCGCGAGTGATAATTGATCAATGATGAGCAGTTGTTCCGTACTGCCTTTTGGCATAAGGTTCAAAACAAACGGACCAACGACCATACCTGTGAACAGGTAACCCGTGATGTGGGGTAGGTTATATTTGCCGAGGAAATGTCCAATTTCACGAGAGGCGATTGCTAAAACAAAAAAGCTTGCGAAGAGTGCAATTGTTTCTAGCATTAAGGTAGTCCTTACAATAGATGTCAATATAGGTGGTTATTTTTAATAAGACAGGATTCTGACTATAAAATTGTACCTGCATAATAAATAAGATACAGGTATTAAAATTCTCCACAATACCCCATACCATAACGTTTCAGTCTTAAATTCACGTTAGAATAACGAAATGGCTTATTGAGGTAAATGGTGGGTATATAAATCAAAAACGGACACAATAATTTATGTCCGTTTTTGTTGGTGACGAAAAATCTTTGATTAGTCGTTTAGTGTTGGGTCGAATGCGTCGCGGACACCATCACCCAAAACATATAGACACAGTACTGTGACGAAAATCATGAAGCCGGGCCAGAAGACAAGGTGTGGACCGAAGCGGAAGAACTGCTGTGAGTTGGTTAGCATATTGCCCCATGTTGGTGTAGGGGGTTTTACTCCAACTGCGAGGAAGCTCAAGCTGGCTTCGATAAGAATCAGGACACCAATATCAATGGCGAGGTTAATCACAATCACAGAGATGAGATTTGGCAAGATGTGGCGGAACATGATGCGGAAGTTAGATGCACCCATCGCCCTTGCACTAACGATGTACTCGCGCTCTCGTAGCGAGATTGCCTCACCACGTACCAAGCGGGTCGTCCCCGTCCACCCGAGGAAGCCTAACACTAATATTAAACTATTCTCGTCGGGACTGAGAATCGCTGACACAATGAGAATCGTGAAAAAGAAGGGTATCGAGTTAATCGTTGTAACCAACCAAATGATGATGTCGTCCACGATGCCACCGAAGAAACCCGTCATAATGCCGAGGCTGATGCCAATGATGATGGACAAAAAGCCTGCCACAAACCCAATCTTCAGTGAGATGCGACCTGCATAAAGTAAACGAGCGAGTTGATCACGACCGAGGTCATCGGCACCGAGTGGATAGAAGTGGGTCTTTTCGGGTGTGTGTACAGTGCGCTCAAAGTCAAATGTATAGGGGGGCGCATCATCAGTGACTGTGATTGGCACGACATAAGTAATGTCATTGTTGAAGCAGACATTTGGACGTTCTAATTCACAATACGAGGCTTTTGTCTCTATCTCAATTGTTGTTGCACCTGCCACAACATTCATTGGTAATGAGAGAGAATACTGCCCATCTGCCAGATTATCAGTCGAGATACGCTCCATTTTGGCTTGCAAGTTGCGTGAGCTATCGGTGACGACATCTTTGTTCGCACCTTCTGGGATTAACACCGCGATGGTTGCTGCCCGTTTGTTATTGTAAGTATAACCATCTGGGATGTTGAAAGTAAAGGAGATGGTTGTTTCGCCCACGGCTAATGTGGCGGGGTCTTGTAGCTCATCAATGCGGACATCCAACTGCTGATGTGGACCGTAGCCATATGAAAGCATCGGCACGAAGGCATCACGGATGACGGTTTTAGTAAATTCAACATTCAGAATGTTATAACTAATGAAATCTGCACCAAGTGCCAATAATGCGATAAAAAGGATGACAAACCCTGAAATCATCGTGAGAGTATCACGGCGTAGGCGCAATAGTGCTTTGTCGAGCAAAGAGCGACTGACTATTTCTTCATGTTCTTCAACGTCAAGTTGTGAAACTTTATCATTCATTGCCATGAGTTGTCTCTCCTTAGCTCAAGCGGATACGTGGGTCAATCCACGCATACATAACGTCGGACAAGATATAGCCAAAGATGGTCAAGATAGCGACAAACATGGTTGTTGCCATCACAATCGGATAGTCTTGTTGGGTAACTGCACCGACAACCAAGCGTCCGAGACCGGGCCATGCGAAGATGGTCTCTGTAATTGCTGCACCTGTTAAAACGCCCGTCAAGGCAGGACCAAGGAAGGTTGCGATTGGGATAAGAGCGTTACGTGCGCCGTGCTTGAACCAGAGATTGCGTGACGCTAGCCCTTTAGACTTGGCTGTCCGCATATAATCTTGGCTAATCACATCAAGCATGGATGCTCGCATAAACCGTGAGAAGCCTGCAATACCACCTGTTGCAATCGCAAATGTTGGTAGAATCAGATATTCTAGGCGTAAATAAATTGGCGGACAGCCACCCGATAGTGGCACATCACATTGCCCACCCATCGGTAATAAGTCCAAACCATTGCCACCAAATATTAATATCAGCAATAATCCAAGCCAGAAAACAGGTAATGCGTTAAAGACCACAGCTGAAACGCGGGTAAAGTTATCAAAGAGTCCGCCACGTCCGACAGCCGCAAGGATACCAATCGGCACACCAATGCCTAAGCCCATAATGAGGGAAGCAATACCCAATTCCAGAGTTGGACCGAGACGCTCTAAAATAATTGGAAGAACTTGTCGCCGTCCTTGATAGAAAGACCGCCCAAAATCACCTCGCAAAATCCCGTAGTTGGTACCGGGTGGCAGAGGTTCCATAACCACTTCGCCATTGTCATCTAAAATAGGTTGCCATTTGTTGTCACGAGCAGTTCCCATTAATGGGATGAGTACAGAACCATCAGAAATGCCGTCACCATCACTATCCCAACGCATCCAATCATCGCCAACTAACCAGCGCAAGTATTGGACAACTGGTGGGTCATTTACGCCGAGGCGTTCTGCTAATGCTTGACGTTCGGCAGGGGTAATATTTGGACCAAATGTAAGGGCTGCGACGGGACCACCGGGTGCCGCTAGCATCAACATATAAGATAATACTGAGATTCCGAATAAGGTCGGAATAGCTTGTATGAGTCTTCGAATAACATATTTAAGCATAAGTTGTCACCAATATCACTATAATTGAACACCCCCCGACAAGTTGCCGGGGGATGTGTGTGTTGCGTCAGAAGTTTAGTACAGGGGTACTATTCGCTTGCGCGTACTGACCAAGTATCTACGTTCCAGTACAGTTGGGATGCGAATGGATCGAAACCTTCGACATCACTGCTGACTGCGTAGAAACCGTTGCGGACGAACAAGAAAATGTAAGGTGTATCGAATTGTGCGATTTCTTGCATTTGTCCGTAGATTGCAGCACGTTCATCTTGGTCACAACCTGGCAATGCGCGTGCTTGTTCGTTGAGTTCGATGAATTCTGGGTTTGCGTATGAACCAGAGTTGGAGGAACTACCAACAACGTCACCAGCAGGGGTGAACAATTGGGTTTGATCTGGGCTATCAGGATAGCCACTACGCCAACCGAGTACGTATGCGTCCCATTGTTGCGCGTCCATCAGGTCAAGCATGGTGAAGAATTCGATGGTTTCGATTTCTGCTTGAACACCAATTTGTGACCATTGGTCTTGTGCAATGGTGATGATAGCTGTACGGCGAGCATTTTCTTCGTTTGTCATCAGGCTGAAGCTAAATTCTGTACCATCTTCAGCTGTACCACAACCGTCACAAATACGGATGCTTGTAGGGTCAGCAGGGTCACTATTTACCCAACCAGCTTCGGTCAAGATTTCTGCAGCCATTTCTGGGTCGTATGCTACAGGTTCGAGGTCTTCATTGTATGCCCATGATGATGGCAAGGAGAATGATGGCATACGGGTACCTTCACCAAATGTCGCACCTTCGATGATTTCATCAACGTTGAGTGCAAGATTCAATGCGTAACGTACATCACGACCTTCAAAGGTGTTACCAAAGATTGGGTGTGTACCTTGGTCAATGATGTTACCATCTTCATCGTAACCGTTTTGCGGGTCTGTTGGGTCTGCAAGGTTGAATGCAAGATAATCCCATGATGCGCCTGGGTAAGTGTAAACTTTAACTTCGCCAGCATCTTGTGCTGCGTAGATGTCTTCACGAGCGGATTCTTGAGGACCATCAATGATGTTCAATTCACCAGCAAGGAAGCGTTCAACGTTTACAGTCAAATCAGGAACGCTAAGGAATTGAATACCGTCGTTGTTGACATAACCCAGTTCTGCATCGACATAGTCTTGGTTTGCAACAAGGCTGATGGATTGTGCAGGAAGCAATTCGCTGAAGTTGTAGATACCAGCTGTAACAGTTGGGTTGAGGTTGGATTCCATGTCAGGAATAGCTGCAACATCTTCTGGAAGGGTATGTGATGGGAATGGAACAATGGAGTCGATACCATCGTTGATTGCATCACAAGCAGGGTCACTGACAACGACTTCGAAGGTGAAGTCGTCAATTGCAGTTACGGATTCAATTGTATCAACAATGAATGCCGCCGGGCTGATGCCAGATTCGTCGCTGATTACGTCCCAAGAGGAAACAATATCAGCGGTTGTAATTTGAACACCATCAGACCAGAACATATCTTCACGGATAGTGAAGGTATAGGTTACACCGTCGTCAGCCAGTTCCCAACCGTTGACCAATGCGCCTGGACCAGATTGTACATGTGATGCAGTTGCAGGGTCTACAGCGATCAAATCAGGGTAGAGGAATGCTTCAATATCAGCAGCGGTTGTATCGTTGGAAACAAGTGGGTTAATTGCTGTGGGGTCACCACCAGCGTTACCTTCGATAAGAACACCACCAGCTGGTTCCTGTGCGGATACCAAAGCGGTTGTTACCACCAACATCATGCTGATGATAGCAAAACGGAAGAGTTTATTCATTTGTGTACTTCTCCTTAAAAAAGTAAAAACGATTTATGCAGTTAAGGACTGCGCTATTATTTTAACAACGATTTACTGATACACCAGTGACGATAGTACCAATTTATCGTGGCTATTTATTAGTATGATATGCTATGTTATGGAGCTAAGATGTAAATTGGTTCTACGTGGATATATAACAAAGGGCATTAAGAGTTCTTTAAAGATTTAATTTCGCATAGTCAATTAAAATATATGTCAAAACTTCAACCATTAAAATTTTATAAAAAAGTCAAATTTCTATGAACAATTAGATAATTTTATGCAATATGTACCAACATCTTGTATTTTCTCGATGAAAATCAAATGCAGTATAGCCATTTACAAAGTAATATGTAAAGGCTTCTCGTACTGCATCTTGCCACTGACGGGCGAGGTGAGGTGAATTTTGCTTCAATGTATTTAAGTCATATGGGATTTGGATTCTGACTTGCTCTGCATCAACTTGCTTTAGACTGACTGAATTATCATCCACAGAAACAGCAAGTGGGCTATCTTGTATGATAGTTGGTTTTGGTCTTGGGTTATCGGTTATCTGCCAGATGGCTTCGAGACGGTCGGCAGGTAGACCTCGATTGATGCTATCCTGCATTTCTCCATAAAACGCATGATGATAGTTTCTGCTGGTTGCGCCTAAACGATGAAAATTGAAGAACGCATTACCCCGTCGCATTGGGTCAAATGTCCAGCGGATTTCGCCAAAGCCTTCTTCTTGCGCCCATTTACGCTGATGGTGCTTGAGGTCATAACCGATTCCATGCCCTTGATAGTCGGGATGAACGCCTGCCATGTCGGACCAGAGTACCCATTTTCCATCACGTTTACCAACCGAGGCGACACAAAACCCAACCATTGTGTCTTTATCCCATGCACCAATCAGCAAACCACCAATATGAATCATCCAGCGCATGGTGGTTGCGCTAAGTGTGTCTTCCGGTGTCATACCCCAAACGGCTTGCTGGAGGTATTCGGCTTGTCTCATATCATCAAGTGAGTCAGTAATGCGGTAATTTATCGCGCTCATGGAATTTTCGTTCTATAATTGAGGTCATTAAATCATGCGTGATTATAGCGCAGAATAACAGAATATGAAGCAATCCTATGAAATTACTCGAACAACAACAAACATTAGTCAATCAACCACTTGACAAAAAAATCTGGCTTGATGGCATTGCAGGGTCTGGCAAAACGACGACAGGTGTTCAGCGGATGTTACATCTGTTAGATGAAGGGGTATCGGCAGATTCGATTCTGGTGTATGTGCCACAAAAAACATTGGCACAACCATATTATTCTGCATTGCGTGTGGACAAAATGCGTAGTGGTGGGCAAGTAACCGTGCATACGATTGGTAGTCTGGCACTTAAGACGGTTGAGATGTTCTGGTTGATGGTGTCTGAGGAAGCCGGATTTAAACATCCGAATGATTTACCGAACTTCCTTCGTTTGGAACTCGTGCAGTATTTCATGACTCGTGCGATTGAGCCGTTGGTTGATGCGCGGGATTATTTCACGAGTGTTCGCATTGATAGGGCGCGTCTGTATAGTCAGATTGTGGATAATCTCAACAAATCAGCTATCGTTGGTTTTCCAGTTGAGGATATATCGGAACGCTTGAAGTCGGCGTTAGGTGGTGATGTTGAACAACAGCATATATACGATGATGCTCAGATTTGTGCGGAAACGTTTCGGCAGTATTGCCTTGACCATAATTTACTGGACTTTTCGTTGCAGGTAGAGTTGTTTGTCAATTATCTGTGGACGAAACCGCAACCGCGCAATTACTTGACTGAACGATTTACACATTTGATTGTTGATAATATCGAAGAAGATAATCCTGCATCGCATCGTATTTTGATGGATTGGGCGAGGGAATGTGAGTCAGCTTTCATTATATATGATTCGTCGGCAGGGTTTCGGCGTTTTCTTGGTGCAGATGGCGACAATGCCAAACGGCTTCGTGATTTGTGTGATGTTCATGTGACGTTAGATGAATCGCTGGTGATGGATGATGAAGTGCAATCACTTGGTGTGAATCTTGCAGTTAGATTGGGTGAAGACTATGACCTTGATAATGAGGCAAATCCGCGTCCGGCATTGATTACAGAAGCACATCGTTATCATCCGCAGATGGTTGATTGGATTGTAGAGCAGATTGCATCATTGATACATGATTATGGGGCATCACCAAACGAGATTGTTGTGCTTGCGCCGTATCTGTCGGATGCGTTGCGGTTTGGGTTGGTTGAGGGGCTGAAAGCGCAGGACATCGAAGCACGGTCACACCGTCCGTCACGAGCGTTGCGTGATGAACCTGCTGCGCGGACATTGTTGACATTGGCGCGCTTAGCACATCCGCAGTGGGGGATGCCTCCTGCTGATTTTGACGTAACCTATGCTTTGATGACGGCAATTGATGGGCTTGATTTCATCCGTGCGAAGTTGCTGACGGACATATTATATAGGAAGGCGACCTTATTTCCCTTCGTAAATGTGAATGAAGCCATGCAAAACCGCATTACATTTCAGTATGGAGAACGCTTCGACAGATTGCGTGAGTGGCTGGTCGAATATGTAGACGATGAATCTGCTGAGCCGATTGATATTTTCTTCCGGCAGTTGTTTGGGGAGGTCTTATCCCAAGAAGGGTTCGGCTTTCATGATGACTTTGATGCCAGCAAGACGGCGATGAATCTTGTCGATTCGGCGCGGAACTTCCGCTGGACATTGGACTTCATCACTGATTATGAAGCTGATATTGACCTATCCCATGAATATATCAAGATGGTCGAGCGCGGTGTGATTGCCAATTTCTATATGCGCGATTGGACGATGGACACCGAAGACAGTGTGTTGATTGCGCCGGCTTATACATTTTTGCTGAATAATCGTCCGGTAGATTATCAGTTCTGGTTAAACATTGGTAGCGAGGGGTGGTCACGCCGATTGTATCAACCGCTGACGCATCCTTATGTGTTGAGCTTGCAGTGGATGCTTGGCGAGACATGGGACGATGAAGACGAACAATGTACTAATCGAGAAGCACTGAGTCGTTTGATATTAGGTTTGACGCGCCGATGTCGTAAGGCGGTTTACCTCGGTTATAGTGAACTCAGTGAGAGTGGCTATGAACAGAGGGGGCTATTGCTCGATACGATTCAGGGTATGTTGCGTCGGTTGGCACAGGAGAGTGACAATGTTTAAACCACGTCCGAAACAACAAGAAGTCCTCGATTATACAGGGGGCATGATGGGGGTGGCGGCAGTACCCGGTAGTGGCAAGACGGCAACACTCTCGTATCTGGCTGCGCAATTGGTGGCGAATACTGACTTAGAAGATGGGCAAGAAATTCTGATTGTGACGCTGGTTAATTCGGCGGTGTCCAACTTTGCGCGACAGGTTAATGAGTATGTCAAACATGAGGGACTACTACCGGGATTTGGTTATCGGGTGCGGACATTACACGGTTTAGCGAATGATATTGTGCGCCAAAAACCGACAGTCGCACAAGTTGGCGAGACCTTCACAATTGTTGATGAGCGCGAAAGCAATGAAATTCTTCAAGATGCGGTCGAGGCATGGACACGGAATCATCCACTGGCGGCAGACGACTATCTGGCAAATGAGTATATCGACAATCAGCATTATCGGAATAACCACTGGGTACGCACGGTGACCGATGTTGTGGGGGTGTTTATCCGGCAGGCGAAGGATTATCTGTTGCGACCGGATGACATCCGCAAGTTGCTGAAAGAGTATGATGGTGAGTTGATTTTGGCGCAGATGTGCAATGATATTTACGCCGATTATGAGCGTGGGTTGGCGTATCGTGGTGCAGTTGATTTTCAGGATTTGATTCGGTTGGCGTTACAGGTGTTGCAGAGTGATGAAGGCTATCTCAAGTCTTTACAGCATAAGTGGGTCTATATTTTAGAAGATGAAGCGCAGGACAGTAGTAAGTTGCAAGAGGATATTTTGCGCTTGTTAGCTGGGGATGACCAGAATTGGGTGCGCGTGGGTGACCCCAATCAGGCGATTTTTGAGACGTTTACGACGGCTGACCCAAAATTTCTGCGCGAGTTTATTCAGGCAGACGATGTAGTGGGGCGGGAGCTGCCGAACTCTGGACGGAGTACGCGCAGTATTCAGAAGTTGGCAAATTACCTGATAACATGGTCATTGAAGCATCCACACGAAGCTATTCGAGAAAAGACACCGCTGACCAAACCCTTGATTCAGCGTACACCAAAGGGCGACCCACAACCCAATCCACCCGATAATCCACGTGGTATTATCTTCTATCCTGAGACGTTTAATCCGACGCAGGAAGCCTTCACTGTGATTGAGTCGGCGCATCGTTGGCTAGAAGAAAATCCTGAGCAGACCGTTGCGATACTTGTGCCACGTAATACACGCGGGTCGGAGATTGTGGGCATATTGCGTGAACGCGAAATTCCGTATGTGGAAAACCTCAATAGCACGTCATCAACACGGGCAGTTGTTGGTTCTCTGACACGGGTGCTGAACTATCTGGCTGACCCGAAAGACGCATCGAAGTTATCCGGTGTGTATCAGGTGTGGATGCGTGATTATCGTGATGACCCCGACGCATCGGCAGGCATTGCATCGGTGATGAAGGAACTTAAGAAGATTCGGAATGTGGAAGATTATGTTGCACCGAGGCTATCGGATTGGTTGGAAGATGATGCGCCAACTGATGACAACGAAACACTACATAAGCAGTTATTGGACTTCCGCGAGATGGTGGGGCAGTGGACACGCGCCGCTGAGTTGCCGATTGACCAATTGATTTTGACGATTGCGGGAGATATTTTCACTGATGCTGGGGATATTGCGACAGCGTATATGGTGGCGTTGTTATTACAGCGAGAAGGGGAGACACATTCTGATATGCGTTTGCCGGAGTTTGCCGAGATACTGCGCGAGATTGCAACCAATCGGCGCAAGTTCTCTGGTTTGACGGATGATGATAGTCGCTTCGACCCGGATGCACACAAAGGTAAGGTGACAGTTACGACCATGCACAAGGCGAAGGGACTCGAATGGGATAGGGTCTATTTGCTGTCGGTGAATAATTATGATTTTCCATCGGCTGACCCCAATGATAGGTTCATCGGTGAGCGTTGGTTTATTCGTGATAATCTTAATCTGGCAGAGGAATGTCTGGGACAGTTGAAAGCGTTGCAGACAGGTGACACATATAATGAAGGAGAGGCTTCACTTTCCTCGCGTATTGAGTATGCGTCGGAACGATTGCGCCTGTTATATGTCGGCATCACACGGGCGCGGAAAGAGTTAATCCTCAGTTGGAACACAGGGCGTAACGGCGACCAGACCGAAGCGACTCCGCTGGTTGCGTTACGCACATTCTGGGAAAAGGAACGCAGAAAATGAGATTACCCGATGACTTTGTATTTAGTCAGAGTAGCTTGCAGGACTTTGTAGATTGTCCACGCCGATTCGAGTTGCGTTACATCGACAAAGTACGTTATCCATCATTAGAAGCTGAACCACCATTGGCATTCGAGGAACATATGCGACAGGGTGCGCGTTTCCATACGATGGTGCAACAACATCTGGCAGGTGTTCCGGCAGAGGCATTGGCGCGCTCAGTTGCCGATGATGAGACTTTGAGTACATGGTGGGCGACGTTTACCGCACATGGACTTGATGGACTTCCGGCACAGCGACATGTCGAGACCACACTACAAACGACAGTTGCAGGGTATCGACTGATTGCAAAATATGACTTGATTGCGGTTGAACCCGATGGACAGGTGACGATTGTCGATTGGAAAACATCACGGAATGTGACCCGCAAAAGCATACTTGAACAACGGTTACAGACAACAGTCTATCGTTATGTATTGGCGAAGGCTGGCGCACATTTGTATGGTGGTCGGCTGATTCCACCTGAGCAAATCAAGATGGTGTATTGGTTTGTTGCGAATGATGGCAAGACAGTTGAATTTGATTATTCAACAGAGCAAGTGCAAATAGATGAGCAGAACCTATCAGAACTCATCCGCGATATTGAATCGGCGAATCTTTTTCCGTTGACATCGGATACTGATAAGTGTCGTTTCTGTTCGTATCGGTCGCTGTGCAATCGAGGTGATAAAGCGGGGGATTGGCAAGATTTTGAGGTTGATGAGACTGCCGGTAATAGTGTCGATAGCTTTGAATTAGACTTTGACCAGATAGCTGAGATTGAATTTTGATGCGTGAATGGATAGACCCCAAACCTGTCTCTGTGTCCGATGATTTGCGTCAAGCTGTTGGTGGTCATCAACTGATTGCCGAACATCTGGCGCGAAAGGGTATCACATCAGGTGAGCAAGCTGAGCAGTTTTTGTCGCCTGAAAATTATACGCCTGCGTCTGCAAATGAATTGCCAGATATTGATAGAGCAGTTACACGACTCGAACATGCTATCAAAAACAAAGAACGTATTTTGGTGTGGGGTGACTTTGATGTCGATGGACAGACTTCGACTGCGCTGTTGGTCGAGGCATTGCGACGGAAGGGCGGGCGCGTCAATTATCATGTGCCGAACCGATTCCGAGAGGGTCACGGTGTGCATCTGGAAACGCTCAAGGGGTATCTGGATGGTGGGATTGATTTGGTGCTGACTTGTGATACGGGTGTGACAGCACATGAGGCGGTTGATTACGCCAGTGGTCGCATGGTGGATGTGGTGATTACTGACCATCATGCCTTGCCAGAAACTTTGCCTGATGCCTATGCAGTGGTTAATCCGCGACGCTTGCCGGAAGGGCATCCACTGATTGAGTTGCCCGGTGTCGGCACAGCTTACAAATTGATGGAGGCACTATATAAAGGAGACGATACGGATTTCCTTCGTGATTTGGTGGCGATGGGCATTGTTGCGGATGTGATGGTGCAGGTGGATGATACCCGCTATCTGTTGCAGAAGGGGCTTGAGGTTCTGCGTGAGAATAATCGGCTGGGGTTGCGGGCGATGTTGGAGCGTGCCGAGATTCAGCCGGAAGATGTGAATGAAGGACACATCGGATTTACACTTGCACCACGACTGAATGCGATGGGTCGGTTGGGTGATGCCAATCCTTCAGTGGAGTTGCTAACAACTGATGATTGGGAACGGGCACGCATCCTCGCTAATAACCTAGAAGGGTTAAACTCGCAACGTAAGTTCTTGTCGAATCAGGTCTATCAATCAGCAGTGGCTCAGATTGAAAGTGACCCTGCATTATTGGAATATGCCGTTATTGTGCTGGAACATCCTGATTGGCATACGGGAGTTATCGGCATTGTGGCGAGTCGATTGGTCGAACAATATGGGATGCCAGTTGTGTTGTTGGCAACACCGGACGATGTGGCGCGCGGGTCGGCACGGTCGATTGCAGGGGTTGATATTACCTCGGCGATCGGTCAGGTGAGTGAGCATGTGATTCGATATGGCGGTCATACAATGGCGGGTGGTTTAAGTCTGCCTGCGGACAAAGTGTTTGAATTTCGTAGAGCGTTATCAGGTGTGGTGCGGACGATGTTGGGCGAGGTTGAGATTAAGCCGACGCTGACAATTGATGGCTATGTGACATTACCAGAAATATCCTTAGAATTAACACAAGATATTGAACGACTTGCACCCTTTGGTAATGGCAATCCACCGCTGACATTAGCAACCCGTGATCTGAGAATTGTGAGTCATGGGCAGTTGGGACGGCGGGGTGACCACATTCAACTGCGGATTGAGGATGAGCAGGGCAATCGTCAGCGGGTGGTGTGGTGGCGCGGGGCAGGGCAAGCTATGCCGATGGGTCAGTTTGACCTTGCTTATACGATTCGCACGAGTACATATAAGGGCAATCGTGAGGCGATGGTCGAGTGGTTGGATTATCGCCAACTGAATAAGACAACGATTGACCTTGACCAAGAGAGTGGCTTGTTTGAGGTGATGGATTATCGTAACAGTGATAATACACATGCAGATTTTGAATCAGTGCTAGCGCAATATCCGACCGCTGTTGTTTGGTCAGAAGTTGACAAATCTGTTGAGGTAGTGGGACGGTTAGGGCTGACAGAATCCGATGTGCTTATTGTTTGGACTGTTCCACCAGAATCCGGTATTTGGTTAGCAGGACTGGATACGGTCAATCCGACGAAGCTCATCTTATTTGCAAATCAATCACCTGTCGATACGGCAAGTCAGTTCATGGCACGGTTGGTGGGTCTGGTGAAATATACGATAAGTAAGCGAGATGCACAGGCAAGGCTAGAAGAATTAGCGACTGCGATGGGGCATCGAGATTTAACGGTGCAGGTCGGTTTGCAGGTTTTGCGGGCGATGGGTAAACTCGATTATCAGGTTACATCAACAGGGGAATATACGTTACGCCAAGTTGATGGCAGACCATCAAATAAGCTGGAAACCCTGCAACATCGGCTTGATTTATTACTTGGTGAGACACGCGCTTATCGAAATTATTGGACTAAAATGACGATTTAAAAGAGGACAACATGGCATTTGAACAATCGGTTTCATGGTGGTGTTTTGAGCGGGATGATATTGATGAACAGGATTTGATTGACACCATAAAAGATATAGGCTATCCGGCAGTTGAGCTTGTGCCGGAAGATAAGTTTCAATTGGTGGCAGATAATGGGCTGAAGATTGTGGCGCATGGGTTGCACCGACCATTGGAACAGGGCGTTGCACAAACCAAGTATTGGGATGACATTAAACGACAGTCGGATGAGAATCTCAAGCTGGCGGTTGAGTGGGGTATTCCCAATTTGATTGTGTTCAGTGGTAATCGGGAAGGGCTGGATGACCAAAGTGGGGCAGAGAATGCCATTAAGCAACTGGAGATTTTAGCGAAGGATGCAGAATCGGCAGGGGTGATGTTGGTTTTGGAGTTGCTCAATAGTAAAGTTGACCATCCTGATTATATGTGTGATAGTACGACATGGGGTGTGCAAGTTGTGTCTGCTATTGGGTCACCTAATTTGACTTTGCTGTACGATATTTACCATATGCAGGTGATGGAAGGCGATATTATCCAGACAATTCGAGATAATCATCAGTGGTTCGGGCATTATCATACAGCTGGTGTCCCCGGAAGAAATGAAATTGATGAATCACAAGAACTAAATTATGAACCCATTTGCTATGCAATTGCCGAAACAGGATATGAAGGGTATCTTGGTCAGGAATTTCTCCCGACCAAAGATTGGAAGCAGTCGCTTCGGCAAGCTTACAATATATGTGATGTCTAGCTGGTTTGTGGTTCGGTTTTCACCACGACACTGTCGGTTTCTTCTGTTTCAGGCTGATTACCATATTCTTGGAGTAGGGCAATACCGGATACAATCACAACCATACCGACAATCATGGTGGTGGTAAATTCTTCGCCGAGAACGACAACACCACCAAACCCTGCTACGATGGGAATGATGTAAGAGGTCATTGTGGCGGGGGTTGCTCCGAACTTTTTGATGACATAGAAGGATAGCAAAAGCCCCATAAATGTCCCGACGAGAGCCGCATAGATAAGCGCAAAATAACCTTCTCCGGTGACGGCGGACATATCAAAGCCGACAGTCAGTAATGAGAATGGCATCAAGACGATTCCTGCTGTCAACATACGGATACTGGCAACATCAAATGCGTCGTATCCTTTGAGGTATTTTCTCGCATAGATTGTCATGATAGCACTAAAGACAATTGCAACGCCCACAAGTATATAGCCAATGGGTGAGCCTTGTGCCATATCAGGCAAGCCGTCTTCTCCACTAATTGCGAGCATGATTGCACCACCAAGTGCGAGTGTGACTCCGATACTTTTGCGAAAAGAGAGGGATTCGTCAGGCAATGAAAAATGTGCTAACACGACGGTCAAGGCAGGCACAGTTGTTAACAGTAGGGATGTTACGCCACTGGATTGATATTGTAACGACGAGACAATTGCAGTCATGGGAATGGCGGTACCGATTGCACCCATCAGTCCAGCCCGCTTCCATAATTCGATATTCTTCGGGAATCGTCTTCCACTCATGAGCCAGTACACGAGTAAATGTGCACCGCTGGCAATCACCATTCGTAAACTAATATAAGTTGTCGGCTCATATTGTCCGACACTAAAGCGAGATGCAATGAGTGTTGACCCGTAGAAGAAACCGAGGAGGATGATGTAGGGTAGGGCTTGGATATTCAAAGTGGGTGCTCCAACTTAACAATTCATACAAGCTATGAGTATATACGAGGTCAGTTGAATTGTAACCATTAAAAATATTTTTTGACGTAGTTTTAAGGTCGCTCAATGATTTTGAATTTGCTGAGTTTCATTTTGTTGGATGCAATTTTGTAGATTGATTAGATGATTTGTATGGTGGATTTTTGAGTTGAGGTTATGATTTTTTGATAAATGGTTTTGCGAAGAATTACAAACGCGGAAATTTTTTTCGTGGTATTCGTTTTTTCAGAATTGATTGATGGTATGTTTTTGAAAAAGAAGTGGAAAAATGGAGTAGGGGGAGTGTTTTTGGAGTGGTGATTTTGTTTGATTTAACTCTATAGAAATTATAATATATTGAACTATACTTGTTTCAGAATAATCGTTCTGATTAAGACTGAGTGTTATGCAGTCCAAAATAGTGCATCAAAATCCCGAAGAAAAAGCCTGCTGGAATATTTTTTCAACAGGCTTTTGGAAAATTATTGTGCTAATTCGTACACGCGGATATAGTCAATTAACATTTGTTGCGGGAACTCAGTTGTTTCGTCAGGGAAACCAGGCCACGACCCACCGACAGCGATATTCATAATGAGGAAGAAATCATGGTCGAATACCCATTCTCGATTACGAATATCATTGACTGATACAACGCCATACAATTCACCATCGACATACCAACGAATGACGTTAGGATCCCAGTCAATGGCATAGATATGGAAGTCATCAGCAAAGTCGAAGTCGGTAGAATAGCTGTTACCGATACCGCTTGCTCCAGAATAACCTGGACCATGTACGGTGCCGTGTATGGTCTGAGGCTCGTGACCAACGTTTTCCATGATGTCAATTTCACCACTTTGGGGCCAGCCAACCTCAGGGAAATCTGCGCCAAGCATCCAGAATGCGGGCCAAATACCCTGCCCTCTTGGAATTTGAATACGCGCTTCTACCCTACCATAACTAAATTCGACTTTATCTTGTGTGATACAACGGGCAGATGTGAAGGCACATTGACCATACCAACACGTCTCGTTCGATTCTGGTTGACCTTGCATGGCAGTAATCACCAATTGACCATCGCCATTATGCGAAGCATTTTCGATCGACTGCGTATAGTATTCTAGCTCGTCATTGCCCCAACCCCAGCCACCAACTTCACACGTCCATGACTCATTATTGATTGGTGTCATCGCTTCATTGTCAAACTCATCAGACCATACTAATTCCCACTCACGGCTGTCCCATGTGATGGAATCATCAAGGATATACACGTCAGTTGATGCGCTGTCACTCATGACGATAGTGTTAGGGTTCTCAACATTAAACAGTTTCACATCATCAATATATCCATTGGATGGGAATGTGACACTATATTTGCTAACGGCACTCATCTCGATTTCACTATCAAATCGCCCAAATGGGATAATTATGTGTTGCCAGCCCACGAAGTCATCTGCGAGTTCGACTGTTGCATCGTCTAGATGAATCATGATGTTTTCATCACTGTCACTACCATATAGCCACATACCCACTGCGTTATATCCCGACCAGTCGAGTGTAATCGGGTCGAAGCTATTGGTGAATTGGTGCGTAAACCCGCCGTCAACTGACATGACATTATCAGCAATCACAGTTTGGTCAGGCAACGCAAGGTCAGATTCGCGTATAACCTGTTGAATGGCAAGTGTTGAATCTGTTGATGGTGAGTAACCAATGCGTGTTTCGCCGGAAGTATCTAACCAGATGCCAGTCTCAAAGTCATCTATTAAACCATCTTCATCCAGTTGACTCGAAAAAATATATTCACCAGCAGGAACGGAATCGACTGACACCTCATGGAAAATCAAACGCCCAAATACACTTGGGTTCTGATATGACAAATCGCCGGGGTCAGCAAGTGACCAGCCCAATTTGGTGTCACGATTTAACTCAGAGGCAGAATTGATATAAGCTTGGAAGCCAATCTCTGCTTCGTTTTTCAACTCAATATCCCAGACATCGTTCTTCAATGGGATTGCCAATTCAACTGCCCACCCACGCTCAGTCTCAGTTGCATATATGATGGCTTCAGCACTGCCCCCATTAATACCAGAAATAATAGCTTCTTCTGATGGTAGGTTGCGGTTGAGCGCGGGGATAGTAATCTGTGCGACCCCATCAGTGTAACTTGTCAGGCTGAGGTCGCCTGTTGCATTGATATAGATTTCGAGTGAGTCTTCATTCCAATAATTTGTACCATGTTCACCACTGATGATATTGTCATCAATGATGTCAGCATAGACATATAGATATTGGTCGTCGGCTGCACTGGCAAAGCTAAACGCCGGACCGCCAACCCCCTTTTGTAATGCGACTTGAGGTACTTTTAACCAATCGTCAAACTCAGCATCAAGCTCAATAGCGACACTGAACGGCGCATAATAGATCTCACCGTCTTCACCCTCAGGGGCAATTAAACGTCCCTGTGCATATATCGGTGAAGCGATTAATGCCATCATGCAGAGTAGCCCAACAACTAAGAATCGGTATGTTTTTCCCATAAGCATTTGTGTCTTCCTATAAAATTGTCTATTGTGATATTTGCAGATTTGACATGAAGTGTGAAGAGCAGTGCTTCGAGAAGTGGTCAAGTGAACACTTCTCGAAATGAGCTATTGCTGTGTGCAAAGGAAAACCGCACATTCTGTTCTTATTATTTATCCACACCTGTGATGACAATACCTTGAATGAATACCCGTTGTGCAAAGAAGAAAATCAACAACGGCAATATCATTGAGATAACGGCTGCTGCCAAGACCAATTCGTTGCGTGTTGCATAGAGACCATTGAAGAATGTCAGCCCAACACTAATTGGATTTGCTTCGGCATTACCAGCAAGGTAAATCAACGGATTGAAGAAGTCGTTCCATGCAAAGAAGAAGTGGAATAATGCAACCGCTGTCAAAGCTGGACCTGCTTGTGGCAGAATGACTTTGATAAAGGTTTCAATTGGTCCTGCCCCATCAATAGCTGCTGCTTCTTCCATCGCGCGTGGAATCGTCATAAAGTATTGACGCAACAAGAAGACATTATAAGCATTACCAAACATCTGTGGCACAATGAGGGGCCACCATGTACCACCCCAATCCAACACATTGATGAAGAACGCATATGTTGGTACAAGTGTCACTGCTGGCGGTAAAATGATGGTTGCAATCAAAATCATAAATAAGATGTTCTTACCCGGAAAGTTAAAACGGGCAAAACCATATGCGACCATAGATGATGCAACGACTGTACCTGCCATTGTGACAAACGCATACATGAGTGTGTTGAACAAGAGACGAACAAAGTCGATGGTTTCCCATGCTTCCGGATAGTTGCCCCATTGAATCGCAACTTCGCGTGCTGGTTCGAGTTGTCGCCAGTTGCCTTCCCATTCAATAGGTTCAGCATCTAGGTCAGCTGGGTCAACGAAGGTACTCACACGCCGACTCGGTTGAAGCATTGCAAGCTGTCGCTCACCATCTTCAAGTGGGACATTGAAAACTTCGAGTGTTTCAATCTCGCCGTCAACTTCATACTCAATGGTCAAAATGTCCATCGGCATGATTGGCGCGTTTGGTTCCGATGCTTGTGCAGATGTTTTGAGTGATGTTACGACACCAAAAGCCAATGGCATCAAGTAGACACCAAGAATTGCAAGCGCAATCAATGTCACGATGCCACCCGCGAGTAAATCTTGGCGACGTTTTTCTAATGTTAATTCGTTCTTTTGTTTAGTAGCCATTATTCTGTATCTCCTGCATAGTAAACCCAATACCGACCGGTTGCGAACAGGAAGATGGTAATAGCCAGCCCAACGAAGAATATGAACCATGCAACGGTTGCACCGTATCCCATATTCTGGAAGGCGAAGGCTTGCTGGTAGAATTGAATCATCATGAAGCGTGTTGTGCCTTCAGGATAACCATCCCCACCATTAAGAACCCACGGCACAATGAAATACTGCATTAAGCCCACAACACTGATAATAAGATTATAGAAAATAACAGGCGTTACCATTGGAATCGTGACACTCCACAAGCGTCTAAGATAGCCTGCACCATCAATTTTTGCGGCTTCGTAAAGATGCGTTGGGACACCTTGTAATGCCGCCATATTGATGAGGATGGCGTTACCGATACCCCACAGACCAATAAATGTATATGCGATATATATGAGACCGGGGTCATCTAACCACCTTAATCCATTCGTACCGCTAGCTTGTAAGCCGATTAAGTCTAAGCCTCGATTTAACCAACCCGTCTGAGGATTAAGTACTTGTGACCAAATAAGAATCGCAGCAATCAAGGGAACCATGGTTGGTGCATAAAAAAGTGTTCTGAAAAGATTTTTCCCAATAAGACTTTCGGAGTTCAGCAAGACTGCCAGCAAAAATGCGGAAATCATGCCAATGGGTAATGAAATAACAGCAAAGGTAAGTGTTACTCTCAGAGCTTGCCATGTTTGGGGGTCTTCAAATAACATGCGTCGCCAGTTATCAAGACCGACAAAGGTTGCTTCATCTGGTTTGGATAGTGTGAAGTCAAAAACTGAAAAACCGAGTGATGCAATCATGGGTACAAAGTAAAACAGAGCAAACCCAATGACCCATGGACTAATGAAAAAGAATCCCCATTTTGCTTCTCGCCGCTCAGCCTTGGTTAAATTAAAAAAGCTCAGCCTTCTCTTTGACCGTGCTGCATTAAACTCAGAGAACATATCCATACAAGTTGACCTTTCTATAAAACAGACAGGCTCATCATGAGCCTGCCCGTCAATGTGCGAATGAGCTACTTATTATTCGCCAGCAGCGTCGTAGATTGCTTGAAGATCAGCTACGAGTGCATCAATTTCTGCATCAACATCTGCATCAGCGTTGTTGTCAACGAGTTGTGAGTATTCGATGTAACGTGCTTCGGATTCTGCGATTGCAGGCAAACCATCTTCGTGGCTTGGGCGGTCAGGGATGCTGATACCAGCTTGGACAACGTCCCAGTTCATGTCTGCCCAGTCAAATTGTGGGTAGTTTTCAGCAAGACCAGCAACATAGTTATCGAAGAATGTTTCTTGGAGGGATGTACGTGCAGGCAAACCACCATAGAGCGAAAGCAAGTCTGTACCACGGTCATCCATCATGTACTTGAGAACTGTCCATGCAGCGTCTGCATTTTCGGTTGATGCCATGATGCTGAAGGTATCTGCGTGCAATTTAGCAGTGGATACGCCTTCAAATGAAGGAACAGGTGCGAAGTCAAAGTCTGCATCAAGGTCACCTTGTCCCCAACCCATAAGCCAGAGGTGTGCTGTGGATGTCATAGCAATGTTACCTGTACCGAACCAGTTACCGCTACCACCACCGAGCAATTCGCTGTTACCAGCCAGACCATTTGGATAGAAACCGTCAACCCACATTGCATCGTGAATCCAGTTTTCAGCGACGCGCCAGTTTTCAGGGAATTGAGCATTGCCGTCAGCATCGACGAGGTTGTCTGCACCAAACATAGCAAGGCGACCACGCATATCAGTTTGTTGGCTACCCCATCCATATTGAATGATGTCATCAATGTTAAATTCTTCCATGGTTGCGTCGTTACCGTTGCTGTCTACAGTAAGAATCATAGCAACTTCACGGATGGTTTCCATGTTCCATTCACGTTCGTTACCGTCCCAGTCGATGTACGGATCGCCGTATGCTGCTGGTGGGTAAGGGATACCTGCTTCGTCGAACAAGTCGATGTTGTACAGGGTGAAGGATGGGAATACAGCAAATGGCAGACCCAATTGACCTTGTTCTGGTACACGATAGAATTCGATCAGCGCAGGGTCGAAGTCTGTGAGGTCATAACCTTCTGCATCGATTAGAGGGAGCAGGTCGAGCCATGCACCACCGAAGCCTTCACGACCACGGATACCCATAGGACCAACGATGTCTGGTGCGTTACCAGCGGCGATTTGTGTTGCCAATACGTCGTATGCTTGCGCATTTTCAACAACTTCGAGAATCAATTCAATTTCATCTTGTTCAGCGTTGAAGTCATCAACAATTGCTTGTTGACCTTCGATTTGATCAGCGTTGGTGCCTGTACCGAGACCAACATACCAACGGATTTGAACTTTATCTTGTGCTTGTACGGCACTTAATGACAGTACCAAGAAGAGGCTGATAACTGCCCATACTACTGATTTTTTTGCTATATTCATCTAGGTTTCTCCTAAACTAAATATTATTAATTAATTAGCGAACGATAGGTAATGGTTTACACAGATGGTTTATTCCAAAACAGCTGATAACAATATAATGGTGGAATACGATTGGCTTTTAAGCATATGCCAATGTCATCTTGTAACCGGTTTCAATAACTGCATAAGATTTGGTCGATAGCTTATCTCCTTTGTTAGTTAGATTTTATCTTTATTAACCGCGCCACAACTGTCGCGGATAACAAGCGTAGTGGGAAGGATGGTCTGATGTCCGGCATAATCACCGGATTCGATGATGTTGACTAGCGTTTCAACTGCGATGCGACCTGTTCTATCTATGGGTTGACGTACAGTTGTCAATTTAGGGTCAGCTTGTATCGCAGGTCGTAAATCATCATGACCAACAATCGCAATATCTTCAGGGATTTTCAAGTTGGCTTCTCGGATAGCGCGTATTGCACCAAGTGACATCGTATCAGATGTTACAAATACCGCGTCAGGTTTTGATTTGAGTAGACGCTTCATGGCTTCGTAGCCACTTTCCATCGTATAATCGCCGTATTCAACCAATCTTTTGTTAAATATAATCGAATGCTTCTCCAGTGCCTTCTGATAACCTTTTAAGCGGTCATCACCAGAGGTGTTTTTTTCACAAGCAATTATGCCAATACGACTGTATCCAAGCTCAAGCAAGTGTTTGGTTGCTTGATACCCACCGCCGACATTATCAGTATCCACATAGCTGATACCTATCGAATCATCAGGGCGACCAATATACACAAATGGCATGTCACTATCCACAAGCTGGGACACAAACAAATCACCAATATGGTCGGCTGTAATGATTAACCCATCGAGAAAGCCCGTGTTGAGTATCCCATCAATGGTGTCTCGTCCTTCATGTTCAGAATGGAAAACGAATAATGCCAGAATAAGGTCAAACTCATTGACACTCTGGGTGATACCCTCTGTTAATGCTGGAAAGTAGGGGTCAGTGAAAACAATTTGGGGACCACTGGGTATAATTAAACCAATGATATTGGAACGGTGTGATGCTAGTGACCGAGCCGCATGATTGCGTTGATAACCTGTTTCATCAATTACTTTTTGGACTTGCTTACGAAGTTGGGGGCTGATGTGAGGGTATCCATTAAGCACCCGTGAGACAGTTGCTTTGGACACCCCTGATAATTCTGCAATTTGTTGAATTGTAAGTTTATTAGTCATAAAAAATATTCTTTGAAACCGATTTCATTAAAGGATAATTAAATCTGTTCGGTTTGTCAAGTTTTTTGTTGGATGAATTTTTAAAGTTGTGGGATTACTTTAAGCGAATGATGTCACTTTGGGCGAATATATGACCAACAGTCAGGTTTAGTGACAGTTGTAAATATAATGATGGCGGGACACTAATATCTGCCAGATATAGCTCGCCTATATGTTTGTCTACCCCACTTGCCCGCAATCCTTGTTTGGGTAATGCGAGTGTCATGGTTGCAGTTGCTTTGATTGCAGGGTCGAAGATTGTGCCGGTGGTTGTGTCTACACCAGATGGAGCATCTAATGCAAGAATCGGCGCAGGTGATTGGTTTGCCCAATAGATGAAGTTACTGGCTAATCCGCGTGGTGCACCTTTCAAACTATACCCAATAACACCATCAACAATCAGGTCAATCTTGTCCAAGTTGCTCATGTCACTGTTGTTATGAATCGAAATTCCCATCTGACGTAATATACCGAGCTGGTGTGCTGGAATCGGGGTGAAGCTTTCGTCTGGTCGTGTGATATAAACCCGCACGGTTGCGCCATAATTATGCAAGCGACGTGCACAAACCAATGCACCACCCCCATTCCCACCAGTGCCAGCCATCACAACGATATGTTTGCCAATTGGATTACCATCAAGGAAGCGGTCTCGTGCCAGATGAGCCAGATTGCGCCCTGCATTTTCCATCATTTGAATTAACTCAATCTTATAGTCCTCAATCATGGCACGGTCAACTTCACGCATTTGATCGGTTGTGAGATAGGGAATGTCGCCATCATAGATTGGATAGTCTGTCATCTAGGTTTCTCCATTTATTAAACCCTTATCACCATCTTGGTTATCACTAAATGTGCATTTATGCACCGGATATACGGGGCATCCATAACGGTTCCATCCCCCATCGTCCCATGAGTAAAGCCGTCACCATTTGTGCTCGCTCGCTAGCAAAGTCAGGGTTATCCCATAGATTCTCGGTTCTGGCAGGGTTATCGAATAGGTCAAACAATTCATATTTTGATTGGATGGGGTCAAAGTTTATCTGATACTGTCCGGAGTTGTAGCTTTTGACATACATTGCATCTGATTTATGTGACTGTTGTCTGGCAATGTCTGTAAGTGCTTCTTCTTTGAGCATCTCGGCATGTAAGAATGTCTCCATTAACTCTGCGCGTAAGGTTTCATCCGACCATAAATTACTGAGTTCGTCGGGGTCATTTTGCAAGTCAAATATCTCCCCATAATCACGACCATAGTACACTGTGATTTTGTATTGCGTGTCAATGTAGGTCTTCATATGAATGGTTGTTGGTTGATGACGATTTTCGATGATAACATGTTGCCGTGCTTGAGATTCGTCGCCATGCCAAACATCACACTGGCTGATACCTGTCATATCATCGGGTATATCAAACCCACAATACTCGAGGAATGTCGGCGCATAATCGACTAGTGATTGTAGTGTATGACGTTGAATACCAGCGGGAATTTTGTCAGGTAAGCGGGCAATCATAGGAACGCGAATGCCATCGTCATAATGAAATGACCCTTTGGCGATGAGTCCGTGATGCCCATAATAATGTCCGTGGTCGCTAGTGAACACAACCAGTGTATTATCTGCTAAACCGAGTTTATCCAGATGGTCAATAATCTGCCCGATATACTTATCCATACAGCTGACCATCCCATAATAACAGGCGATGTCTTTAGCAAGTTCATCACGGTCATGTCGATGTGAATGAAACCCGTGACAACCACTCCCATTGGGTTCTTGATAGGCTGAAAAATCTGGGTTTTCCTCTTGTGTCATGCGGAAGTGAGGTGGGTTATTATCATGCTCGCCCGCCACAAGTGATGGCACGGTAATGTCATTTGGGTCATACATGGTGTCCCACGGTTCGGGCACAAGGTAATCCGGATGCGGGTCGAAGAAACTCGCCCACATGAAGAATGGCTCATTGTTGGTTTTGAACTCCGAAATGAGTGAGTTGGTGCGCTCAGCAATCCATGCGTTGTAATGATAGGCTTCAGGGATTAACCACTTGCGCTGTTGTGTGTCGTTGTTACCCGTCGGACTGCGGAAGTAATCACGCCAATTATCCAGCCCTTTTTCCTCCATCCAGAGGGCGTAATGCTGTCCGACATGTGCCTCATCGGTGTGATTCCGCGCTAGCTCAATATGGTCAAATCCATAGAATGGGTCGTCAAAGTTCTGCCAGAAACCTAAATCTTGTAAGAGAGGATACGATTCCAGTGATGGAAATTCTTCTGTTCCATACAAAGGTTGGAAGTGGGCTTTACCGACCAGTGCAGTACGGTATCCGTGACTACGGAAGATGTCACCGACTGTTGGCTCGTATTCCGGGACTTTTGTTCCCAGCGCATATGCACCATGTTGGGATGGATATTTGCCTGTAATTAGGGATGCACGAGTTGGTGTGCAGGTGGGGTTGGGACAATAAGCACGGGTAAAGGTTGTCCCCTGCCCTGCTAATCTATCGAGAGCTGGCGTTTTGACTTCTGGATTTATTTGACCGAGCGTGTTCCAGTGTTGCTGGTCTGATGTAATCAGCAAAATATTGAGTTGTGTCATGTCAAGTTCTTTCGTTGTTTTTGGTGCTGATAGTAGATGTAATCGACAGGTAGACTTTTTGATTGTATCAGCTAAACATAGTGATTGATAAACCTAATCAGGGTTGCTTCGTAAGTTGACCTTAGGTGCTGAATCGTTTGGCTTCGGCAAGACAGGCGATATAATAATTACATATTCTTAGTCAATATCTGGGGCATTATATGGAACAAGGAAGGCTCATTGCCAACCGCTATCAAATTATCAGTAAACTCGGTCAAGGAGGTATGGGTGCGGTCTGGCGCGTTTATGACCGCTTAAAAGACCATGAAGTTGCCCTCAAGCAAGTCGCCAAATCACTTAGTGACATTATGCTTTCGAGTCAGGGTGTATTAGGTAGAAAAAAGTCTGCACTCATTCAAGAATTTAGTTTGCTTGCTTCTCTTCGTCATCCCAATATCATCTCTGTCTTGGATTATGGTCTTGCCAACGAAAAACCGTTTTTCACAATGGAATTGGTGAATCATCCGCAGAATTTTATCGACGTGGCGCAGGACAAAACACAAACGGAACAAATTGACCTTATAATGCAAATCTTGCAAGCGTTGCGTTATCTTCATCGGCGTGGTGTTTTGCATCGTGATTTGAAGCCCGACAATGTCCTCATATTTGATGATAATCAACTGAAGGTGCTCGATTTTGGTTTGAGTGTAAAGTCTGAACTGGCTGAGGGGCGCGTTGGAACGATGGCATATATGTCGCCTGAAAGCCTAAAGAACAATCTGACTGTTCCCCAAAGCGACCTCTATGCGGTGGGGGTAATGGCATATGAGATGATTGTAGGTGAACGCCCTTTTCATCCACGCGATGTGAGAGGGATTGTGACAAAACCCCCTGATATGAATCTGCTGGACAATCATCCAGCTAAACTGGTCATTGAACGCCTACTATTAAAAGACCCACAAGATCGCTATCCCGATGCAAATGCCTGTATTGAAGCCTTTCGGCATGCAATGAATTTACCCGCTGAGGTCGAAAGTATCACCGTGCGTGAAAGTTACTTGCAAGCCAGCACCTTTGTTGGACGTAACAAAGAGTTTGAAATTTTGACCGATCAGTTCGAACGTGTCCTCTTAACTGGTAGTACGTCATTCTATTTGGTAGGTGGTGAATCAGGAGTTGGAAAATCACGCTTACTGAATGAATTACGTATACAAGGATTGGTATCAGGGGCAAGCGTTTTGCATGGTCAAGCGGTTGAAGGTGGTGGTTTGCCGTTCCAATTGTGGCGTAATATTGTGCGTCGGCTACTGTTGATGGTTGATGTTACAGATGCACAGGCTGCTATTTTGGCAGATATTGTACCTGATATGAGTTTGTTAATTAGACGACCTGTTACGAAAGCTCCTGAGATTGTTGGTAAGACATACCAAGACCGCTTGGTGCAGACGATTGTTGACCTATTCCGTAATGTGAATCAGCCTGTTATGTTGTTATTAGAGGACTTGCAATGGGCAAAAGAGAGCTTAGCTGTACTCAAGCAAATTGTGCTTGTCCGTGACCACTTGAATCATTTGATGATTGTCGGAAACTATCGCAATGATGAAGCACCGCATTTATCGGATGAATTGATGGGTATGAAAGTCATCGAACTGAATCGCTTAGATAGAATTGCGATGCAAGCACTCACAAAGTCTATGATAGGACAGCAAGGCGCAACCGAACATGTCATGGACTTACTACAAAAAGAAACTGAAGGGAATCTCTTTTTTCTGGTAGAAACGGTCAGAGCATTAGCCGAAGAATCTGGAGGATTGGAATATGTCGGCAAGATAACGCTACCGGACAGTGTGTTCACAGGCGGGATGCAGGCTATTACCCGCCGTCGTCTGAGTAAAGTTGATGCACAGTACAGCAATTTACAAACCATTGCTGCAATCATTGGGCGCGAGATTGATATGCGCCTATTAATACATGCCTTTGATGATGCAACAGTACAAGCATGGCTCAGAAATGCTGCAGAGTATGGTGTTGTAGCGATTCAACACAACACATGGCACTTTGCCCACGATAAATTACGGGAAACTATTATTGTAGATATACCTGATGATGAGCGACCTCAAACACATCGTAATGTTGCTGAAGCGATTGAAGCCATTTACCCTGATGACGACGGATACAATGAAGCATTGCTCAAGCATTGGCAACAGGTCGGTGAGCGTGACAAGATATACCACTATACCCTACTGGTTGCTGACCATATGTTGGAAATTAAGGGTGCGTATGCTACGGTTGAAGCCTTGCTTCAAAGTCTATTAGGTCACTTGTCACTGGATGATATGCGCCAAGTTGCTATTTTGAACCGCCTGGCAGAAAGTGTTATGCGACAGGGTCATTACGACGCATCCAAGACCCATGCCATCCGAGCGCAAGAGCTTGCCATCCTCCACGATGATTCGTATGGGTTGGCAGATAGTCTCCATTTGCTTGGGGTGATTGCAAATAATCAAGGTGATTATGAGCGAGCAACAGACTTGCATCAGCAAAGCCTTGCTATTCGGCAAGAATTGGGTGACCAACGTACAATCGCAAATAGTCTCAATAACCTCGGGCAAATTGCCTTTAGACAAGGTGATTATGAACGAGCAACCGACTTATATCAGCAAGGTCTTGCTATCAGACAGGAATTGGGTGTGCAACGTGCTATCTCAATCAGCCTCAATAACCTCGGTGAGGTTGCCTATAGGCAAGGTGATTATGAGCGAGCAACGGACTTGCATCAGCAAAGCTTTGCTATTCGGCAAGAATTAGGGGACCAACATGGCATTGCAGACAGCCTCCGTAACCTCGGAGAGATTGTCTCTAAGCAAGGAGATTATGAGCGAGCAACGGACTTGTATCAGCAAAGCCTTGTCATTCGGCAAGAATTAGGTGACCAAAGTGGTATCGCACTGGTCCTTAGTAACCTTGGGGTGATTGCAAATAATCAAGGTGATTATGAGCGAGCAACCGATTTGTATCAGCAAAGTCTCGTTATTAGACAGCAGTTGGGCGACCAACGTGGTATCTCAATCAACCTCAATAATCTCGGTGAGATTGCATATATCCAAGGGGATTATGACCAAGCTACTGATTTGTATCAACAAAGCCTCGCCATCAGACAGCAATTGGGCGACCAGCTTGGTATTGCAGACAGTCTAAATAATCTTGGGGTTATTGCGATGTTTCAAGAGGACTATGAGCGAGCAACGGACTTATATCAGCAATGTCTGAGCATACGCCATCAATTGAGCGATCAAAATGGTATTTCACTGGTACTCAATAATCTTGGGATTATTGCTTATTATCAAGGAGATTATGAGCGAGCTACGGACTTGTATCAGCAGAGTCTGAAAATTCGTCAAAAATTGGGGAATCAACGTGGTATCGCACATAGTCTCCTTAACCTCGGCGAGATGGCATATATTCAAGGGGATTATGACCATGCTACTGAGCTTTATCAACAAAGTTTGAAAATTATGCAACAAATAGGTGACCAATATGGGATCACTGCTATCCTCAATAGTCTCGGACGGATTGCTCAAAAACAAGGACAGACTGGACAACAACAATTTTACCAGAGCCTAACTGTTGCTCAAGATTTTCAAGTGATAACGTTTATTCTTCTGAACATTATTGGCTTTGCTACGTATTTTATTGAGCAAGAACACATTGAATGGGCAGCGCAGTTGGTTGGACTTGTCCAATCTCACCCTACTCAAGATAGCCATGTTCGGCAATATCTGGAAGAAATTCTACCCCAACTCGAAGTGGTACTCTCCTCAGACGATTTGCAAGTCGCCCTCCAACAAGGTAAAGACCTTGATTTGGATACCGTTGTTCAAGACTTATTAGATAAGTTTGGCGTGTCGGAAGATGATATATAAGTGGACAATCTATCATGACAGAAAAACTAATTACCAACCGCTATCAAATTATTAGTAAACTTGGTCAAGGAGGTATGGGTGCGGTTTGGCGCGTTTATGATCGGCTTGAAAAGTCAGACATTGCACTCAAGCAAGTTCTCATCCCAGATAATAAGCTTATGTTTGCATCGAAGGCAGGCACAGCTGATGCAGAAAAACTCCGCCTGAGTTTGGCGAGAGAATTTAGTATTCTGGCATCATTGCGTCATCCAAACATCCTCAGTGTGTTGGATTATGGGTTTGATAGCGAACAACTGCCCTATTTCACAATGCCTCTTGTCGCGCAACCTAATACAATCATTGCCTATGGGAAGAATCTGACGTTTGATGAAAAAGCAAAATTAGTCATCCAGATGTTACAAGCTGTTCATTACCTACATCGCCGTAACATATTTCACCGTGACCTTAAGCCTGATAATGTATTAATCACAGCGGATGGTGAAGTCAAGGTTTTGGATTTTGGACTATCTGTAACAGTTGAACAAGCACAAGGTAGTGTCGGAACATTGCCGTATATGGCACCGGAAGTCCTGCGTAATGGGGCAATAAGTCCGGCTTCGGATTTATATGCGATAGGCTTGATTGCGTATGAATTATTTGCAGGACAATTCCCGTATCCGACAAATAATGCTATGAAGCTGATGCGGGCGATTATGAACACCTTACCTGATATGAGCCTTATCGGGCACGTAGGAATAGAAACCGTTTTGATGCGTCTGTTGTCCAAAGACCCTGATGACCGTTTTCAGTCAGCTGATGCAACTATCAGAGCGTTGCGTGAAGCCTTAGAGATTGACATTCTCTATGAAAGTATTGCAATCCGTGAAAGCTTTTTGCAAGCTAGTGAGTTTGTCGGACGTGATGCTGAGTTACAAATGCTGACGGATGAACTGAATTTAATGTTAGAAGGTCGCACAGCTTTCTATCTAGTTGGTGGTGAATCGGGTGTTGGTAAATCGCGCTTGTTGGACGAATTACGAATCAATGCATTGGTATCAGGAGTAACTGTTTTACGAGGTCAAGGTGTTGAAGGGCGTGGCTTACCCTATCAATTGTGGCGTAATATTGTGCGTCGTTTGGTATTGATGGTTGAGGTCACAAACTTACAGTTAGGTATTTTGATCGACATTGTAACTGATATTGGCGAATTGGTTGGACGACCTGTCAAGAAAGCCCCCACAATACTAACAGGCAAAGCTTATCAAAACCGCTTAGTGCAGGCAATTGTTGACTTGTTTCGTGAGGTGAATCAACCCATCCTGTTACTATTAGAAGACTTGCAATGGACGGTTGAAAGTTTAGCTGTATTGAAGCAAATTCTGCTAGTGCGTGACCAATTTGACCATTTGATGATTGTCGGTAGCTATCGCAATGATGAAGCACCGCACTTATCAAATGAACTGATGAAGATGGAAATCATGCAACTGCACCGCTTAGATAGAATTGCGATGCAAGCACTCACACAGTCTATGATAGGACAGCAAGGTGCAAGCGAAACCGTCATTGACCTACTACAAAAAGAAACTGAAGGTAATCTCTTTTTCCTAGTGGAAACCGTTAGAGCATTAGCCGAAGAATCTGGAGGGTTGGAATATGTTGGCAAGGTAACGCTACCGGATAGCGTATTCACAGGCGGTATGCAAGCTATTACACGCCGTCGTCTGAGTAAAGTTGATATACAGTACAGCGATTTACAAACCATTGCTGCAATCATTGGGCGCGAGATTGATATGCGACTCTTGGTACATACCTTTGATGATGCAACAGTACAAGCATGGCTCAGAAATGCCGCAGAGTATGGTGTTGTAGCGATTCAGCACAACACATGGCACTTTGCCCATGATAAATTACGGGAAACCATTATTGCAGATATACCTGATGATGAGCGACCCCAAACGCATCGTAATGTTGCTAAAGCGATTGAAGCCATTTACCCCGATGACGATGGATACAATGAAGCATTGCTCAAGCATTGGCAACAGGTCGGTGATTTTGACAAGATTTATCACTATACTCTACCCGTTGCCCAAAATATGATTGAAATCAAAGGTACATTTACTGTTGCTGAAACCCTTTTAAAATACTGTTTGAACCGTCTACCCTCAGATGATACACGTAATTTTGCCCTTTGGAATTGGTTGGCAAGAAGTGCGTTACGGCAGGGTAATTATCATGTTGGTCAAACTTATGCCCGACAAACTCAGCGAGGTGCAACAACACGTAACACGAAAGACGAATTAGCAATAAGTCTTCACCATCTTGGCAATATCGCCCTAAGACAAGGAGAGTATGAACAGGCTACAAATTTTCATCAGCAAAGTCTAAAAATCAAGCAAGCGTTGGGCAAACAACTTGATATTGCGACGAGTCTCAATAATCTTGGTGTTATTGCCTACCTACAAGGGGATTATGTACGTGCTAGTGAGTTGTACCAGCGAAGTCTCGCAATCAATCAACAATTTGGTGAACAATATGGTATTGCTATGAGCCTCAATAATCTCAGTGAGATTTCAAGAATTCAAGGAGAGTATGAACGCGCTGTAGACCTCTATCAGCTAAATTTAGAACTTTGCCAACAAATCGGTGAACAAGGAGGTATGTCTATTTGCCTCAACAACCTTGGGCTGATAGCTCATGCTCAAGCATTGTACTCGCAGGCGACTGACTTTTTCCAGCAAAGCCTCACAATTCGACAAAAATTAGGAGATCAACGTGGCATTGCAAGTAGCCTTAATAAGCTAGGGCGTGCGAACCAGAAGCAAAAAATCCTGTCATATCAGTTGTTTCAGCAAAGTTTGGCAATTGCTCACAAGATTCAGACAATACCTCTCATTCTTGCGAATGTAGTCGGTTTTGCTGAGTATTTTATCGAGCAAGGACATATTGAACGGGCAGCGCAGTTGGTTGGGCTTGTCCAATATCACCCTACTCAAGATAGCGATGTTCGGCAATATCTGGAGGAAATTCTACCCCAACTCGAAGTGGTACTCTCCCCATACGATTTGCAAGTCGCCCTCCAACAAGGTAAAGACCTTAATTTGAATACAGTTGTTCAAGACTTATTAGATGAGTTTGGCATGTCGGAAGATGATATATAAGTGGACAATCTATCATGACAGAAAAACTAATTACCAACCGCTATCGTGTCATTAGTAAACTTGGTCAAGGTGGGATGGGCGCAGTCTGGCATGTGTATGACCGGCTTGAAAAGTCAGAAATTGCACTCAAGCAAGTTCTCATCCCAGATAATAAGCTTATGTTTGCATCGAAGGCAGGCACAGCTGATACAGAACGACTCCGTCTGAGTTTGGCGAGAGAATTTAGTATTCTCGCTTCATTGCGTCATCCAAACATCCTCAGTGTGTTGGATTATGGGTTTGATAGTGAACAACCACCCTATTTCACAATGCCTCTTGTCGCGCAACCTAAGACAATTGTTGCCTATGGGAAGCATCTTGCGCTTGATGAAAAAGTAAAACTAGTCATCCAGATGTTACAAGCTGTTCATTATCTTCATCGTCGCGGTATTTTACACCGTGACCTTAAGCCCGATAATGTATTGGTCACACAGGATGGCGAAGTCAAAGTTTTGGATTTTGGACTATCGGTAACAGTTGAACAAGCACAAGGTAGTGTCGGAACATTGCCGTACATAGCACCGGAAGTCCTGCGTAATGGGGTGATAAGTCCAGCTTCGGATTTATATGCGGTTGGCTTGATTGCGTATGAATTATTTGCAGGACAATTCCCGTATCCGACAAATAATGCTATGAAGCTGATGCGGGCGATTATGAACACCCTACCTGATATGAGCCTTACCGGGCATACAGGAATAGAAACCGTTTTGATGCGTTTGTTGCCCAAAGACCCTGATGACCGTTTTCAGTCAGCTGAAGCAACCATCAGAGCGTTGCGTGAAGCCTTAGAGATTGACATTCTCTATGAAAGTATTGCAATCCGTGAAAGCTTTTTGCAAGCGAGCACCTTTGTCGGGCGTGATGTTGAGTTACGAAGATTGACGGGTGAACTGAATTTGGTGTTGGAAGGTCGTAAAGCTTTCTATCTGGTAGGTGGTGAATCGGGTGTTGGTAAATCGCGCTTATTGGATGAATTACGAATCAATGCACTTGTATCAGGGGCTTTGGTATTGCGTGGACAAGCTGTTGAAGGGGGTGGATTGCCGTTCCAATTATGGCGTAATATCGTGCAACGGTTGTTATTGTTGGTTGATGTAACGGCACTACAAGCGGGTATCCTCAAAGATATTGTGTCAGATATTGAACAGTTGTTAGAGTATGAGACGATTAAACCGCCGAACCTTTCGGGTAAAGCACATCAGGAACGAATAGTCGTTACTATTGTTAATCTAATTCTTGCTGTCAAGCAACCGCTTGTGCTCCTGTTAGAAGATTTACAATGGACAGGTGAAAGCCTTACTGTCTTAAAACAATTATTGCTAGCGCGAGAACAGTTCAGCCATTTAATGGTTGTCGGTAGTTATCGTAACGATGAAGCATCTCACCTACCAGACACCTTAGAAGGTATACACATTCTTCGTCTTGAGCGTCTGGACATGAATGCGATACAGCAACTCAGTACATCTATGCTTGGTCAACAAGGTGCAACCGAACAAGTCGTTGAATTGTTGCAGAATGAAACAGAAGGAAATATATTCTTTTTGGTCGAAACGGTTCGCGCATTGGCAGAAGAAGCTGGTAGTTTGGAAAGCATTGGCAAAGTTACTTTACCGCATCGTGTCTTCACGAGTGGTATGCAACAGATTATGCAACGCCGTCTGAACAAAGTTGAGGAACAATATCAACCGATACAGGCTCTAGCAGCTGTGATTGGGCGCGAGATTGATATCGACTTACTCGCTCATCAGCATGACCTTACATTGGTTAACAACTGGTTGATTAATGCCTCGGAGCAAGCTATTCTGGATGTACAGGATAATACATGGCAATTTGCCCATGACAAATTACGTGAGACTATCCTTACAGATATGGATGCAGAAAACACGCAACATTATCATCACCTTGCCGCCGAAGCGATTGAAGCGACCTACCCTGACAACGACGCTTACAATGAAATATTGCTCAATCACTGGCATGATGCTGGCAATCTGGATAGAGAGTTGCACTATGCAAAACCCATTCTTGAGTCTTATTTGTTTATACAAGACCGCATACCCGAAGCTGAAATACTCATTGAGCAAAGCCTAGCGCGATTACCTGAAAATGATGGGCGACGTGTCTTTTTGCTGAACTGGTTGACATACGCTTACTTATGGTTTCATCGTGATACTGACCGTGCCGAACAACTTGTTGAACAAGCTTATCAACTGGCGAAAGTGCATGATGATATGAAGGGTTTGGCGTTTAGCACAAATCAACTCGGTAATGTTGCTAAGCGACGGAAACATTATCAGCAAGCCGAAGCCTATTACAAGCAAAGTCTTGCTTATGACAAAATGATAGACTCGTCTTTTGGGGTGGCTAGTAACTTGCTTGACTTGGGTCAAATTGCTCAAATTCATGGTGATTATCAACAGGCAAAAGACTACTATGAACAAAGTATCGCTATCCAAGATTCGATTAATGACCAACGTGGTAAAGCTGTGAATTACTCGCATTTAGGGTTACTCGCATTTGAGATGGGTGATTATGATGATGCCGAAACATATTTTCAGCAGGGGGTAACACTCAGTCAGATAATCAAGCACCAGACCGGTATTGCCCATAATGTCTATCGTTTGGCCACGGCTCAACTTATCCAATCAAAAGTGGATAAAGCCCGCGATGGCTTTGAACAAGCAATGCCTATCTTTGAAGAAATTAATTTCTTGCATGGTGTTGTGTGGTGTCTGAATGGGTTGTGTCGGGTAGCAATACAAAAAGGTGATACTGAGCAGGTCGTTGAGATGCTGTATCAGAGTCTATCGCTTGTAGTTGAGCTAGACCGCGTGCAATTAACACTGTATACACTTTCGACTGTCGCTTTATATTATAGTCATAATGAGCATCATATGGACGCAATGACAATAGCTTCGTTTGTTGTATCACATCCGCCATATACTAAGATTGACCAAATCTTACTTGATACCGATTTAACACTAGCGACGTTTGAAGCGACTCTGTCCGATGATGATAGGCAAGTTGCAGTAAAACGGAGTAGAGACCTTGTTTTAGAGGTTGTCGTTAAGGAATTATTGGATGTGTTTAGTGATATGATTTCTTTAGATGAATGAGTAACTCCCTAACTTCAATTTTATCGACATGTTCGGAATTGACTACCTCTGGGGCATCAACCTATGGAAACTGAAGGCAACAGTGGCAATGTTGTGTTGATGGTTGAGAACAAATAATGACTTAGTTACTGGTTTTCATCGACTGATACAGACGAACAAACTGTTCATATGTGTCATCATACACATCAGGAGATTTGGGATAATATGTTGTATTTTCTATCTGATATTGATAGGTGCTAATATCCAGATGTCCGACTCCCATCCCCGCTAGCAACCCAACACCGACACAGCCCCATGCTGATTCTTGTGTGGGAGCTTGGAGTGGATGCGCCAAAATATCAGTGACTATCTGGCACCAAACAGGCGACTGTGTGATACCTCCAGTCAGTACATAGGTCTCTGCACTGGTAGGCATATGCGATAAGGCTTCTCTCACAGCAAATCCAACCCCTTCCATAATTGCTCTAGCAACATGTTGTGGTTGGTGTTTTAACTTGAGTCCAAAAATCATACCTTGTGCATTGGCATCTGGGTTGGGGTTGCGCTCCCCTGCAAGATATGGCAGAAACAATAAGCCGTCTACACCCACGTTTACCTGTTCCGCCAGTGAAGATAAATGAGCATAGGCGTTTTCGTGTTCTTGTAATCCTAGAAAATCACGTAACCAGCGCAGAGACAAGCCTGCTGTCAGAATCGAGGTTTGAATGTACCATGTATCTGCCAAATTATGATTGAATACATAGTAGGGTTTGTTGGCTTCGATTTTTGGCGTTTCCGTCGGCAAGAATACCTGACCGCCAGAACCAATTGTAATCATCATCGACTTGGAGTCTTGAATGCCATATCCGAGTGCCTGTGCGGGTAAATCGGCACTGCCACCAACGACGGGTATACCTGCTGATAATCCGAGGGCTTCAGCAGATTCTTGCGTGAGTGTACCTGATACTTGCGATGATGGAATGACTGTTGGCATTTGTTCAGGTGTCAAACCACAATGTGCACAGATGTCCTCAGCCCAATCATTTTCTAAAACATCATATAACCACGTTGACGCAACATCGCTGGGTTCAGATGCCACGATGTTGGTCAGCTTAAAGCGCAGATAGTCTTTTGGCAGACACCACTTATCAGTTTCTTGCAAAATTTTAGGGGAATGTTGCTTTAGCCACAAGGCACTGCTGGCAGCAAAACCCGTAGCGGGATAGCCCGGTAATGATGATTGTGACTGTTGCCCTAGTTGCATTAGGTCTTCGACTTGTTGCTCAGAGCGACCATCTGCCCAGATAATGGCAGGCTGAATCGGTTCGCCCTGTTTGCTCAAACAGACAAACCCGTGCATTTGACCAGATAAGCCAATCGCAATCACATCAGGCTGAGATATGTTTTGCAGTGTTTGACGGGTTGCTTGTACTGTTGCTTGCCACCATTCGTCGGGGTGTTGCTCGGCGTAATTCGGTTGTGGGTGATGAATTGGATACTCTGCATCGGCGACGGCTACAATTGATAAGGTGTCTGCTTCTAATAAAGCAACTTTCATGCTGGATGTTCCCAAATCAATCCCAAGTATATATTGCATCAGTTAACTTACCTCTGGTTGTGATATGTCTCGTTACTATTGTATTCCAGAAGCACTATAAGCATAGTGATGATGTTATAGATTGTATGGGAATTGGGGAATCATGTGCGATTCCCCATTTGGTTTATTCGTAGCGTAAAACGTTGAGAGGCTTTTCGCCGGATGCGTTCCATGCTGCCGAGAACGACGCGATAAGCGATACTGCCACACATAACAACATCAAGATAAACGCCGTACCGTATGGAATCGCCGAACCAAGCCCAGCACTTGCGAGCATCAAAGCTAATCCGACCAGTCCAATCCCGACTCCGACCAGACCACCAATAAATCCGAGTACACCGTTTTCGATAAGCAACATCAATAGCACGCGCTCACGTTGCAATCCGACGGCTTTCATCACAGCGATTTCACGACGGCGTTCTAATGTGGTCAGGACGACACTGTTGGCAATCACAACCCCACCCACAATTAGACCCAATGCCGCAACCATTGATGGAAAGGCGGTAAATGCCCCCAACAAGCCCTCAATCAGCTCTGTGAAAACAGAGGTGTCGATGATGAATGTGCCGGGAACGCCAGCAATTTCGCGCCGGAGAACACCAAGTTGGTCATCTTCGACATCAACAATGTAGTTGACCTGTGTCGGTGATTTGTCCTCAGGAAATGCGCCTTCTAAGGTGATGATGGGACTGCCAAGCCCGAAGTTGACGATTTCTTGTGTTGATGTCCCAACTACTTCAAATGTGATAGTCTCGCCGTCATTACTACCGCCACCGAAGTTGAATAAACCGGATGATGTATATTCATAGACCAGCTCTGCACCTGTCACGATGCCAGCATAGCTAGTTGTTTCGTTGGTCTGTATATAGACAACCTGATTGCCAGTATCCTCTGCTTGTAGCACACGACCTGATTCAACCGGATTGAGGGCGAGGTCACTATATGGGACGGCATCGACACGACCGAGTGCGCTGAAAGATTCAATTGCAATGTCTTGGGTATCAACCGCATCTTCTGGCGGTGCAAACGGCACATCTTCAAATTCTTGTCGATAGCCATCAGCGATATTGTTGATGATGTCATCTTGCGTCAAAACTGACCCATCTGGCAAGCGCATTTCGACTAGCTCTAAGGTATAGGTTGATGCGACCTGATAGTCATTAACGCCGTCCACAGTGTTCAAGATGTCGTCGATGTTATCGCGTTGACCTGCGACTTGTGTTGTTACGAGTACGTTCCCGCCGATACCTTCTAATGAGCCTGCTAGCATGGCATTGGTAGATTCTGCAAATAGTGTAATCAGACTCAGTGAGAAGACACCTACAACCAACGCAAGTAAGGTTGTTGCAGCACGACTCCGGCTGGCTAACATCTGCCGTAAGGAAATCTTGAGGTCAACCAACCCCAATGATGGGAACAATCGCCCAATCAAAAAGATGAGCAACGACAGCAACCCATAGATAATGCCAGCAAGCACAAAGGTTGCCAACGTGACCATAAGCGAAGTTGTGAAACTGCCAAGTATCGTCTGTGCTACCAGCGACAATGCCAGCAAAACAACAATCAATGCACCGAGTATTTGTAAACGTCCGGCGCGTGGCATGATATTATCATTTGGACGCAATACGACACCGGGGCGGACTGAACCTGTCGCAAGCGTTGGCATAAACCCGAAAATCGTAGCGACAAATGTTCCGACAATGATACCATTCAGGGCAGGCGATAGTGCAATCCGAAATGCCAAAGGCTGTGCAACAAAGGTCTCTGCAACACTCTTAAGGGCGAAGGTCAGCCCCCACCCCAGCAGAACCCCTAACAGACTACCCAGTAAGCCAATCAGAAATGCTTCTGTCAGGAACAGAATCGTCACCTGATAACCCTGCAAGCCGATGGTTTTTAGGACGGCAATCTCTAACATGCGACGGCGTACAATCACCTGCATTGTGTTGATGATGCCGATACTACCTATCAGCAGGGACACTAACCCCATAATTGTCACTAACTGATTGAGTGTGTCGGCTACTTGTGCATTTTGTTGGGCGAGGTCGGTGGTTGTCTGTGTATCAAAGTAAGGGAATACATCGGTTAGATTGCTGGCGATGTCGTCAACGAGTTCAGGATTGCTGACCTTCAGGCGGACATCATTGACCCGCTGAGGAACATTGTCAAAGTATTGTAGCGCATCGTTATCCATATAATAGAAGCCGAACAGTGCGACCAATAAACCGGAAAATGGGTCGCTGACTTCTTGCTCCGCAGTGACAAATCCACGAATGGTAAAGGTTGCCGATGCGCCATTGATACGGATACTATCGCCCACTGCGACATCCAATACCTGCGCAATTTGCTGGTCAATCAGAATATCCGTTGGAGATTGCATCAGGTCGCTGAGGTGTTCGCCGTTGACACTGGTTACTGTGTCATAAAATGGGTACACCTCTGGATTGACAAGAACAGGTGCAAGCTGACGAGCTTCATTTTCGGTATCTGTGGCGATAAGTGTTGTGCCTATTCCTGAACCCAAGAATTGACCCAGAAAGTCTGATAACACATAACCATAATCGAGTTCAATCGCGTCAGGATAGGTTTCGTCTGCCCATGCTGATATTGCCGTGATACCCTCACCCGTCAAATAGTAGTTAGTCTCGTCACCAAAGAGGCTACCGGATTCATCCAGTATGAGCAGACCCTCATCAACTGCCGTTTGTAGAGCATCTTCTATATCAGGGTCGATGCCAAAATCAGATGCGAGTGATACTTGAATATCGCCACGATTGGTTTGTTGTAGGTTGCCTGTGAGGGTATCGTTTATCATAATGCCGAGTGTCTGCAAGCTAACAATTGCCGCCACACCTGCCGCGATACTCAAAAAGGCGAAGAAGCTTAGACTGCGATTGACACGTAAGTCATTCAGCGAATGGGTAAGGTAGAACCGGAGTTGTTCAATCATCGACTGTACTACTCCGTTTCCAAAACAGACATTTCGCCTGTTTCTCGTTTTTCACGGATGATGTTAATGGCTTGACGTTGTGCTGTGGAGCGAATATCATCCTGTGCGATTTTGCCGTCTACAAGTGTAATCAAGCGGTCAACCTGTGAAGCAATGTCCATATCATGTGTGACAAGAATGACGGTTGTGCCCATATTCTTCTGCACATCGCGCAATGCTTCCATCACGATGTCGCTGGATTCTGTGTCGAGATTCCCCGTCGGCTCATCACCAAGCAACAGCGGTGGATTGTTGGCGAGACTCCGTGCGATGGCGACTCGTTGCTGTTGTCCGCCGGATAGTTGCGATGGGCGATGGGTCAGACGGTTACCTAAGCCAAACAAGGTCAGTAACTCTTTGGCGCGCTTGGTCGGATTGAATTGTTTGTTTGCCGAAAATTGTATCGGCAATGCTACATTTTCCAGTGCGGTCAGGGTCGGTATCAGATTAAACGACTGGAACACAAACCCGATTTTTTCATTACGAATACGGGTTAATGCCCGTTCACTTAGTTTTGTGATGTCGGTATTGTCAATCTTTATCGTGCCGGTTGATGGAGAATCGAGTCCCCCTATCAACCCCATTAGCGTGGATTTACCACTCCCTGATGGTCCAACAATCCCGATAAATTCACCTTTGTCTACGGTTAACGATACCTCGCGTAAGGCATGGACAGTTACCTCACCTACTGTCAACACTTTGCTTAAATTATCTGCTTGTACAACATATGTCACAAGATTTTCCTTTGAGTCGATTTCAGTTCATATGCCTTGTTACGTAAACTGCGACCAAAGGTTGTATGTGACAGTTACATTTCGTCTGCGGTGGCATCCAATGCTTGTTGTAAATCAGCAATCAAATCACTTACATCTTCAATGCCTGTTGAGTAACGGATTAGGCTTTCAGGTATTCCCATAGCCGCACGTTCTTCTCTGGAACTTTCGACATGGCTTGTTGTAGCGGGTGGTCCGACTACTGTTTCCACTGCGCCCAGATTGGCAGCAGCATGAGCAAATTGCAGGCGTGGGAGCAAGCGTTGCACCGCATCGAAGCCACCCTTTAGCGTAAAGCTCAACACCCCGCCGAAACCCCGCATCTGTCTTTTGGCGACATCGTGATGAACGTGTGACTCCAACCCCGGATAGAAGACCTCGTGTACAAAATCGTGTGATTGTAGGAATTGCGCGACTTGCATGGCATTTTCGTTTTGTTGGCGTACCCGCAAGTGTAAAGTTTTCATGCCACGAAGCAGTAAATAAGCAGCCATCGGATGGAGGGTTGAGCCAGTGATTTCACGATAATGATAAATTTGCTTAATCAGGTTGTCACTCCCGCACACAACCCCGCCCATTGCATCAGCATGACCACCCAAAAACTTGGTTGCACTATGGATGACAAGGTCTACCCCTAGTTGTAGCGGATTTGAATTGATGGGTGTTGCAAAGGTGTTATCCACAACGACAGTTGCGCCAACTTTGTGTCCGGCTTTTGCCAACCGTTCCAAATCAACAACTTTTAGTGTCGGATTCGTCGGACTTTCTAGATAGAGAACGGTACATCCTTTTGCAATTTCTGCTTCGATTGCTTCGTGGTCGGTGGTATCGCACAAGGTTACATCAACATTGATGCGTGGCAGGAATGAGATAAACATTTTATTGGTGCCACCATAGGTATCTTTGACAGAGACAACGCGGTCCCCAGGTTTCAATAATGTGAATAGCGTGTTACTAATCGCCGCCATGCCCGTCGCAAAGCTAGTTGACGCATCCGCACCCTCGAGTATCCGCACCTTGTCTTCAAATACTTTTACAGTCGGGTTGGTGTTTCGGCTGTAGATATGCCCCTGTTCCTCACCGAGGGCGACACCAATCCATTCTTCTAAGTCCTTATAGCCAAATGACACACTATGAACAACGGGAACTTGGGTAGACCTATCCCAAAAATCTTTAGCATCTTCACCTGCCCATACAGCTTGTGTTCCTTGATGGGGTCTTTTGTTATCTGTCACAAAAAAGCCTTTCTATCCCTCAACTATCAGAGGGTTATCGTGAGTTGTTGTTACAATAAATTTTTGTTGCTGATAGTAGAATTTCTGCTAGCTGAAAAACAGAGTCAAGGTCAACCCATTCCTCATCAGCATGAGCCCCTGCACCTTTCGGTCCAATGATGACGGTCTCGATGCCAGCCTGTGCCAGCAACCCAGAATCCATCCACCACAATTCACCATACAATTCAGGCGGTGTGTTGAATTGACTTTCGTAGGCTGAGATTACTGTCTGAACAATCGGTGCTGATAGTGATATGTCATAAGCAGGTCTACCGAACCCTTGTTTGACGATTGCGTTAAAGTTGGGCAGATGGTCAAGCAGTGCTTGGATTTCGGCTAATGCTTGTTCAGGTGTTTCGTCGGGTAGCAGACGACGTTCTAGCTCGGTCAAACAACGTGCTGCATAGACTGATTGAGAGCTACCGCCATTTATTAATGGAGCGTGGATTGAGGGTGTGCCAAGTAAATCATGTGTCGGACGTTGTAGGAGTTCATCAGCAAGTTTGTCGAGTTCGACCAGAAAGTATCCCATCAAGCGATTGGCATCAATGCCATCTTGATGACGCGCCCCATGTGATGCTCTTCCAATTGTTTCTACGTCATACCACCAGAAACCGCGATGTGCTACACAGACGCGCAACTCTGTTGGCTCGGTGATAATTGCACCGTCGGTCGGGTGGCTTTTGATAACGGCTTCTGTACCTGTGTTATGAAACTCCTCATCAATCACCATCGCCATCACCAAATCTCCGGCAAGCTGTTCGCCACTGTCAATCAGAGCTTTGGCAACGGCAAGTGATGCAGTCAGCCCGGCTTTCATATCATATGCACCGCGTCCATATAATTTACCGTCTTTGATTTCCGCAGAAAATGGCGCATCCATGCCATCTACGCCGACAATATCGGTATGACCATTGAGCATCAATGAGCGACCATCACCGCTTCCTTTTAGCACACCGACGACATTAGGACGACCTGCTTTTGGCTCATAAACATCAACGTCTAATCCCAGCGAAGCCATCTCATCAGCGAGATAGGTTGCGAGTTCTGCTTCACCTGCCCCACCCTTTACCAACTCAGGATTTACCGAACCAATGCGAACCATATCTTGGAGTGTTTGGATAATATAGTCTGTATCAATTGTCATATCTTGCCCTTTTGCCGATGCTAATCAGTTGCAATTATAGCTGGTTGAGAAAATATAGGCATGTCAAACTAGATTTTGACGAAAGTTGACGAAATGGTGACACATATTTAAAACTCTGATTACATTTTTTCATTACGATAAATATGTCGAAGACGGACAAGTAGATGGGAGAATGCTAGCTCCAATGCTGAGAGGTATTGAGCTATGGCGATATGATGAATATTGAACGACGTGATTTTTTGAAGATGTTTGGTGTGATGGGTGCAGTGGGTGTCAGCTCACAATTTTTGCCCTCGTGGATGCCCCGCCTTGCTTTTGCACAGGATGCCCATAATGCTACGGGTGAGGTAATGGTGTGTATCTTTTTGCGTGGTGGTATCGACGGACTCAGCGCAGTGATTCCTGTTTTTGAAGGCGCAAATTATTATGATGCCCGTCCGACGCAGTCTATTGCAGAACCTAATAGTCGAGATGATTCTTCTGTAAATTTAGATGGCAACTTTGCCCTGCATCCTGCCATGCGACCCTTGAAGGACATCTTTGATAATCAAGACCTCGCTATCATCCATGCGACAGGGTCAATTGACGATACTCGCTCTCACTTTGACGCAATGTTATATATGGAACACGGCACACCCGGAGACAAATCAACGACAACAGGCTGGGTTGGTCGTCATCTACAAGCGACAGCCTCACGGAGTAATTCACCATTTCGTGCAGTGGGTATGGGCGCAATGTTACCGACCTCACTGCGCGGACCTGTATCGGCTTTATCACTCCAGTCGATTACAGATTTTCACCTGCGTGGGCGTGAGGACGAAGCACAGCGCATGCTCCAAACATTGAGTCAACTCTATCAAGTTAATGCTCCGCAACAGATTCATGAGCATCAAGCGAAGCTAGTATTCGACACGATGGCTCAGCTTGACCAGATTAACGCACTCGATTATGTGCCTGCCAATGGTGCAGATTACCCCGAATCTGAGTTTGGTATGGGCATGAAACAAATCGCACAACTGGCTAAAGCAGATGTTGGCTTAGAGGTGGCGTGTATTGACATCGGTGGATGGGATACCCACGAAAATCAAGGTACACTGGATGGCGATTTTTCTCAACTTATCACAGATTTGAGTCAGGGATTACATGCGTTCTATGCCGACCTCGGTGAAATGAACCGCCGTGTGACTGTTGTCACCATGAGTGAATTTGGGCGACGGGTCACGGAAAATGCCAGCGGTGGGACTGACCACGGACATGGTAACTTCATGATGCTGATGGGTGGTGCGGTCAATGGTGGACAGGTTTATACAGATTGGCCCGGACTATCCAGCGACAAATTAGACGATGGCGACCTTGCCATTACAACCGATTACCGTGATGTGCTGGCAGAGGTACTGCAACATCGCTTACATAATGATGATATGGGCTTTGTCTTTCCCAACCATTCTGTGAAGTCGCTTGGCTTGGTCAATGCGCTATCATGACAATCGCGGATTAAGTCGGAGACTATCTACGATAAGCGCATCGGTAGACGTACTGTAAATCGTGTGAACTCTCCGACTTTGCTGTCAATTTTAATGTCACCGTGCATGAGGTCAACTAGACTTTTGACGATGGACAGCCCTAATCCGACACCTTCATCACGATGGTCATTGGTGACTTGCATGAAATCGTCGAATATCTTCCTATGTAATTCCGATGGGATGCCCATGCCTGTATCTGATACATGAATGACGAGTTGGTCATTTTCGTTACTAAGTCCCAGTTTGACATAACCGACGGTCGTGTACTTAATGGCGTTGACCATCAGATTCAAGATAATCTGCGTTAAGCGTTCTTCGTCATGTTCGACTGACGCGGGTAAATCATCATCAAGGCTGAGTTGAAGTTGTAATCCTTTGGCTTTTGCTTGTATTGCTAAGTCTTCCACGATGCTTTCTGCCAGAAGCCCTAAGTCCACAGGTGCAATCACCAACTCTAGACTACCCACTGCCAATCTTGATAAATCCAACACACTGTTGATGAGGATATTGAGTCGCTTGCTATTAGCTAAGCACCGCTCTGCCATATGCGTATTGTCTGTGTTGAGCTGGTTGCTATATATCATCTCGCGCAAGAAACCGATGATAGCGTTTAAGGGTGTTCGCAGTTCATGGCTCATGTTTGCGAGGAAGAGGTCTTTCATTTTGGAGGCACGTTCTGCCAGTTGTCGGGCTTCTTGCTCCTGTACAACGAGGTGTTCTAATTGTTCTTGTGCGTTCTTCCGTTCTGTGATGTCTGCTGCAATACCGAGCAATTGCACCTCATCATCATCTGCTAGCACCAGTGGAATCTTAGTCGTCTGATACCAACGTGTCTCACCGCTGGCATGGGTTACTGGCTCTTCGACAACAAATTTTGGTTTCTTTGTCCGCAAGACTTCGAGGTCGTCTGCGCGAATATTACGAACCTCTGCCATATTAGGGTTAAAGTTTGTATCTGACTTCCCCACCATATCCTCTACCGTTGACCCATAAGCATCAGCGAGGGCTTGATTGACTAAGGTAAAGTAGCCATCTTTGTCTTTGGCAAATACAAAATTGGTGTTGAGGTCAATGACACGTCGCAGAAATTGGTGTTGCTTACGCAGTTCATCTTGTGCCTCTTTGCGGTCAGTGATAACTTCTGTGTATAAAATCAACCCACCAATCCGCCCATCATGGTATCGCCACGGGCGCATCTCACGGCTAATCCATTCGGTTGTGCCATTCTGTCGTCTGAACAGCACGGCTTCATCACGATGAACCTCTCCAGCAAGACAACGCTGATGAGATACCTGCCACTCGTCACTAATTTCAGGGAAAACGTCATAATGACTGAGACCAATCAGGTCAAGCTCACTCAGTTGATAGTCATCTATCCAGCGATTATTGGCAAATATATATCGCATATCCGTATCAAATACGGCGACGGCAAGAGGCAGATGCGTCGCTAATTGTTCGTACATATAACGGACATCATCGGCAGAGTTAAACATCTTTATATCGAACTCCTTGAATACAAAGAGAAGGCACTGTCACCTTCTCTCTGCGTTACCAAAATTTGATTGACCAATATGTCTTATTCAGATTCTTGCATTGGTATATGGATGATGACGATGAACGCTAATGTGCAGATACCGAGTATCACAAATCCATATTCATACAGCTTGATATCCCATGCTTGCAACATCCACAATATCCCGATGAACATGCCAATCACACTAAGTTGCTCAAATATGCTCAAGACACGGGTACGGTTGACGATGAGTGACGCAACTTTTGTGATCATGCCGACTGCCAGCAGTACCAATCCCAGTGTATACAATGCTTCAATACCACTTTGATATATGGCAATCACACCAATAATCAACAGGATGTTGGGTATCTGATGCAGAACAGACGCATCAAACTTATCTAGAGATTCTGCTTGGCTAGCCATAAACGACATCCACATGCTTACGCGACTGAGCTGATTCAAGTATCGCGTCACAGATAACGGCGTTGCGATAGCCATCAACAAAAGTCGCACCGTATGGGGCTACATCTGTATCGTTGACAATAGCACTAAAGAAGTGATGGAACTCGTGTACGAAGCTATGCTCCCAGCCAATCATATGACCGTGGGGCCACCAGTTTTCCCAATAAGGATGATGTGCTTCTGATACCAGCACATTATGGAAACCCTGTGTGGTATTGGGTTCTTCACCCTTCCAGAAGACGTTCAATTCATTGAGGCGTTCGAGGTTAAATTGGATACTGCCGTTTTCACAATTAATCTCGAAGCAGTTGTGATTTTTGCGCCCTTGTGCAAAACGAGTTGCTTCGACTGTACCGAGTGCGCCGTTTTCAAAGTCTAGTAATGCGACAAAGCCATCATCTACATCGGACTTGACCATACCGCCTGACCCATCTGGGCGTTCGGTAATCCATGTCTGCGCCAAACCGGAGACCGCTTTCGGTTCACCAACGAGGAAACGCGCAAGGTCAATGATGTGTGCGCCGAGGTCACCCAATGCGCCACTACCAGCGATGTCTTTCTGGAAACGCCAGCTTGTTGGCATGTCTTTGTCCATGCCCCATTCTTGCAAGTAGATGGCACGCCAATGATAGATTCTGCCCAGTTTGCCACTTTCGATGAGTTTCTTCGCTTGTTGAATCGCAGGTACAAAGCGATAATTAAAGGCAACCATATGTTTTACGCCAGCTTTTTCGACAGCATCTAACATGGTTTTGGCTTCTTCGGCAGTGCGTCCGAGTGGTTTTTCACAGAAGACATGTTTACCCGCTTCGGCTGCAGCGATGCTTGGTTCAGCATGGGCATCATTTGGACCGCCGTTATCAAAAACATGTACATCGTCATTGGCAATCATCTCGCGCCAATCAGTGTAGGCATTGGCATAACCATAGCGTTTCGCTGCTGCTTCAACCGCGCCTTGATTCCGCCCTGCAATCCCAACTAGCTTCGGAATCGCAACGGGTGGATACATCATATAAGGAAGTTTCTTGAAGGCGTTGGTGTGGGCTTTCCCCATAAACGCATACCCTAACATACCGATACCGATTTCCGGCGCATCAACATCGGCACCGTCACCTGCCATACTCGTGAATGAACTGCTAACTTGTTTTTCGTCTGACATACTATTCTCCAAACCACTATTGTTCTTGTAAAACGTTCTGTGCTGGGTACAGCAAAAATACCGTCCCTATATTTTCACTGATGGACTAATTAATCATCTGCAAACGCAGCATCAAAGGCAACATCGGAAGCCTTGAAGTCATTCTTCTTGACCCATGCTGCTGATTCAGTCGCACCAAATTCTCTATCCATACCACTGTCTTCCCATTCGACAGAGAGTGGTCCTTGATAACCTGCACGATTCAACGCGCGAATCATGGAGTCAATATCAAGGTCACCATGACTTGGCGAGACAAAATCCCAACCGCGACGATGGTCACCAAAATTCAGATGTGAACCAAGAATACTACTGACGTTATCCAATGTAACTTTTGAGTCCTTTACATGGACATGGAAGATACGGTCAGCGAAACGGTCAATGAACTTGGCGGGGTCAAAGAGTTGATGAATAAAGTGGCTTGGGTCAAAGTTGAAGCCGAATGACTCATGATGGTCGAGTGCTTCTAGGGTTTTCTCTGCTGTGTAGATGTCATAGGCAATTTCACCGGGATGTGCTTCTAATGCGAACTTCACACCGAGAGCTTTGTATTCATCCAAAATGGGTGTCCAGATTTCAGCAAATCGTGCATAACCTGCATCTATCATCGCATCACTGGTTGGTGGGAAGCGGTAAATCATGTGCCATACGGTACTGCCTGTGAAGCCATTGACGACATCGACACCAAATGCCTTCGCAGCTTTAGCCGTATCTATCATCTCTTGGGCGCATCGTTCGCGCACACCATCAGGGTCGCCATCGCCCCATAAGCGGTCAGGCAAAATGTCACGGTGGCGTTCATCTATATATGCATCAGCTACACATTGCCCGACGAGATGGTTACTGATGGAAAAATATTTCAGCCCGTGTTTTTCGAGAATGTCTTTCCGTGACTGTATATAACCATCATCTTCGAGGGCTTTATCGACCTCAAAGTGGTCACCCCAACATGCCAGTTCTAAACCATCATAACCGAAACCTTTTGCCTTTTCTGCAAGTGTTTCAATTGGTAAATCTGCCCACTGTCCTGTAAATAATGTGACTGGTCTTGCCATAAGATTGTTCCTTTCTTAATAAATAGTTTCTTGTGTTAGTGTATCGAATACATGTGTTCGTTCAACATCAAACTTAAATTGAATCGCATCACCAGATTGTGCTGTAAAGTCAGCATCAGCACGGGCTTTAATAGTATTATCACCCAACTCAATATCGACAAAAGTGCGGTCGCCGAGGGGTTCAAGTACGTAAATTTCACCTTGAATTGAATCACCTCTATCTGTCAGGAGGACATCTTCAGCGCGGACACCGAATGTGAGGTTTTTCGGGTTAGGTACAGAGGATAGTTTATCCAACTGCGCTTGTGTCGGCTGAATCACCCATGCTTCATCATTTGCGACGAGTTGATTGGTGCTTGCATCAAAGTGGCATAGCATGGTATTCATACGTGGGTTGCCGACAAACTGCGCCACAAACAAGTTGGCAGGATGGTCATAGATGGTTTCTGGTGTATCGACTTGTTGGAGAACACCTTCATTTAAGACCGCAATTCGGTCAGCCATTGTCATCGCTTCCACTTGGTCATTAGTCACATAGAAGAAGGTCGTATCCAGTTCACGCTGTAGCCGTTTGAGTTCGGCGCGCATCTCGACCCGCAATTTAAAGTCGAGGTTTGTGAGGGGTTCATCCATCAAGAACATGCGCGGTTGACGTACCATTGCCCGACCGAGTGCCACACGTTGTTGCTGACCACCTGACATGGCTGCCGGACGACGGTCAAGCAGTTCTGTGATTTGGAGCAGTTCAGCAATTTCGCGGACACGGCTGTCAATGTCTTTTGCCGACATCTCTCGTGCTTCTAATGGGAATGCCATATTTTCATATGCAGATTTGCGTGGATACAAAGCGTAGGTCTGGAAGACAAAGGCAACATCTCGTTCTGCTGGACTTTTGCCTGCCATATCCTCGCCATCCATAACAACTGTGCCATTATCTAGTTTTTCTAATCCAGCAACACAACGTAGGGTTGTTGTTTTGCCTGCCGCCGTCGGACCCAACATGACCATAAACTCGCCATCTTTGACATCAAAGCTGATATTATCGAGTGCCTGTGTGCGTCCAAAGCGTTTGCTTAATCCGCTTACTCCTAGATTAGACATTGGCAAGCTCTCCTTTGGGCAGAATGCTCTGTTCGGTGTTCACATCAAATAGGTGAATACGGTCCGGATTTATCTTCATGGCAACGGTTTCACCTTCCGGCAGTTTAAGCTTCGGCGGTGCTTTGACATTAAAGCGGAAACCATAACTATTAATCAGATAATTGGTCTCATCACCGAGGGGTTCGCGCAACATAACTGTCCCTGACAAATCTACATCGGGCTCATCGCTATCAACAATGGATACGTCTTCTGACCGAAATCCTAAATAGACCTGCTGACCGCGTTCAAGCAAACTCTGCATCTTGGTTGGGAGTGTGTACTTTAGATTGCCTTCGTCACTAACAAAGTTGCCATCAAACAATGACCCTTTGATGATATTCATCGGCGGTGACCCAATAAACGTAGCCACAAATAAGGTCTGCGGATGGCGATAGATATTGTACGGTGTGTCGATTTGTTGTAGGACTCCCCTATCCAATACAGCAATCCGATGACTCATTGACATTGCTTCAATCTGGTCATGCGTGACATAGACCATCGTCGTATCAAGTTCTTGTTGCAGATGTTTTAGCTCAACGCGCATATCCCCACGCAACGATGCATCGAGATTGGTCAATGGCTCATCCATTAAAAAGACTTGTGGTTTACGTACCATTGCCCGACCGAGTGCCACACGTTGCTGTTCACCACCGGGTAAGCGTCCGGGGCGTTTTTTCAGCAGGTGGTCAATCCGTAAGCGCGTCGCCACATCCATCACCCGCTTCTCAACTTCTTTGGTCGGCAATTTCTGTGCGCGCAACGGAAACGATATATTGTCATATACAGACAGATGCGGATAGAGGGCATAAAACTGGAACACAAATGCAATATCACGGTCACCAGCGCGCAGGTCATTGACCAATCTATCGCCGATGTAGATTTCACCGCTGGTTTGGGTTTCCAGTCCGGCAATCATCCTTAGGGTTGTTGTCTTGCCACAACCAGACGGACCTAGCAACACGAGAAATTCTCCGTCTTCGATTTCCATACTCAAGTCCTTGACCGCGACGACATCCTCACCGAAGACTTTACCGACATTTCGTAAACTAACTTTTGCCATGATAGCCTCCTTTAGCGACGGACTGCGCCGAATGTCACACCCCGTAAGAGGTGATTACGGACAATGAATGTGAAGATAATCACTGGAATCACATAGACAACCGATGCTGCTGCTAACCGCCCCCACTCGACCGCACCGACACCGATGATACTATTTAAGAACGGCGGTACGGTTGAAGCCGCATCTCGATTGAGGAAGTTCGCCAGCACAAATTCATTCCATGAGACAATAATCGAGAAGACTGCTGTCGCTGCCATTGCCGGAATCGCTTCGGGCAGGACGATTTTGTAGATTGCCTGAAAACGTGAGTAACCATCAAGCATCGCTGCTTCTTCGTATTCTTTGGGAATTTCATCAAAGAAACCCTTCATAATCCATACGACAAACGGTAAGTTAAATGCGGTATATAAGATGATGATACCGTGATAACTGTCCCGCAGACCGAGGTCACTGAATAGCACAAAGATAGGAATCAATACCACAATCGGCGGTAACATGCGTGTACTTAACACGAAGAACATGAAGTCATCTTCTAGCGGAATTGTAAAGCGCGAGACAGCATAGGCGGTTAATGTGCCGACTAGCACCGCAAGCAATGTTGATGCACCTGTGATGATGATGCTATTGATAAGGCGGTCACGAAATTCACTGACATCTGCGCTGGCTGTAACGGTACTACCGTCGCCGGATTCTTGTGACCCGCCAATCAGGACATCCGTATAGTTATTAAAGGTCGGCTGAAATTCGATATATGGTAAATAAGTCGGTGTGGTAGAAACAACATCTGCCCGTGTCTTGAATGACGAAATCAGAATCCAGTACAACGGGAACATGAAGAAGATAAAGACAATGCCTAGTGTCAACCAGAAAGCGACTTGTTTAAGGAGTTTCATTATTCTGCTCCCTTCATGTTATTGAGTTGACGAATCAAGAGATTGGCGAGGGCGATAATCACGACCAGCATGATATAACCATACGCTGAACCGAGTGCGGTCTCCTGTTGTTTGAACGCCACATCGTAGACGTATAAGCCTGCTGTTTGTGCCGCACGACCGACACCACCTCGGTCACCGACCAGCACGAAGATAATGTCAATCATGCGGTAGGCATCCATCACACGGAAGATAATCCCAATAATCAGCAACGGTGCGACAATCGGCAAAGTAATATGACGGAAGCGAAACCATGCACCTGCACGGTCAACTTCGGCGGCTTCATACAGATACTTCGGCACAGCAGACAATCCTGCCAGCGCAATCAGCATCATGAACGGTGTCCACATCCACACATCCACCAACACAACCGACCACGGGATAATACTGCGGTCAGCTAGCCAGAGGACGGGTTCAAAGCCCAGCACATCGGCGATGTAATAATTGAGGATACCGTCACCCTGCATCATAAATCGCCAGAACAGGGCTACCACCACAGGCGATAACATCATCGGGATGAGCATCATTGTCATCAACACCCCCCGTCCAGCAAACTTACGATTCAACAACATGGCGATGCCAAAGCCCAATATTGTTTGTATCAACACGCTTGGGATGACAATCTGCCCTGTGACAATAAAGCGTTCCCACGGGCGGTCTTCGGTCATGAGTTCGGTATAGTTCTCGATGCCTATCCCTTGAACCTCTTGATTGCGATTGAGGGTGCGGTCAGTAAAACTTGCAGTCAATGACCAAATAAGCGGATAGATTGCGATGAACAACAGAATTAGCAATGTTGGCGAAACGAACAATGTCGCCAGTCGTCCGTCGGTTAAGAAACTAAATTTTGGTTTTAAGCCCTCATCAGATGAGGATGGCACAATAGATTTATTTGACATTTTTTGTACTCGTGTCATGTAAGTGCTTGTGTTGTCTCAAGCTCATCTCAACTGTCATCAAGATAGATAACCCCTGAGAAAAGCCTGAGAAGTTTTAGTTGATAGACGTATTCGATATGTTGTTTGGCGGACAGCCAGTAGGCTGTCCCTACAGTATTTTCTCATTGTTTTATGTAGGGACGTGCTACTGCACGTCCGCTTTACATATGTAGTATCTAAATCTTTGAATTATTCGCCGTATGTATCATCAAGGATGTCTTGATGTTCGAGGGCGATTTCGTCAAGTGCTTCTTGGGCATCCATTTGGTCAGTGATTGCAAGATTGATGTATTCCTGTTGGATACCAAGCATTTCTTGATATTCTGGCAAGTTCCAGAAGTCTTTTACCAATTGGAATGCTTCTGCGAAGGATGGTGCATAGGGTGCGGAGTTCAAGAACTCATCACTTTCGAGGATGGATGTCCGTCCGGGGAAGCCACCTTCTGCTGCCCAACGGAGTTGTACTTCGTCCGATTGTAACCATGCAATCAGAGCAAGTGCTTCGTCAGGATTTTCGGAGTAGGCACTCAGGCTGATACCCATACCGCCGAGGCTGATAAAGTGTGCATCTTCTGTGCCGGGGACAACAGCAAAGCCAATATTGTCTGCTTCTGCACAGCTTTCTGGGCTGGTGAATGCGCCACCGAAACCGTACCAGATTTCAACCATAGCGGTTGTACCATTACACATTGCGCCAACAACTTCGTCAAAGCCAAAGCTACCCGCGCCATCAGGAGCAGTTGCCCATAGGTCGGATGCAAATTCAATCGCTGCAACACCAGCTTCTGAGTTTAGGATGCCATCGACTTGATAGGTTTCGGAATCCCACAATTCACCACCGAATGACCACAGAATATGATTCCATGTGGTTGCGACGAGGTCGCCATCAGGACTCCAGTGTGTAGCGAAACCATTTTCAATCATATCGCTATCTTTAAACATCTGGGCTTGTTCAAGCAATTCTGCCCATGTTGCTGCTGGCTCTACACCTGCTTCTTCAAAGACATCAGTGCGGTATACCAACATGCGGGTATCGGTCATCATTGGCACGGAGTAGAACTCACCACTACCTGCGGGAACTTCACCATAGGCGGAGAGCGCAGCGGGAACGTAATCATCAACGGGGAGGTTTTCGTTCATCCAGTCGGTGAGGTCAACAAGGTGTCCACCAGAAACGCCCGCACCCATAAATTGACTATCGAGGATTGGCAGGTCAGCACCGCCACCAGCGGAGAAGTCGAGGAAGATTTGGTCGAACCATTGCCCAATTGGGACACAGGATACAGTTACGGTTGCTGCTTCATAGTCATCAGTGATGGTATCAAGGAGGTCACAGGGGGGCCATGCGAACCAGACGATTGACAATTCGGTGTCCTGTGCGGTTGTCGGAACAACTGCCAGCACCACCATTGCCACAACTAGACAAAGAAAGGACAATTTACGCTTGAGATTCATAGAGTCTCCTTAAGAAAAATAAGTTACCAATTTGATTATCTCTACCGGATTTGGCAGAGTTAAATCACAAAACAAAATTTTATTGTTGCGCAACAAAGACCTGCTCGGCAGTCAATGCGACAATACCTGTCACCGTTGCCTCGTTGCCCAAAGGTGCAATATCGACCTGTAAATGTTGTGTACTTGATGATTGTGATAGCTTTAGAATATGACGGCGGATGGATGCCAGAAAGACATGCCCCCATTGTTGTGCGAGTCCACCAAGTAGAATAATTTCAGGGTCAATTAATGTGACGAGAGCCGATAATGCCTGCCCCACTTTAAGGGCAATTGCCTCGATGAAGGCTTTGGCATCGTCGTTACCCTCTTGTGCTGCAATGCTTAAATCTTCCAGATAATTCATATCTGTTTGAGATGAATCCGTTTGCGAGGGGAGCTCATACAGTTTGATGATATTGCCATCATCATCTATGGATAAATTCCCGATGTCACCAGCTCGACCATTCGCGCCATAATAAATATTGCCATCAATGATGAGCCCTGCGCTAATAGTTTGCCCGATATGAACATAGATGAAGTTATTGTGTAGCTTACCTTGCCCACGCCGGAGTTCCGCAAATGCCATCGCATGTGTGTCACGTTCAATCTTCACAATCGCATACGGGAAAATCTCGCGGAAGAAACTCCCTATCTGGAAACCACCCCACCCCGGTAGTACAGCGGTGTCATATAAGATGCCATCGGTGCGGTTAACTGCACCTGGTAATGTCACGCCGACACCATAGACACGTTCTATTGGAATATTGAGGCGATTTAAACGGGTTGTGATTTTGGTGGTAATTTGGTTCAAGACATCAGCAGGTAGCATTGACGGTTGTAATAATAACATCTGACGACTGCGAATGGTTTCACTGAAGTCAACAATGGCAATTTCTAGCTTATTGACGCTAATAACCACTGCGACAAAATATCCGAATGATGGATTGAAGAAAAGCTCCTTTGCCCGTCGTCCGCCTGTGTATCCGCCTTCAGTTACTTCAACAATGATTTCTTCAGAGATGAGTTCAGTTGTCAGCTTTGTCAGTTTTGATGCCGAATAATTTGTGATGTCTGCAATCGTTGTTCGCGTAAGACGACCGTTCTGCCTCAGGGTTTGCACAGTCATATATTTGGCATGTTCGAGCGAGAGCGGTGCTGTTGGCTGTGATGAGAATATAAACGGATTATTCATAAAAATATTTTCCAAATCACCAGTTAAAACTATGATATGAGAAGTAAATTATTTTGTCAATGAAATACTTTATTTAATTTTGAAAATAAGTTTCGTGATATGTGAATCAAGTGTATAGATATAGGTTTATCGTTCAATTCGCGTTACTATAGAGGAAATACTTTTTGCAATATATTTTGACAGACAAGGGATAGTTAATGGCTGACACCGTTCTCATAGTAGAAGATGACCCTGATGGTCAAGAGGTTCTGGCGCGGATACTTTTTCGTGCAAACGTTCCTGTTGAACTAACAGGCACAGCAGAAGACGCGCTTGATATTCTTTCCGTAGATGACCACGCACTTGTGATTATTGACCTTGCGCTCCCAGGAATGGATGGCTTTGAACTTGTCAAGTTGATACGTGAAAAAGATGCTGTTGCGGGAGTCCCATGCCTTGCTATCACTGCATTTCATACCCCTACTCTTAAGCAAAAAGTCATGCAATCCGGCTTTGACGGATACTTCGCCAAACCACTCGACGACCAGCGACTCATCGCAAAGATAAAGTCTATCATTCAATCTCAGCCATCAGACGATACGAATAGTTGAAGATGTGCTAAAAGGATTTTTCCTTTCTGCAAAAATTTGTTAGACTTACCGTATAGACTTCTTTCAACTCATGATTGCAGAAAAACATGGAACAAGAACATATCTTTATTTCGTACTCGCGTGCCAACAAAGACTTTGTAGAACGCATTACGCAAGACTTGCTGGATAGAAATGTACCTATCTGGATTGACAGGCTAGGTTTGACCCCTGGTACAGGTGACTGGGAACAAGCATTACGTGATGCGATTCAGGAATGTAAGGCAGTCCTCCTTATTGCTTCTCCAGATTCACGCCAATCGCATTATGTAAAAGACGAAATCGGCATCGCTCAGATGTATGGGCGCAAGATTTTCCCGATTTGGGCAGATGGTGATGAATGGATGGATTCTATCCGCATGGGGCTGGGACATACACAGTTTATTGATGCGCGCGGTGATGCCTATGCCACTGCGGTTGATACAATTGTTGAGACGCTTGCAACCGAAGCTGACCGCCCTAGTACCCTACATATGGAAGTATTGCCAACGTTTGAACCGGATAACCCCTATGTCGGTTTGAAGGCATTTCAGGAAGAAGATGCACAATATTTCTTCGGACGCGATACGCTCATTAGCGAGTTGATTGACGCGCTGGATGATAACATTACAAAGGTATCCGAATCACGCGGGATGGCGAGTGAAACAGCCGAACTCGTGGGGCGGATGTTGGCAGTTGTGGGTCCGAGTGGTAGCGGTAAATCGAGTGTACTTATGGCAGGTGTGATTCCACGCCTCAAGAAAGGGGCAATTGCAGGTAGTGAGAACTGGGTCTACTTACCCTCAATGTATCCGGGGACTCGCCCGATTGAGGAACTTGCTGTTGCGATTAGTAGTACACCAAACTTCCGCTATGATTTTGAGGTGGTGTTGACTAACCTGCAAAGCTCGCGTGGCTTGCATGTCGTGGCGAAGATGCTATCAGACAATGACCCCGACAAAAAAGTTGTTCTCTATATCGACCAGTTTGAAGAACTCTTTACCCAAACATTAGATGAAAAAGAACGCGACGCATTTATTGCCTTGTTGCTGGAGGGTATGACTGACCCGAAAGGCTCTTTGATTGTCTTATTGTCTATGCGGGCAGACTTTTATGACCGACCGATGCAATATTTGGAGTTTGCCAAGTTACTCGAACATAATCATCGTGCTGTGCCACCCATGTCTGTACCGGAACTGCGTGATGTCATTCGTAAACCGGCTGCTCTACCCAATGTGAAATTGAGCTTTGATACCGATTTGGTCGGCGACTTATTATTTGAGGTGCGTGGCGAGACAGGCGCACTACCCCTACTCCAGTTTACGCTAGAGCAATTATTCGAGAAACGGTCGGGACATCTCCTAACCCGTGAAGCCTATCGAGATATTGGCGGTGTGTTGGGTGCGCTGGCAAAACGGGCTGATGATACCTACCATCAATTACCAGATGATTCCCATAGAGCATTGGCACGTAGCCTTTTCCTGCGCTTGATTGACCCCGGTGCAACTGAACAAGATACAACCCGCCGTCGTGCGCCTTTATCCGAACTTGAACTTGAGGACGATGAGCAAACCCGTCGCCTCCAGTATGTGATGCAAAAATTTGTCGATGCCCGCCTCCTGGTTACATCGCGGATTGCAGATATTGATGGCATTATCCCGACTGTTGAAGTGAGCCATGAGGCACTGATAAGGGAATGGGAGCTATTACGCGGTTGGTTATATTCAGCGCGTGAGGATATTCATTTCCAAGAGGGACTGAGCGAAGATGCGCGTGCATGGATTCGTTCTGGCAGTCGAGAAAATGATGACCGTCTTTATCGTGGGAACTTACTCGCACAGGCTATTGAGTGGGCAGACCGCAATAATCCTGCTATAGACGAGTTAACCTTTCTACGCGCATCAGAAGCATTAGAAGCTAAACGTGCTGAAGCAGATAGAGTCCGGCGTGAAAAAGAAGAACGCACCGCCAACCGTGCCCAACAATTCCAACGTGCATCAGCTGTGTTGGGTATCTTTGTTGTGTTGGCATTCATCGCTGCTATCTTTGCGACGATACAAGTGTCCAACTCCGGCAATGAAGTGGCGACGGCATTCCAGCAAATTGATGATGCTGAAGAACAAATTGCATTGGCAAACGAGACAATTCAAGTGGCAGATACACAGGTTGCAGGTGTTCAACCGACCGTTGATGCTGCCGATACACAAGTTGCGAATGTTATACCGACCCTCGAACAAGCAAATTCCCTTGTGCAATTAGCCGACACACAAGTCGCAGGTGTCCAACCGACAGTCAACGCTGCCGAGACACAAGCTGCATTAGCAATTCCAACATTGGAAGCCGCCCAGAACGAACTTGCAGCCGCCCAACAACTGGTACAACTTGCCGATACACAAGTCGCAAATGTCGAACCGACACTGCTACAGGCAAACTTGTTGGTATCCGGTGCGGAAACACAAGTCGCAGGTGTTCAGCCAACCGTTGATGCTGCTGATACCGAAATTGCCGAAGTTGTACCGACAATTCAATTTGCCGATACACAGGTAGCAGGGGTCAGACCGACTGTTGATGCTGCCGAGACACAAGTGGCACAAGTTGAACCTACCCTCCAACAAGCCAATATCCTTGTTGTCGAAGCTCAGACACAGGTCGCAGGGGTTGAACCGACAGTCAATGCCGCCGATACCCAAGTGGCAGGTGTACAACCGACCGTCGATGCCGCCGATACACAGGTTGCCGAAGTTGAGCCAACCCTGCAACAAGCCAATATTCTAGCCATTGGCGCACAAACACAGGTCGCAGGCATTCAACCAACGATTGATACAGCCGATACCCAAGTGGCAGCGGTTCAGCCAACATTGGATGCTGCCGGAACAGAAGTTGCGAATGTCGCGCCGACGCTGGAACAAGCAAACTTATTAGCAGTCGGGGCACAAACCCAAGTAGCAGGCGTACAACCAACTGTTGATGCTGCCGATACACAGGTGGCGGGTGTTCAACCGACTGTTGATGCAGCTGATACACAAGTCGCTAACATTGCGCCGACTTTAGACTCTGCCAATAGGCTTGTTGTGGTTGCACAGACCCAAGTGGCAGGCGTACAACCGACCGTTGATGCCGCTGATACACAGGTAGCAGGTATTCAACCGACTGTTGATGCAGCCGATACACAGGTCGCAAATGTTGCACCGACACTGGAACAAGCGAACTTGTTGGCGGTTGGTGCACAAACACAGGTCGCTGGAGTCCAGCCAACAATTGATGCCGCTGATACCCAAGTGGCAGGTGTACAACCGACTGTTGATGCAGCTGATACACAGGTGGCAAATGTTGCACCGACATTGGAATCTGCCAATATACTAGTCGTCGGCGCACAGACACAGGTGGCAGGCGTTCAACCGACAATTGATGCAGCCGATACGCAAGTTGCCGGAGTGATACCAACCTTCACAGCAGTTGCTGAGGAGATTGTGGCACAGAGTAGTATTGCCAACTCATTGAGCATTATCCGTACAGCACAACAACTCTTGCAAGCGGGTGACCCTGACTTAGCTATCGCATTGATTATTGAAGCCTATAATCTCAATCCGAGACTATCGGAACCGCGCCTGCTCCTCAATGATGCGATTCCTTTGACAGTACGCCTAGTTCTCCCTGCAAGCGGTATCGTTGAATTTGACCCTAGCGGACGTTTTCTGGCAGTCGCCAATGGCAGTACGTTACGAATTTGGGATGTGGCAGCACGACAACCGTTCTGGGAAGTTGATGCGGGTAGCACGATTAATGCAATTGCCTTTGCACCGTCGGGTGATGTGGTTGCTATCGGTACAGGTGGCGGTGTTGGTTCATGGCATATCATCGAACGCCGTGAAATTTTCTTCAACACAGGCGCATCGGTCACTGCGATTGATTATCATCCTGAACAAGCCATCATTGCATCGGGTGATAGTCGTGGCAATGTCGTCATTACAGACGGCGGTATCGGCTCGGAGATTATGCGTCATGACGACTATGGCGACCGCATTACTCATATCGAATTTCAGGGTAATGGGGGTACTGTTTTTGCTTATAGTCTTACCAATAGCAATCAGCAAGCGGGTGTACTGCAACTGTTGCAACGTACCGCATCGTTTAATCGCCCACTGACGACTTATCGCTTCTTATCACCAGATGGACGGTATGCCCTCAATGGTGCGGATGGAAGCAATAACTTCTTGACGCTGTGGCAGGCGAACAACTCAGTACGCATCAAACCATTTGAGCGTGGTAACTTCACTACCGATTATATCGACGAGGTGGACTTTAGTTCGGATGGTCGCTTTATCATGGTACATAGCGAAAACCGTGATTATGATGACAGACGGCAGAATTACTGGGTACGTGGGCGTTATGTTGCCGTATGGGACATCAGCACCTCAGAAGAAATCATTCGTATGCAAGCACCGGAAGCCGACCCAACCAACTGGGACATCTATTCTGTTGCTTATAGTAACTCTGGACGCTTTGCCATTACGGGTGGTATTTATGGACCGCTTCATAGTGTGAGCTTGTGGGATGTTAGCACAGGCGAAGAAATTCGACGCTTTACCGGACATACCAGTCCTATCACAGAAGTTGGTTTCCATCCCAATGATTTGTATGCCTACTCGGTCAGCCAAGATGGTGCACGTATCTGGGATATTCTGTCGCTCGAATCAAACCAGATTGACCGCTTTGACATTGCTGGTGCATCATTGGGCAAAGCTGGCATCAGTGGTGATGACCAAAATCTCTACGTTGCATATGATGACAAGAGCGTCGGTGTTTGGACAGTCGAAGACGGTGCGGAAGTATTGGGCACACGCTTCACAACAGGTACACAAAATGTTGTTGCATTCAATCCTGCCAAACCGCAAGCATTTGTATCAACAACAGATTCGGCTGAGTTATGGGATATTGACTCGCGGACATTCCTTTTTCAATTTGATAATGATGTATCACGGTCAATCACAGCGGCACAATTCAGCCCGGATGGGTCACTGCTGTTTATCTCAGCGCGGGGTACAATCGTGTTGGATACAACGACATTGGAACAAGTTGATACATTAGCAAAACGCTTTACTACTGCTGATGTGACGGGTAATAATGAGTTCCTCGCCTTTAGTCAGGGGTCGGGTGTCGCTGTCTATGATATACGCGAACGCTCCGATGTTTGTAGTTATTCAGCGACTGGCGGACGTGTCAATGATGTGACCTATAGTCCCGCTGGTGACAAAATCATCCTTGCTGTTGGCGAACCGGATAATAAGTTGGTGTTGCTGGATGCTGCCACCTGTAACTTATTATTCGATATGTTGGGTCATGTTGATAATGTCAATAGTGTCGCGTTTTCTCCATCAGGATTGTTGGCTGTATCCGGTGGTGAAGACCGTCGTATCATCTTATGGGATGTACTGACAGGCTTACCACTCCAGACATTTGAAGGACATACGGACATCATTCGACAGGTCATGTTCAGTAGTGACGGCAGTACGGCAATATCTGTCTCTGACAATATTGAAGATGGTATCTATAAATGGAATATCCGCAGTACAGGCGATACAATTGAATGGGTACAAGCCAATCGTTATGTCGAACCGTTGAGTTGTTCGCAACGTCGTCAATTCAATGTTGCGATACAATGTGAAAATGGTGTATTGCCCGACTTGCCGACCAGCACACCGATTCCGACAATTACACCAATTCCAACAACAACGCTCCGTCCGACATGGACACCAACCAATACAGCAATCCCAATGGGTACAATCCGCACCGACAACAACTTGAGTGTGCGTTTGCGGACAGGTCCCGGTGATGGCTTCCGTGTCCTCGGCTCAGTTGAATCAGGAACACGAGTGGTTATTATTGAAGTTCGTAATGATGTCGGTTGGGTGAATGTGGAACTACCCAATGGGCAGGTTGGCTGGGTGATTCAAGCTGTTGTTAGATAGTCTAATAGACCAGCAAAAAATACCGTATAAAGTAAGTTTTTGGGGCGGAACTGAGTTTCGCCCCTACGAATAGTCAACTATATAATAGAGATTAGTACATCAGTTTTGCATCAAGCACATTTCGCATCGGCTCGTCATTGAGATATGCTTTCAAATTCTCAATGAAGATGTCTGTTATTTTGCTGTTTTCAGTATCGGCGGTGCTGGCAGAGTGTTGGCTGATAATCACATTGGGCACATCCCATAGCGGGTCATCTTCTGGCATCGGCTCAACGGCAACAACGTCCAATGCTGCCCCTAACAAATGCCCATCTAGCAGAGCATCAATCATAGCAGGTTGGTCAATAACAGCACCCCGCGCCACATTGATAATGACTGTGCCTTGTTTGAGTAAGCGTATCCGCTCAGCAGTCATCAAACCCTCGGTCTCTGGTGTATGTGGGGTTGCCAATACCAGATAATCGACCAATGGCAGTAGGCTGTCAATGTCATTTGATGCGTATAATGTATCTACATTATCGACTGTTTGGGTGATGTCGCGCCGTGTCCCTATTACGGTCATATCAAAGAATTTGCAGACGGTTGCCACATCCCGCCCGATGCGCCCCAATCCGATAATCCCAACTGTCTTGCCTGCTAATTCGGTATTGCCGAAGCGTTGCCATGTGCGGTCGGCTTTGGCTTTTTCCATTTGGAGATAATTCTTGGCAAACATAATCATCGACATGATACAAAACTCTGCCAGAGGACGGGCATGCACACCACTCGCCGTTGTGAAAATCCAGTCGGTTTTTTCAGCATATCCCATGCGATGTACAAATTGACCAATACCTGCACTAGTCGCCTGTATCCACTTGACGTTGTGTGCTAGCTCTGGCAGGTCTTGCGTATGTGTATGGTCAAAGTCAAAGAGGATGTCAGCTTTTGCCAGTAATTCCTTCCATTCTGCTTCTTGTTCTGGAGTGCGTTCAATAATCGCATCATGGTCAGCGATAAAGTCTGGCTTGCCTATCAAATCAGGTCGATAGATGACTTCGACTTGTGGGACTGCTTGCCGGATTCGCTCAACATATTCGGGTTCAAGATATGATGCAATAAGGACAGTTTGTGTCATATGTTTTCCTTGTATATTTAACCTATATTGGTCGGATAATGTGGGCAAACTTTGATAAATATAATAGTTGTTAATCCATTACAGTTTCAAGCAGAGCCTTCTTGCTTTTGTAGACATACCTGTAAGAGATTATCAAGAGGCATACAGTATACATGATGGTCAAGCGAGGTGATGACTATATGATATTTGTTATGTGCAATTCCCATAATCGGACCACTCAATTGAAATTGCCCGCATAATTGTCCGCTTATCGCATCAAGCAATGTGAACTTTCCATCTAGTGTACCAACACATATCATTGCCGATTGACCTTTTGTTTCTGTCCGTAACAACTGCAACCCTGCGACGACTCCCCCTGTCAGCCGTTGTTGCCATGATGCTTTGCCTGATGCCGTATTAATAGCACAGATTTGACCGTCGGTTGTCGCAATGATGAGTATGTGTTCATGATATATTGGATTGGCAATAATCGGTGATGGTAACGCATACCGCCAGACTTCTGCGCCAGTATGGTTATCAAGTGCCAGACATAGCCCTTTTTCGTTTGCCATCAAGGGAACATAGCAAACATCTGTGTCGATGATAGGCTGTGCATAAGACCGTCCATTGATACGGTGAACCCAACGTCGTGTTCCGTCTAGTGATAGGCTCATCAGTGTTCCAGTTTCTGTCCCACATACGATAAATGTATCAGCGACACTTGCCTTTGAGCGAATCGGCGCACCACAATCATATGACCAAATTTGCCTTCCGTTACTGGCTTTAAGCGCATAAATTTTGCCATCGTCACTACCGACAAACGCTATTCCATGTCCTAGTTCTGGCGAGCTTCTGATTTTATCCTCTGTCGAAACTGTCCAATTGAGCCTGCCTGACTGAAGCCTGAGTGCATAAATGGTGGTATCTTCCGACCCAAAGATACACAGATCACTTTCTTTATCTATAATCGGTGTTGTGGAAATCCCACCCATTGTTTCAAACTTCCAGTGAGTCTCCCCTGTTTCATAATCGAGAAGTCGTAGGGTGTTGTCATATGCTCCAACCAGAATGCCATTATCTGTTAAATATGGTGCGCTACGAATTTCATCATCAAGCTGGGTTGCCCATGATGCTTCCGGTAGGGGGTCGTGCGAGGTTTTGACATATTGGAATATGCCTGTTGTGCGCTTGCGGGTACGCCGTGAGGCATACAGGTCAGTCTCGACTTCTACCCCAATTTCTTCCATCTCGGTATGTAGCTTCGGAATATAGCCTGTACCTTGCATACGCCCGATAACCCTGCCATCATCTATACCCGTCTGGACAAATTCAAAAATAGTCTCAACTTGGATGTTGCCTGCTCGCTCGTAGCTTAACTCTGATATATTTACAATACGTCGTGACCCATCGCGTAGACGTTGTTGTTCCACGATAAGGTTAATACCATTAGAAATCAATGTGCGGGCTGCCATCTCATTGATGCCCGGATTAATGGTGTATAGTTCCTGCTCCAATGCGTTGATAACATCTTGTGTGCTACGGGCGGGACGCAATAGAAATACCCCACGTCGGTCACTCATTCGACGTAATAACCCTTCTGTCCCGTTATCTTCAAAATCCGCGAGAATAATCTGGTCTGTGCGAAGGCGTATCGCAGTATCCATCAATTCCAGACTTGTGCCGACCTTTGTCCCATCTGCTGATATTGTGTAGAGATAGATAACGGCATCATGTTGTGCTAACAAGCGGGAACGTGCTTCCACAATAGCAATCGACTGCCCCTCCGGTACGAAACTCGTCATCGCTGCGACAAGGCTTGTGATACCGCTGTTCTTCCCGCCGACAAACAAGATATTGGCTTTTGCCTGCACAGCACCATACAGAAATTCTGCAATCCCACTGGTGAGTGTACCAAATTGAATCAGTTGTATCATAGAAAATGATGTATATGAGTCCTTGCGAATCGTCACGACGGTATTGACTGAGACGGGTTGTGTCACCCCATTTATCATCATGCCGTCAGCTGTTTGTGCCGTGAGGACGGGATTTTCTTCATTGAAGCGGATGCCTAATGGTGCAATCAGCCGATTAATAATACGAAGCACCTGTGCATCACTCTCGAATACAACTGATAATTTTTCGACGTTGCCATGTCTATCTATACGAATATCTTCATGATGATAAATGGTAATCTCATAGATACGTGAATCATCTAACAACTCTTGCAAGATACCTAATCCGACAACCTCATTACGGATAAGTTGTTGCAGGTCTCGGCGGTCGTTGGCTGGCAGGATGACATCTGATGATAATTCCAGCGTTGAGGTCAATGTGGCAACTAATTCTTGTTCCCGATTCATTTTGGTTTGTTCTTGGGTCAACTCCGTTATCAGGATTTCTAAGTCGGTACGAGTGGGTTCTTTCACACGCAGTTCTGCAAGTTGCTCTAGCAATGTCCTCGATAGCAATTGTGTAGATAGATTCTCATAATCGGGTAGTAAGGGTTTATAATGCGGGTCAACGATGGCATCAATTCGCTTGGTAATGGATGAGTCGTCTGTGTCACGACTGCGCCATTGCATCAATCGCCACCCCCACTGAATCGGTCGTATGATGAGTATCGCCCGCACAGCATAACCAATCGCAAATATCAAGTCACGCCACAGTGTTAACCGACTGACATCTGCCATAGTGTCATCAAACAGGTCAAATTCAACCCAGCGTTCGTCAATGTCCAATTGCTGACGGTCGCCATCTATCCATGCCTCAATCTGTGCTTTGTCATAGGGGAAGACATCTTGCAGATACTGATACATATGAAAGCGAATCTGGCGGTCATCCAGTAGCGACACATGATTCAGCCAGGGTATGACATCGTCTGTTGCTTTTTGGATAGCTTCTTCAAAGTAGGCTATCGCGGCATCTGTCTCGCCAAAATCTAATTCGACTGTGGCATTGAGCCAATCAACATAGGCTTGTTCGTTCATTGCAATTCCAATTTGTGCACTTTCTCATCGTTTGGCACAATAATTTTACCGAATTGTCAGTTATTGACCAAAACCTGAGGAGACATCATGTACCAAAATCGCTTAGACGATGCAAGCCCATCAACATTTCTGGAAAACATCGGCACCCGTACTGTCCTAATATTTCTACTCTTTGCAGGGCTGATTCCGAGTGGGATGTCTCTGCTGATCAATATATTCACCATGTCAAACCAATCCATATGGTTGGAAGGATGGTTACAAAACTTCAGTACAGAGATGTTTGGTGGGTTACTCACATTTATCCTGTTTGACTTGATTATTGGTCAGCGAGAAAAACGTCGTGAACAGCAAACTCGTATCCGACAACAGCAAGCCAGCGACCTATCACGCCTGAAAGCTTCCCGGTCAAATGATGAACGTCAAGCTATCCTCGATGAGATGAGTGCTAGTGATACCCTGCAATATGCTGACCTGAGTGGTATGGTGTTTAATAATCTACGCTTTGATAATATGAACCTAGCCCATGCGAATTTGTCACGTATCCAAGCTAAACAGTGTAGCTTCATCAATACCAATTTGAGCGATGCCAATCTTGAGCAATCTATTTTCATTCAAGTGAATATGACACGCTCAGATTGTCAGGGTGTTAATCTTGAACGGGCAACACTGACCAATGCCAATCTGACAGGGTGTGATTTGATGTACAGTAATCTGTGGGGAATTAATGCACAGGGTGTTATTTTACGGAATGCAAGACTACGGCATAGTCGTATGTGGGGCGCAGATATTCGTGGTTGTGATTTAACAGGCGCAGATTATGACGATGAAACACTCAGCGGTGTGATACGAGATTAGATGCGATATTGCTATAGCACCACATTGGAGTCATACATCAGCTGGTCTAAATCGCCCTCGTCAAAATGCTTATTGAGGACATACCATGCCCCTCGCGCACCGATATATGCTGAGGCAGACACAGTAATAAATATGAGAAATGCAATCGGTAAAAATATCGTTATCACAAATGGCAATAAAAACATCGTAGTGATGCCGAGGCTCGTGAATGGGTAGCTGAGTCCAAATATCAAGCTGAGCTTAATCAGGTTGCGGGCAGATAAATCCAGAAGTGACATATACGACCAGACATAGATATTCACCATAATCAGGATAACGGTCACACAGATAGTCATGGTCATGGATAAGATGGCGATGAAGTTATCAAGTCCCATAATCAGGAAGATGTTGTAGTTGATAAAGACCAAGCCACCGACTGCAATATCGAGGGCGGCGATGATAAGTACCTTGCGCCAATGGTCACGGATTGCCCCAAGAAACACGCGAAAAAACTCTGGTTGTTGACCCTGTATAATGCGATTCATCATCGCAAAGATGCCGATTGTCGCCACAGGAATACCGATAATTGTCATCGACAGAACAACCCAGATAAAGTTGGCGAACAAAAATGTGCCAACTCTATCTGCAATGGAGAAAAACGTTTCTGTATTTTGTCGCTTTGCCACGCTATCCCTTGAGTCCAGTGGTGGAGATACCTTCGACCAGATACCGCTGGAACATGATAAAGATAACAAATACCGGAACGAGCGATAAACTCGACATCGCAAAGATTGCGCCCCAATCGGTCTGACCAGATGGGTCAGCGAATGTTCGCAATGCCAATGAAACCGTGTAGAGGTCAGGGCTGTTGAGGTAAATCAGAGGTACAAGAAATTCATCCCACGTCCAATAGAACGAGAAAATCGACGCAGTTACAATTGCGGGAACTAGTTGTGGCAGGATAATCTTATAGAAAATTCCTACTTTAGATGCCCCATCAATCATCGCGGCTTCGTCTAAGTCTGTGGGGATACTTCGGATAAATTGGACAATCATAAAGATAAAGAATGCCTGCCCACCAATCCGTGGTAACAACAGTGGATAGAACGTATTGAGCCAACCCAACTGACTAAAGACAATATACTGTGGGATAATCTGCACTTGTGTCGGGAGCATCAAGGTCAGCAACATGACACCGAACCAGATGCGCTTGCCTGCAAATCTCACCCGTGCGAATCCATAAGCGACAACACAGGAAGCTGTAACATTAATCAGGGTTGCTGCAATCGCATAAAACAACGAGTTGCGATAGAACGTAGTAAAGCTAATGCCACCAAATCCTGCCCACCCATTGGGATAGTTGTCAGGGTAGAATTGACTAGGGATAATAGCCGTCTGATTTGTCCAGATTTCATCTGGTGCTTTGAAGGAACTACCGAACAGCCACAGAATCGGATAGAGCATAATGATGGCTGCAATGCCGACACAGGCATGATACATGAATGTGCGCACTGCTGGACGGTTATACCATGCCATTTCTGGTGCTTGGATTTTGGGTTTGCTACCAAGTGCTGTCGTCGGTGATTGTTGTTTAATAGTCGCCATGATTAATTTGCCTCGTCAGATTCGTAGTATACCCAATAGGAGGAAGACCGGAACACAATCGCTGTCAGAACTGCGATAACAGCTAGCATGACCCACGCCATCGCTGACGCATAGCCCATCTCGAAGTTTTCAAAGGCGCGTCGATAGATATACAGCGCATAGAATAAGGTTGAATCGAGGGGTCTACCTGCTGTAATGATGAACGCCTGTGTAAATACCATAAAGCCGGCAATCAACTGCATAATCAAGTTGAAGAAGATAATCGGTGTTAACATCGGCAAGGTAATCTTCAAGAATTTCTGCCATCCATTTGCACCGTCAATCTCGGCAGATTCATAAAGCGTCTTTGGAATATTTTTCAGTCCAGCAAGGAATATAAGCATCGGCGACCCGAATTGCCACGCTGCCAAAATAATGAGCGTCCAGATAGCGGTCTCTGGTCGTCCAAGCCAGTTTGGTCCTTCGATACCAAGCAGTGCGAGAACAAAGTTAATGAGACCGTCATTGCCGAAGATTTCGCGCCACATGACTGCAACAGCAATACTACCACCAACGATAGAGGGTGCATAAAAAGCTGCACGGTAAAAACCAACACCACGTCGTGCTGTATTGAGTAGCATAGCGACACCCAATGCAAACGTCAGACGTAAGGGGACGGAGAATACAACATACTTCACTGTCGCTTCGACTGACCGCCAATAACGTCGGTCTTCATTGAACATGCGATTGAAATTATCAAGCCCGATGAATTGAAAATCGTTGCTTAAAATGTTGTAATCCGTAAATGATAGGACAAATGATGCCATCAGTGGAATGAATGTAAACAGGAAAAAAGCGATTAACCATGGCGAGATAAATAAATAACCAACGAGATTATGTTGACCAAATGTCGATTTCTTCTGTCGTTTCTGTTTCGGTGCTGTTGCAACGGATGCGCTCATGCAATAAACCTCAGTAATAAATCTCTATTTATACAACAAATATGGGACACGAGCGTGTCCCATATTTGACTTATTTTAACTATAACATCAACATTATTGGCTTAGGATACGGTCAGCTTCTTCACGCAGGATTTGCGCTGCTTCTTCCGGTGAGACCATACCGAACATGACAGGTTCAACAAATTCTGGTAGCCAGATATTGTTGATGATGTCTGCGTGTCCTGCTGGGTCTGCTGGGCGGATTGGGCTGTTGTTGTCTTCGATGATGCCGAGGTAGTTGAACATTTCTGCCTGTGCTATACCAAGTTCTGGAAGCAGTGCATCACGAACAACTGAGCTTACAGGGACACCACGTTCAGCAGACAAGATTTCGTTAGCTTCTACTGAGTTGACGAACCAATCAATGAAAGCTGCTGCTTCGTCTGGTTGGGTTGCTTGTGATGTGATGGAGAAGAACATGGATGGTTTGATGTAGTTTGCAGGTTGTCCACCTTCTGAGCGAGGAACAGTGTGCATTACGAAATTACGGTCTTCACCAGCGGCGGTGGAGACAGCAACAATCTGATTGCTCCAGTGGTAGGACATGGCTGCTTCACCAGGGACGATAAGGTTAGCTTCAACACCATTGTCACCTGCTGCAACGTTGTCTTCATAAGATTCCATTGCACCAGCTTCCTGCAAACGGAGCAACATGTTGTAGTATTCTACGATGTAGCTATCATCGTCATAACCTAATGCGCTACCATCAGTGTTGTATGACCATGTGTCACAGCAACTCATGTAGAGGGATTTCCACAATTGTTCACTTGTGATGTCTGCATCAATCGCGTAGATGCCAAGCTCAGCATGAAGTTGCATAGCAATTTCTTCAAAATCTGCCCATGTCCAGTCTACTGCGGGTAGCTCAATACCTGCTGCTTCAAATGCGTCTGCATCAAGCGTGAATACTTCGGAGTTGTTGCCGAGGTTGATACCGTACATTGCACCACCAACCATACCACCTGCTAGGGATGAATCAGCGATAAATTCGGTATCGATTACGCCATCTTCGATATAACCATCAAGTGGCATCAGCAAGTCATTATTGACCCATTCTTCGATACGTGCATAGTCATGTTGCATGATGTCTGGCAATTCGCCACCAGCTGCTTGTGTGGAAAGTTTTGTCCAGTGGTCACCCCAGCCTTGGAATTCGTATACGATGTCAATGTCTGGATTGAGTTCTTCGTAAAGTTCAATCGCTTCAATTGTCAAATCGTGGCGAGTTTGTGACCCCCACCATGAGATACGAACTTCAGTTTGGTCTTGTGCGATGACTGCGACGGAGGACAGTACAAGCAGACTTATAAGTGTGAGTACGAAGGTTAGTTTTGTTGTTTTCATGTTTTTTCCTGTAAAAAAAGTTATTCAATAAACGTGTATAGGTCTAGCAAATTTTCTCTATTTTAGCGTTAATACCTCCCTCATGCAAAATTTAGTTTGGCATTTCATATACTTTTCGTATATCATATAGGATATAGGATGCTTTCAAAAAATGCAAAGGGTATATTTTGTCAAATCGGTTTAAAAGTAAAAAAGAAATTGTTTATAACCAACTGCGTCAGGAAATTTTAGAGGGGGTTCACCCACCCGGAACGCGCTTAGTCATTGACGAACAGGCAAATCGGTTGGGTGTTAGTCAGATACCAATTCGGGAAGCCGTGCATCAACTAGAAGCAGACGGATTTGTAACAATTGCCCAACATGTTGGTGCAACAGTGACTGATTTGGATGCTAACTTTATCTACGAAGTCTTTGCTCTGCTAGAGTCGATGGAAGTCATTTGTAGCCGTACTGCTTGCCGAACCATCACTGATGACCAGTTAAAAGAACTCGCTGCAATGATTGATGAGATGGACGCGACTGTCGGCGACCCCAATGTCTGGTCGAAGCAGAACAAGGCAATGCACCTTTTCTTATGTGATGTTGCTGAAACAGTGCTTGTTCGTAAGATGATGCTGAAAGTATTTGACCACTGGGATAGGTTGCGCTTTCACTATCTACAGAACGTTCTCGGACATCGTATCCGCGAGGCGCAGGCTGAACACAAACAAATTTTGACTGCCCTGCAAGAACGGGATGTGGATAAAGTGGAGCGTATTGTCCGCTTGCATAATCAAGGCGCACTCCAGAGTTACATCAAATATTTGCAATCACAGGGACATTTGGATGCCGGATAAGCATTAAGCTCCTTTATTTGAAATGATGTTATTGATGAAAGGAATTTATGATGATTGAACAGACGACAACCCATCCGGTGTCGATGATAAAGACTCGTCGGAAAATTTCGGGTACGTCGGCGATTTTATTGCCATTTAACGCTGACCATACAGTCGATTGGGATAGCTTCGATGCTCATATCTCTCGCACATGGGATGCAGGACTCAAGCCTGCTGTCAATATGGACACAGGATATGTAAACCTGTTAGATGATGTTACCCGAATAGAAGTCCTCAAACGCACCCACGCTATCGTTGGTGATGGCAATTATGTGGCTGGTGCGTTCACTGCCGATTCCCCCGGCGATGACTTTAACCTCGATGCCTATAAGTCCGCGATTGATATGATTCATGACCACAACGGCATACCTGCTATCTTCCAAACATTCGGGTTAACCTCCCAAGACCCACAAGCCATTATTGATTCATACGTTGCCATCGGTGAACATACCCCACAATTTATCGCATTTGAGCTGGGAACGATGTTTGCACCCTTTGGCAAAATCTACAGCCTTGATGTCTATAGAGGCTTAATCGGTATCGAACAATGTATCGGTGCAAAACACTCATCACTCAATCGTGAGTTGGAATGGCAACGTCTACAACTCCGTGATGAATTGCGCCCTGACTTCCGTGTGTTTACAGGCAATGACTTAGCGATTGATATGGTCATGTATGGCAGTGATTACCTACTTGGCTTAAGTACATTCGCGCCCGATTTGTTTGCCAAACGTGATGCCATGTGGGAAGCTGGCGACCCTGAATTTTATGAACTTAACGATATGTTGCAGTACCTCGGCTTTTTAGTCTTCCGCCCACCTGTTCCAGCATATAAACACAGTGCGGCGCAATTTTTACATCTGCGGGGCTGGATTAAAACCAACCTGACCCACCCCAATTCACCGTCACGCCCTGACAGTGATATTGCTATTTTGCGCGATATTGCCGACCGTCTTGGTGTGCTAGAAGGAGCATAATATGGTGTACAAGCGTGTCGCCCAATTACGAACATTAGAACAATTCCAAGCTTATTGCGAAGAAGTCGGTGCAGATTTACCCGCCGAAGAAACGATTGAAACAGGTGAGACTGCCCCACTGGCGCAACCCTACGCATATAAAGACCGGACATTTTCCAACCGCTTCTCAATCCTGCCGATGGAAGGCTGGGATGGGACTGCAGATGGTCACCCAACAGACAATACACGCCGTCGCTGGGAACGGTTTGGCATCAGTGGCGCGAAGCTCATCTGGGGTGGAGAAGCCGTTGCAGTTCGTCATGATGGACGTGCCAATGCCAAGCAACTTATTCTCACTGAGGATACTGTTGATGGTATTGCTGATTTGCGCCAAACTTTGATTTCTGCTCATGCGGACAACTTTGACACCACTGATGACCTGTATATTGGCTTGCAATTGACACATTCGGGTCGCTTCTGTCGTCCTAATACCAAAGACCTCGAACCCCGTGTTGCCTATCGTCACCCTCTGCTTGATAAAAAGTTTAATGTTGATGATGATTCCTATGTCTTCACCGATGATGAAGTTGATGAACTGATTGCAGACTTCGGTAAAGCAGCGGTTCTCGCACAACAATGTGGTTATGATTTTGTTGACCTCAAGCATTGTCACGGCTATCTTGGTCATGAGTTCTTAAGTGCTGTTGACCGAGATGGCAAATATGGCGGTAGCTTCGAGAATCGGACACGTTTCTTGCGTAATCTTGTCGCTACGGTGCGTGAAGTCGCCCCCGGTCTCGACATTGGTGTACGTCTCAGTGCAATGGACTTCATACCATTTAAACCCGCCGATGATACAATCGGCACACCCGAAAGCTATGAGGGCAATTATCCTTATGCCTTCGGTGGTGATGGCACAGGTGTTGGCTATGATTTGAACGAGCCGAAAAAATTCCTCGACTTGATGGAAGAACTTGACATTCATATGGTCTGCATCACAGTCGGTAGTCCCTATTATGTTCCCCATATTCAACGCCCTGCGATGTTCCCGCCATCTGATGGTTATCAATTATTAGAAGACCCACTGGTCGGCGTGGCACGTCAAATCGCTGTCACGGCTGAATTGAAACAACATAAACCTGATATGCTGGTTGTTGGCTCAGGATATTCGTATTTGCAAGACTGGTTGCCCAATGTGGCGCAGGCAGTAGTTCGTCAGGGTTTAACAGACTTTGTCGGTTTAGGTCGTATGGTCTTATCCTATCCTGATTTACCTGCGGATGTCCTCAGTGGTAAAAAGCTACAGCGCAAACATATCTGCCGAACCTTCAGTGATTGTACGACTGCCCCACGCAATGGTATGGTATCGGGGTGTTATCCGCTTGACCCATTCTATAAAGAGACAGCAGAATACGATAAATTAATGGCAATCAAGAAAGAAAATAAGGTCACCAGTTAATGAGTAAAAAACGAATTGTAATACTAGGCGCAGGTGGTGTGATTACCAGTCATATCAAGGCGATTCAATCTAATGCTGACCGTGCCGAACTCGTTGCCGTCAGTGACATCCGTGAAGAGCGTGTCAAAGAAGTCTGTGAGGTATTTGACATACCGAATGGCTATACAGATAGCACCAAAATGATTGCTGAACAAAAGCCGGATTTGGTGCAGATCATCACCCCACCTGCTACCCATATAGACCTGATAGTCGAATGTCTGGAAGCAGGTGCATGGGTGCTGTGCGAAAAACCACTATGTCGGTCAATGGCGGAACATGATGTCATTACCGAAGCTGAGAAACGCACGGGCAACTATGTCAGTACCGTCTTCCAATGGCGGTTTGGCTCGGCAGGCAAGCACATGAAGAAGATGATTCAAGCCGAAGTATTTGGTAAACCGTTGGTGATTGTCTGCAATACAATGTGGTATCGCACACAAGATTATTACAATGCTGATTGGCGCGGTACATTCGAGAAAGAGTTCGGTGGACCGACCATGACACTTGGCATTCACTTGACAGATTTTATGCTGTCGTTGATGAACGATTGGGCAGAAGTCAGCGCGATGACAGGTACAATTGACCGCGATATTCAAGTCGAAGATATTGCTATGGCACATGTGCGCTTTGAAAATGATGCACAAGCCAGCATTATCAATAGTGCGCTATCGCCTCGTCAAGAAACCTACATGCGGATGGACTTCCAAAAAGCTACGATTGAACTGAATGCGATGTATCGTTACACCAATGAAAATTGGACATTCAGTACCCATCCTGACCTTGAAGACGATAGTATCCGCCAGCAATGGGAATCACTTGATATTGACTTCATGGGGTCACATGATCAGCAACTTAGTGAAGTCTTGGACGCGATGGAGAGTAATACACCGCCTCCCGTCAATGGTGATGAATCGCGCCGTATCCTTGAGTTTAATGCCAGTCTCTACAAATCGGCATTCACCGGACAGCGGATTCAGCGCGGGAGTATCACACCCGATGACCCCTACTATTATTCCAACAATGGCTCACCCGAAATGATGGAGCAACTACAACGATGAGTATTCGATTTTCTGTAATCGGATTTGAACATGGGCATGTCGCTAAAATCATAAATCTATTACAGGATGCGAATGCTGAATTTGTCTCATTTTATGTTCTTAATGACACACAAATCGCTGAGGTAAACCATAACTATCCACAGGCTAAGCAGGCTCACAGCATTGACGAAATCCTTGAAGATGAGAGTATCCAACTGGTGGTTGGTGGTAACATACCCATTGACCGCGCACCCTTGGGCATCCGTGTTATGTGTCAGGGCAAAGACTATGTCACAGCAAAACCCGGTATTTGTACGCTGGAACAACTAGCCGAAGTTCGCAAAATCCAAGCTGAAACAGGTCAAATCTACTCAATTTGCTTTAGCGAACGGTTTACACAAAAAGCGACGATTAAAGCAGGTGAGTTGGTCAAAGCAGGCGCAATCGGGCACGTGGTGAAGACAACTGGATTAGGTCCGCATCGCTTGTTTAAGGAGGGTGAATCAAGACCAGAGTGGTTCTTTGATACACAACTAGCCGGTGGGATTTTAGTTGACCTTGCTAGTCACCAGATGGATCAATTCCTCTATTTTACTGGAAGTACGGAGGCTGAGGTCATTGGTGCCACTGTCGGTAATGTGAAGCATCCGCAATTCCCACAGTTTTATGATGTTGGGGATGTGATGGTACGTAGTCCTCATGCCAGTGGATATGTGCGGATTGATTGGCTGACACCCAAAGGTTTGCCGTCATGGGGAGACGTGCGCCTATTCCTGACAGGTACTGACGGCTATATCGAAATCCGCAAAAATTTGGATATTGCTGGACGAGAGGGCGAAAGTCACTTATTCCTTGTGGATGATGATGGCGTAAAGTATATCGACTGCTCAGACGCAGAAATCACATATGGCAAGCAATTGATTGACGACATTCTCAATCGCACTGAGACTGCCATGCCACAAGCTCATGTCTTCCTTGCCTCAGAACTGGCAATCAAAGCAGAAGCGATGGCAACAGATTTGACGAAGTTAGATGGATAGAAAATATATCACTATAGACCATTCCTCTCTCATGGATGTCTTGGTTAAAGCTAAGCAAGTTCCTCTCCAATGCGTTGGGGAGGGATTTAGGGTGGGGTTAGAGAACGCGCTACAAACCTGCATTACCATCGCTTTCATTATGATGGGAACATATCCTAGTCTTGCCCAACCGGACTATCCCATCACACTCATCGCAACCGACTTACAGAATCCGCGTGGGGTTGCGGTGTTGCCTGATGGTCGCCTCGTAATTTCGCAGGCAGGCACAGGCTTATCAACCGGAGACGATGCTGATAACACTGGCAAGCTTAGTATCCTTGAGGACACTAACGGTGACGGTGACTATCTCGACGCAGGTGAAGTCACAGATATTCTGGACAAGATGCCGGGTTACAATATTCTCTATCAATTTAACCCCGGTCGAGATGAAATTGTCGGCATGGGGGATGTGATTGCGCTCGATGATGGACGTGTCTTCTTCACACTGGATGATAACTTCGAGATGCTTTCCATCGTCCAAATGACACCCAATCTTGAATTAGTCGGCAATCTAATAGAACGCCCTGGCTCAATGAATGCCATCTTGTTCGACGATGAGACTCAACAAATCTATATTGCCGAAAGCACGATTAATGCGATTGGGGTTGTGTCGTTGGATGGTGAGTTCCGTACCGTGACAAACTTCGGTTTGTTAGCACATGACCAACAAGCTGTGCCCTCCGGTTTAGCATTAGACCCGAACACAGGCGATTTACTGGTGGCGTTATTTTCGGGACAGTTGTGGGTATATTACAGCGAGACATTATCCTTCATGACGGGGGATGCAAAAGTAGTTAGGGTTGATGTTGAAACAGGCGACTATACCGATGAAATTACTGGACTCACAACAGCAGTTGATGTGGCGACCGACCCGATAGGCAATATTTATGTGGCAGAATTGACAACTCAATGGGCGACGACGATGCTCAATCAAGAGTTTGATTTGTTTGACCCGAATAGCCCACCGGATGCAGGTGGCTATGCGCGCTTTACCGGACGGGTGACGATGTATCCTGCTGATGGAAGTGCCCCACAGATAATTGCAGATAGTCTCGACCAACCGACCAACCTCACCTATCACGATGGGAGTCTATATGTTTCTACTGGACAGGGAACACCCAACCGCCCCATCTGGTCACCAGATACCGGACTAACGCAAATCATCGGGCAACTTTATCGAATTGATTTAGACAACTAGACACCAAAGGACAAGCAATGAGTGACAAAAAACGCTATGCAATTGTCGGCACAGGCTCACGCGCTGGCATGTTCGTACAAGCTATCACCGTGACCTATAAAGATACATCTGAATTGGTCGCATTCTGTGACCTGAGCCAAACCCGCATGGATTGGTACAATACCCAACTGGATGAACATCTAAGTATGCCTCCTGTACCGACTTATCACGCTGATGATTTTGACAAAATGGTCGCAGACACAAAACCCGATATTGTTGTGGTGACGACGATTGACGCATGGCATCATAAATATATTGTGCGCGCGATGGAACTCGGATGCGATGTTATCAGTGAAAAGCCGATGACAACCGACATCGACAGGATGCGCGCTATCTATGACACGATTGATAAAACTGGTAAATCTCTGCGTGTGACCTTCAATTATCGCTATGCCCCTGCTTATACGCAATATCGCAAAATCATCATGGACGGCACAATCGGCAGACCGCTAGCCGTTGATTTTTCGTGGGTATTAGATACCAGTCATGGTGCAGATTATTTCCGTCGCTGGCATCGGGAGAAACACAATAGCGGCGGTCTGATGGTACACAAAGCGACCCATCACTTTGACCTTGTTAACTGGTGGATAGATTCATATCCAGAGCAGGTATTTGCGATGGGTGACCTACTGTTTTACGGTAAAGATAATGCCGAAGCGCGGGGTGAATCTTATGATTATGAACGCTATACCGGAGAAGAATCTGCCAAAGATGACCCCTTCGCTATCTTCTTAGATGAGAAATCTGCCTTCCAAGGGTTGTATATGGATGCGGAAGACGAGACCGGATATATTCGTGACCGCAATGTTTTCGGTGAACCTATCACGATTGAAGACACTATGAATGTTACGGTACGCTATCGCAATGGGGTTTTGCTGTCATATAACTTGATTGCCTATGCTCCGTGGGAAGGATTGCGGATTGCTATCACAGGCACAAAGGGACGTGTCGAGATGGCAATCACAGAAAATGTGACTCATCTCAAATCGGATAAAGCATCTGCAGCAGCCAGTAAAGGCTCGTTCAAAGATACCGAGATTCGTGTCTTCCCCATGTTTGGCGAACCCTATGAAGTTGAAGTTCCGATGGGTGAAGGCGGACACGGTGGCGCAGACCCCGTCATGCTGGAACAAATTTTTGCGACAGACCCACCCGCTGACCCTTTCAATCGGGCAGCCTCACACATTGACGGCGCAGCATCTATTCTCGTTGGCATTTCTGCCAATCAGTCAATGGCATCCGGTGAACTCATCAACGTGAGCGAGTTATTCAAACTACCGGAAAAATAGCAATGTCTTGCTGTTTTCATCCCGATTGATTTTGTGTCATACTTATTATGCAGAGTCCTCAACACTTGGGGACTTTGTTTATTTCAGCCGAATAGGAATGAGAGTAGATTATGACTTTGGATGCAATTGTTGTCGGCGGTGGTGTTGTCGGGGCATCACTTGCTTATCATCTCGTCAAACTTGGATTGAACACACGATTGATTGACCGTCACGACAGCGGACGTGCAACCGACGCAGGTGCAGGCATCCTATCGCCAGAAACATCAAGTTCTGAATCGGAAGATTGGTATCGTTTTGGGGTCACAGCTGTACAGTATTACAGCAAGCTGATTGATGACCTCGAAGCCGAGCAAGAGCATGATACGGGCTATGCAATATGTGGCTTATTGAGGGTTGCTATCAGTGAAGACGAAATCGAACCCTATAACAAAGCCGAGCAAATTGTATTCCAGCGTCAATCAGATAATCAGCATCCCCCGACAGATGACCTCTATACCGTTTCCTCCGAAAAAGCACAGCAACTATTCCCTGCCCTCGCTCCATCTCATAAAGCCTTTTATCATCGAACCGGTGCGCGCGTTGATGGTCGGCAACTGTGTAAAGCATTAACTTCGGCAGGTGTTCATCATGGGCTTGATGTGCAACATGCCAGTGTCGAAAAGCTGATTATCAAAGACGATAGTGTTGTTGGTGTGGTTGTCGATGGCGAAGAAATCTATGCTGATAAAGTTGCTATTGCAGGCGGTGCATGGTCAACGTCATTTGCCGAACAGCTTGGTGTGCACATCTCGATTGAACCGCAACGTGGACAAATCATTCACCTTCAGTTAGCCGATACCGATACTGCTAATTGGTCGGTGATTAATGCGTTTCGTGGTCACTATATGGTGGCATGGGAAGGCGGGCGAGTGGTCGTCGGTGCGACTCGTGAGATAGACTCAGGTTTTGATACACGGACATCGGCAAGTGGTGTGCATGAAGTGCTTAGCGAAGCTTTGCGTGTTGCTCCGGGATTAGCATCAGCTGAATTAGTCGAAGTACGGGTGGGTTTACGCCCCTATTCTACTGACCGTTTGCCTGTGTTGGGAACTGTGCCGAATAAGAAAAATATCTATCTTGCAACAGGACACGGACCGACAGGATTACAGCTTGGTCCCTATAGCGGAAAAATTGTCGCCGATATGATGGCAGATAAACCCGTTAATGATAGCCTAAACGCATTCCATATTACACGCTTTAAGTAATTCAGATGTTAGTGTGTGGTGCTATGCAGAGCCTCCGTGTGTCATAAAATTAAGAACGCTCTCAGAAAATATTTTCACCACATCGTAAAATCACTTGAGAAATAAAGAATCTAGTGTCATTTTTAGCCTAATTCTGATACAAGTCGTTGACTTGAGCATGTTTATAGATTAAGATGACATTAATTATGGGAGCGTTCCCAGTATATTGCTCAAATTAAATTTAGATAATCTTGTATGAGATGATGTAATGCAACGTTGGACACTAGAAGAAATAGGCAAGCTGGCGGGGGTCTCTCGCTCAACAGTCTCGCGGGTTATTAACAATCAGCCCAATGTGCGCCCCAATGTACGTGAACGAGTCTTGCAAGTCATTTCTGAGACTGGATACCATCCCAATTCGGCTGCTCGTTCGCTTGCATCTAACCGTTCAAGAATCATCGGTCTGTTGATGCCTAGTGTATTGCAATCGGCATTTAATGACCCTTATTATCCGCGCATTCTTCAGGCAATTTCATACGCTTGCAATCAGCATGATTATGTTGTGTCATTATTTTTGTCGCAAACTGTAGACGAAGAACAGAAGCTGATACAGCGTATTGTGAGTAGTGGTTTGGTTGACGGCTTACTTGTGACCGCCAATACAGCTGATATGCCATTTGTGTCCACGATTCAAGAATACAACATACCTTTTGTACAAATTGGACGACCTCGCAGTGGCGACATGAATCAGATTAGTTATGTTGATGTTGATAATTATGCTGGTGCACATCAAGCGACATCACATCTGATACAGCAGGGGCATCAGCGTATAGCGCAGATTGTGACAGTCCAAAATACTGCTGGTATTGATCGAGACCGAGGTTATCGTCAGGCATTGCAGGAACGGGGTCTTACGGTTGATGAAGACCTCATCGAACTGGCAGATTTCTCGGAAGCAAGTGGCTACCGAGCAATGAAAGCTCTGATACCCAAACACCCCACAGCTGTTTTTGTTCAATCAGACTCGATGGCTATCGGTGCATTACGCGCACTACGCGAAGACAATATCCGCGTGCCACAAGATATAGCGATAGTGGGCTTCGATGATTTACCAATTGCATCGACTACAGAGCCACCGTTAACAACCGTTCGCCAACCCATTTATCGTACAGGAACAATTGCTGTTGAAACGCTTATAGATATTTTGAATACATCCACCGAACCCGCCCGACACATTATATTGTCTGTCGAGTTGGTCATCCGTGACAGTAGTTGGACAAATTAATTCAAGAAACCGCTAGACCATCAAACTTAATTTCTGATGCACACATCAAGAGGATACAAATATGCAGAATGTGAACACAATATATCAGGATGTCAACCGCCCTATTGCAGAACGGGTTGATGACCTTCTCAGTCAGATGACATTGGCAGAAAAAATCGGTCAGATGACGCAAGCAGAAAAGGATAGTATTCCTCCCGAAGATGTCAAAACATACTTTATCGGCTCAGTTCTGAGTGGTGGTGGCGGTGTACCAGACCCCAATACCCCCGCTAACTGGCGTGAGATGGTAAAGGCATATATCAAAGCCTCAACCGAAACCCGTCTTGGTATTCCAGCAATCTATGGTGTCGATGCGGTACACGGTCATAACAATGTCGCTGGAGCAACCATCTTCCCCCATAATATCGGCTTGGGCGCATCCCGCGATACTGACCTTATATACCGGACTGCACAGGCAACAGCCCGCACCATATTGGCAACCAATTCACATTGGAACTTCTCTCCTGCTGTCAGTGTGCCACAAGATTTGCGATGGGGTCGTACTTATGAGGGATATAGCGAAGATACGGATATTGTTACCGAAATGTCTCAGGCATATCTGGAAGGCTTGCTGAATCCTGACCTCGGTGATGTGAAGATGCTCGGTTGTGCCAAACATTTTGTTGGTGATGGTGGTACCACATGGGGGTCAACTAAGATTCCTAAATGGACACTTTTGGGAAACTGGCAGGTTAATGAGGATGTCTTCCAGATTGACCAAGGGGATACACAAATTGACGAAGACGAACTGCGCCGTGTACATCTAACCCCATACATCACAGCGATTGCAGGCGGTGTCCGTAGCGTGATGGTGTCACATTCGATGTGGAACGGTGTGAAGATGCACGCCCACAAATATATGATAACCGATGTCCTCAAAGGCGAGATGGGCTTTACAGGTTTTGTTGTGTCCGATTGGATGTCCATTAACCAGATTGACGAAGATTATTACGTCTGTGTTGTCAAAGCTGTCAATGCGGGTGTTGATATGAATATGGTGCCGTATGACTATAAGTTATTCATTGAGACTCTGACGAAGGCTGTCCAGAATGGTGATGTGTCACAAGACCGAATTGATGATGCTGTCCGGCGAATCTTAACCGTGAAGTTTGAACTCGGTCTCTTTGAGCAACCGTTTATTGATGAGTCATACTTATCCTATCTTGGCTCTGATGAACACCGTGCACTCGCCCGTGAAGGTGCACAGAAAACCGCAACCCTGCTTAAAAACGAAGATGTTGCGCTCCCCTTGAACAATACCCAATCGGTTTTGGTTGCGGGGCAAGCAGCTGATGATATTGGTTTAGCTTGTGGGGGGTGGACAATTAGCTGGCAAGGTAGCGCAGGTGCAATCACGACAGGGACTACCCTACTCGATGGCATCCGTCAGCACAGTGATAATGTCGTCTACTCCGTTGATGGTAATGCCGACACAAAAGCAGATGTCGGTGTGGTTGTGATTGCTGAAATCCCCTATGCTGAAGGTGAAGGTGACTGTGCTGACCTCAATATCACAGACGAACAGAAACAGCTCATCAAAACAGCTCGTGCCAACTGTGACAAGCTTGTTCTCGTCATCTATTCGGGTCGCCCATTGATTATCGAAGATGTGGTTGCAGATTGTGATGCAGTCATTGCTGGATGGTTGCCGGGGTCAGAAGCCAGTGCACTCGCTGATAACCTCTTTGGTGTTGTGCCGTTTACTGCCAAACTGAGCTACACATGGATTGATTCGATGGAGCAACTCCCACGCAAAAACAATGGCTCTGCCAAGTGGCAGATTGGGCATGGTTTAACATTGTAATCAACTTAAAAGAGTCCACATCAACTAGATATGGACTCTTTTGTATCAGTTTATTATGTTGCGGTGTTGATTAGAGGACTTCGGCGTATGGCTTGCGGGCGATGAATTGTCCGTCGCCATTGTTGCCAAGCCACTCGTTACCATCAACCAGCTTATTACCCCGTTGATATACCTGTACCGGTTTACCTTTGACTGTCATGCCTTCATAGACGTTGTAGTCCACGCGCATATGATGGGTTTCTGCGCTGATGGTATGTTCAGCTTCTGGGTCCCAGACCAGCAAATCTGCATCTGCGCCGACTGCAATTGTGCCTTTGCGTGGATACATCCCGAAGATTTTTGCTGGATTAGTACAGTTGAGTTCGACAAAGCGTGAGGGTGATAGCTTACCACTGTTCACGCCACTGTCCCACATAACCATCATACGGTCTTCGAGTCCGGGCATGCCATTTGGAATCTTGGAGAAATCATCTTTACCCAATTCTTTGCCGGGGCGACGATAAGATGGGTCTTGTTTTTCATAACCAACCCAATCAGTTCCACCTGTTTTTTCTGCCCATTCTTGCCACGGTCCGTGTCCGCCATCATACCAGAAGTCACAGTGGTCGGTGCTGACAATTTGCAGTGTTCCATCTCTGACTGCCTGCCACAAAACACCTTGGTCGTGTTTGTTACGAATCGGTGGTGAGCAGACATATTTTGCCCCTTCGAAGCCCGGCGCGCCCAGATGTTCATCGACTGTCAAGAAGAAGTATTGGACGCAGGTTTCACCCATAACTGGATAACCCTCAGCGCGCCCCCGTCGCAAGGCATCAATCGCTGACTCGGTTGTCATATGTACCACATACAGCGGACAACCCGTCAAACCTGACATCACAACAGCGCGATTAGTCGCTTCGCCTTCGATTTCGGGGGGACGTGATGAGGCATGATACACGGGGTCACTCTTGCCGTCTGCCAATAGCGCAGGGGTTAATGCGGCTTCGACATCGCCGTTTTCCGCATGTACCATCACAATCATACCATTGTCGGCGGCAACACGCATGGTATTAAACAGTGTCGCGTCGTCAACTTGGAAGACATTCTTATATGCCATAAAAAGCTTCAAGCTGGTGATACCTTCATCAACCATCGTCGGGATTTCTTTCATCACATCGTCGTTGAGGTCGGTGACTGCCATGTGGAAGCCATAGTCAATCTGTGCGATACCCTGTGATTTTTTGCGCCATGTTGCCAGACCATCTTGCAATGTGCCACCAATCGGTTGAATCACAAAATCGATGTGCATAGTCGTTCCACCGAACGCTGCTGCCATATGTCCGACATCAAAATCATCGTTGCTGATTGTGCCACCAAAGGGCAAATCAAGGTGTGTATGTACGTCGATTCCACCGGGCATCAAATACTTGCCCGAACAATCAACTACATCGTGACCGTCGCCGTTAATGTCTTGCCCAATTAATGTAATGATTTCGCCTTCGACCAGTACATCAGCTTGTACCATGTCGCTGGCAGTTACTACTGTTCCATTTTTGAATAAAGTACCCATTTGTGTTTCCTTCAAACATATCTATATTATTTTTAGTTTTCGATTGCTATCAGTATTTAGTGATGAGTTATGAGTAACGAGTGATGAGTTTTATGTGCGACGAATTGAGTTCCTCAAACCTCCGACAGTTCGACCAACTTCTTGAGCTTTTCGCATAAGTTCATCAAACTGTTGTTGAGTGATATAGCCAATATCAAGCGCGATGTAGAGCTGTGAACGCACTTCTGCACAAGATGCCTTTGCATATGTCAGAAAACGATGAAATTCATTGGGGCTATCGCGTTCGTATCCCTCTGCAATATTAGACATAATCGACACAGAAGCTCTCTGAATTTGTCCAGATAATCCGAAATCACGCGCAAATCTATCATTAGCTGTTATCTGATCAATTTCTCTCGTTAACACTCTTGCCTTTTGCCATGCCAGCAAATCTTCGAATTTCTGGATTCTACTCATCACTCATCACTCGTTACTTTTCACTCAATCTTCTTACCTTTTATCGCCCATCACTTCTACGCCTAACTAAACTCCGGAATAATCTTCTCGCCATATTCCGCGACGATGCGTTCTTCTTCGCCACACATCAGATAGATGTTGAACTGCGTCACACCTGCTGCTTCGAGTTCTTTCAGTTTGGCGATATGGTCATCAACACTACCGAGAATACCAAAGGCATCAATGATGTCATCACTGATAAAGTCAAGATGGTCAGCATCTTTGTCAGCGTGTTCTTTGTAATCGTATCCCTTACGCCCTTCGATATAAGCCGTCAGACTGCTTGGAATATCAGGGCTGTCCATACCATACCGTTCGACAATATCCGCCACATGATTGCCGACCATCGCCGGGAACCAACGTGTTTGTTCACGGGCTTTGTCAATGTCACCGACCCATACAGGTGCAGCCGACATAATGCCATAATTCGACATGTCTTTGCCTGCTTCTTCACCCGCCTTGATAGATTGTTCCGAGAAATAACGAACTAGACCGGGGTCAGCCAGTTGTACTACCAAACCATCACCGGAACGCCCTGCCCCACCGAGTGCTTTCGGTCCATAGGCGGCAATCCATACGGGCATGTCATAGCCATTCGCCCACGGAAATTCGGCTTCGGTTTCGTCATATTCAACTTTGTCACCGCGCACAAGTCCGCGCAGAGCATTGGCAAAGGCTTCCATATTAGCAACAGTCATCGGCTTTTTACCAAGAACACGACGTGAACTATCACCACGACCGAGACCAATTTCGATGCGGTTACCACTTTGAATCGCCAATGTCGCGTACATACTGGCAGCTACTGACCATTCACGCACGCCGGGATTGGTGACCAATGGACCGAAAATCATATTCTCGGTATGTTCCATACACATTGCCATCGTCGGATAGCAATCACGCCAGAGAACATGTGAATCGAAGAACCAGCCATACTTAAAGCCTGCTACCTCGGCTTGCTTACAGAGTGCGACAGTACGCTGTGGAGAAATATCTCCCTTAAATGTAATCCCAAAATCCATAATAAAACTCCTAATTATGTGAATAAATCCGTTGTAGGGGCGGAACTCAGATTCGCCCCTACGAATTGGTTTGACTGCTAACTAGTGGATACCGTATCTTGTACCAGTGTGCTGTATTGGTCAGGGCGACGATTAAAGTAGAAATGCCATGTATCACGGACTTCTTGAATTAGGCTGAGGTCAAGGTCGCGGATGACAAGTTCTTCATCGTGTGCGCTGGCGAGGTCACCGACAAACTCACCCTTTGGGGTGCAGAAGTAGCTTTCGCCGTAGAAGTCATTCTCTCCATGTTCTTCGATGCCGACGCGGTTAATCGTGCCGACATAGTAAGTATTGAAGATAGCATGAGAGGTCTGCTCAATACGCCACAGATGTTGGCTCAGACCGCGTGATGTTGCTGACGGGATGAAAACAATTTCAGCACCATTTAAACCCAGTGCCCGTGCGCCTTCGGGGAAGTGGCGGTCATGGCAGATATACACACCGACCTTACCGACCGAGGTATCAAATACAGGATAGCCGAGGTTGCCGGGGCGGAAATAGAATTTTTCCCAGAATCCGGGTAGATGTGGGATGTGGGTTTTGCGGTATTTCCCTTTGTATTCGCCGTCAGAATCAATCACGACGGCGGTGTTATAGTACACTCCCACACCATCTTTTTCGTAGATAGGCACGACCAACACCATGTTCAAGTCTTGTGCGAGTTTCTGCATCCGTTCGGTGGTTGGACCGTTGGGGATTTCTTCTGTGAATGAGAAAAATTGCGGGTCTTGTACTTGACAGAAATACGGACCGTAGAACAGTTCCTGATAACACATCACCTGCGCGCCTTCGTCAGCGGCTTTCTTGGTGTAGTCAATATGCTTTTCAATCATAGATTCTTTATCGCCTGTCCATGTTGCCTGCAAAAGTGCGGCACGGACAATTCGTCTATCGCTCATAAAAAACTCCTTTTTGGAAATATATGTTTTTGATTATAACGTGTTCCATAAAGTTTGCTCAAAACGCAACAGGACACGGTCGCCCATGTCCTGTGTTGATGTTATTCTGCTAATTTTGCGTGTTCTTTACCGCACCGTTCGAGCGCACGTTGTGCCTGCCTGACATTGATTTTCGGCGCGACATCTTCATAAAACTGTGTCGCTACTTTCTCAACTGCTGTCTGACCTGCATCGGATGTGTCCTCAAGGTTGACAGCATAATCGGCTTCATCCAGCCCTTCAATCGGCTCGAGCGTGATTTCGACCACGTTCTCACGGCGCACCCGTTCCAACTTTTTGCGACGCTTATCAGCATCTTTGGCACGGTCAGCATCACCGAGTCCACTATAGTATTCATTCAAGCTGGCTTCGAGTTCAATCGCATGGGTCAGAATCGCCCCGAAGGTATTTAATGACGACATGCGCTCTCCTAAATCCAGCGTTCGATGACAATTTTGCGCTCGGTGTAGAACTCGATCGAGTCCATTCCTTGCCCATGCAAATCACCGAAGAATGAATCTTTTTGCCCACCAAATGGGAAGGAGGCTGACGGTGCAGCGACTCCGATGTTTACGCCAATGTTTCCGGCTTTGACGTTATACTTAAATTCACGGGCTTGCTTACCGTTGCTGGTGAAGATACTTGCAGCGTTTCCATAGTGACTGCTATTGATAATTTCGACGGCTTCCTCAAAGCTATCAGCTTTCATCAATGCTAGCACCGGACCAAAGACTTCCTCAGTTGCCATTGTTGTATCGCGTTTTACATCAGCAATCAGTGTGGGACCCACCCATGAGCCTTTTTCATAGCCATCAACGCTGATACCGCGCCCATCAATCACAATGTCTGCACCTTCATCAGCACTCTGGGCAATCATGGATTCGATGCGTTGTTTGGCAGAATCACTAATCACAGTTCCCATCTGGGTTGTTTCATCGAGACCATAACCAACTTTGAGACTAGCAACCTGTTTGGTGAGTTCATCTTTAAGTTGGTCATAGGCATCACCGACACCAACTGCAACCGCTGCCGCTAGACAACGTTGCCCTGCACAACCATATGCCGCGCCGAGAATATTTTTCACGCTGGCTTCCATGTTGGCATCGGGCATGACGGCGATATAATTCTTCGCGCCACCCTGTGCTTGCACTCGCTTGCCATGTGCAGTGCAGGTCTCATAGATAATCTTAGCAATAGGTGAAGACCCAACAAACGACACGCCCGTGATATCTGGATGTTCCATGAGTGCCTTTGCAGATGGGACACCACCATTGACGAGATTGACCACACCTTCGGGCATGTCAAGTTCGTCCAGCATTTCAAATAACAACTCCGTGCTAAGTGGGGTCTGCGGAGATGGTTTTAGGATAAAGGTATTCCCGCAAGCGATGGCTGTGGGCAAGAACCACAATGGCACCATAAACGGAAAGTTGAATGGTGTAATTGCAGCGAAGACACCCGCAGGCTGGCGCACTGTTGTCTCATCAATGCCAGAACTAATGTCTTCAAGTCCATCACTCCGCATCAACACAGGTACACTCATCGCAAAGTCGATGCTTTCAATCGCACGACGGACTTCTCCACGCGCTTCATCCATCGTTTTGCCATGTTCCTTGACGACAATCTGTGAGATGTCTTCAAAGTTTTCTTCTACCAGAACTTTGAAATGGTGCATGTATTGGGCACGACTGAGGATAGGGGTACTGCGCCATTCGTCAAATGCGTCTTTTGCGGCTTGCACGGCATCATTGACATCATCTACATTGGAATCGGGGCAGTTTGCCAGTAATTCACAAGTGGCGGGGTCATGCACCGGAATCATATCAGTTGCGGAGGCATCCACCCATTCACCGTTCACATAATTTTTAATTGTCTTGGTCATAAATTTCTCCTTGTAAGAACTATGGCAGTGACTTGACGAGGTTGGAATAGCGAACTATCACAAATCCATCAGATAAATTTTGCCATTTTATACAATTTAGCTAAATATGTAGTCTACGATACAATATTTTTATGGATTCTACCATCAATTTCTGTGATGTAACAAAGCAATATTGATACACTTTGAACATATTGCGCTGTACGATTTGGACACATTGTTCAAACGTGTTAACATGGTTGGATGATTTGTACGATGTTCAGTAGCTACAACCTAATTTTTTGTTTATACTGTGCAAACTTTTAATATAGACCTTCAACTATAATCCTTGTTTATTGGACGGGAGATTTTTATGACAACCTCAGCAGAAATTATGGAACGCTACAAAAAAGTGATGTTCCCTGCCGCCGCACCCTATCATGGTGATAACCCAATCGTGGTTGACCATGCCAAAGACCAATACATTTATGATATTGACGGCAACAAGTATCTGGACTTTTTCGGCGGAATCCTGACGGTATCAGTTGGGCACTGCAATGACGAAATTACCCAGCGCACAATGGAACAGTTGCAAGTGGTACAGCATACGTCCACGATTTATGTTAACGAAATTATGGTGCGCCTCGCGGAGAAAGTCGCCGAATTGACTCCCGCTAACTTGCAGAAAGTATACTTCACCAACAGCGGTACAGAAGCAAATGAGACGGCAGTAATGGCGGCGCGGATGTACACAGGTAGCCCGACGATTATCACACTGCGTCATGCGTACTCTGGTCGGTCATTGCTGGCAATGAGCTTGACAGCGCATGGTTCATGGCGACTCGGTGGTGTGGTTGACCCGTTTATTAAACATGTCCGCAATCCATACACCTACCGCGCACCCCTTGGTTTAACACCGGAACAAGTCGTTGACCTATGTGTACAAGACCTTGAAGAAACCATCGCCACCACAACCAACGGACGTATTGCAGCATTCATGGCAGAGCCAATTCAAGGTGTAGGTGGGTTTATTGTACCGCCAGAGGATTACTTCAAGCGTATCATCCCGATTGTTAAAGAAGCTGGTGGTGTCTTCATCTCTGATGAAGTCCAGACAGGATGGGGACGCACTGGTGGCAAGTGGTTTGGTATCGAACAATGGGGTGTTGACCCTGATATTATGACCTTTGCGAAAGGTATGGGTAACGGCACACCTATTGGTTGTACGATTACCACACCAGAAATTGCGGATGCCGTTGATGGTTTGACCTTCTCGACCTTTGGTGGCAATCCCGTCACGATGGCGACTGCACTCGCAACCATTGAATATATGGAAGCGCATAACACACCAGAAAATTGTGCTGTACAAGGCGCACGCATGGCAGAAAAGCTGGATGAGTTCGGAGCAGAATTTCCGTTCATCGGTGAGGTGCGTGGTATGGGTTTGATGCAAGCGATTGAAGTTGTTGAACCCGGCACAAAAGACCCTGATAAAGTTCGCACAGCAGCGTTTGTCGATGCCTGCAAAGCACACGGTCTATTGCTCGGTAAGGGTGGTTTATATGGCAATGTGGTTCGTATTGCGCCTCATATGAACGTCTCATCCGAAGATATGGACACCGCAATGGACATCATCGGCAAGGCACTGGTTGAGGTGTCGTAAAAAAGAATTAACCTTTCGAGTCGTAGGGACAAGGCATGCCTTGTCCCTACATTGTAGAAAATAGTAACATACCAATCACCAAAAACTAGAAACCATTATTCTATGACTGATATTCCTATAACTGCGCCAATGGCAGACCGCTCACCAAACATCTTAGGACAATTACAGAAACCTGCCATCGTTATACTGACGTTAATTGCGATTGGGTTAGTGTATATGGGGGTGATGTCAACCTACCAGAATGCTACAACCGACGATGCAATTTTAGTTGAATCAACCGTTGGACAGTTGGCAATTTGGATGGCAGAGCAAACGGAGAATGACCCCGAAGAGATTCTGTCCCCACTGGCGCAATATGCTGACGCATGGGCGAACGACCTCGGCGAGGAGGAACTTGACCCTATAATTTTGCTCGATGTGATGCGCAACGGAGTCGTTATATGGGCTGGCTTAACCATTATATTATTGGGTACAGGTGTTGTTGTTCTGTTTGTCATGCCCTCACAAAGCCGATTTGTTTATCTGGTAGCGTTGTTGATACTTGATAGCTTTCTATTCATTATTCCCACGCTTGAAGGCTCTAGTACTGTTACTTTGATTCTCTGGTCTATCCTAGCTGTGTTGGCACTGATGTTGCTGTCGCCCGGTAAAACAACCCGTATACTGGGGTTCTTCATCGCATTATCAGTGCTGATGGTATCGTGGGAAGCAAGCAAGTCGTTTGCCGATTCCATTGGATATAAAATCACACTGCCACAAACAAATTGGGTATACGAGACATACCCGACGTTAGACGATGCACTTGTCAGTCTTGAGGGTGGTGAGGTCGATTATGTGATTGCTGACCGTAAAGACCTTGATGATGTGATGCCAGCATACCCTGCCGAAGAAGATGCCGAAGATGTACCACTGGATAATCTACGTTACCTGGATGACCTTGACCGCGCTGAAGGGTTTGGCTTTTTGCCGATTCAACCACAGTTCCCCGGACGATTAAGCGTAGCAGTGCGGGCTGATTCTGCCGGAGAAGTGACAGCCATACGGGACATTATTGGGCAAAATGTAGCGACTGTAACAGGTGAATTTGCAGATGACCGTCTTTTGCAAGAACCACGTTCACTGGTTTTACTCGACCTGAAAATCTTGAATGATTTGAATCTACCCCACCTGCAAATGATTGCCGAAGCCTTCTTACAACCGGCACGGCGTAACGGGGAATTTTTGCTGGTTCGGATTCTCGCGGATGCTGGACTCTACACATTCAGTGAGGCGATATTTGGGTTTCTGTTTGGTGCTATTTTAGGTTTTGGATTAGGGTCACTATTTGCCCATTCACGATTGATGGAACGCGGGTTGTTGCCTTATGTGGTCGCATCACAGACAATCCCGATTCTGGCAATTGCGCCGATGGTTGTGATTTGGTTGGGTGCGAGTCCCTTATCCGTTGCAGTCATTGCAGCTTATCTGACCTTCTTCCCTGTGACAATTAACACCTTGCGTGGTTTACAATCACCGGATACACAGCAAGTTGAATTGATGCAGTCATATGCAGCCAATACATGGACGATTATGTGGAAGTTGCGCTTTCCGGCAGCATTACCGTATATCTTCACCGCGTTGAAAGTGTCCGCAACGGCGAGTGTTGTCGGTGCGATTATCGGTGAATTGCCATCAGGTATTGGTGATGGGTTGGGTCGGGCAATCTTAGATTTCAGCTCCGACTATAGTTTGACATCGACACCCAAGTTATGGGCTTCGATTGTGATGGCGGCGATGGTGGGCATTTTGTTTTTTGTAGCGGTTAGCCTCACCGAACGCTTTGTACTACGCGGATACATCCGCACCATTGACTAAAGGTTTTTGATTTATGACGCAAGCACAAAAAGAGATTACGATTTCGGCAAATGGGGTCAACAAAATATTTAACCCCAACACCGACGAACAGGTTATTGCCCTGCAAGACATCAATATTGACATTGAAGCGGGAGAATTTATCTCGTTGATTGGTCCCTCTGGGTGTGGCAAATCAACGTTGATGCGCTTGGTTGCTGATTTGCTTCAACCGACATCGGGCGATTTAAAAGTTAACGGCAAGTCACCACAGCAAGCACGCCTTGACCGTGATTATGGCATGGTTTTCCAAGCTGCGACCTTATATGAATGGCGTACTGTCAAGAAGAATGTGCAACTGCCCTTAGAGGTGATGGGCTACTCAAAACGGGAGCGCGACACCCGCGCGCAAGAGATGCTTGAACTGGTTGAGCTTGGTCAGTTTGGCAATCATTATCCGTGGCAACTATCTGGTGGGATGCAACAGCGCGTATCCATTGCACGGGCGTTGGCATTTGAGCCGTCGATATTGTTGATGGATGAGCCGTTTGGGGCGTTAGATGAATTTACCCGCGAGCGCATGAACTTGGAATTGTTGGACATCTGGCAACGTACCAATGTGACGATTATCTTTGTGACACATAGCATTGCCGAAGCGGTGTTTTTGTCGAGCCGGATTGTTGTTATGTCACCGCGTCCGGGGCGCATCACTGAAGTTGTCGAAAACCCTTTGCCGTATCCGCGCAACTTCGAGACCCGCGAACGTCCTGATTATTATCAGATGGTGACCGAAGTCCGTGAACTGCTCCGCGATGCCCATGAGGTATAACCATGAATAGCAAAGTTAAAGTTGACCAATCTCCGACATTTTCCGACCGCTTCATCAGTGGGTTGCAATATTACTTCCCGACGATTGTTATTGCTATCGGCGTATTGGTGGCGTGGGAATTGTTGGTTATCGTGTTCAATATTCAGCAATTTTTGCTACCGAAACCATCTGCAATCTTTGCGGAATTATCAGGCGAGTTTAACCTGTGGATTGCCCCTGCTGAAAGTTCATTGCTGTTTGATGCCAGTGGTGCGACATTATGGTCAGCAGTTTGCGGGTTTGTCATAGGATGTGGGTCGGGAATATTGGTGGCGTTGATTACCGCGCGCTGGACAATTGTCAGCGAGGCGACGATGCCCTTTGCGATTGCTGCCAACTCCGTGCCGATTATCGCCTTCGCGCCGATTATGAATAACTGGTTCGGCTTGACGAATCCCGCATCTAAGATGGCGATTGTGGCAATTATTGTCTTCTTCCCCACCATGATAAATACCGTGCGCGGTCTGACATTGGTCAATGCTACCCAACTCGAATTGATGCAATCTTATGCCGCGAGTCCACGTAAGGTGTTGTTCTCCTTGCGGATACCGAATGCCCTACCGTATATCTTTAGTGCGTTGCGGGTTGCTAGTGCATTGGCATTGATTGGTGCGGTCGTGGCAGAATTTTTTGGTGGACCGCGCGCAACTCTCGGTGTTTATATCACGCAGGAAGCATCGGCATTTGACTTCGCCAAAGCATGGACAGCGATTGTGATGGCTTCCATCATTGGGATTTCATTTTACCTAATTGTGCTCCTTGCAGAACGCCGATTGATGCCGTGGCATGTCTCTTTCCGTAAAACTGACTAAATGATGTTGTGCATTTCTGTTGAAGTTGTGCAATGTATTGGCAAAATGTTTCAATTAGGCTTATGCTTATGATGTAACAATTGGTGAAATGACACAACAACCCTCTCAACATCACTGTATGTGTTTGTCACTGTTGTCTATTTTTTATATTTGCAGATGGAGGTTATCTCTTATGCGTAAAATGCTCGGTTTATTTGTAATTTTAGTATTGTTGTTGGGTGTCTTCTCGGCTGGATTGGGAAGCGCACAAGATGAAGAACTGACTCCGGTCAGCTTGCAGTTACAGTGGGTCGCACAGGCACAGTTTGCAGGTTACTATGCTGCACTGGATCAAGGCTACTATGAAGAAGAAGGTCTCGACCTTACCATCCTCGAGGGTGCAGTCGAAATTGTACCGCAACAGGTCGTCGCATCAGGTGGTGCTGAGTTTGGTCTGGCATGGGTACCAAAAGTATTGGAATCCAACGAACAGGGTGTCAACCTTGTTAATATCGCACAAGTCTTCCAACGCAGTGGTACATTAGAAGTATCCTTTGTTGATACAGGTATCGAATCTGTTGAAGATTTTGAAGGCATGCGGATTGGTACATGGGGCTTCGGTAATGAACACGAACTCTATGCTGCGATGCGCGCTGTCGGTATCGACCCTGATAACGCTGATGATGTCACCATCGTACAGCAACCATTTGACATGTCCCTGCTGATTAACGGTGAAGTTGATGCTGCACAAGCAATGACTTACAACGAATATGCACAGGTACTGGAACAAATCAATCCAGAAACAGGTGAACTTTTCCAACCAGAAGACTTGAACGTGATTGACTTCAACGATGTCGGTACAGCGATGTTGCAAGACCACGTTTTTGTTAATGCTGAATGGTTGGAAGAAGAAGGCAACGAAGACATTGCAGTTGCATTCCTCAAAGCAAGCTTCCGTGGTTGGATTTTCTGCCGTGATAACCCAGATGAATGTGTCGAAATCGTCCTCGATAACGGCTCTACATTGGGTGAAAGCCACCAAACATGGCAACTTAACGAAATCAGCAAGTTGATTTGGCCCTCACCAGCTGGTATCGGTGTGATGGACGAAGACCTCTGGGCGCAAACAGTTGCTGTCGCTATCGAAGGTGAAGTCATCAGCGAAGAACCTGCTGAAGGCGCATATCGTACTGACCTTGCAGAAGCTGCATTGGATAGCTTGATGATGGCTATGGAAGATACAGACGTTGTTGGTGATATGTGGGAACCTGTTGAAGTGGAATTGCGCGAAGGTGGCGAATAATCTGCCATTTGCTCCAATTTGAATCAAAGCATTGACCGGCTGTGAGGCTGGTCTTTGTTTTTCTTGCACAATTTTTATGGCTTACTTATCAGATAGACGCTTGTCATTGTTATCGTAATGTCTGCTATAATAGTAGGCATTGTATCTCATAAGATTTGGAGAAGATAACTACATGTCAGACAAACCAACCCGTATTCTATGTCTTTCGAGCCAACACAAAGGTGATGAACTCATTAATCTGTTTCTTGCAGAAGGTTGTAGTGTTGTCCTACTGGCGGAAGAAGAAATCCGCGATGAAGTGTGGCCCGATGGCATTGACGAAATTATCTATACACCAAGCCTTGCCAAGTATCAGGATGTGATTAATACCGTTACATGGATGGCACGGGGCTGGAAATTCGATTTGATTGTGCCTCTCGATGAGTTTGAAGTTGAATTGGCATCAATGCTACGTGAACATATGCGTCTACCCGGTATGGGCGTGACACAGATGCGTCGCTTCCGTGATAAGTTGACCATGCGCGATGTCGCACGGGAACATGGTATTGCGATACCGGACTATACACGGGTTCTGAATTATGACGAACTGCGCGATTTTATGGGACGAGTCGAAGCTCCATGGATGCTCAAACCACGGATGGAAGCGGGCGCGATGGGTATCCGCAAGATTCATGATGCTGAGCAACTGTGGCGTACCCTCGATGAATTGGGTGATGTCCAAAGTTATTACTTGCTCGAAGAATTTTTGCCCGGCGATATTTATCACGTTGATACACTCAGTGTGAATGGCAAATCAGCATTTGTCAGCTACCAAAAATATGCAACACCACCGTTTGATGTTTATCAGGGTGGCGGTGTATTCTCGACACAATCGGTCAAGAATCGCACCAAAGAACAACGTGAGCTTAAGAAGATGAATGAGGCAATCATTCGTGCATTAGGCATCGACAATGGTGTTACCCATGCTGAATTTATCAAAGCACATCGTGATGGCGAGTTCTACTTCCTCGAGGTGGCAGCGCGTGTCGGTGGCGCATTCGTTAGCGATATGATTGAGATGGGTAGCGGTGTTAACCTGTGGCGTGAATGGGCGCGACTCCAATTGGCAATGCTTAAGGGCGAAAAGTATGAATTTCCTGACATCAAGAAAGACTATGCTGGATTGGTGCTGACACTCGCACGGCAGGAATACCCCGATACATCGGCATATGACGATACGGAAATTGTCTGGCGGGCGGGCAAGCCATATCATGCTGGATTGGTTGTCGCTAGCGAAGACTATGACCGCGTGGATACACTGGTATCACAATATATTGAGCGATTTATGCAAGACTTCAGCACGAGCGCACCCCCAATGGGGACACAGCGCACGGGACAGTCTGGCTAAATCTTAACTTGCAGAGGGGACATTCTCCGCTATACTGGCAGAATGTCTCCAAACGATAGAAATGTGGACTGCATGACCTTACACTTCCCAATGAACAGTAACTACCCGAATTACCAAGCCAACGAAATCACATTAATGTCTACACCAGAGCGTGTTAATGCGAACCCTAACTTTACAGGGCGAGGTGTGACGATGGCTTTTGTTGATTCTGGATTTTCCAATCACCCTGACCTAACGGGACGTATCAAGCTCCATGTGGATGCGTCAGCCGAAGATATGCCGGAAACACCACAAGTTGTAGAAACCAACATGATGAGCTGGCATGGTCAGATGACAAGTGTGATTGCGGCAGGTGATGGATATAGCTCTGACGGACGCTTTCGCGGGATTGCTAGTGATGCGGAATTGGTTCTGGTCAAGGTCAGCACACCATCATTTCGTATCAAAGAGCGCGATATTCTGCGTGGCTTGCAATGGCTATATGATAATCACCGCAAGCATAATATCCGTATCGTGAATATATCCGTTGGTGGCGATTGGCACACCATCGACCCGACAAATCCGTTACATATTTTGGTGCGTCGTCTTGTCAATGAGGGCTTGATTGTGTGTATTGCAGCGGGCAATCGTGGTATGGATAGGCTTGTTCCACCAGCATCTGCACCGGAAGCGATTACAGTCGGCGGATATGTTGACCATAACACATCTGATATGAATGCGTGGACACTCTACCATCACAATCATGGCAAAGTTTATGGTGGTAAACATAAGCCGGACATCATTGCACCCGCACAGTGGGTTGCATCGCCACTATTGCCGGATAGTGAAACAGAAACCGAGATTCAGTATCTAGCGCGTTTGCTAACTGCACAGTCCGAAGATGATATGCGCGAGATAATCACCGAAGGGCAAGAAGCTCTCAACCTGAGTGATGAAGAAATCGAGACCATCAATCAGGATTTGTACGATAAACTACAAAACCATATCTATCACCATAAAGTCATTGCGCCCAATTATCAACATGTGGATGGTACATCGGTTGCATCACCGATTGTCGCATCAGTTGCAGCACAATTATTAGAAATCAACCCGACTCTATCGCCATCTGATATTCAGCGGATTTTGTCGGATAGCGCAGAACAGACTGACCGCTTCGCCCCACATTTACAGGGTGCTGGCTTTTTGCAGGCGGGTCGGGCGATTGAGATGGTTTTACAAACGGCATAAGACAGCAGGAGAAATGATATGCACCGTGAATATCACAAGTGGCATAGTCCGTCACTTAACCGCGATATGGAATTGCTGGTTCATGGTCATGGTGGGGCACGGGTGCTTGTATTCCCGACCTCACAGGGACGCTACTATGAATTTGAAGACCGAGGCGTAATACAGTCTTTTGAGCATCACATCAATCAGGGCTGGTTGCAGTTCTATTGTGTGGACAGCATTGACTCGGAAAGCTGGTATGCTAAATGGGCGCATCCGGGTGGGCGTGCGTATCGTCATCACCAATATATGATGTACCTCTATCACGAAGTATTGCCTTTGACCCGACGCAATCCGAACCCCTTCTTGATGACATTGGGGGCAAGCTTTGGTGCATTCCACGCCATGAGCTTTGGCTTAAAGTTCCCTGACCAAGTCGGACGGATTCTTGGTTTGAGCGGTCTCTATGACATCACATGGATGACAGGCGGTTATAGTGATGATTGGGTGTATGCGTATAACCCGATTTCATTCATCCCCAACGAACATGACCATCATCGGTTGGAACAATTGCGCCGTGTGAATATTATCATGACGACAGGTAAAACTGACCGTCTGCACTGGAGTTCACAGGATATGACACGGGTCTTGTGGGACAAAGGTATCGGTAACGCCCTGCGGGAATGGGATGGCTGGGCACATGATTGGCCCTATTGGATACAGCAGTTGCACATGTATATCGACGGACAATAGTCGCTTCGTCGCATCATCATAAAGTTGACAAAATGCCTGCACAATGCGGGCATTTTTAGATAATCTATGTGTTCAACTAATCTGCCAACTCGACAAACTGCCGTTCGTGCAATTCGTGATACAGACCACGCTTATCAATCAACTCGGCATGTGTACCCTGCTCAATAATCTGTCCAGCTTGAATCACACAAATCTGGTCGGCATTGACAATCGTACTCAGACGGTGAGCTATCACAATCGAGGTGCGGTTTGAGAGTAACTTCTTGAGTGCATCTTGAATCAACGCCTCGGTCACCATATCCACACTAGAGGTCGCCTCGTCCATAATCAGAATACGTGGGTCAGCTAAAATAGCACGCGCTATCGAAATGAGTTGGCGTTGCCCAACCGAAAGATTTGCACCATCTTCAAGGATTTCGGTCTCGTACCCATCAGGGAGTTTATCAGCAAAGGCATGAACATTTGCCAATTCTCCTGCTTGAATGACTTCTTCCATTGTCGCATCCGGTTTGCCAAAACGAATATTATCCGCAATCGTACCCGAGAAGATGAACGGATCTTGTGACACCAGTCCCATCTGTTCACGCATGGATACCTGCTTGACATCGCGCACATCCACCCCATCAATATATACACCGCCATCAGTTACATCATAGAAGCGCGCTATCAAGTTGGCGATAGATGTTTTGCCTGCCCCTGTCGGACCGACCAATGCGACCATCTGCCCCGCTGTGATGTTTAAATTGATATTGTGTAACACTTCAATATCATCTTTATAGCCGAAGTGAACCCCTTTAAATTCAATCTGTCCGGTAATCGGTGGCATATCAGTCGCATCCGGTTTATCGTTGACGGCAGGCTCAGTGTTCAGCAAATTGATGACACGCTCACCCCCTGCCATCGCGGTTTGCATCGTGGCATAGAGTTGGCTCAGTTCTTGCACAGGCAGGAAGAAGCGGTTCACATATGCCAGAAATGCAATCACAGTCCCTAATGAAATTGTCCCGTTGGCGACACTAATCCCACCAAACAACAACACAATCCCTGTCGCCACCATACTCAGAAACTCAACGGTTGGCAGAAAGATAAACGACAGTGAAATGGCTTCGATATTGGCATCACGGTTGGCTTGATTGACTTCATCAAAACGCTCCGAAGTTGTGTCCTCGTTGGCGAATGCCTGTATCACTCGCATACCCGTCAAATTCTCGGCGAGGTCACCAATCAGATGAGCATTGCGGGCGCGTGTTTTGCGGAAGGCAGATTTAGCATGTTTGGCAAATATCATTGAGGCAATGACAATCACTGGAATAATCGCAAATGTGATGAGCGCGAGTTGTGCGTTTAGTGACAACATCACAATGACAATACCCGTCAGCAAAATTGTATCACCGATGAGCGTAATCAAGCCCTGCGACAGCAACTGATTAATCACACCAACATCACTAATCACCCGCGAAATTGTCACGCCGATGATATGATTATCGTGATAACTGAGAGGCAAATTTTGTAGATGGACAAACAGCTTCGAGCGTAAATCTGCAAGGACTTTCTGCCCCACCCATCCTAGTAAATAGCGTTGTAGTGCTGATGATAAAAATAATGCAATCGCAGCCAGCAACATCAACAGCGATATTTGATTTAATCCGGCTAGGTCACCTTGTGCAATTGGTTCATCAATCGCAACCTTGACCAGAAACGGCGTGACTAACGTTAATCCAGTTGTTGCTAACATCGCTAGAAACGCGCCGACCATTCGCAAAGTATAGGGTTTGACAAACACCAACAGGTATCGCAACACCTTGAGATTAAATGACTGACCATCAACTTTATCGGCATAACTTTCGAGGTTGCCACGCGGACCACCTGTACGGACTCCAGCAGAACCTATTGAGAATCCCATCTTGTCCTATCTCCCTCTAATCACGCAAATTACGTTGATAAATTTCAGCATACAGTCCCGACTCGCGCAGAAGTTCCTCGTGTGTACCTGTCCCTGCGACCCGTCCATTTTCCAGTACTAGCACTCTATCCGCCATACGCACTGTACTGAGACGTTGTGCGATAATGAACGATGTACGCCCTTCCATCAGACGCTCTAAAGCAATCTGAATCAGGCGTTCTGTCTCCGTATCGACGCTGGATGTGGCATCATCCAACAACAAAATGCGAGGATTTTTCAATAAGGCACGGGCGATAGCGATGCGCTGTTTCTGCCCACCGGATAAAGTCATACCTCGTTCACCAACTTTGGTATCGTATCCGTCTGCCATCTCAAGAATAAAATCATGTGCCTGTGCGGCTTTGGCAGCATTGATGACATCGTCTTCAGTCGCATCGGTCATACCAAAGGCAATGTTCTCCCGTATCGTCGCGGCGAACAACACCGTTTCTTGCAATACAATACCAATTTGGTCACGCAAGGAGTTGAGCGTTACATCACGAATGTCATAACCATCAATCGTAATTGTGCCGGAGGTCACATCATAGAAGCGTGGAATCAGGTTGATGATAGTCGATTTGCCCGAACCCGTCGCGCCCAGTAGTGCAACCACCTCTCCCGGTTCAGCTTCAAAGTGCAAATTGTCTAGCACAGTCTGCTGGTTAAAATATGAGAAAGACACATCTTCAAATTTGACACGCCCTTCAATATCGGGCAATTCATAAGCGTGAGGGCTATCTTCAACTTCAGACTTGGAATCAAGAATACTATAGATACGTTCACCGGCTGCTGATGCCATCGCAACCGCTGGAATAATGACACCTAACCGACGCACAGGTGTAATCAATTGACCCAGATACGTCGTAAATGCCACCAGTTCACCGATGGTCAATGCCTGATTAATTACCAACTGACCGCCGTACCAGATAATCACAACTGTACTCAGACTAGCTATGAAATCTATCAGTGGGATATGCTGTGTCTGTACCTGTACTTGTCGTTCGGCAAAGCTGAACCACTTCTGATTCTCTTTGTCGAAGCGTTCAATCTCAGCATCTTCTTGGGCGAAGGCTTTGACAATCTTCGACCCGCGTAAATTCTGCTCTAGCACGGTGGTCATCTCGGCTAGTTGCTCTTGTAATTCTAATGACAGCGGACGGAAGATACGCCCGAAACGATAAGCAACCCATGCCAGCACAGGCATCAGTAACATGGACAGTAACGCCAAGTTCGCATTCATCAACAGCAATGCAAAAAAGGTGAATATCAGCAATGTGGTGGATTGAAATAAACGCAAGACGGCGCGACCTGTCAAAAAGCGAATCCGTTCAACATCGGAAATTGACCGTGCCAATAATTGTCCAGTCTGTGCTTTGTCATGATAAGCGAAGGATAAACCTGTTAACTTTTCATAGATGGCATTGCGGATGTCATAGGCGACACCCTGTGAGGCGACCTCTGTCCAACGCCCTAGCACAAAGTCAATAAACCCTTTGACAACAGTCAAAATCAATAATCCGATGACGGCTATCACCAGCACATCGAGGTTTTGCCCGACGACACCGACATCAATAATCCAGCGGATTGCTTGCGGGATGATGATGGTCAAGCCATTGATAATCAGCGCGAGGACATAGACCCCAACAGCGATATTTCGATATTTTGCGAGGAAACCAAAACTACGGCGTAATGAGCCTTGTGGGAGGGATTTTACTTTTTGTGCCATGATGAACTGCGTTCAAACTCTATTTGGACGTAAGATTATAGTCTCTTATCCTAACCGCGTTCATAAAAATATTAAAAGGGTAATCCCTCATAATCTCATGGTTTATTCAAGTTTTGCCAGTTTATCCGCTAGCCCGATGTAGGTTGATGGGGTCAATGCTAGTAAGCGCGCCTTGTCATCTTCGGGGATGTTCAGCGTGTGGATAAATGCCTGCAAACTTTCTTGGCTGATACCACTCCCCCGCGTCAAGTCTTTGAGCTTTTCATAGGCATTCGGGATTTGATGTTTCCGCAAAATCGTCTGCACCGCTTCACCCAGCACTTCCCACGCTTCATCTAAATCTGCGGATAGTGCCACCGGATTGATGTCCACTTTACCAAGTCCGCGCATAGTTGACAGTATCATCAGATAACTATGGGCGATACCAACGCCAACATTTCGCATTGCCGAGGAGTCACTTAGGTCACGTTGCCAGCGTGAAATCGGTAGCTTATCAGCAAGGTGTGCCAAGGTTGCGTTGCTGATTCCGGCATTGGCTTCAGCATTTTCAAAGTCTATTGGATTGACTTTGTGTGGCATCGTTGATGAGCCGACCTCACCTGCGATGACCCGTTGTTTGAAGTAGTTAATTGAAATATACATCCACATATCACGGCACAAATCCAGCACAATCGTGTTAAAGCGCATGATAGTATGGGCAATCTCTGCTAAAAAGTCGTGCGATTCGATTTGAGTGGTTAGCGGATTATGGGTTAAGTCCAGACTGCCTACAAAATCGCGTGATATATTTTGCCAATCTAAATCAGGATAGGCGACCAGATGAGCGTTATATGCGCCGACTGCCCCACTGAACTTGCCCAAATATTCCTGATGGTCAAGCTGTTTAAGTTGGCGTTCGAGCCGATAAGCATACACCATCAACTCTTTGCCGATTGTGGTCGGTGTGGCAGGCTGACCGTGTGTTCGTGCCAACATGGGGACATCCATCAAAGACTCAGCCAATTTGTATAATTGCTCGTTAAGTTCATGCGCCTTTGCCCACCATACCTGCTCAATCGAATCGCGTATCATGAGCGCATAAGCAAGGTTGTTGATGTCTGCTGAGGTACAACAGAAATGCACAAACTCACTGACATCTGCTAATGAGGTCTCTGCTATCTTGTCCTTGATAAAGTACTCAACGGCTTTGACATCATGATTGGTGGTGCGTTCAATCGCCTTAATCGCATCAGCAGAATCGTTATCGAAGTCATCCACCAGTGCATTCAGGACATCTTTTTCATCTTGGGTTAGCGGACGAATTTCAGGCATGTCGGGGTTGTCCGCCATTGCTATCAACCACCTGACCTCGACCAGTACCCGATATTTCATCAATGCCCACTCGGATAGGTAATCTTGCAGTGGCACGGTTTTGCTCTGATAACGTCCGTCAATGGGTGAGATGGCGCGGTGGGTCATGGTTTGTCCTTCGGTTTGGGTCAATGATTCACTGAGTTTGCAAGACAATTTATAAAACATCAAGTCATATGTCGCCATAATTTTGAGTGTCAGGTGAGGAAACTTGGTAATCACAAAATCACTCTGGTAATATTTAAAGTAATATAATCTACATCAGGGGAGTTTCTGTTATGGATAAGCAGACTCTACAACAGCAGGTCGAGCAATTACAAGCTGAGCTACGTGCGATGCAAGAGCGTACACACCGCCTGCAATTGGAGGTATCGACATTAGATTCCATTGGGGATGGTATTCTTGTTGTTGGTCGAGACGGTGAAATTATCCGCATCAACCAACAATTCCTTGATATGTGGGACATCAGTGCGGAAGAATGGGCAACATGTGATACCTATCAAGATGCGAAAGCTCTGATGTACGAGCGACTGCACCCCGAACGTAACGAGCAGAGTATTGAGCAAGTCCTGCGCCCGACGATTGACCGCCTTGGTCTTAGTGATATTACCCTAAAAAATGGCAAAATCTTTGAACGATACGCCGGTATTAAACGTCCAAGCGAGGAAGTATTAGGGTATGTCTGGTCTTTCCGTGATGTGACTGAACGCCGTACTGCCGAAGCCGACCTCAATCGTAGCCAAACATTTTTGCGTCGTATCATGCACAACTTTCCTGTTGTTTTATTTGCGTTTGATATGGACGGAACAATCACATTTTCGCGTGGTGCTGGACTCCGAAATTTTGGGCTAAAACCTGACGAATTGGTTGGCGTCAATATCTTTGATGCTTATGGAGACCGCGAAGTTGCTGAAGATTTTCGGCATGCCTTATCTGGCAAAGTCACACGGCGAACATCCCACCGTGATGATAAAGTTTATGAAATTTATTTGAACCCTATGCACGAAGATGATACACAGATTGGCGTTGTTGGCATTAGCTTTGATGTGACCGACCAGAAACGTGCTGAAGAAATTATTCAAATTGGTCAGCAACTGCAACAGGCAAAGTTACAGGCGGAAGAAGCGATGCGCCGTGCTGAAGAAGCCAACCTCGCTAAGAGCACATTTATCGCCAATATGAGCCATGAATTGCGGACACCTCTTAATTCAATTATTGGATTTTCACAATTTCTTATCCATGACCCGACACTAACAGGCGAACAACACGAATACATTACCCTCGTGATGCGTAGCAGTGAACAACTGCTCACCCTTATCAACGAAATCCTTGATATGGCAAAAATCGAATCAGGCAATATTCAGCTCAATCCAGTCGATTTTGACCTTGCGGAACTGCTTGAGGGGATTGATTCTGTATATCGTGCGCGGGTGACCGATAAAAAGCTGAAGTACATTTCTAGGATTGCCGAAGACATCCCCCGTTACCTGTGGGGTGACCGCAACAAAATTCGTCAAATCCTTGTCAATTTGTTGAGCAACGCTGTCAAGTTTACGCAAACAGGCTCAATTGCATTGCGTGTTTGGTGTGAGGGTGAACAACCCTATCGCCTCTATTTTGAAGTTGAAGATACAGGCACAGGCATTGCAGAAGATGATATGCCGTTTTTGTTTGAACCATTTGCCCAAGCGGAAAGTGGGCGACAAATGGCATCCGGCACGGGGTTGGGGTTGGCAATTACAAAAGAATTTGTCGAGTTGATGGGAGGGGGAATTACGGTCAATAGTCAGGTGGATGTCGGTACAAAATTCACCACCTATATTTTACTTGAGCCTGCTCGTAATACTGTTCGTCCGTCCAATGTAGAAGCCCCACATGTGGTTGGTATCAAAAATCCTGATAAGACCTATCGGATTCTTGTCGTTGATGACCGCTGGGAAAATCGCATGATGCTATCGCGCATGTTGACGCGCACCGGATTTGAAGTCCGCGAAGCCAGCGATGGACGAGAGGGTGTCGAAATGTGGCAACGCTGGCAACCTGACCTCATCTGGATGGATATGCGCATGCCGAATATGGATGGCTATGAAGCAACTCGCTGGATTCGTCAAGCAGATACAGACGAAGAAGTGGTCATTATAGCCTTGACTGCGAGTGCCTTTGAGCAGGATAGAGAGCGTGTCATGTTAGCAGGATGTAATGACTTTTTAGCCAAGCCATTCCGCGAAGCTGACCTCTATGACATGCTATCACATTATTTAGATATCGAGTTCATATATGCCAATAGTACTAGTTCTAACAAAAATCTAATAAAACCGTCCGAAAATGAACTAGATTTTGGTCGATTACCGGATGATATACAGCGTCAATTGAGACATTCCATTGCAGATTTGAACCGTGAACAAGTTGAGCAAATTGTTGGGACAATAACAGATGATTATCCTAACGAAGCTAACTTTATCCTAAGGTGCGTTACCGAATTCGATTTTGATACGTTGTCTAAATGGATATCATCAAGGGGATAAAACTGAATGATGACCTATAACGAGAATGAAATTAACAGCATTCTCATCGTTGACGATGAACCGAATAATCTCAAGGTTCTTCACAACTTACTCACCCAAAATAGCTATACGGTGAGGGCGGCACGGAGTGGGAAATCGGCAATCGAGACAGCCCAACTCAATCCGCCAGACCTTATTTTGTTGGATATCAAAATGCCAGAAATGGACGGCTATATGGTATGCCAACATCTCAAGCAGGACGACCGGACACAAGCGATTCCGGTCATTTTTATCAGTGCGCTGAATCAAGTGGAGGATATTGTAAAAGCTTTTGAAACGGGTGGTATAGATTATATCACGAAGCCATTTCAATTTGAGGAAGTGCTTGCGCGTGTTCAGACACATCTAACACTTGTTCGGCAACAGGCGAAGTTGCAATAGCAGAATGACCAGTTGGAGCAGATGCACCAGCGCGATAAAGACCGCTTCGAGAAAATTACACAGATGCGTGATAATTTTGTGCGGGGTGCGGCACATGACCTCAAGAATCCACTCACGCTTGTGGGGGGCTATGCTGAGATGATGTCGCGGATGGATATTATCCGACAAGACCCTAACCTCAAGCAGATGGTTGAGGAAATTCAGCAAAGCGGTTCGGATATGCTCGACCTCATTGGCAATATGCTGGATGTCTTGCGCTTTCAAAGTAGCATACAGGTTGAGCGTGAAAGCATTGACCTGAATGTGATTGTGGAAAATGTTGTGGCTGCATTCCAACCACTAACATCTGCCAAAAGCATCAGCCTCACATTTGAGACAGATTATTCTTCTGTGTTCAGTACGGGAGAAGCTAATGCTATCAAACGTGTTGTTGAAAATTTGGTGTCGAATAGTATCAAGTATAGTCCAGAGTCGGGTTGTGTATTGGTCAAGACAGATGTGGTAGATGGTAAGTCTGTATTGATTGTACATGATGAAGGGTATGGTATCCCAGAGTATGACCTACCGCAGTTATTTGACCCGTTCTTCCGTTCTGATTCAACCAGTGATAAAGCGGAAGGAACAGGTTTGGGTCTATCTGTCACGAAGGAGATTGTTAATCAGCATGGTGGTCACATCAAAGTTGACAGTCGGGAGGGTGAAGGTAGCATCTTCACTGTGACACTACCTAGCAAGTAGTTGACACGTTTAGAACGTCGATGGAGCGTATCTTTCACGGATGCGCTCTGCATGCCCACCTTGTGCAGACAGTGACTCATCCTCATCTACCTTAGGCTTTTGTTGCAGGTAAGCCCGACGAATCACATAAGCTGACCCCATAATAATAGCGAAAGCAAGCGACATCAATGTCAGTGCCATCTTGCGGGTGGTGAGATAATCATCATAAATTGCATCACAATCAATACTGCTGTAATCCCTGCAACGGAAAATACCTGACGAAACCACGCCTGCCGTAACGCGATTGTCATACCAATGATAAAAAATGCAATCATCGTACCGATACAACTGGATATAAGCACGCTGGCAAAGGTCAATTCCGGTGATTCCGATGTAGCAAGTAGTACAGTAGAGTCGGGTGAAAGTGCCCCAATCGCAACGATGATAAAGACACCAATCAGCCAGCCAAGCCCATATCCATTTCTCATCTTGCGCGATAATGCCCAGCGTGTGAATCCGATGAATAGTGCAAAAAGAATTAGGATTTGTACCCATCCGCTTGCAAAAATTGCCTGTAGGGTTAACATATTAAATCTCTTTCGCTTCGATTATCGAGTAGTAGGTTTGGCACGACGAACAAAAATTGCTAAGTAGGTTGCGCCAATGGTAAAGCCGAGCAGAATCACAAACGTTATCTGCGGATACGATTGGCTTGTCAGTCCTGCCAGTAGAGACATCACTAAAATACCGAGAAATAGCTGTATTGAGCGTGTCATGACTGCTCCAGTCCGTTGTTGTCTTATTCGATGTTCTCAGTATGTGCCTGTATGATGAGCGGTACGGTCGTGGGTATGTTAGATTCTTATCAACTAAGATGAGGGGATTATGATAAATATTACGAAAAAGAAAGCCCTGTAATAAGCAGAGCTTGTTTTGTTCTTGTCTATAAGGCTAGCTGTTACTACGTTCAAGGAAAGAGCGTAACATCCACGCCATTTCTTGATGTTCTTGTAACTGTGCTGTTAGGAAATCTTCCAGACCATAATCGTCATATTCGTCGGCGACATCAATATCGGCACGCAGATAACGCACCATGATTTCATGGTCATCAACCAGTTCTCGAATCATACCTTCTGCATTCGGATTGTGCGCAGGTGTTTCATCCAGCCGTGCAAGGTCTATAAATTCAGACATCGTACCGGGTGACATGACACCGTAAGTCCGCAGGCGTTCAGCGACTTCGTCAATAAAGTCAGCTAATGCTGTGTACTGTTCCTCAAATATTCCATGCAGTGATAAGAACTGAGGTCCGGTCACATTCCAATGGAACTTCCGCAATTTGAGACGCAATAGAAATTCATCTGCGAGTAGTGTTGATAGGATATTAACTGCACCCGCCATTGCTTCATCAGTGAGTCCGAGGTCTGGTGTTTGTGTTTTGGTTGCTTCTATCATATATGTATCGTCTCCTTATGAGCCTGATTATCGACTAATTGGACAATGCTTTTTTGGCTTGTTCGCCATAATCTTCAAACTTATGTTGTGCTGATGACATTTGGTCTTTCAACTCGTCACGCAAATCTTCACCACGAGCTGGAGCAAATAAGAGTGCCAACGCAGCACCAATACTCAAACCTAATCCAGTGAATAGCATTGCCAGAAATGTTCGTTCTGCTTGTGCGCGTTGTTTTGCTTCGTTACTGTAATACATACGGTCTGCCATGTGGTTATCCTGTCTCTATGTGTTTATCATTATGCCTATAAGATAGTGAAGCAATGTAAGTACGAACTAGATTGACTATAAAAATTGTGTATGTGCAGATGAGTATCACATAAATTTGTATCGTAGTTTCCGCTAGATATGCCCTGTTAACTTTTGTACTATAACGTCAGTTTTGGACACGGTGTAACTTTATTTCGACACTATAGTCAAATTATCATGCCTGAAAGTTTTTGGTTGTCAGTTTCTGGTAACTGGTAAATTCCAGCAGATACAACGGAATGCTTTTACTAGAAACCAGTAACAAATAACCAATAACGAAGGCTGTCTACAGCAAAGATTGAATAATACAGTTACGCCCAGATTAAATAAAATTCAGGTTACTATACCGATTCATCTGAAAACATAAGGACATCAAATATGAGTTTGAGTATCGGAATTGTGGGCTTGCCTAATGTCGGCAAAAGCACACTCTTTAATGCCCTCACCCGTGAGCAAAATGCAGCAGCGGAAAATTATCCCTTTTGTACCATCGAGCCAAATAAAGCGGTTGTGCCTGTGCCAGATAAACGCCTGACAACCCTACAAGATATTGTGTCTGTCGGGCAAGCCATCAATGCGACTGTGGATTTTGTTGATGTGGCAGGGTTGGTCAAAGGGGCAAGTACAGGTGAAGGCTTGGGCAATCAGTTTCTCGGCAATATCCGCGATGTCGATGCGATTCTGCATGTGGTGCGGTGCTTTGATGATGAGAACGTCGTCCATGTCAGCGCAACACCCGACCCCGCCGACGATATTGAAGTCATCAATACCGAACTTGCTCTGGCAGATTTGCAACAACTCGAAAAACGCATGGAGAAACTAGAACGCGAGGTCAAAGGGGACAAAAAGCTCCAGCCTGTTTATGAGATGGCAAAGGCTTTGCTGGATTACATCGGCGAAGGCAAACCGCTGTGGACATACCCGCAACGTACCGATAACGCCTTTGTCGCGCTTAACAGAGAGATGCGCTTTTTGACTGCCAAACCGGTTATCTATGCCGCCAACGTGGGCGAAGATAGCTTGCACGAAGACAATGATTATGTCAAAGTTGCCCGTCAAATCGCAGAGGAACAGGGCACAGAAATCCTGACCGTTTGCGCTAGCCTCGAACAAGAAATGACTGGACTCAGTGACGAGGAACAGCAAGAATATCTGGAACTTTATGATATTCAAGATAGCGGATTAGAACGACTGATTCAAAAGAGTTATCAGTTACTAGGCTTGATAAGCTACTTTACGTATAACGAGAACGAAGTCCGCGCATGGACAATCCATGAGGGCTGGACAGCACCCAAAGCCGCCGGAGTCATTCATACCGATTTTGAGAAAGGGTTCATCCGTGCCGAGGTGATACCCTATGCTGTCTTTGCTGAACATCGTGACCGCAACGCCATCAAATCTGCTGGACTGATGCAAGTCGAGGGGCAGGATTATGTGGTTGATGACGGCGATGTGATTCAGTTCCGTTTTAATGTGTGATTCAAACCATTGATATAAATTTACAATAGCTGACTTGTTTGCGTGGTACTCTGTTGGGAGACTAACTTCATCAGGAGATTCTTCCATGACACAAACTACACCAAACCGTAAGCAAGAAATCAAATCAATTCATCTCCAATATGAAGACTTCTACCGTATTGGTGGTGGTCTATTCATCATTTGTATATTAATTGTGCTTGGTAGTTGGTTGTTGGGGCAAAACCAATTTGGATATGATGATACTTTGTTAGGTTATGTTACCAATGTAGCTACTGAAGCTCTGAGTGTAATTGCTACAATTGTGGTCATTGACCAATTGAATCGTAGCCGTGACCGCGAGGAACGTAAGTTTTCCCTTTTTCGTCAGGCAAAAAGCCGTTCCAATAATTCAGCAATAGATGCTCTTGATCAGATACAGGGTTCAAACCTATGGGAATTATTTACCCAATACTATTCAATCAATCATGAGAGATACAATGTTGATTTGTCAAACGTGAAATGGGCTGGTGACGTACAATTACAAAAGTTAAATCTACGAGAGTTTTATTTGCGTGGAGCAGATTTGAGAGGTGCACAATTGTGGAGTGTAAATCTGGAAGGAGCAGATTTGCGTGATGCGAATCTACAAAGAAGTGATTTACGTGATGGTAATCTGCAATACGCGAATTTATTGGATGTCAATTTTGAAGAGGCTCAATTAGGTAGCGCAAATCTGCGACATGCACAATTAAGCAGTGCAAATCTGCAAAGGGTTGACTTAGGGGGTGCAAATCTACAAAAGGCTTTCCTATGGAATGCAAATCTACAAGGGGCAAACTTAGGAGGTGTTAACCTACAAGAGGCTTTCCTATGGGATGCAAATCTACAAGAGGTAAACTTAGCAGGAGCCAATTTACAGAGTGCCGTCTTATTGGGTGCGAACTTACAACAAACGGATTTAACTGGAGTAAACCTTGTAGGTGCAAAATTAAATCGACGAACAAAATTCGATAACGAAACAATCTTACCGGATGCTATGTATATTGGTCGAAATGAAGATGGCTCTCCTCTTTATGATAAATACTGGACACCTGATACTGATATGTCTCGCTTCACCGACCCTAGCCACCCTGACTTTTGGCAACCACCTCACCATGAATAAAACAAAAGATTGAAGAAACAACTCATCATATACACCAATCCTGACGAGTAGTAGCGGATGGATGTTCTGATGCTATAGTGACTAGTCTGAGGGACTAGATTATGTGTTTGATAACGGGGATGTGATGCAGTTCCGTTTTAATGTCTAGTATTTAGCTCGAATAACCATTTACTCGTGGTTACTCGATCTATCTCTTACCTAGACCTGATTTTTTGCGGGTAGGGAAATCTAACATTATGGTTGACAGTTGATCCATCTACATTTTATCTAACGCTTCTATTCTGGTGAGGATAACCTGCTCCACTTTCGCTATCTGATGACGATGCACCAAGTCGAGGCAATCGTTGTAAATGGTACGTGCTTGTGTATAGCTACCTTGAAAACGCAGCCGGTCGCCAAATTGAATCAATGCTTCGATCAATAACCTATGATTTTCAGTATCGCGTAATTGTTCTATAGCAGTCTGGAAATGGTAGGTTGCATCTTCAATATTCTTTGTGAGTCGCGCCAGATTAAGATGGAAAAATGCCTTGTGAGACGGATGATGGATGATGGATATATCTTCGCCATTGTCTGCATTCTGCTCAACATGATTTTGAGACTGCCCGAGGTTGATTTGTAGGAGCGATGCGAAATATAGTGCATGTCCATAGGACGGACTTTTGTCAGGTGTTTGCAAATATGCTAATTCGTAAATCTGTGCTCCGTCTTGCCAACGGTCGCTCCGGAACAACAGAACCCACAACAAATTAGCGAGTTGTATACCTTTTTCACTTTGTTCATTTTCGAGTGCATGTTCCAATGCAAAATAGAAATTGGCTTTTTCGACTGCGAATTGTTCGCGGACTTTTGCAGGATGGATTTGATAAAGCTGGTGCAGTGATTGTCCCGTATCAAAATAATAGTCAAAATAACCTTCAAATGCAGTCTCAACTAGACCCATCATACTGAGTTGCTCAAATGCAAACTGTCGGATGAGAGGATGCAAACTGTAACGTCCAGGAACTGTAACTCGAATTAGCGATTTATCGAGTAATGTATTGATGACGAAATGGTTTGCACTCGCAATAAATCTAGCAGAATCAATATTAAAATCTCCCCTATAGAGTGATAGCTTTGCTAGAACGGCTTGCTCTTTGTTTGTTAGCATTGTCCAAGATTGATCGAGTAGCGCGCGAATGCTACGTTGTCGCGCAGGTATATCGCGTAGGTTTGTTGACAATATGTCCAAGTCTGTCTGTATGTGCGTCACAATTGCCGTCAAGGGTATATGACGAACCCATGAAGCTGCCAACTCTATTGCAAGTGGCATGCCTTCTACGCTATCACAAATTTCGTCAACTAGGTCTCCATCCAGATTTTGTGCATTAGACGATGCTATTCGTTTTGCTGTCTGGACAAATAAGTCTTGTGCGTCACGATGCGAATTTATAGATAATCCATCGACATATACCAGATATTCACTACTAAGATTCAGTCGTTCTCGTGATGTAGCTAATATTGTTACCTTCGGCGCATGGGTGAGTATATCGTTGATGATTGATACATCGTCAAGTAGCAACTCCCAATTATCCATGACAAGCAGGAGTTCTAAATTTGCAAGTTTAGAGAGGATTTCTTCAAGAGGATTATGATCTACTGTTATACGTAGCGCATCGATTAACGTGTTGAGGACGTATTCAGGAGAACTCAACTCCTCGAGCATGACCACACAAACCCCATCTGGGAAGTCTGCAAGACTCGTTGAAGCAACCCGCAACGCCAACCGTGTCTTCCCAACACCACCCGGACCAATTAATGTAAGTAGCCGACACTCCGGTTGGAGCAATTTTCCCCGTATCTCATGCAACTCCTGTTCACGTCCAATGAATGGAGTAGATTGTTCTTTTATATTGTGAAATGGCTTCTGGACAGCTATGGAATAATTTCCAGATTGAATTTGCTGATAAAGGGTTTGTGTGATTTTCTCTGGCTCGATGCCTAGTTCTTGTTCCAAAAGTTGACGACATCTCTCATATTGCTTCAAGGCTTCGGTACGCTGACCATTGCCTGCAAGTAAACGCATCAGAGAGCGATGTGCACTTTCATCAAGTGGTGCTAAATCGAGTAACTTCTGCGCGTAATGAATCCCATTTTCAAACTGATGATTTTTGAGATTGTGTTGAATCTCGTCATGCAATCGATCAATGAGCAAGCTACGATATTTATCACGTTCTCGTGCTATCCATGCTTCAAAGTTATCGCAATCTGAAACAAAGAACCCAGCAAGAAAATCGCCTTGATATAGTGATAACAGGTTATCAATATCGCTGTTTGTTGGTGTTCTATTCAAGATAGTTTTGAACTCATTTGTATCTATCCATACCATGTCAGGCTTATTGGAAAAAGCGACTGTGTGACGGGTTATTTGCAGATAGTCTCCGAGGTTTGCACGGAGTCGTGTAAGTGTTGTCCGCAGATTACTCATCGCTTGTTTTTGGGTGCGGTCATCCCAAAATAGATCTGCCAAATGCTCACGGGGTTGTGTCTGTGCAGTCACAAGTAAATAGATGAGTAATGCTTGTGTTTTTCGGGTCGGGAAATTTGCCAGTTGTCCATCGAGGAATATTTGCAGTCCTCCAAAGGTTGAAATTTCTAGCATTTTGTATCCTGTCACATCGTTGAAGCGTTTTTGAAGCGTTTGCCTTCTATAATACAAGATAAGAAACATTTGAAGAAGAAATTGGGAAGGAATATATGTCAAATGAAGTGAAAAAACAATTGATTCGCTACCTATTAGAAGAAGCATTTGCTGGCAATTTTGTGCCTTTAGAAGAACATAGCGGGTTGCATGAATCTATACCCATGTTGCGACACCTTGCTGAAAACACTTTGGATCGCTCAATTTCATTTCCGTTCCAATTTGTTGCTGATAATTGGATAGTGACGGTAGCACGACGCAGTTATACATCTATTTCACCCATTTTTGGTTTTGATGTAGGTCAACAACGCATCACATATGATGTGCTGTACTTACATCAATTTGATGAAGGAGAAATTATTCAGGAGCATCTACAGGCGGATGTTATGAGTGTCATGCACCAACTTGGGTTTGATATGCCCGGTGCACCCTCTGCATCTGATGTTGTCTATACAACTTCCGCGCATGACTTATCCGACACAGACCCGCAAAAAGCAATCGAGTTGGTTCGCACAACGCTTGAAGACATTGTTTATAGCGATGGGAATTTTGATTTTCTTAGAGACCATCCAGCATATGAAATCCTTATTCCTGATCTTGAGATGCGTAAGGCTATGAGTCCCGATGCTGAGGCAACATTCCCGCTTATGGTCAGTGATGGTGAATGGGTCGCTTGTCGGAGCTTCTGGAAGCAGTCTTTTGTCGGCGAGATGTTTGGGACGCAAGCAAATGGAAAATATGTTGAGTTCGAGACGCTCAATATTGATCGTGTCATTGATGGAAAAATCGTCGAGCATCATGAATTTCCAGATACGCCCTCTATGATGCGTCAACTTGGCATGCCGGAGCAACATAGTGATAAGAATTAAGATGCTGAATTTGGCTATGATTTCAAGACACGCGGGGCACGGGTCATCAGCTTACTTGATAAGTTTGCCCATTAGATAACTGGCTAGTGTTATACATTTAAAATCAATTCATAGATATTTTGGGAGATACGATGAGAAAAATAAATATGTCCATAGACATTGACCGCCCGATTGAAGAAGTTTTCAGAGCATTGAGTGACATACGGACGCAACCACAATGGGATCCAGACATGATTGAAGGTCGCCATGAACCAGATGGTCCTGCACAATTAGGTACAAAAATGATCGAAGTTCGGAAATTTGCGGGGCGTGTTATCGAAACCACATCCGAGTTAGTCGAGTTTGAAGCAAATCGAAAGTTCGTGCGAGACGGTGGGGATAACGGTCCAATGAGCTTAACGGGTATTCTCACCTTCACGCCGACAGATTCTGGCACACACGTCGATTGGGTATGGGAACTAGAATTGTCAGGCGTATTGTCACTGATGACCCCACTTATGGCTCGAATACTTCGGAGCGATGCCGAGCCACATCTCGAAAAACTTAAACAATTGCTAGAGAGTGGCAAATTCAAGCCATTAGATTAACCAACGCACAACAGCTAGTCCCATTGAACATTACACTATTTTGTATTTGACGGGGTAGATTATTCACCTAATCTATCTCGTTTCAATTCAAATAGAATATGAGGATAATTTTCATCAATTCTTGATATTCAATAAATAGCATATATATATTGACTGAGAATGCCCTCATATTTATTGACATAGCGCGGTCATTTCCTCTATGGTATGTGCAATTTCGACATATTACAGAAAGGGCATTTGCCATGAATAAAAAATGGGGTTTACGTATTGCGACGGTGGTGTTTCTCATCGTCACGCTAACCATCAATGGGCTATCGAATACTGATTTGTTCCCGACAACAGTAGGTGATTTATCGGATACCCGCGCCTTATTGTTCCTACCTGACGGGTATGTATTTGCTATTTGGGGTGTAATTTACACACTCTTGATTGGTTATGCTATTTATCAGTTGCGTCCTGTCGCCTTGGAGAATGGTGTGGTTGACCGTGTGGGATTCTGGTTCATCGCTAACTTGATTGCAAATAGCGCGTGGATTATCGTATTTGTCTATGACATCGTATGGGCAAGCACTGTCTTGATAATCTTTATGCTCATTACTCAGTTGATTATTTATCATCGCCTAGAAATTGGTAAACGTGAGGTGGATTGGCAGGAACGCTGGGCTGTTCATATCCCGTTTAGTGTTTACACAGGTTGGGTTACGGTTGCGACTGTTGCCAATATCACCACCCAATTATATGTTGGTGGCAATGTCACAGCATTTTTGGGTATCAACGCAGACATCTGGGCAAGTCTCCTCCTCGTCATTGCGGGTGGTATCGGATTACTGTTCTTGTTCTGGCGACGTGATATTGCCTACGCACTGGTCGTTGTGTGGGCGACTTATGGCATTTATGCGCGTCCGTTTGACACCGAACTATATCAAAATACCATATTCAATGTTGCGCCTGAGGTCAGTGCTGTGCTAGTAAATAACTCAGCGATTGCTGTCGCAGGTGTGGTGGCTGTCTCTATCTTGATAGCAATTGCGATGCAGGTACGTGATGGCATGACTTCGGGACAGATGAAACAAGTAGCGGCAACATAACTCAGCTACACCGTTAGGTAGACTCGGCTTGAAAAAACTACTTATCATCTATGCCCACCCTGACGACGAAAGCTTCGGCAGCGGTGGGCTGATAGCGAAATATGCCGACGAAGGGGTACAGGTCGATTATGTCTGTGCTACCGATGGCGACATGGGCACACCTGATGCGTCAGTTGCAGACAAAGACACACCCTTACAGGACATTCGCTTGCAAGAGTTAGACTGTGCTCAGGAGGTCTTGGGTATCCATCAGGTGATACGCCTCGGCTATAACGACAGTGGCATGATGGGCAGTGACTCTAACCATTATGACAACGCTCTCTGGCATCAATGGCAGACTAACCCTGATGCAGTTACACAACGCTTGGTGACAATTCTACGCGACATCAAACCACAGGTGATTGTCACCTTCAACCAATATGGCGGGTACGGACACCCTGACCATATCGCTATCCAACAAGCAACAACCCAAGCATTCAATCTGGCAGGTGATGAAAACTATAACGCTGTCACCCTCACACCCCATGCACCCCAGAAACTGTACTATGCTTCAATTCCAGCGCAGAAATATTATTGGATGTATCTGTTGATGTTGCGCCTGCAAGGCAAAGACCCGCGCCGTATGGGTGTGAACCGAGACCTCGATTATCAGGCTGTGATGGACAATCTTGAACCGATTCACACGCTAGTTGATGTCGGGGATTATCTCGATAAATGGGATGAGGCATCCGATTGTCATGTGAGTCAAGGGCAGGGACGGGGCAGTGGTACACGCGGGATGTTAGCAAATTTGCCGACATGGTTACGTCGGCGAATCGCAGGACAATATGGTCTTACGCGGATTCATCCCAAGCCAAGCCATAACAAGGCTGACGAAGTTGGTTTATTTGCGGGAGTTATATTAGAATAGAGTCATCTATCCCATGTAATTAGGGAGTTTATTGATGACTACCAACCAACAAAATTTATTACAAACCGCTCGTGAACAAGCAATTGAAGTCCTTCACCGTTGTGCTACCCCCTATGGTTTCCGTGCTTCTGGTCTACCTGCTGGCTATCCGCAAGTGTGGGCACGCGATATGGCAATTACAGCTCTCGGCGCATTTGCTAGCCAAGATAAAATCCTGATTGCGTGTGTCCGTGCTAGCCTAGAGACACTCGGCAAACATCAATCTCAGCGAGGTCTGATTCCGTTAAATGTAAATCCTGATACAGGCTATATTAGTACAGAAAATGCGGGTGCTGCCGATGCTAACCTCTGGTATATCATCGCGCATTATATGTACTATCAAACCACTGGCGACATCGACTTCCTGCGTGACCATTGGACAATCATCACCCGTGCGATACAGTGGCTGGAATATCAGGATATGAACGAATGCGGACTGCTGGAAATCCCCGAAGCCGCCAACTGGATGGATTTGGTGGCAGTGCGCTACAATACCTTATACGATAATGTGCTCTACTATGCAGCCACACTGGCATATGGCGAACTCTATAAAGCTCTGCCTGATGATTTACATCTTCATGCCCTTGTTAATACCCCCGCCGACATTCACGAACGTCTCAACTTGCTGATGTGGATTGACCGTTGTTGGATTGCTGACCACTTTGCCGACCATCTGGAACGGCTTAAGTCGATTCGCCTAGAGTGGTTTATGCTTTATCACAACATCGGCACTATATCGAGCCGTCCATTTTATCTGCCGTGGGTCGCCTTCCGTGAATATGGTGATTGGTGTGATACGTTGGGTAACTGTCTTGCGATTCTGACAGGGATTGCCGACGGACACCGCACTGAGCATATCTTGCGCTATATGTATCAGGTCAATATCAGCGAACCGTATCCGGCAAAAGCCATCTATCCCCCTATCTATCCAGGAGAAAATGACTGGCGCGATTATTACCGCAGTCGCAATCTCAACTTGCCCCATCAATATCACAATGGTGGTATCTGGCTGATGGTCGGCGGATTCCATGTAGCGGCATTGGTGCGTCACAACTGGTATAGCGAAGCTGAGCGCATCCTGACCTTACTCGCAAAAGCCTGTCAGCAAGGGGCAAGCGGTGAATGGGGATTCAACGAATGGATGCACGGCGACACCGGACACGCGATGGGCTTTGACCAACAAGCATGGTCAGCAGCGATGTATTTATATGCCGAGCATTGCGTGCGAAACAAAGAAGTCTTGCTCTTTGATGACCTGCTCGCAGTCAAGCCGAAATCCGCTGTACATGCCGAAAATAATGACTTTGCGATTAATCCCGGTGGCGGGCCATCGTAAAAATCACATTTGAAATTATGAAATTTATTTTGTTATGCGGTAAAATAAAATGTAAGCATTTGATAGGCAGTTAAGTCTATATCATGTGTAACCTATTTAAGGAGAAATACTTTATGAGCCGTAAACTTATTTTAGCCTTTGCTAGTGTATGGATGATTGTCTTGATGACGGCATCTGTCCACGCACAAGATAACCCTGTTGTCACATGGGCAATGTGGGGTAGCCCTGAAGAAATCGCAGTCCATCAGGCCGTTGCTGATGCGTTCATGGCAGAAAATCCTGACATTACCGTCGAACTATGGGCAGAACCATGGGGCGATTACTTCACCAAGATTCAAACCCTGTGGGCATCCGGCGATTCCGCAGAAATCCCTGACATTGCATTCTTGTCACCTATCGCTAATTACGCTGCTGATGGTGTCCTCGAACCGCTTGACCCATTTATCGAAGAATTTGACTATCCACGCGATGACTTCTGGCCCGGTCTACTTGAATTTGCGATGTATGATGGCACAATTTATGGTTTCCCCCGCGACATCGGTCTCGAAGTCCTCTACTACAACAAAGATATCTTTGACGAAGTTGGACTCGACTACCCTAACGAAGACTGGACATGGGATGACTTCCTCGCTGCTGGCGAACAATTGACCATCGTCGCTAATAGTGGTCGCGTTAGCCGTTATGCACTCGGTATGGAAGGCGGAAAGTATCAACTGTGGATTGGTCAAAATGGTGGTAGCATCCTTGATGATATGTCCAATCCAAGCGAATGTGCACTTGATGAACCTGAAGCAATCGAAGCTCTTCAATTCTTTGCTGACATGATGGAAAACAACGTTGCTCTCCGTGATGCTAACCTCAGCCAAGCGGGTGGTGATGCTGCTGTCTTCCAGAGTGGGCAAGCTGCGATGATTATCCAGAATGCAAGCCGTATCCCGACCTTCAACGAAGCAGGTTTGAACTATGATGTGGCTGTTGTTCCAATTCCAGAAGGCGGTCAACGTTCCGCATCGGCAGCTGGTGCAGCATGGACAATGAGTTCATTCAGCGATGATAAGGACTCTGCATGGGCATTCTTGAGCTGGCTCCAAAGCACTGATGGCGGTCAAGCAATCTACACCGCATCCGGTCAAATCTTACCTGCATTGCAATCCACCGCAAACTCCGATGCGTTCCTCGGTGCTGATGGTCAACCAGAAAACCGTATGGCATTCATCACAGAAGGTGAAAATGCAAAAGTGGGTCGCGCTGGTTTGTTCCCAGAATGGAATGAACTCAACGGCACAATCATTGGACCTGGTATGGCAACTATCTGGGCAGGTGAAGCCACTGTAGAAGATGCAGTTGCTAGCATCTGTGAAGGTGTTGATGCCTATCTCGCAGATAACGATTACCCACGCGGATAATCATTTTCACAACATAACAACATATGTAGGGGTGGGAGTCAGACCCGCCCTTACGATGTAAAATACTAATAGACTATTTTAGACTTTTCCCCGCAAACGAATCGTAAGATTGCCTTATGAGCACAAATGTCGAGCAATTCCCAAACTCTCCACCGTCAAATACAAATAGTCAGTCTGGTTGGCGCAACTCCGCGATTGGACGCTGGCTAGGTTTAGACCAATGGAATCCCAATCAGCAGTCGGTTGCCTATCTATTTTTGTTGCCGAGTCTTATCGGATTTGGTCTGTTTGTATTATTACCCGCACTGGGTTCACTATTTCTCAGTCTGGTGGAATGGCGATTAACCAATACGCCGACCTTTGTTGGGCTAGATAATTATGTTGATTTGCTGACCAAAGACCCTGTCTTCCCTATTGTGATGGGCAATACCGTCTTTTATGTGCTGGCGATTGTCCCGATGCAGTTAATCATAGGCTTGTTGATGGCAGTCGCACTCAACACGGGTATGAAAGGCTTGGGGGTCTATCGGGTAATCTATTTTATGCCCGTTGTCACCAATGTCGTTGCAGCGGCGATGGTGTTCCAATGGTTATTCAATCAGGACTTTGGCTTAATTAGCTCATGGATATGGCAGTTTAACGAATCAACAGGCATACCGATACAACCGCCCAATTGGCTAGCTGACTCCTTTTGGTCAAAGCCAACTGTAGCAGTCCTCACGGTGTGGAAAAATGTCGGCTTTACGATGGTGATATATCTGGCAGGTTTACAAGGTATTCCGAAAAATCTATACGAAGCTGCCGAAGTTGACGGCGCGACCACATGGCAACGGTTTCGCCATATCACGATTCCGATGGTCAGTCCAACGACATTCTTCTTGATTATCATTCAGATGATTGGTGCGTTCCAATTATTTGCTGAACCATTTGTAATGACCCGTGTTGGTGGTGGTGAACCACTACAGGCAACCCTGTCGATTGTCTACTATATTTATCAGAATGCTTTTAGCTTCCAGAAGATGGGTAGCGCGGCGGCAATTTCGTGGGTCTTATTTGCAATCATTCTTGTGATTACAGTCTTCCAATTGCGGATGCAACGTCGCTGGGTACATTATGAGGTGGATGACGCATCATGACGACACTAGATACCAATAACACAAGCTTTTTCCAGCGCATCAAACTAGGGCACATCGCTTTACATCTTGCGCTTATTATCGGCAGTCTCGTTATGCTGTTGCCGTTCATCTGGATGCTAAGTACATCACTCAAAACACAGCCAGAAATCTTCACCTACCCGCCGACTTGGATACCGGAAGAATTGGCATGGGGGAACTACGAAGACGCACTGACTGCCCTACCGTTTGAACGCTTCTACTTCAACAGCTTTTTTGTCTCAACATCTGTGACCATCTTGCAGATTGTGACCTCGTCGCTGGCAGCTTTTGCCTTTGCTCGTTTGAAGTTCAAGGGACGCGACACCATATTTATTCTCTATCTCGGCGCGTTGATGATACCCTTCCCGGTGTTGTTAATTCCCAATTTCATCATCGTCAATCGGCTGGACTGGCTTGATACCTATTGGGCGTTGATTATCCCGCCTGCGTTTTCGGCATTCAGTACATTTTTGTTGCGTCAGCACTTCAAGACCTTGCCGATGGATTTGGACGAAGCTGCCCGCATTGATGGTGCATCGTCGCTCCGTATCTGGTGGAGTGTCATTATGCCGATGAGCAAGACAACTGTGGCTGCAATTGCGATTTTTGTCTTCCTCGCAACATGGAATGATTTCCTCTGGCCCCTCGTCGTCACCAACTCAACTGAGATGCAGACTGTACCTGTCGGGTTAAATTCGTTCCAAGGACAGTATGGGGTTCGCTGGAATCTGTTGATGGCGGCGGCAGTCGTTGCGATGGTACCGGTTCTGATTGTCTTTATCTTTGCCCAGAATTGGTTTATCAAGGGTATTAGTATGACGGGCATCGGCGGACGTTAAGTGGCTATTCGCTTCTGGTATTTTGTGGTTAGTTTCTGGTCATCGAAGCAACGTATCCTAGTCATCACCTGTTGTTTACTTGTGAGTGTGATGGTGGTTGCCAATTCAGAACCAACCGACATTGATGTCATGATTGAATCGCGTCAACTTACATCAGGGTCATGCTCCGGTCGCTTCATTACCCGTGAACTAGACCACATCACAACCACACCCAATGGCTTTGATATCAAACAGTTTGAAGCAAATGGTAGTGGTGTTGCGATTAATGACCTCGATAATGACGGCGACCTTGATATTGTCTTAGCCAATCACGGCGGGAATAATAGCATCCTCTGGAATGAGGGTGACTTAAACTTTACCCGCAAAGCACTCCCACATGGCGATTCGCGCGCAGTAACAATCGTTGATGTCGATAATGATGGTTGGCATGACATCCTCTTTACGCGCACAGTAACAGCACCGACATTCTGGCGTAACCTCGGTGGTGGACAATTCGATCAGGAATTTATTCGTGGCATTGCAGAACCACTCTACTCAGTGGCATGGGCAGACCTCGATAACGATGGCGACCTTGACCTCGTCGGCGCATCTTATGACGCAGTCCTGCTAGAAGCATTTGGGCAAGATTTCCTGATTAATCGAAGTGGGGGGGTATTCGCCTATACCAATGATAACGGCACATTCCGCCCAACACGCCTCATCAGTGAAGCGCAAGCACTCGCTATTGTTTTGGTAGACCTCAATCACGACTCACGCTTAGACATTGTGGTCGGTAATGATTTCGCTGTTCCTGACTATATCTGGATGCAATCAGGCGAGGGCTGGCAAGAAGCCCACCCTTTCGATAATTTCACCTATAGCACCATGAGTTATGATTTTGCCGACCTCGATAATGACGGAACAGACGAGTTATTTGCAACCGATATGCAACCTTATCAAACTGACGAAGCGACCCTGTCCGCATGGCGACCGCTGATTGACGGATTATTCAATGAGCAACGCCCCCCTGACGGTCCACAGATGATGCAGAATATATTGCTGGCACAAGCTTCGGATACAACCTATGGCAACATGTCAAACCAGATGGGTATTGAAGCAACCGGATGGAGTTGGTCGGGTAAGTTTGGCGACCTTGACCAAGATGGCTTTCTCGATTTGTATGTGGTTAATGGCTTCATCGAATATACGATATTTGGACATCTGCCGAACCATGAACTTGTGGAAGATAATCAAGCATTTCAGAATGTCGATGGTCAAGTCATGCAACGTATGCCCGAATGGGGATTGGGGTCATCTGCTAGTGGGCGTGGGATGAGCATGGCAGACCTCGATAACGATGGTGACCTCGATATTGTGGTCAATAATCTGCGCCACCCTGCTCAACTATTTGAAAATCAACTCTGTAGTGGAAACAGCCTGCAAGTCGATTTGAATTGGGACAATCATAGTGTGGTTGCGACAGAGGTTGTCCTGCATACTTCTACGGGAACATATCACCGCCATGTAAAATCTGTCAGTGGCTATCTGTCCGGTGACCCCGACCGCGTTCACTTTGGCATACCAGACACAGCAGTCATTCAATCACTGGACATTATGTGGTCAGATGGCGCACAATCAACCGTCACACTCACGCCAGATATGCGCCATATTATCATCACACGTGGGACTTAATCCTTTTTACTAATCACCACTGTAGGCACAACCGAGCCACCCCCTGCCGTCACATTGAGCAATGCCTGCGGAGAGAGTCGAGTTAGTACGCCATCAACGGTTGTCCCATTGAAGATATAGGGGTCAGCATCGACATAACGCATACTGATGTCCACCGTACCATTAATCCACATCGGGAAGTCACGCTCTACAACTTGGACTTTTTCTTGCACAACATGAGGCGTTTCCAATGCGTGTTTGAGTTTGGATTCCCACGCCCCTGCCGAGGATTGCCAACCGAGCATCACACCACTACCGCCATAATCATCATTGGGTTTGAGCGTAAAGCGTTCACGGTTCTCTGCGACAAATTCAATCAAATCGACTTCTTTGCCATCATAAGTTGTTTTGCGTTCTTCGATAACCCGTGTCCACGGGATGAATTGGTCGATCGCTTGTTTTTCCTCAGCCGAAAATAGATGCTGATTTTGCTCATCACTGAGTAATGCTAAGCTGGCTTTTTTAGCGAGCATCTTAGCACTAATGGAATTGGTGATGTAGACATTGCGGTCGCGCATTGCCCGCACAATCGGGTTTTCCATCCCCATCACTTTGATAAGTTCACTATAGAGTACGCGCTTATAAATCATATCAATGCGGAAGCTACCGTTATACAGATGACCGTTGCGATAATCTAATGCGCGCGGGTCGCCCATGATGGTTGGGAATCCTAATTTTTCGAGATGTTTCGCAGTGATGACATGCTCATTTAATGTCGGTACATGTCCCCAATCCAGAATCGCAATCTGAGGTTTTTCTTGTTTGCCACCCCATGCACGATAGCCTGCAATCAGCGCATCACTCAGGCTATGCAACGACCGAATCTGACGGACATTGTATTTTTTGCTGAATCGTTTCAACACCTCAAGCTCATCAAAGACATCTGCCAGAATATCACCATATCCGATGCCGGCTGGTGTTTCTGCGTTATATTCCACAATCTTGAGGATGCCTTCATCTTGTAAGAAGAACGTGTCTAAGCGTGAACTTGTCCATGGGGGTACTTCGGGATTATCAATATGCACAAGTTCTTCCTCATACGGGTCGAGGTATAGTTGTGCGCGCAAGTCTCTGTCTTTTAAGAGTGCATAATGCAACGTCTCAAATGCTTTGAGGACACTTTCCAGCCCGACTTTGACAAACTGCCAATTCCGTTCAGTGTAAAAGTGTGGGCGCAGGACAACACATAATGGGCGTGACCCAAAGTAGAGTGTCTCTTCTTTCAGGCGACGACGCATCACACCGTCCATCTCGGCGGCGAATTGCGGTGTCAGGAGGTCATGATAATATTGGATAGCATCATTTAGCATCAGCTTGGCTTTCTGCATCAATTGCCAACTGACCCCAATCGTAGCGTTTGCGTGTCTCTGCCCCTGTTGTTGCTAGCCGAATCATATGGTCAGCCATCTTGGTAACCATCCAATCAAAATGATTCTTACCCAGTGAATTGACATCCATATCCGGCGCGGGATTCATAAAATCAATTGCGTATGGAATGCCATCACGCACAGCAAATTCACAGGTGTTCATGTCATAACCAAACGCACGGCAAATCTTTAGTGTGTCATCATGAATCCGCTTGAATAACGCCTCATCAAATTCGGGTTCGGGGAAGTAATAGCGTTCGTTGGGATTATATTGCATCACACGCACTTCCTCCTGACCGAGGCACATGCAACGTGCATAAGTTTCCCATTCAACAAATTCTTGCAGAATCATCGTCAACAACTCGCTGTCATTGTACGCATCCCATAATTCCTGCATTGAATGCACGATATAGACAGCTTTCCACCCACCACCATGAGCATCTTTTAGCACCAATGGGAAGCCACCTAATTCTTCAACAATCCGCTCCCATGGAATCATATCAAGGTTGCTCAGACTTTTGTTGTGGTCAATACCGGGGATATAATTTTTGTTGGGTAAGACATACGTCTTCGGGACGGCAATGCCCAACTTTTTGATAAGTGATGTGCCGAAGTATTTGTCATCTGCTGTCCACATAAAGGGGTCATTGACGACTTTTACACCCTGTAATGCCGCATTCTTCAAGTACGAACGATAAAATGGAACTTCATGCGAAATACGGTCAATAATGACACGGTATGGATTCGGCTCATCTTCAGCGACTCCGCCCGTTTTCACAAACTCCGCAATTACGCCTGTATCAGGAGTTCGTCGATTGACTTCTTCGATAAAGGCGGGAGGCCACGACCATTCCATCCCAACAAATAAGCCAATTTTCATGTTTTCACTCATGATACAACTCCTGATAAATCCAATAAATATCATGTCTCATTTGTAACGCATAACGTCAGACAATGCAAAAATCAGGCACAATGCGTTATGATTTAGTCAATAGACTTTGTCGAAATTCATTAAGCAGATACAATCTTATGACAAAACAGATTCTTACACGTATTCTCCAAGGGCTGATTACCATGTGGGCTGTGGTGACAGTCGTATTCTTTTTACTCCGTGTTACAGGTGACCCTGTTGATATGCTCTATGCAGGCGACCCTCGTCCCGAAGCCGTTAAGGAAGCGGAACTCCTACGGAAAGATTTAGGTTTAGACCGTCCACTACCGATTCAATATGTGGACTATCTTTTTAATGTGGCGCGCCTCAACTTCGGGGATTCTATCGCGCTTAAACGTCCGGTGATTGACCTCATTGGTGCCGAACTCCCGCATACCCTACGATTAACCATATCGGCATTTGTCATCGCCTATCTATTTGCCATACCTATCGGCATCTTGATAGCCATCAAGAAAAACACCATCATTGACTATGGAATACAGGTGATTAGCATGGCAGGCGTTTCCATACCCGATTTCTGGATGGGAACGATGCTAATCTTATTATTCGCTGTGCAGTTGGAGTGGTTGCCAGCACTCGGACTTGGTGAAGGGGGTATCGAATATTTGATACTACCTGTCGCCACTATAGCAATTCCGCGTGTGGCATTTATGTCTCGGTTTGTACGTGGTGTGATGCTGGATGTCCTCAACGAAGATTACCTGCGGATGGCACGGGCTAAAGGCTTATCCGAACGACTTGTCATTTTCAGGCATGGCTTACGTAACGCGCTGATTCCAATTATCACCGTGGCAGGTATTCAACTTGGTTATCTTGTCAGCGGGTCAGTCATTATTGAGCGTGTGTTTGGTTTACCGGGGGTTGGTGATTTGCTCGTTGATTCTATCAGTGCGCGCGACTTCCCTGTAACCCAAGCGACTGTGCTGATTATCGCCTTTTCCATTGTGATGATGAATCTACTCGTTGACATACTCTATGTTGTCATTGACCCGCGTGTGAGGACAGACTAATGAATACAACAAAATCGAAAAATGTAATCACGCTTGCAGACGAAATCCGTTCGCCGAGTTTTTTCCGAAAATTCCTGATGAATCCGCAGGCTGTGGTCGGTGCAGTCATTGTAATTGCAATGTTGCTTGTGGCAGTCGGTGCGGAAGTCATCACCACAACTGACCCAACACGCCTTAGCCCACGCGATAAATTTATCGAACCCAATTTTGAACATCCGTTAGGCACTGACCATCTAGGGCGCGATATTCTCACACGGATGGTATACGGGTCGCGGGTGTCTCTGCTAGTTGGTTTAGCCTCTGTAACCCTATCGGCATTTATTGGCACGGTTTTGGGTGCATTGGCGGGCTACTTTGGCGGATGGGTTGATATATTCATCTCTCGACTGATTGATACGTTTCTAGCGATTCCGGGCTTAGTACTAACGATTGGCTTGGTGTCGATACTGGGCTCAGGTCTTGACCGCATGGTGTTAGCCATTGGTATCTCTAGCTGGCCCCTCTATGCCCGTTTGGTACGCAGTAGTTACATCGCACTCAAAGAGATGGAGTACGTCGAAGCGGCTGAAAGTATCGGCGCGCGGACAGGACGTATCATCTTGCGCCACATCTTGCCCAACGCAATCGGTCCGATTCTAGTTGTGATGACCATTGGGACAGCTGGTGCAATCCTGACGGAAGCAGGTTTGAGCTTCCTCGGCATTGGTCTTGAACCTAAAATTCCGACGTGGGGACGGATGTTGGCAGAGGCAAAACAGTTTATCCGCCAATACCCTTATATGACCATCTTCCCCGGACTTGGCATTATGCTGTTTACACTTGGCTTTAATTTACTTGGCGAAGGCTTGCGTGACCTGCTCGACCCAAAACAACGTGGTCGCAAATAATATGTGAGCGCATAGTATTTTGTGGTATCATCGGCACACTATAAAATTAAGTTCATGGTCGAGAACAAGCAGAATCTTGTAGGGTCGAACCCATGTGTTCGACCGCGCGGGAGCAGACATGTCTACTCCCCTACATCTCAAGAGCAGACGACCACTGACTTAGTTGCAAGTCTATATTATATTTTTAGTTGAAGGAGTCCTTGTATGACACATCGTCTACAAAAATTCGTTCTTGTTACACTAATGATAAGCCTGTTGTTTGTTATTTCAGGTTTATCCATTGCTCAAGATGAAAAAGTTGTCCGCATTGGATTGTCCGAAGAACCCGCGACACTTGACCATCGTAACTATTCTTTGACAGCCAGTACCTTTGCCGTTGTCTGGCAAATTTATGAACCCCTCGTATATCACGATACCCGCGACGATTCCCTTATCCCCGGTCTAGCCGAATCATGGGAACAACTCAGCGAAACATCCTACCAGTTCAACCTCCGTCAGGATGTAACATGGCACGATGGCGAACCCTTCACCGCTGATGATGTTGTCTGGTCATACAGCCGGACACCGAATCGTGTTGCACAATTTGGTCTTGACCCTGCGAATCCGGTAGAAGTCATTGATGACCACACTGTCATCGTCAACACCAATGGTCCACAAGGTCCGTTCTTGCGCCAAAATCTGGCATTGAATATGTACATTTTGCCAGAGCACATCCTCGAACCCTTCTACACCGAAGCCCGCGCTGCAACCTACGAAGAAACCACTGATGAAGAAGGCAATGTAGTCACCGCAGAAGAAGCATTAGCAAATGCCCTGTTCTCAATTGACCGTGGTGACGACTGGCAAGAACCTGACCAAATCATCGGTACAGGTCCATTCCAATATGTCAGCTTTGAACGTGGCTCAGAAATTGTCCTTGCAGCCAATGATAATTACTGGGGTGGTCGCCCGAACATTGACCGTCTCGTTTACAACTTTGTAGAAGACCCCAACTCCCGCGTGATTGGTCTTGAGTCTGGTGACTTCGACCTCGTGCTTGATGTACCTGAATTTGATGTTGAACGCCTCAATGCAGACCCTAACGTTGATGTACTCGTCAGCCCCGGTCTTGGTTATATGATGTTGACGATGAATCAAGCTGTCCCTGCACTGGCAGATGCTAATGTTCGTAAAGCCATCTCCTATGCGATTGACCAAGAAGAAATTGTCAGCTTGTTTGGTGACCTTGCTAACCGTACCTGTGCACCACTGAGTATCAACTCCGGTTACTACAACACAGATGTCAACTGCTACGACTATGACCCCGATGCTGCCAGTTCACTACTCGCCGAAGCAGGTTGGGATGGTAGCTCCACCCTGACATTGACAACAACTTCATCCGAAATTGACACCGCATTGTTGATTCAACAATATCTATCTGATGTCGGTGTAACGGTTGAAATCAGTGAAGTTGATGCTGCGACCTTCCGTACCACTGTTCGTGGTACAGAATCTGAATTGGCATTGCAAGGCTTCGGTAACGTTGTTGACCCTGACCATATGTATTGGGTGTTCAGTACCAGCACACTCGGTGGCGCAATCATGAGCTATGAAAACGAGCGCGTGAACGAATTGCTTGCTGATGCACAAAAACTAGCAGACCCTGATGTCCGCTTGCCAATGTACATGGAAGCGCAACAACTTATCGTTGACGAAGATTCCGCTGCGACATTCCTCTACAGTGCCGCATACCTCCGTGCGTATCGTAGTGATCGTTTGACAGGTATCGAACCAATGCCACGCCCAACAGATGTCACCTATTGGTTACGTTTTGCGGATGTTGTGGAATAAATAAAGTCAGACTATGACAACAAAAAAGCGACCTCTCACACGGGGTCGCTTTTGAATTATAGTGGTGTTGGCTTCAATAATTACATTGACCGCATTGCACCGCCATCCACACGCAATGTCGCGCCTGTGATGTAGCTTGCCATCGGTGATAACAAAAATGCCCCCGCTGCCCCGAAGTCATCAATATTGCCATAGCGTCCCAGCGGAATCCGTGCCCGACTCTGCTCTTTAACTTCTTCGATACTGATACCTTTGACCTTCGATGTGTTCGCATCCAATTGTGCCACGCGGTCTGTATCAATCCGCCCCGGAATCAAATTATTGACACGGATGCCATCCCCTGCCAGTTCATCCGCTAGCGTTTTTACGAGTCCCATCACGCCCGAACGCATCACAGTTGATAGCCCCAGACGTGGAATCGGCTCTTTAATCGACGATGATGTGACGGTTAAAATCGACCCGCCATCAGTCATATGTGGGATGCTGGCACGTATCATACGGACACTGCTCATCAAGGTTAGTTCAAATGCAGATTGCCATTCGTCATCGGTGATGTCCTTAAATACCTTCGCCGGAGGACCGCCTGCATTTACCAGCAAGCAATCAATTTTTCCCCATGCCTCAACTGTTTTATCCACCCATGCCTGAATATCATCGGGATTGGTGACATCACAGGCGGTTGCCAATGTCTCTGCGCCATACTCATCAGCAAGTGTCTGTGCAGCGACTTGTACATCCGTTTCCGTCCGGCTACACAACGATACCTTTGCACCATTTTCTGCCAGTGCTTTTGCTACACCATAACCAAGTCCTTTGCTAGATGCGGCAACTAGTGCGACTTTTCCTTGTAATCCTAAATCCATTTGTTTTGTCCTATCTGTCTGTATTCATTTACTCGATTATATTGTTAAAGATTCAATTTAACCGTTGGGTCATCTATCCCAACCCGCTTGAGCAACCACGAAATTTCTTCATGTGTTCCGGCATCAATCGGATTAAACGGCTCACGCGGGGTTGCATTTGTCATCGCACCCCGTCGTTTGAGAAACTCTTTGCGGATGGTGAGGTTAATCTGTGGCTGATTTTCGTAACGAATGAGTGGAAGATATTTATCAAAAATTGCCTCCGCATCTGCGATTCGCCCATCGTTGAAGGCATCAAACACCGCCACCAAAATTTCAGTAAAAGCAAATCCCGTCATCGTTCCCGATGCGCCTCGATTGAGTTCTTCCAGCAAGAACATCCCACCTAGCCCACCGAAGATTTCAAACTTATCTGTCCGTTCACGGATTGCGCTGATTTTCTCCATCAATGGTGGGTCTTCTAACTTAAGATACCCTGCATTTGGAATCGCAGATGCGATACGTGCCAGCAAATCCGGCGACATAATGACATCATTAATTGGTGGAAAATCTTGCACAACAATCGGGTCGGTGATAATTTCTGCAATCGTGCTATACAATGCCATGATTGCATCGTCCGATTTGTCCTCCATGCGCGGAGGTGCAATCATCACCCCGTCTGCCCCTGCCCCAAATGCCGCCACACTCAATTCGATGCAGGTATTCGTGTCTTGATGACTCGTCCCAACAACAACCGGAATTGTTCCGTCTACGGTCTCGATGACTGTATCCATAACAGCTTTGCGCTCATCGACACTGAGTTTCGCGGCTTCTCCCATCACACCGAGGATGGTCAGACCATGTGCGCCTTTATCCATCTGAAACTTTACTAGATTTTTGAGACTGTCATAATCAACGGTGTAATCGGCTGTAAACGGAGTTGCTAAAATATTGAAGATTCCTGAAATTTTTCCTGCCATATATCTGCCCTATTAGAATAAATATAAGTACGCCCTAGTGTAGCGATAATTCACACAATTGTCTAAGTGTACGCCTGTTGCTATTGCAATTCACGCGATGACGATTCGTAACCTAGATGAGAAGACTATCCATCACTGTCATAGGAATACTTGATTCGGATTGACTTGTTAACTAACCGACTGCCACAAGTTACGGTATAATGTGGATTGTGCTAGACAGCTATTAGACTTTATAAATCATGTATTATCCGAGTACACTATGTCGCATGTATTTATTTCTTATGCCCGCAAAGACCACTTTTTTGTAGACCGCCTGCGCGAAGACTTACAAGTCGCGGGGGTAGACTATTGGATTGACCACGAGGGATTATCCCCCGGTACGCGCAATTGGGAACGCGAAATCCGCAACGCTATTGCTGATAGCACCGCCATGATTTGGGTGGTGTCGCCGAGTTCCTATGAATCTGAGTATGTGAACAGCGAGATTGCTGTCGCTGAGATGAACGAACTAAAAATTTATCCGGTGTTCGCCGATGGACGCAACTGGATTGAATGTGTCCCACTGGGCAAGCACAATATTCAGTTTGTCGATATGCGACAAGAGAAATATCGCACTGGCTTTGACGACCTGATTCACGCACTCAATGGGAACAAACCGGAGATTGCCGTCCCACCAGAGCCGACCCCAGAATTGGCGCAGGGTGTCGAACCACGTAACCCTTATAAAGGGCTGATTGCCTTCACCGAGGCGGACACAGGCGACTTCTTCGGGCGGGGTGCGCTGGCAAAAAAACTTCACGACCGCATCAAGCAGAATATCGAGGCGGAGCGCGACCGCTTCCTCGCAATCTTGGGACCGAGTGGGGCGGGTAAATCGAGTGTTGTGATGGCAGGACTAATTCCGGCATTGAAGAAAACCTATCCGGATTGGGTCTATCTGAATAAGATGTCGCCGGGACGCAGACCGATTGAAGCTCTTGCCGATGTGCTGAAACATGTCATGCCAGAAGTCCCCCTATCAACGCTCGAAACTGACCTCAACAGCCCCGGCGGACGCTACCTACATCGCCTGACCGGACACCTAAAAGGTGAACAGGTGGTGCTATATGTTGACCAATTTGAGGAAGTCTTCACGCTGACGACCGACGACGAAGAACGCCAACAATTCATCGACCTGCTGACCTATGCCGTGACTGAGCCGGAAGGCAAGGTGATTGTGCTTCTGACGATGCGGGCAGACTTCTTCGGGTATCCGATGAATTATCCGCAGTTGGGCGCATTGATGAACCAGCATATGGAATCGGTGTTGCCAATGACCATCAGTGAATTGCGCGACGCGATTGAAAAGCCAGCTCGTCTGCCTGATGTCGGTCTGAAATTTGATGCCGGACTGGTGGCGGAACTTATCTTCGCTCTGCGTGAACGTGACAAAGCCTTAGCCGGAGCATTACCGCTGTTGCAATTTACATTGGAACGCCTGTTTGCCGAACGTGAAGACAACCGCCTGACGATGACCGCGTATCAAAACATGGGCGGGGTACAGGGCGCAATCGGACAACACGCCCAATCAGTTTATGAAGGCTTGCCCGCTGAGGATGAGGAGAAGGAAGCGTGGTTGCAACGGGTCTTTAGCCAGTTGGTCAGTGTCGATGAACGCGGGACAGCTACCCGTCGCAAAGCCTCGTTGGACAATATCCACGAGGACGATATGCCCTTTGTCGAACGGTTTGTCAGTGCGCGTTTGTTGCTCAAAGATAAGGAAACGCTGGAAGTCACGCATGAAGCCCTCTTTACGCAATGGGAAGCCCTCACCAGTTGGATTGCCCAGCGCGCCGACGACTTTGGCACGATTCAGCACATAGAATATCTGGCGGGACTGTGGGACAAACGGGGTCGTCCCGATGACATGTTGCCCAACGCCGAGGAACAAGACCGCTACCGCCATGCCTGCACCATGCTCAACATCACCGCCAGCGACCCCCTCGTCAGCGACTTCGTCGGTGTCCATGAAAGTGACCGCCTGCTCGAACAACTCAAAGACCGCAGTCTTCCTATATATGAATTCCAGAGCATTATCAAACGGTTGGAGCAAATTGGTGGCGATATGGTTGCTGGATATATGTCCGGATTGAATCATAAATATATTCAAGTAATAGACCAGAGTGCCGACGCATTGACAACCCATCATGATGACCGAGTAATTGAGCCGATACTGCTCCGATTAGAATCTACTAAACATTGGGAGAAAGTACGACAAAATACAATCAATCAGTCAATTGAAAAACTTCTCAATGTCCTTGCGCCATATGTTGAAGACGAACGTGTTATTGATGGCTTGTATCAGTTAATGCAGACACATTTCACACATAAAGACAGTCGTAATATACTTATTAAATTCGTTTGTTCGACCTATCATCCTGTACCTGTATATGATGAGCTAATAAAAACTGCACTCGAAGACTCAGACACTCAAGTTATTACTACAACACTTGTGGCAATAAGACAACTTGATGGTGTTCGTTGGATAAATCAAGTTGAAAGTTTATTGTCAGATGAGAGAAGACCATCATTCCGTAGGCAGACAACCATCGGACAAGAGGTCGCCATGACACTTGTCAACATACTTCCACAACAAAAAGCGGTCGAATTGTTTTCCAGCAAACTAGATGATACAAATCAGAACATCCGCAAGAATGCGATTTACGGGTTGGCATTGACTGATGATACAAAAATCTACGAGTTATTGATGACAGGCTTTGCCGATCCAAGCGAGGTTGTTCGATTGACCACAATTCGTGCTACTCGTGGTTTACACTCTCCCATTGATAAACATGACATATTGACTCATTTAGATGATGTCTTGGGTGTTGAAGGTAGAAGGCGTAGCAAAAATGCACCACTATTGGAGCAACTTGGTCATCAAAAATATCTCATTGAGTTACTTAATGATGATAGTGCCGAAGTACGTCAAGAGGCTCTCAATTCTCTAATTGAACTGTATCCAACCCAATCGGAATCTCAAGTTGTATTGATGCTTGATGACACCTCGCCAATGCTACGCTATAAAGCACTAAATGGTGTGAAAGACAAAAAAATATCATCAGCTGAAGACAAAGTAATTAAATTGTTATATGATAACACACTCGTTGACATAGGTGATTTCTTTGAAGAGACAATAGTCATAAGCGCGATATCAGTAAAAGTTCTAATAGAAATTGGCACAACGAAAGCAGTTTTACCACTGATTGAGATGCTCAGCTCCCAGACGCAAACGATATTGAAAGATGCAATAACAGCATTGGGCAATATCGGTGATAAACGTGCTGTAGAGCCATTGAATAAATTCTTAGCTGGTTATAGCGATACAATCACGATAGCGACGATTGAAGCCTTAGGCAAAATTGATATTGATTCCGTTTTAGATGATTTGCTACCATTTCTTAAACATGATAACCTATTAGTTGTACATACGGCAATCCAAGCAGTAATTAGAGTAAATAGGGAAGAAGTCATATTGGCTTTATTGCCGTTATTGGATGATACAAGAACATATAAAGTCGGACGCACCTCCTATACAATTAACCTATCAATAGCAGATAGATTGGGTGAGATGGGTTCACCACTTGCGATTCAATCACTGATTGATGTTTTGGATAGCGAAGATGAATCATTAGTAAAAACATCCATAGAAGCCTTGATAAAATCTCACAATTCAAGCGCAATCGAACATCTCGAACGCATATTAGATGATACCGAGCATCATCTACGACCAATAGTTATTGAGAAACTCGGAATCGTTGGAAATGAATGGACAATTCAAACACTTGTTCGCTATTATATTGCCTCAAATCCAAGTTTTGTTGGTTCTAATGATTGGCGTGCTAAGATTGGTTGGGATACAGAAGCCATCTTCACGAAAGCATTGGATTCAAGTGATTCTTCCTATGTGGTTGATGAACTTATCAAACATCTTCATCACGACAATCAACATGTAACTGTAGCATTTATTTTATTGTTGAGTAAACGCAAGGATACAAACCTAAATGAGGCTACAGATTCTATCGCAACTTTCCTCTCTGATATGCGAGTTACGAAATATTTTGGGTCAGATAAAACGGTTGGACAAGTAGCCGTTGACGCATTAGAACGTATAGATTCTGAGAAATCCAGAGAACAGCTTGAACAAGCGAAAAACACCGATGATGTATATACACTGATTAATTTAACACTAGAGCTTGAGGATATTGGAAACGTTTTTACCAAAATTCATATCATTGATGTCATTAGCTCACATATTCACGAATTGGATACACCCATTCTGAAACTTGCCGTTGAGGCATTAGGAAAATTAAAGGATATTCGTTCCACAGAACCCCTTGTTGAGTTGCTTAATCATGAAGATGAAGAAATCGTCAAAGCCTCAATCCGTTCTCTGACAAATATGCAAGATGAGCATGTCGTACAATCCTTTGCCCAAGCCGTTCTAAAACAAGATGAGGCTTCACAGCAACGTGTTTTGGAGAATTTACAATACTCAGCGTCACAAGAACTGCGTGATGCCTTTGCCAAACATAATATACAAGTCCCACCCAAACCTGATTGGCGCAGTCGGTTAGGTAAGCGTGATTAGACAAAACAATCGCCATCCCATCAACAACCTTGACGAAAGATTTCTAATCATTTTAGTTGATGGGGTTCAGTTTCTTTTGCATCGTCCCACAAGTGCCAGCAGATTGCATACACTGGAATCGTGAAAAAAGACTTATTCCATAATATTGAGTTTGATGAGTTAGACCGTGCGATACTTAGAGAATTACAACAAAATGCTCGTATTACAAACGCCAACCTTGCACGCAAAATTCATCTCTCACAACCGGCAGTTCACAATCGCATAAAAAAGCTGGAAAAACGTGGGGTTATCAAACGCTACACCGCCCAACTCGATGCGGATATCATCGGCTATGATTTGATTTGCTTCTTACAGATTCGTACCGATGGCGCACCTGCTCACCTGCGTTGCATTCAGGAGACGGTCAAAGACTTGCCACAGGTGCAAGAGTGTCATCACCTCACAGGCGAATATGATGTTCTGCTCAAGGTGGTCGTCCGCAGTCGCGCTCAGTTGGAAGCCTTTGTTAACGAGCATATCTCACCGCTGGACGGCATTCAGCAGATGCAGACCAACATCGTGCTCAGCGAATTTAAGAGTCAGGGTGATATTCCACTCGATTAACCTTCCAAGTCCTTTTTCACATTTTCAAAAACAAAAAATATTCGTCGGGATGAACCTGCGTGTTCATCCATCTGCATAAAGCGGAATGACACATAGGTCATACCCTACGAAGAATCAACTTACAGGACAACCATATGCAAAACGTGGGTATCATTGGCATCGGGACATACTTCCCATCAAACATAGAAACAGCCGCTGACCTCGCACCGCGCACCGACATTCCCGAACACATCCTGCGCGAGAAGATGGGTATCAACCAGCGTCACATCGCAGGCGAAACCGATAGCATCACGTTGATGGCATCCAACGCCGCCCGTCACGCTATTGAACAGGCAGGCATCGACCCGACTGACATTGACCTTGTCATCTCGCATGGCAGTCAGCACAAAGACCACCTCGTCTGGAACTCCGGCTCGAAGATTCAGCATCTCATCGGCGCAACCAACGCTTACTCGTTTGAGATGTATGCCCTGTGTGCAGGCGCACCAATCGCGCTCAACATGGCAAAAAGCATGATGCTCGGTGACCCATCATTGGAAACGGTGTTACTCGCTGCCGGAAGCAAAGAAAATGAACTCATTAACTTCAACAATCAACGTTCGCGTTTTATGTTCAACTTTGGCAGTGGCGGTGGTGCGATGCTATTACAACGTGGCGCGACCAAAAATCTGGTACTCGGCTCATCGGCTTTCACGGATGGCAGTCTATCAGAAACAGTGATTCTGACCGAAGACGCTATCCCAGATGGAGAAGCCGAAGTTGTTGGTGAAGTCAAAGGACGGCTCGATGTCACCGACCCTGAGTTTATGGCTAGCCGACTCGGTGCAACCACGATGGATAACTTCCTCAAGGTCATGCGCGAAGCCTTAGACAAGAGCAACGCGACCTTCGACGATGTGGCATTCCTCGGCATCACCCACATGAAAAAATCCTTCTATATGCAAATCCTAGATACTATCGGACTCACACCAGAGCAGTCGGTCTATCTCGATAACTTTGGACATGTCCAAAGTGTTGACCAAGCGATAGCGATTCAACTCGGTGTCGAACAGGGCAAAGTCAAAGACGGTGATTTGGTCTTACTGGCAGGCGCAGGCACAGGCTATACATGGAGTGCAGGCGTGATTCGATGGGGAGATGTATCATGATTCGTGCCGAAGATTGGGTCGCTTTCCATGCTGACCGCACCCCCGACAAAATCGCATTCATTGACCAACATCTTGACCGTAGCTTCAGCTATGCCGACTTACATCAGCGCGTCGATTGGCTGACGGGTTACCTCAAGCAAGAGTGGGATGTCAAACATGGTGATGTGCTGGCAATCCTCGCCAAGAACTGCGTTGAATATTATGAATTTCAATATGCGTGTATGCGCCTCGGTGCGGTAATGTTGCCACTCAATTGGCGGTTGGCTATCCCCGAATTACTCTATATTCTGAACGACTCCAGCGCAAAGGGCATTGTCTACGACACAGACTTTGCTGACCAGATTCCAGCATTGGCAGATGGGTCAACCGCAGAGCATTTCCTGCGTATCGACTTAAATCAAGCACCTGCCGATGACCATCCAGCCTATGACGATGCACTCGCACAAAATATCATAGGTGTGCCACTCAGCGCGACAGCCACTCATGACACCGTTATCACGATTATGTACACCTCCGGCACAACCGGACATCCCAAAGGCGTACTCATCACACACGGCATGACCTTCTGGAACGCGATTAACATCAGCGTCCCGACAGGCATCAACCGTGACACTGTCCATTATGTTGTGCTACCGACCTTCCATACGGCAGGCTTGAATTTATATGCTAATCCTGTAGTCCATTATGGCGGAACAAATATTGTCGCCCGTGAATTTGACCCCGCGCTAACATTCGACACACTGACAGATGACAGCTTCGGTGTGACCCATTTCTTCGGCGTACCTGCGATTTATCTGTTCCTGAGTCAGCATCCCAAATTTGAAGAAACTGACCTTAGTCGTATTCAATCATGGGGATGTGGTGGCGCACCCTGTCCCGTGACATTGCTAGAGAAGTACGCTGAAAAAGACATTATCATTCAGCTTGGCTTTGGCATGACCGAGACTTCACCCACTTGCTTTTTGATTGATAAAAAGCGCGCCTTGGTCAAACCGGAATCCGTCGGTAAGCCTTTGTTGCACACACGGGTTCGCATTGTTGACGACAACTTAAATGATGTACCCATCGGCGAAGTTGGCGAGGTCGTGATTGCCGGTCCCAATATCACCCCCGGTTATCACAATCGTCCCGATGCCAACGAGAGCAACTTCACCCGTGATGCAGTTGGTAATCGCTGGTTACATTCCGGTGACGCAGGCATGATGGACGACGACGGCTGTATCTACATCGTTGACCGCTACAAGGATATGTATATCAGCGGTGGTGAAAATGTCTATCCGGCGGAAGTCGAGCAAGTCCTCTACAAAATCGAGGGTGTGACGGATGCCGCTGTAATTGGTTATCCCGATGACAAATGGGGTGAAGTCGGCATGGCAATCCTTGTTATGGAAGACGGACAGGACTTGGACGAAGACGCATTCAGCATATTCTGTCGAGAAAATCTAGCTAAGTTTAAAGTGCCAAAACATTTCGCAACTATTGACGAACTTCCACGCAACGCCTCCGGTAAAGTCCTCAAACGTGTTCTGCGTGACCAATTTATCAGCCAAGAAAAATCGTAAGGAGCAAATAAATGTCAGTTCCAACTTTAGATGGCATAACCGCCAAAACAATCACATCTGACCGCATCACCACCCGTGTCTTATTTGCAGGTGATGAAAACAGCACACCCGTTATTTTTGTACACGGCAACGTATCATCAGCGACCTTCTGGGAACAAGCGATGCTTGACCTCCCCGACGGCTATTATGGTATTGCGCCTGACCAACGTGGTTATGGCGAAGCTGACCCCAACAAACATATCGACGCAACACGGGGCATGGGTGATTTAGCCGATGACTTGGTCGCATTGATGGATGCCCTCAATATTGGGCAAGCACATTTTGTCGCCCACTCCGCAGGCGGGTCAACCATGTGGCAATTGCTGATTGATGCACCCCAACGAGTCGTTAGCCTGACACAGGTCGCACCGGGTTCACCTTTCGGATTTGCAGGCACACAAGGTCTCGATGGCAAAATCAATTATGAAGACGGCGCAGGCACAGGTGCAGGTGGCGCGAATCCGCAGTTTGTCCAATCTATGAAAGACGGTGACAGAGGCGATGGCGAAACCACAGCCCGTACCACAATGAATGCTTTCTATTGGAAGCCCCCCTTCAAAGCTGAACGCGAAGAAGATTTTCTTTCATCCATGCTCAGCACCCATCTCAGCGATAAAGACTATCCGGGAGACTCGACAGCCTCTGAGAATTGGCCCAATGTCGCACCGGGTAAATGGGGCATCTTGAACGCACTCGCCCCTAACTATCAGCCCGATATCGCTCAACTGTATGCGATTGATGCGAAACCGCCGATTCTCTGGATACGCGGTGATTCCGACCAAATTGTTGCAGACGAATCCCTGTTTGACTTAGCGACCTATGGCAAAATGGGCGCAATCCCCGGTTGGCCCGGCGAAGATGTCTGCCCACCGCAACCCATGATTGGTCAAACCCGTGCCGTACTTGAGAAATATCAAGATGCTGGTGGGAGCTTTACCGAAGTGGTGTTTGAAGATGTCGGACACACACCCTATGTAGAAAAACGTGATGAATTTAACAAGCATTTCCATGAGATTTTGAAGGCAAATTAGTTTATGTATGTTGGCGATATTCTTGGCAGACGCGCACTTTACTCACCTGACGACCTCGCAGTTGTTGATGCAGGCAAAACACCCCATCGCAGTTTCACGTACCGTGAGTTGAACGACCGTGCCAACCGTCTGGCAAATTATCTCAAAGATGGGGTCGGCATCCAAAAGGGTGACCGTGTGGCAATACTGGCACATAATGGGGTGGAATTTCTGGATGCGTTTTTTGCCTGTGGTAAGCTCGGCGCAATCCTGACCTGCCTCAACTGGCGGTTACACTGGCGTGAGATGTTGGCATTGTTAGAAACAACTACGCCCAAAGTGCTTATCTATTCCGATGAGTTCAAAACATCCGTTGAGAATATCTTAGACGAAACTGACTTCATCATGCAGGTATTACACATCGAAGGTGACGGCATCAATGGCAGTCGCTACTTCGAGAAAACCCTGACCGAATCAATTCTGCGCCCCGTCACAACTGAGCCGATGCACGAAGAAGACATCGCCTGTCTTATCTTTACAGGTGGCACAAGCGGATTGCCTAAAGCGGCGCAAATCAGTTACCGCATGATTGCATGGAACACACTCAATACCATCATTCACGACCTGCATCACGGCGACATCACCGTGAATACCTTCCCACTGTTTCATACCGGAGGCTTGCTGGTCTACACCACACCGCTATTGATTCTCGGTGGGACGGTGATTCTGACACGCAAGTTTGATGCCAAGCAAGTATTGGAACTGCTCGAAGATTATGGTGCAACTGTGTATGCAGGTGTACCGACCATGTATCAAATGCTGATGCAAGCCCCCAACTGGAAAGATGCCGACCTCAGCAGTTTACGTTTCTGTACCAGTGGTGGCGCACCCTTACCTATTCCATTAGTACAAACATTCAAACGTGAACAAGGCGTACAGTTCAAGCAGGGTTTCGGTATGTCGGAGTTTGGTCCGGGAGTATTTGCCCTCGCCGCCGAAGATGCTATCCGTAAAGCCGGTAGTATTGGTCGCCCAAACTTTTTTGTCGATGCGCGTGTGGTTGATGAAAACAATCAACCCGTGGAACCCGATGAAATTGGCGAACTCGTTTTACGTGGTCCTTCACAATGTTCAGGCTATTTCAATAATCCAATCGCTAGTCATGAAGCGGTTGATGATGAGGGCTGGTTCCATACCGGAGACCTCGCCCGTTATGATTCCGAATGGTACTTCACCATCGTTGACCGCAAGAAAGACATGTTCATCAGTGGTGGCGAAAACATCTACCCCACCGAAATTGAGCATGTGCTATACAAACATGATGCTGTTGAAATGTGTGCAGTCGTCGGTGTGCCTGATGACAAATGGGGCGAGGTCGGCAAAGCATTTATTGTCTTGAAAGCTGGTACAACTGTCAGCACTGATGACCTGATGGCGCACATGCAACATCATCTTGCCGGATACAAAGTCCCAAAAACCATCGAACTTGTCAGTGAGTTACCTATCTCCGGCGCAGGCAAAATTCTCAAGCGAGAATTGTTAGAACGAGAACTATCAAATTGATGTATTCGTAGGGGCGAAACATGTTTCGCCCCTACACAGCAATTCTTATCCAAATTTGTGATTAATGGGCGGAAACCTGCCCTTATCAAAACTAAATTTTATTCAATAAAGGAGCATTGAATGTTTCGTAAATTGCTAATCTTAGGTGTACTACTGGCGATGGTCGGCGTGATTGCTGGCTCATCACTCGCTCAAGAAGGCGAACCCCTCAAAATCGGTTTGCTGGTTGACCAATCCGGTCCATTAACTATCTACGGTATTGAACAAGAAAACGGTTTTATGCTTGGTCTCGAATATGCGACTGGTGGCACAATGGAAGTTGCGGGTCGCCCGATTGAAGTTATCGTCCGCGACAACGCATCCAACCCCGATGATGCCGCTAGTCAAGCGCGTGAACTGCTCGAAGCCGAAGGTGTTGAAATCCTCGTCGGTACAGTCAGCTCTGGTGCAACTGTTCAGTTGATTCCGATTGCTGATGACTTTGATGTTATCTTGATGGCAGGTCCGGCAGCATCCCCAAGCATCACAGGCGAAAACTTTGATGACAATGTCTTCCGTGTTTGCCGTAACTCCTTCCATGATTTCCTCGCGCTGGCATCTTACGCACCCGACGCATTTGGTGCAAACTTCGCCCAACTTGCTGCGGATTATGAATTTGGTCGTGCTTCCGCAGGTGCAGCTGAAACAATCCTGAGTGGTGCTGGCATCAACTTTGTGGCTGATACTATCTATGCCCCACTGGAAACAACCGACTTCACCCCATTCTTGCAACAATTGATGGATACCGAAGCCGACGCAGCCATTGTCAGCTGGGCAGGTGACGGCACAGTGACCCTCTTCCAACAAATCGAAGAACTCGGTGTGGGTGATGAAATTTCTATCATTGGCGCGTTCAACTCTAATGAAATCGTAGCCGCACAAGACCCCAGCACTATCGGCACAATTAGCTGGATGATTTATCACTACAGCTTCCCCGATAACGAAATCAACGACTGGATGGTCGAACGTCACATGGAAGACCACGACGGCGATGTCCCCGACTTGTTCACCGAATGTATGTTTGCTACAGCACAAGCAGTTGTCGCTGGTGTTGCAGGCGCAGAAGGTGACACCCTGCCAGAATCTCTTATTCCAGCATTGGAAGGTTTATCATGGGAAGGACCAAAAGGTGAATACACCATCCGCCCAAGTGACCATCAAGCCCTTGTCCCAATGTATATTGCAGAACTCGTCAGCCTTGATGACCCCGACTTCCTCTACTACGAACTGCTGGATACCATCTCCGCAGAAGACACTGCACCCCCTTGCCTCGTAGGCGAAGAACGCTGTGCAATGGATGAAGACATGATGGACGACGAATAACCCCTTAGCCCCTCCCCGCTTCGCAAAGAGGGGAAACAAGTCCCTCTCCACAACGTGGGGAGGGATTTAGGGAGGGGATAAATTTCTGTATAAGTGCTTTTTGGAAATAGACTATGACAACCGATTTTATTTTAGAAGCGCAGGGTCTGCGTAAAGAATTTGGTGGGCTGGTGGCTGTCGCAGATGTCAATCTACAAGTCCAACGACACAGCATTCACTCCATTATTGGACCCAATGGCGCGGGCAAAACAACATTATTTAACCTACTCAGCGGACGCTACGACCTGACTGCGGGTACAGTGGCACTGAACGGGCAGGATATTACTACTGTGCCCTTTCATCGTCGCGCTCATCTCGGCATGGCACGGTCATACCAGATTACCAATATCTTCCCCAATTTATCGGTAATGGAAAATGTCCGCCTAGCCGTACAGGCACTCAGCCCAATCCGCTTTAACTTCTTCCGCTCGACATCACATTACGAAGACTTTATCAACAAAGCAGTGGACATTCTTAAACAAGTCGGACTTGGTGACGCAATCAATCAACCTGCCAACGCCCTCCCGCATGGTGGCAAACGTAAACTCGAATTAGCGATTCTATTAGCTTCTGATGCAGAATTACTCCTGCTGGATGAACCCACCGCAGGCATGGCATCCGAGCAAGTCCCTGAATTAATAGATACGATTCAGCGCGTGCGTGAATCCGGCGACAAAACGATTGTCCTAGTTGAACATAATATGAACGTCGTCATGAATATATCCGATATTATCACGGTCATGAATTATGGGCAGGTCTTGGCAGAGGGCAAACCTGCCGACATAGCTGACAACAAAGATGTACAAAATGTCTATCTTGGCGGTCTCTACAGCGAGGTGATGAAAGATGTCCAGCAATAATCCCATTCTCAAAGTCAATGGCATCCACACCTATATCGGACAATTTCATATTCTTGAAGGCGTAAATATCGAAGTCCCACAGGGCGCAATCACTGTATTATTAGGGCGTAACGGCGCAGGCAAAACCACCACACTCAAAAGCATCATGGGCATGACACCTGTATCAGAAGGCACAATCACGTTCGAGAACAGCCCCTTGCACACCATGCGCCCCTACGAAATTGGAAAAATTGGCATCGGTTATGTGCCAGAACACCGCGCTATCTTTAAGACACTCAGCGTCCGCGAAAATCTTGAAATTGCAGAGCGACAATCCGGCGACTTAGAGAAACGCATCGACATGATATTTGAGCTATTCCCTGATTTGAAGCGACTCTTTCACCTCGGTGGTGGACAGCTTTCCGGCGGTCAGCAACAGATGCTAGCCGTTGCCCGTGCCCTCATACCAGACAACCGTCTGCTACTGATTGATGAACCCAGCGAAGGACTTGCGCCTGTCATCATCGAGCAATTGATGGAAGCCATCCGTCAACTATCATCAAATACAACCGTGCTACTGGTGGAGCAGAACTTCCTTATGGCAAGCCAACTTGCGGATACATACATCATTATCGAAGAAGGACAATCGGTTCGTGCAGGCGATATGAAAGAACTCGCAGGTGACCCCGACCTTGTCAAAAAGTATCTCGGTGTCGCATAGGAGCAATCGCAATGAAACAAACGACTACATTAATTATTGGATTATTCGCGCTGGTGCTTGGCTTCGGCATCGTCAGCGTACAAGGCGACATCAACGACTTTGGCATCACCCTACTTTCAGGGCTATTTCAGGGTATGTTGCTGTTCCTTGTCGCATCCGGTCTCTCGATTATCTTCGGACTGATGGATGTGCTCAATCTGGCACAGGGCGCATACTTCATGATTGGCGCATACTCAGCATATGAGTTCCATCACAACCCCGACATTATTGCGCTCATTCCCAGTGGTGACATCCGCTTCATCCTCGCACTCGTTGTCGCTACCATCGTTGGTGCAATTCTTGGTTGGATACTGGAAAGTGTCTTCTTACGTCCGCTCTATGTCCGACCATTGTTTCAATTGGTGCTGACTTTTGGCGTTGCCCTCGTGATGGAAGAAATCATCCGCCTGATATGGAGTACAACACCTTACAGTTGGGTTGAACAATTCACCGTGCGCGAACAGAGTTTTGTTATCTTCGGTCAACAATTCAGTGTGTATCGGCTCTTTGTGATTGCGATGGGCTTTGTGCTGATATTTGCGATTGCTTTGCTGTTACGGCGTACCCGCATCGGTATTATCATCCGCGCGGGTGTGGAAGATAGCGAAATGGTTGAAGCACTCGGTATCAACGTTCGGTTGATATTTACGCTAGTGTTCACGATTGGCTGTGCGGTTGCAGCATTTGGGGGTGCAGTCGCTGCTCCCTTCCTCGGGGCAACCTTTGGGATGGGCAATAGTTTCTTATTATCTGCAATTGCTGTGGTCGCACTCGGCGGACTCGGCAGTTATGAAGGCACAGCGATTGGCAGTATTCTTGTTGGGCTTGCCGTCGCATTCATGGGGCAATTCGCGCTGGAAATCAATCAGTCTGTGTTGACCAGCCTCACACCCATGATTTTATTAGTCAGCATTCTCTTGATTCGCCCCAGCGGATTATTCGGAAAGGCAGAATAAAATGCAGACCATTCGTAAAATTCTACGTAGCAACAGCTTTTATCTGCTGATTCTCGCAAGTCTGATTGTCCTTCCCCATGTTGTTGGTTGGATAACAGGCGATAGTCCCTTTGGAGTTGGCGGTCGTCCGCGTGGACAATCCATCTTCTGGCAGGGTATTATGATTGAGGTCTTCATCCTCTCCATCCTCGCCATGAGCTACAACCTAATTTTTGGTTTTACGGGGGTAATCTCTTTTGGGCATGCCCTATTCTTTGGTGTCAGTGGCTATACATTAGGTATCTTCCTCGAAAAGACTGACCTCGGTCTCGACCTTGCTTTTGGTACAGGCATTATCATCGGCATTCTGTTAGCTGGTGTTCTTGGATTTATTGTCGGACTGGTATCGTTACGCCTAAAGGGTGTTTACTTTGCCCTGTTTACCTTAGCCGTTGCCGAGATGTTCTTTATCTTTGCATCGCGTTGGTCATTTACGTCTGCGGAAGATGGCTTCCCAGTTGGCGAAATCCCTGATTGGATTAACCCGACCCGCGAACGATTGACCTTCTACTATATTGCCCTCGCCCTCTTGATATTCACGTTTATTTTCATCAAGCGGTTGATTGAATCCCCGACGGGAAGTGTTCTCCTCGCAATTCGTGAAAACGAAGAACGCGCCAAGACCATTGGTTATCATACCCTGCGGTTCAAGTTATTCTCGATTACAGTATCAGCCATGTTAGCAGCGAGTGCGGGTATCTTGCACATGCTGTTCAACAAAAAAGTCGGTCCCGAAATGCTTAGCCTTGCCTTCACTGTTGAACCCCTGCTGATGACAATCATTGGCGGACTCGGCACATTATCAGGTCCTGTTGTCGGCGCAGGTGTATTGCACTTAATAGAACGCCCCCTGCGCGAACTTGAAATTACTATTGGCTCACTGGTACTTGATATTGGTCAGGTATGGGCATTGATACTTGGGCTGATATTCATCATTGTTGTGCTTCTATTTCCGCAGGGCATCGTCGGCACATGGAATAAATGGCGCAGTAAGTTTAGTACAAAAGACAAACAATAATCCTCAAATCCCGACCAGTTCACACAGAGCTGGCCACCTAATATTACAAAAAATAAACTTTTATTCCACTAACGCCCCATAAATGTTATCAATTTGTAATAAATCTTGTGGGTTTTCAGACATAAAATTGATACAATAAAGTATGAAGTATAAAATAAGTTAAGGTGAAAATATATTATTGTCTACCTTAATTTGTCTTAAAGTTTCTTTTATTTTCTTGAGTATAATCATCATTAATTGAGTCATTCTAGAATAGATTAGCAACAATCTAGCAGGGCTGCCTTCAAAGCACAAGTAACATTATGTCAGATTACAACAAGAATTACGTACTAAAGTTGGGGGATTTTTGCTCCATAAAACAATAGAATATCAATCAACATCAGTTAAGGGTACTGTGGGGATAATGAATGTTATCTAGTATTTATAGGGACTGATTATGAAAGATGATAAAAAATATGATTCATCTCTCCCTCAATCGGATGAGTCATTAAGCGATGATAATGTAGCAGAAGATAAAAGAGCCACGTCAGACAGTCGCTTCAGTACAACTGCCTCAGTGTCGGATTCTATTTCTCGTATTCGGCTACAACTAGATAAAGAGAAAGTCACAAAGCCATCTATCACACTTGATATAGATGGAACAGACGCACCCATTACTTTCACCAATCGCCGTGAAATCATTATTGGGCGCACTGACCCCAATTCAAACATGCACCCTGATATTGATGTCAGTGGTTTACCGATTAACTTTTCGAGCATATCACGCAAACATCTGCGCTTGCTCTTTTCTAATGGAACATGGTATGCCGAAGATATGGGCAGTCGCAATGGGTCATGGCTCAATGGCAAGCTATTATTAGCCCATCAACGCTATCAGGTTCGCAACCAAGATACATTCCAAATTGGTACTGTCAACTTTTCAGTGACCTTCCGCGATGCTGTACAGGAGGTACAACCATCACATAAACCAACAACTTCGATTGTATCACAGCGCGATACCAATACACTTGCCCTACGGACTGTCGAAGTTAATTCCCAACAGATAGGGTTATCACCAACCTATATTAGCAATATCGTTATGCCTTATGTTTCAACCATTATCACCATGATGAAAAGCCTCGACCGTGCCAAAAAACGGTCTGTCAGGGATATTTCCGTTGTGTCCATTTCTCTGCAACAACCTCATATCATTGTCGAATTTAGTATACGACACGAGGTATTGCAGTTTCTCAATCAACACTCTGAGCTGAAACTATCTCAAGATTTTGATATGTTGGACGAGACAACACAAGCATTTGAGCCAGCGCAGTTAACCGTACAATCTGACCCTATCGCATTACAAGCGGTCAAGGAATTTACAGAAAAACAATTACCCTTGGTCACACCAGAGAAATCTGAACAATTCCAACGCGAGTTTGCACAATCGCTTGATATTATTTTGAATCATACGTTGCATATTGTTAGTTAAACGAGTCGGCTTTCAGGATGTCAGTTGAGGTTGGTCAGTCTCTGCGCGGTTACGAGATTCGTGCTTTTATTCAGCAAGGTGGCTTCGGGTCAATCTATCGCGCATTCCAAGAAAGTATTCATCGAGATGTAGCAGTCAAGAGCATTGACAATCAAAGAATTGTTAAGAATATAGATTTCATTCGTCGATTTGAAATTGAAGCACAGATTATTGCACGGCTTGAACACCCTTATATTGTGCCGATATATGATTTTTGGCGCGAACCCAACCGTGCGTTTATTGTCATGCGGTGGCTTAATGGGGGTAGCGTCCGCGAATACCAACAACAGTCATTTACAATACAATCTATTATCACACTGATATCACAAATCGGGGCAGCACTCGATTTTGTACATCAGCAAAATATCATCCATCGTGATATTAAACCGGATAATATTCTCCTCGATAGAAACGGCAATTATTATCTGACCGACTTCGGTATTGCTGTCGAGGCACAACAATTCACAAACCAAGACCCAGAATTTATGCGTCTTGGTACACCGGAATATATGCCACCGGAGCTTATCCTCGAAGATGAAGTCACCACCAAAAGTGATATGTATGCTTTTGCCATCACCATCTATGAAATTCTAACAGGGCAACCACCCTTCACTGGCGAACATGTTGACAAGGTCTTGATGCAACAGGTCAATTCCACCCTGCCCTCAATTACAAAACATCGTACCGATTTACCTGTACAAATCGACGAAGTGCTTATCAAAGCAACTGCCAAAGCACCTGAGGATCGGTATGATAGTATTAAAGACATGGTGTCTGACATTGTTGAAATTCTGAAGGATTTACCAGAAACTTCCTTTACGCCTGCAACAACACCTGCATCAACCCAACCACTGAATACGATTGATTTCAGTCAACAGCCTACCAACACAATTGATTTCGGTCAACCAGCTACTGACACAATTGCGTTTGACCAACAACCTACCAATACGATTGATTTCAGCCAACACACAAAGTATGCAACATCACAGATATTTGATACCCCATTTGAAAAAAATCGTAACCCATATAAAGGTTTACAAGCCTTTGATGAGTTAGATGCTGACGATTTTTATGGTCGCCAAGTCATTGTTGAACGTATGAGTACCATTCTTACGCGCCAAAATGACTTAGGTGAACCTGTATTTTTAACAGTTATCGGTGCGAGTGGTAGCGGTAAATCTAGTATTGTTAGAGCAGGGCTAATCCCGCATCTGCGCGGTGGTGGCATCGAAAACTCAGAGTCGTGGTTTTACATCACGATGACACCCGGTGAAACACCCATCGACACATTAGCAGAAAAGCTCAATAGCATTGCTATCAATGGTGAACCTGACCTTGCAGACATCCTGCGAACCCAACCGAAAGATGCAATCTCTGTCATTCAACAGATGGTCAACAATCTCCCCATCTTCCTGTTGATTGACCAATTTGAAGAAGTCTTCACACAGACAAATGACGACACAGTCAAAACACAATTTATAGACTTACTCACCACCCTCGCCCATTCCGATCTAAATCTCGCCATCACACTAACATTACGTGCCGACTTCTACGACAAACCACTCGCCTACCGTGAACTAGGCGAACTCATCCAACGTGGCACAATCACTGTCTTGCCGATGTCGTCAAGAGAATTGTCACAGGTCATTGTCGAACCAGCCAAATCTGTTCAAGTTGATGTCGAAGCAGGATTGGTGTTGCAGTTAGTCGCCGATACGATTAATCAGCCCAATGCACTGCCATTACTGCAATTTACTATCACAGAACTCTTTGAGATGCGTGAAAATGGTAGCCTCACATTAGAGAGCTACCAGCAGATGGGACGACTCAGTGGGTCAGTCGCACAAAGCGCAGAATCTGTCTATGTGGCTCTGTCAAAAGAATCCCAAATTATCGCACAACGTCTATTCTTACAGCTTATTATTTTGTCGGATACCAACGAACCTGTGCGCCGACGGATTACATGGGAAAATGCCTCCAAAATTGACACGTTTGAAACAGTCAAAGAAGTCGTTGATGCCTTTAGTGATCGTCGTTTGCTCACATTTGACCGTGACCCCATCACTCGCCAACCCACTATCGAAGTCGCCCACGAAGCCCTACTAAAAGCATGGACACGGCTACAATTATGGATAGCAGACAACCGCAGTAGCCTTATACTCCATAGCCGTTTAAGTACGAGTGTCAACGACTGGTTAGAAAATGACCGCAATAGTAGTTTCCTTGCTCGTGATGTTCAGCTTGTCCAATATGAGGAGATTCTGGATAGTCCTGTCATTATCTTGTCAAATGAGGAACGCGCCTACCTCAAATCAAGTCAGGCGATGCGTCGTCAAAGCCAACGTATCCGTATCGGCGCAATTACAACACTCATCATTCTGACAATTGCATCCGTTCTCGTAACGCTTATCGCTATCGACCAACAGAATCAAGCCAATGTCGCCCGCCAGCTCGCCGTCGAAGAACGTGACCGCGCCAATAGTGAAGCCCGTCGCTCACAATCACAAGCCTTATCAGCAACCGCCCTCAGCACTCGTGCCGATGGACGGACTGCCCTACTCTTATCCGCACAGGCATATACCATCGCTAATACCTTTGAGTCCGTTGATAGCCTTGCAGAAGTGCTATCTGACCATAAAACAGTCGAACAGTATTTTTCATCAGATATTCCCCTGCGCGACATTGCTATCTCAGTGGACGCAACCGAGGTCTATCTCGTCGGTGATTCTAATAACATTGTTCGCCTCAATCGCACGACATCAAGTACGCAAACCCTTACAACTATCAACACACTAACCACCATCAATACCATCACACTCAATCCGAATGATAACTATATCGCAGCTGGTGGCACATCTGGCTTTGCTGTTCTCGATTTAGAATCGGGTGACATTCTATTTGAAGATACACGTCCGGCGGAAGTCTGGTTGCTGGTATGGTCACCGATAGATAGCATACTCTATGGCGTTGACCGTGCTGGAAATTTATTCGCATACGATGTCACTGACAACATCTATTTATATGACACACAAGTAAGCGAAGAAGCATTACTGTCCATCGCCCATCATCCGACTGATAATTTGCTGGTAGCCGGTAGCGAGAACAACCTTATCTATGGTGTATCAGCAACCACGGGCGAAACTCTCTATGAATTTGAGGGGCACACTAATTGGGTCTGGTCTATAGATTTTTCGCCGGATGGGGCATTAATGGCATCAGCAGGCGCAGACCTCAATCTCATCGTATGGGATATGGTCAACCTCCGCACACTCGGACAAATCCCAACCCGTCATACCGATTGGATACGACATGTTGCATTCAATGATGACGGTACAATTATGACAACCGCCAGTGCAGATGGCATATTACAACGCTGGGATGTCGCTACAGGCATGCGCATTGACTCACCACTCGACCGTCATAACGCACCCGTCTGGTCATTTACACAGATTAACGATACAAACCTGCTCAGCACTGACCGTGACGGCAATATCATTCAGTGGTCACTCAACCAACTACCCTATCCGCTGGTCGATTCACAATCACTTGATAGCGAAATCGTTGCTACCCTAACCATTGATGAAGACCGTGCTATTGTCATTACCGCCCCCTCCGAATCTGCCAACATATTAAATGTGATTGATGTTTCTACGGGTCAATTTACAGAGCAAGTCAATCTGAGTAGTTTCGCTACGGCATTAACATATTCAGCCTCACAAAATCAAATTGCTGTTGCTGGCATTGACCTTGCAATCGACCTATTTGATGCCAATACCTTATCCAACCTTAGCACACTGAGTGGTCACAATAGCATCATTCTTGACCTTGCCGTATCACCAGATGGGACAACGCTCATATCAGTTGATGAAGAAGGTAATTTATTGCGCTGGGATATGACATCAGCATCACTAATTGATGAACAGGAATTAGAAGCCAAGAGTAGTGTCTCACTTATCGAATATATTTCTGCTGACCAACTCATCACTATTGACCGCAATGGAGGGATGCAAATACGCGATACAGAAACCCTCGAAGTCCTCAATACAATACAGAATGGTCATGATGGGGTTGTCACAAAAATCTTGAATGAACCCAATACCAACCGCCTCTACACGATTGGGCGCGATGGTCTCATTATCGAATGGGACACCAACACATGGCAACCGACTATTTTTCCACAGGTACATTCAGATTGGGTTCTGGATATTGCTATTGTTGATGACAGTACGATTGTGACGACAGGGCGTGACAGTACACTCGTTTTATGGGATAGAGAGCGTCGGCAACCGATTGGTCAACCGCTTCGGTCACAATCCGATGATTGGGGTATCGGTCTTATTCCAACACAGTCTCAACTCCTCAGTTTCCATCAGGATGGTACAATCGCACAATGGGAGCTATCCATTGATGCGTGGGTTGATTATGCTTGTTCAATAGCGAACATGACCGATGTATCCAATATGAATCAACTGATTGACGAACCCTCTGCATGTGTTAACCGCTAAGCCAAAATCTTATCTATAGTTGTAATGAAGGTGGTATGTGTCCCATCCAATACACCTGTACCCAACTTAGACCGCGCCTCCGCTCGAATCTCCGCTGGTGCATGGGTGTCATGGGCTAACAGTGCGTAGATTTCCGCTGACCGTTCCGGTTGTGAAGCAGACAATGCCCGTGCCACGCGCAAACCATAATAATACATCCACGACGTTTCTTTAAGTTTATAGAGCATGTGAATATTGCCTAAGAACATCAACCGTCCCCACTCATGATACCCACGCATGGTTAACAGTGTCCCGAAGTAATGGGCATGTTTAGCAATCGTCGGGTAATGTCCACTGATAAGTGTCAATTCGGACAAGCTATATGCCAACACACTCACTTTAGAATAGGCATTCTGGTCAATCACTGTCAGGTAGAAGGTCGCATACACTGCCGATTTATAACGTTTATGGTCAAGCGCGGCATCATACAAGTTTTCCAATGCTACCCACGCCTCATGAATCATATCGAGTTCAATATAACATTCAGGCAAATGAATATGAAACTCATGCCATTTTTCAGCTTCAAATGCTTTTAATAATGGCAGGGCTTCTTCAGGTTGGTCAGCATATAGCAAAAAGGTTGGACGTGCACCGCGTATCATACCTTCTGCATACACATGTGATGGCAAGTTGTCACGCTCAAGTAAAGATTCGGCTTTTTCCAGCATATCAAAGCCCTTATCAGTATCCCCTAGAAACGATTCTGCGACTGCTAGATAAGCTAATGCTGCCCCTGCATCGAGTGCATAAGGCGTATCTTTAAGCAATTCCCAACTACGTAAGCCATATTCTCGCATCTTGTCAATATCATAGGCACGGTAGGCATAAATCGCACGGAAGGCTGACAATCGTCCGTGTATGATAGTATAGTCTTCCGGTACGAATCCCATCGTAATGCCAAACAGTTGCTCAGCTTCACGCCATAACGACAATGCTTCAAGGATATAACCAACCTCTGCCGCTGCCTCAATCCAGTCGAGCCGACCTTGTTCTAGGGCAACCCGCCACGCAAAATACAGGTTATACATCTCCTGTGCCACGCGCCGAACATAGCGCAAATCTATCTGCTTGCGGATACCCTCAATCTGTTCCATTACTAACGCAAAATAATATTCACTGAATCGTGTTTTCACCAACTGATGCAAGTCACGATTTGCCTTGAGTCGGTCACGCACATATTGCCGAATCAGCGGATGAAAAGCAAAACGCCGTTGGTCATGACGCTGAATTAGGGCTTTGTCGGTCAGTTGCTTGATAATCACAGGGTTTGCATTAGCAATCTTCTCAGCGGCATCAAATGTAAATCCAGTCACATCAAATACACCCAGCGAAATCAAAGTTTCCTGTGCTGGAGCAGATAGCAGATTCCATGAATAATCAAAGGTTGCTCGAATACTCTGATGCCGTTCCGGTCGGTCTTGCTCATCAGAGGTCAGCAAGTCGAGGCTCGATTGTAAGCGTTCCAGTGTATCATCAACTGTGAGGACTGCTGTCCAACCTGCCGCAATCTCAATGGCTAATGGCATACCACCCAACAAATCACAGATTTTACCAATTGTTTCTTGTTCGGCTTTGTCCGGTTCAAATTCTGGAAACGCTGATTGTGCCCGCTGTAGATATAACTGATAGGCAGCACTATCTTCAACACGCATGATATCTGTCGAGATGTGCAACCCCAGCAATGGAAAAACAACCTCACTTTTTACGCGCAATACCTCACGCGAAGTCACCATAATTTTCAGATATTTGGTCTGTTCGAGTAACGCCGTCAACTGTGACGAGTATGAAGTCAAATGTTCAAAGTTATCCAGTAACAACAAACAACGCTTATCTTGCAAAAATGCGCTCAAGTCAGACAGCACATCATCCATACTATCCGATGCCAACTGAAATAATTCTGTGATTGTAAATAGTGGGTTATTGCGCTCTGCTCCCAGCGCGACAAAGAATACCCCATCAGCAAATTCTGATTGAAAGCGATGAGCCGCTTCCAATGCGAGGCGTGTCTTTCCCATCCCACCTGCCGCATGGAGTGTTATCAAACGGGTGACATCATCCGTCAACCACGTTTCTAGTCGTTCCAGTTCGGTTGTGCGTCCATAAAACGGGGTGAGCATTTCCGGTAATGAGGTCTTGATTTCAGGATGCGTAGGGGCTTCTACTTCTTCATCCAGCAAGCCCAATTCTCGCGCTTTCGATGCAGCCTGCGTCCGGTTGCTCACATATAGCTTGCTATACATCTGCTTGAGATACCACTTCACTGTATATAAGGTCAGTCCCGTCCTATCAGCAATCTCGCGGTTGGTTAACCCGTCGTTCAAATGTCCAACAATCTCTAGTTCACGCTCACTTAACGCTTCGTACACAATGGCATCCATCAATTTCAATCCGTTAAATCAGAAAAAACTTGTAAAGAAAAAGTGCTCCCCCTCTTACGAGAGGTTACAACCACTCCCTCGATATTCTAACATAATCACATGTAACAAAACGAATCCTATCAAGGAGTAAATCATGAGTAAGTTATCAACCATTATCGCTCTACTGAGCATCATGTTATTCGCTGGACTCAATCACCAGCACACCTTAGCCGCCACACCCCTCCCTGCATCGAGTTGGTACGCTGTGACCTTCGTCCGTGATACCAACACATTACATTGGGTCAGCCCACAGGGTGAACAAGGTAGCCTACAACGTCCCAAGCTAGCAAACGAGGCTGACAATCCTGCTATCTTACGCATCAAGATTTCGCCTAACGGTCAGCATATGGTCATCGTCGCCAGCTTGAACAATGGTAATCTCGGTATTGGTTTCTATGACTTCGTCGCTGGACAATTCGTTCAAGCACACGAAGCGCAACCTAATGAGACCCTACCATCCTATAGCCAGATGCCCTTCTCGTTTAGTGGCGGACACTTTGCAATGGTACTGCGTAACAACATGACCGGAGATTGGCGCATTCTCGTCTTCGAGACAGCAACCGGAAACGCTGTCGATGTCCTGACACGTACCAGCCCAATTTTACCCACCAAGTTCCCAACCATCACGGACTATTATCCGGTTCTCGCATCATTCAACATTGACGAAGGCATGGGTCAAAATGTTATCACGATACAGATGGTCAACTTTGACCCAACACAACCCACGTTTCCATCATTCAAGTGGTATCACAATCCTGTTCCTGCTGTTGCCAATGCGCCGGTTGTACCTGCTGCCATGCCCTTCAGTCCCTTCGCCGGACATGACACACTACGCACCACCAAAGCAACCGTACAGACCGAGTTCAACAATAACCAGAATACACCCACTAACAACATGATTGGTAATGTTATCTCTACCCAATACGCCGTCAACCAGCTACCACAGGCAATCGTTCAGAGTGGAAGCTACACCCTCAATAGCCCGCAATGGCTCAACAGTGGCGCATGGATTGGTTATCGTGTACAGAACAACGTCCAACAACCTCACTATGCCGTGACATCAGCCCAAGCCGATACCAGCTTACCACTCGGTCCTAACATCGGCGCAATCCATAGTACACCCGACGGCTTTGTCGCAGTCAACTCACTCGATTGGCAACTGTATCATGCGACCAATATCAACTTTGATGCCTTCGCTTATCAATTCGGCAACATGGTGTTCCAATCCAATGGATTGCCCTTCTCGGTCATCTACACCACACCAGAAGGCACACCCTTCACGCTGTCAAGCATACCCACCGAAGCCAAACTTAACGTCGAAGTTGCGGGTAATGGTGGCATTCAAGCACCGGAACAAACCTGTGGTGGCGCACCTGCCCCCCGTTTGACCGTCAACCAGCAAGCCCGTGTCACCTTCACAAATGGTGCAAGCCTGAACATTCGTACCGCACCTGCTGGCGATTACATCATGAATATCGCGGAAGGCACAGTTGTCAACGTGATTGGCGGACCATCTTGTGCGGATAACTACTTCTGGTGGCAGATTCAGTTCCAATCCGAAGGCATCAATGTCGGTGGATGGGCAGCAGAAGGCGATACTGACGATTACTATCTTGAACCTTATATCATCGAACTAGCTGACCCATTGCTCATCGAACCAACAGCACAACCGCCCGCACAGCTTGACCTTGACATCGTTGCGCCAACCGTTGAACCGACACAGGAATTACAACTTGCACCACCTGTCCAAGCAACACCCGAAGTTGTGACACCAATGCCACTTGCACCTCCTGTCGTACAACTCGACTGTGTCAAATCACCATCATCGCAGTTGCAGGTCGGCATGTCCGCGCTCTCAATCAATCCCGGCGGTGGTACACTTGCGATGCGAACCAACTTGTCCGACCCGTATCCAACTTATCAATTGCCTGCCGATAAACACATGTCCATTCTGGACGGACCACAATGTCGTGAAGGGATTCGGATGTGGTATGTCGCAACCAACCTGAACAACGAAGGCATCGTTGGCTGGATTGCAGAAGGCTTCGGCAACACCTACTACATCATCCCCAACTAAGCTATACACCATATCACAACTCACTCAATCGTACTGATACTCAGGTGTCAGTACGATTTTTGTTTCCCCTAGATTGAATATAACAAATCTCTAACTTGATTTATTCTCATTATTGATAATATAATCATTATCGGAAGTGAGAATAAAAATGAATACAGGCAAACTCAACCTAATTTTACATCCAGTGCGATTACGCATCCTGACGGCTATCAGTGGTCGGGAGATGACAGCACAACAACTCTCGAAGGTACTATCCGATGTCGCCGTCGCTACCCTATATCGACACATCAACACCCTACAAGAAGGGGGATTACTCGCCGTTGTTGATGAACAACAAATACGTGGAACAGTCGAACGCACCTATGGCATCAGTGACGAGGGTCTACTTAACCTAACGCCGGAAGATATTAAAGATGCAACCAAAGAAGACCACATCCGTTACTTCACGATGTTTATTGTTTCGCTTATTGCAGAATTTTCGGCCTATCTACAAGCAAGAGACAACATTGATTTAGTCAAAGACGGAGTTGGCTACAATACTGAAATTATTCATATGACAGATGATGAAGTGATTGACTTCAGCAAAGTATTGCACGAACTGGTTACAAAATACGGACAGCCCACTCCCGAACGCAAACGCCGTCAATTCAGCATTGTGATTCTACCCACCACCGATTTACACGAGGACGAACAATAGTGGAAAACTTTAACTGGACACAATACCTTATCATTCTGAGTGGTGCAATTTTTGGCGCACTCTGCATCATGCCCTACACCTTCCAACTCAACAAAGACAAACTGGCAGAAGCCCCAATGTCTCTGCCAAAGTTAGCCCTGATTTCTGCCATACAAGGTATTATCGTGTTTGCGATTGTGACTTTTCTCGGTCTCAACGCCACTAATGCTATCGGACTCTCAATAACATCAACATCAGATGCGCTCGTTCAAGCAATCATTCTAGGTGTTATCGCAACTGTACTACTGATAAGCATCGAAGTATTTATCTTTCAACCACATCTGCCGGAAGCCCTGAAAGACACAAAACACACCATCCCATTCTGGAAGCGGTTTCTTGCTATCTTCTATGGTGGCATCAGTGAAGAAGTCTTGACACGTCTATTTCTGGTGTCAGGTCTAACGTGGCTACTCATGCAAATTACACAAGCCAATATGAATGAGGTTATCGGTTTCGCCATTATCATATCAGCGATTCTATTCGGTGTATTACATCTACCTGCCACTGCCTCCATTACACCCATCACACCACTAATTATCGTGCGTGCGATTGCCCTTAATGCCATTATCGGATTGCTGTGTGGTTGGCTATTCTGGCAATATGGATTTGCGACCGCTGTAATTGCTCATCTCAGTGCCGATGTTGTCTTACATTTAATGACCCCGCCGTTGCTCAAACAATTAGAGAATCGACACCAAAAGGCATCCATAAAACTCGTCTGACCCTTTATGCAACATGTACCAGTTCGGTTACATCGGAGCGATGACTATTGTAACCGAACCCATCTTGTGAAATGATTCACAGTATGGCGCAAATATGCAACCATTGTTATAGATTTACGTACTGTGATTGGGAGATATGTAGACCAGACTTTATTCTGGGTATTGTATTATCAAACTTTTAGAGGAGAACAACCCATATGAAACATCGTTTGTTAACGATACTGCTTTTGTCATCTTTGCTTGTCATCGGACTTGTCCCGACTGTCGCACAAGACACCGTGACAATTTCCGTCGCTGTGCCGGAATTTATCATTGATGGATTCCCTGATGAAGCCATTGAACGCTTTGAAGCACAGTATCCAAATATCCGTGTGAATGTCAAACCAGCCGAACAAAACCCAACATTCAATGCAAATGGTGAAGTCGAGTCTTTCCTCGATAACATGGAAGCTTACGCCAGCGAAGCCGATGTGTTGTTGGTATCCTCACCCGGTCAGGTCGTCACAGAAGTCACCCGCGCGGGCATCTTGCTTGATATGTCGCCATTGATTCTGAGTGACCCTGATTTCAACTCGGAGGATTTTTATTTCTCTGTTTGGCAATCCTTCCAATGGGATGGTGGTATCTGGGGTGTGCCAATGGTCGCTGATGTGGTCGGTATCGCTTATCAGCCGTCACTCTTTGACCAGAACAATCTGCCCTATCCGGATAGCTGGTTCAGCCTCGCTGATGTAGACCTTGCATTGCGCGAACTCACAACCTATGACGACGATGGCAATGTCCAAACGCCTGCCATTGTTGACCTGAGCGGTAGCCTTGATATGATGTTTTATGCCCTCAGTGGTGGACAACGTGTTGTCGATGACTTGCAATTCCCTAGCGCACCGGATTATTCCAACCCTGTTTGGGAAGAACTTGTGCAAACATGGGCAGACCTACGTGCTGATGGCATCGTTCCCGCAGGTGGCGAAGGTTTCCAATTCTTAGCCGATGCGCCCGTTCTACTCGTCCCGGCTATCTTTACTTCTGCGCCAGGTTTTGCCAGTGAAGACCTTCAAGTCACAACACTACCCGGTAACTTCATCGGTGTAACGGCGAATGGTCTGTCGATTAGTTCCGGCACACAATACCCGCAAGAAGCCTATGAATTTGTAAAATTTGTCTCCAAAGACCCACAACTATCCAATGCGTTCCTCGGTGTTGTACCTGCCCGTCGCAGCTTACAAGGCGCAGACGAAGGCGAAGAAGGGGTAATTGGTAGCATCCTAAATCCATCTGATGAAATCATGGCACTGGTCAATCAGTATATCGACTTTGCGATTCCGCCCAATGACTTGCGCTACGGGGCATACATGGAGATTGCAGTCGGTAAAGTCGCCAACGATGGCATCGAACCCGCTACTGCCATCCAAGAAACCGAACAAGAAGTCCTTGACCGCCTCGCCATTGCTGATGAACGGGGTATCGACCAGAGCATTATTGTCGCCACACCACCACCAGACATCATCGTCAACGAAGGTGAAGTTTCCCTATCGTTTGGTATCAGTGGCTTCACAGCAAATATCCCGAATGAAGAAGCATGGAACACCGCAATTGATGATTTTGTTTTGGCAAATCCTGATGTCGTCAATGTTGACCTGACAGGTGCAACCATCTTCAGCGGGAACTCGCTAGCGGATATGTCTGAACAATACGACTGCTTCTATACCACAGGCAATGTTGTCCAAAATGGGGACATCAGCTTGCTACTGAATATCTCGCCGTTAATTTCTAGCGACCCCAATGTAGACCCGTCCGACTTCGTCAATGGCATTCTCAATCAAGTCAACCGCGATGGTCAAACCTATGGTCTACCCCTCGATATTCAACCGCAATCAATGGTGTACGATACCAATCTTGTTAATCAAGGTGGCGCATTCCCACCCTATGCCGGTTGGACAGTCACCGACTTCGAGAATATGTTGCGTACTCTGAAAATTGACCCCGAAGACCCTGCACCATTCGGCTCACAAGACCTCGGCGGTGGAACCCATCTCATTAACTTGATTGCAGCTTACGGTGGTCTACCACTCGACTATCGCACAAGCCCAATCACAATTGACTACACCAATCCCGCCAGCATTGATGCCATCCGTCAGGTGCTTGACCTCGCTAAAGAAGGCTACATTGCCTATGACCAGTTGGCAAACTTCGGTCCCGGTGGTGGATTCGGCGGAGATGATGAATTTGCACTCTATACACAGGTGCTCAATAGCTTCACCGCTGGCTTTGATGGAGGTGATGGTGAAGACGACAACGCCAATAATCCACAAGTTGCGATTCCATTCCCTGCTGGTACACAATTCTCGGCAGTGAGCTTTGACATCGGTGCGCTGTATATCAGTTCATCAACTGACTTTGCCGATGCTTGCTATCGTTTCGTCAGCTCCCTGAGCACCAATCCAGCCCTCATCACCGCGATGCCAGCGCGTCGCAGTGTCATCAGTGACCCACAATTAGCAACCTTACAAAGCCCAGAAACAGTCCAACTCTATACGGATATTGCCTTCAAATTCGATGACCCGAACACGATTCCGATTCCAAGCGGATTTGGTGGTGGTGTCGAAGGTGTCGGTGATGCCCTACTCGGTCTGTGGCTGATTCAAGCATTTGACCGCTATGTTCTCGAAGATGCCGACCTCGAAGCCGAACTTGAGGAAGCGCAACTCTTCTCGGAAAACTATCGGGATTGTGCGGCAGCCGTACCCGCTTACGACCCGGCTGTTGACCAAGCGTTTACTTACTTCGGACAGTTCTTCGACTGCGCGATTCAAGTAGACCCATCCCTTGAAGGTGTTCTGCCAAATCTCGGCGGTTAACCTATAGCTTTCTAACGACAGGTATCTCCCATGCGTGGGGGGTATCTGTCGATGTCTATCAAACAGGCAAATTATGGGCATTAACAAGTGGAACGAATGGATATATTGTTGTGTCGTATAATGTTACGACCATACAGACAAATTCGGGAAACAGACCAGTTTACAAAAAGTTTACATTTTACTTGGCAAAACTTTAAGTGCATTCAGCATAATCCTGCACATCATCACAGATTCATAAATCCAGAAAGCCATGCGCCGTGTTCCGATTACTTGACACCCTTATCTTCACTATAGAACGCATCCGCCAACACCTCTTATTGGTGATGTGGGTCATCGTCGGTCTATCGGTCGCCACCACACTTGCACTGAGCCTCCCACTATACGTCGATTCGGTTTACAGTGACATCCTCGATACGCGCCTGAGTGACCCTGCCTACAATTTCCGTTTTCGGTATCTTGGGGCATGGAACGGCAACATCACGATTGACGATGTAACCAACGCATCAGCAGCCATCCAACAGGGCTTTACCCGTCAGATTGGCTTGGATGTGGTTCAGAATGTGCAGTATGTACGTGGTGGCTCATGGCAAGTCCGCACCCAGCGCAATCAACCTCTCGGCACATATGGCATGTCATATATGCACGGTGCAGAGAGTAAATATGAAATCGTTCAAGGTGAGTGGCCCCCCAGCGAAGACTGGCAAGAAGGCACACCCTACCCCGTCCTACTACCAGAATCTGCGTTATATAACTCCGGTATCAACGTCGGTGATATTCTGATTGCCCAACGCGCCGGAACACAACCCGCCCAAGTCGAAGTGATGGCATTATGGCGACCGATTAACGAAGATGACCCCGCATGGATTTTCCCGCCCAAGTTCTTTGACCTTGTCCTACTGACACAAGAAGACCTGCTGTGGAAAATGCTCGAAAATGTACAGGGACAAAACCCCATCGACGAAGCCGCGTGGCAGTTAATATTTGATGGTGACGAACTCCGTACAGTCGAAATTGACGGGCTGATTACCAACATCGAAACGGGTGTGCGGGATGTGGATATTGTCTTACCGGGGGTACGCCAAGATGTCGCCCCGACCGAAAATCTGATTGCATTTAGCGAAGAAGTCAACGCACTATCCCTGCAACTCTTTATTATCATACTGCCTGTTGGTGGCTTGGTACTCTATTTTGTATCACTTGTGGCGAATTTGCTCGTCACCCGCCAGCAAGGCGAAGATGTCAAACTGCGTAGTCGTGGCATGAGTCGGAGTGGTGTCCTCTGGATTCATATTCAGATGTGGCTTATGCTGGTCGCCATCGCGCTAGCGGTCGCAATTTTTGTCAGCCCGTATATTGTGCGTATTGTCGGGCAGACCGTATCCTTCCTTGAAATTGACACAACCGCCCCTGTACTCGACATCACCTATACCCTAGAAGCCATTCTGACAGGGGTTGCCACTGGATTGATTTCGGCTAGTAGTGGTCTATTTTTGGCATGGCGCACCACACGCCAGAACATCAACAGCTTCCGTCAGCAATCGGTACGGGGTGGCAAAGCGTGGTGGCAAAAAGCCTATCTTGACCTGCTCATTCTGATTCCAGCAGGCTATGTGCTGTACACACTCAATCAACAGGGTGGACTCACGACCGAAGCCGATAGCCCCTTTGCTGACCCGCTCACGTTCATCGGACCAACACTATTCGCTCTCGGTGCGACACTGTTATTCTTGCGTTTGTTACCGATGTTACTCGGATTTTTGGCACGGGTTCTGGCTGTCACGCGCAACATGACACTACTCATGGCGTTACGTGAACTGACTCGTTCCGAAGGGCGTTATCGTGGTGCATTGCTGATGATGGCGTTCACACTCAGCTTGACCGGATTCACTGCTTCAATGGCAAGCACACTCGACCGCAGTCTGGTCGATTCGATTAATTATGCCATTGGTGCTGACCTTGTGATTGTCACTGTCGCCGATGCACAGACCGACACCGGAGCAGATGATACTGGTGCAGCCACCCTCACTGTGACCGGATACAACGCGCCACCTGTGCAAGATTTGCGCAGTCTCGATGAACTATACGGCATCTCACGGTTTGGCTCATATACAGCGCGCTTAGTCGTGCGGTCAAGTCGTGTGGATGGCAAGGTCATCGGCATTGACAGAGGTGATATTGCGGCTGTTACCCGTTGGCGTGAAGATTATGCGACCGATGATATTGGGGCATTGTTCAATCAGTTGGCTGGCAACCGCACCGGAGTCCTACTGGATACCAATACGGTTAACGAGTTAGCTGTTGCCATCGGTCAAGAAGTGACGTTACAAGTGCAGGCTCTCGGTGAATGGTATGAGACCCGTGTCCCTGTGATTGGCGTGTTCGACTTCTTCCCGACCACCGACCCGCGTGACGGCTTTGTCATGATTACCAATATCGACCCGCTGTTTGAGGTCGTCGGCACAGAACTACCACAAAACGTCTGGCTTGGTCTCGAACATGGCACGGATATTGATGACCTACAACAAAAAATCAGAGACCTCGACTTCCCTGTGTTGCGCTGGCAAGACCCCGAAGAAGCCTTACGTCAAGCACAGGCAGAACCGGGGCGACGGGGTGTGCTGGGTTTCTTGTCGGTCGGCTTTGTCGCGTCTATTGTGCTGACTCTTATCGGTACAATTATCCAGAGTACGGCATCTTTCCGCGCCCAATCGGCACAACTCGGTACCCTACGCGCAATGGGTATGAGTGGATTCGCTGTCGGTATCTACATGATATTATTACAAAGTTTGATGGCAGCCAGCGGTATCCTCAGCGGGACATCCATCGGTGTAATGACAACCTTGCTGTATCTCCCATTACTTGATTTCAGCGGTGGACTCCCGCCCTATCTCGTGCGCGTCGCATGGGGTGAGATTATCTTAGTCTATTCAGTTTTCGCGGGTATCCTGCTGTTTGTCACATTGTTTATTTCCCTGATGCTCAGTCGTGAGCAATTATCAAAGGTCGTCAAAATTGGCGATGTCTAAATCGAAGAACGGAGCACATCCAGTTATGCAAAAGCGATGGCTTTTTCGCACAATTACATTCTTATCATTGGTCATCATCTCAGCCTGTGGCACATTGATTGAAACCGATAACCCAAATCAACAGGTCGAACCGACTGTCACACCGATTCCGACTGCACCCGCTGCCGCCAAACCAACCTACACGGTACAGCGTGGCACAGTACAAGAATCATTGGTGTTCAGTGGGCGATGGCTACCCCGTGACCAGCAAGATTTGTCCTTCGAGATTGCCGGAACAATCCGCACGGTTAATGTCCGCCGTAACGACACCGTCACAGCAGGCTCATTACTGGCAGATTATCAAATTGATAGCCTAGAAGACCAACTCGCATCGGCACAACTCAGCTTACAAACGGCACTGACCAACCTCGAATCCGGCGACGAAGATACTGGCGATAGTGTCACCAATGCACAGTTCGCCCTAGCAGATGCCAACATCAACTTACAAAGTACCATCGACAGCGCACCATGGACAAATGTCGTCAGCGCGCGTCAATCACTCGACAAAGCTCGTGTCGATTTGGACAATGCCGAGCGTGACTATAACAATGCCCTCGGTGACCCATCCGCCGACCCATCATCAGTAGACAATGCTTACAATGCCGTGCAGTCTGCCAAAGCCAACCTACAATCGGCACAGACTAGTTATTGGTCAGCGGCACAAAGTTACAACAATCATCAGTACAATGTCACCAATGCCGAGAACAACGTCGTCCAACAAGAGGTCAACTTGCAAAATGCAATCGAAGGGGGTGGCAATGCCTCACAGATTCAGCAAGTCAACGAGGCACAACTCAACATCGACCAGATTCAAGGCGACATTGCACAATCATCACTCTTTGCACCATTCGATGGGGTCGTGCTAGAGGTCAACGTTAGCCCCGGTACACAGACAGCAGCCTTTGATACAGTCATGACACTTGCCATACCTGAGCCACTAGAAGTAAGCGCGAACCTCGCCTTTAACGATACGCAACAACTCAGCGTTGGCATGATTGGCACATGTGAACTGATGAACCAACCGGATACCGCCGTCCAATGTGTTGTGCGCCAAGTGCCACTCAGCAACCGTGATGCCGACCAAACTGTGCGCGTCGCTGCCTCGCTGAACGAGATTCCATCCGGTCAATTGATAGAAGTCGATATGCCCCTTGATGTGCGTGATGATGTACTGTGGTTACCACCGGAAGCTATCCGTACCTTCCAGAATCGCACCTTTGTTGTCGTACAATCGGCAGATGGGGAGCGCGTCGTAGACATCACGATTGGTTTGCAAACCGATGACCGCGTTGAGGTTGAAACAGGTCTCAATGAGGGCGATATTGTGGTGGGTCAATAATCATGAGTTATATCAAATGTCAGCAAGTCGTCAAAGCCTACAGCGTATCTGACCACGAAATCGTGGCACTGCGCGGTATCGACTTTGAGATGGAACAGGGCGAAATGGTGGCAATTATCGGTCCATCGGGTGCTGGTAAAAGTTCCCTACTCAACCTACTCGGGGGACTCGATAAACCGACAGCGGGACAATTGCGCGTTGATGGTGAAAACTTGCTCGAACTCAAAGGCAAACAACTGGCAGATTATCGTCTCAGTCGAGTCGGCTTCATCTGGCAAAATGTCGGACAAAATCTACTCGGACATCGCAACGCCCTGCGTAACGTCACCTTACCAATGATGCTAGCAGGCGCGCCGTTCTGGCAACGCAAGAAGCAGGCAAAAGAATTACTGGATGCTGTTGGTATGCTCGAACACATCCACAAACGCCCAACACAGTTATCCGGTGGTCAACAACAACGTGTGGCAATTGCCGTTGCTCTCGCCAATCAACCGCACTTATTACTTGCTGACGAACCGACAGGCGCACTTGACCGCGAAAATGCCTTTCAAGTCATGAAGCTCATTGGCGAACTGCGCGAACGCTACGGCTTAACCGTGCTGATGGTCACTCATGATATGGAAGTTGCCAACTACGCCGACCGTATTTTGACATTACGTGATGGCGCACTCGGTCAAGATTTGTCCGGTCAACAAGAAGACCGCAAACTAGATGAGGAAGGGCGCATTCAGTTGCCGACAGCTGTTCGCACCCATTTATCCGTCGCTGACCGCATCGCTGTTGAGATTCGTCCCGAAGGTGTGCTATTGCGTCCTGAAGAAGATGAAGACGATGACACCTCTGCCATGCTTGCTGAGATGCTCCCACAGGATAAACCACCGGAAAAAACCGGATTGATTCGGCGTATCTTCCGGCGCGGAAAGAAAGGCAAATAATCATGGTACTCTACGACCGCCTCTACTCCGGCGACCTTATCATTGGCGAAAATATTGTGCGCTCATTCGGCAATGGCAATCAAACTTTGCATGTCTTGCAAGGCTTAGATGTGACTGTCACCGCTGGTCAAATGGTCGCACTCTATGGTCCATCTGGCAGTGGTAAAACAACCCTGCTCAATATCCTCGGCGCACTGGATAAACCCAACGACGGGTCAGTGGAGCTACTTGGCAAAAATATCATCAGAATGGGTGAAGGTCGTCGTGCCAAATTCCGGCGCAAGAACATCGGTTTTATCTTCCAATCGTATTCGCTTGTTCCGACTTATACTGCAATGGAAAATATCGACCTCGGCTTACGGCTACCGGGGTATCATGTCTTTGAACGGCGCAAACGAGGCAAAACAGCATTAGAAGCAGTCGGTCTTGCGGCATGGTCAGACCATCTTCCGCATGAGTTATCCGGTGGTCAGCGTCAGCGTGTCGCCATCGCCCGTGCATTGGCATTGCGTCCCGCCATTATCCTAGCCGATGAGCCTACCAGCGGTCTCGATACGCGCACGGCTCGTCGTGTCTTGGGCTTATTCCGTGGCATTGCGGAAGCACAGGGGACAGCCTTTCTCATCGTCAGCCATGACCAACTTATTGAAGAATATGTCGATACGACCTATGACCTACACGAAGGCAAACTGTCGCTACGACATCATAAAGCAAAAACAGATGATTTAATCGAAGAACCAGAAGAATCCATTACAGACTCCGCCATACCCGAAGGAGAACACGAGAATGAATAGACAATACATCAGTGGCATCGTCACAGGCGTATTGATGATGGTATGTGTGTTGCTCGGTTTTGCGTTAGCAAACATCGACACCAGCATGTTCGGTCAACAACCAACACCAACACCGCCCAATTCTGCCACGCCGGAAGTCTCACCGACTGAGACATTCCCGCCATCGTCACCTTTGCCGTCATTAACACCGTCGCAAACGCTCAAACCACCCCCTACCTTTGAACCACCGACGGCAACCTTGCGTCCATCGGATGTCCCATCAGCGACACCCACTTCGACATTACAACTCAACGTCCCACCGCCGGACGGGCTACAGGGTTTAGCCAGTCCAACTAACGCAGACGCAACCGATGTTGTCTGTCAGAAACGGGATGATTGGACACTGCGCTACACGGTACAAGCGGGGGATGCCCTTGCCAATATCGCCGACCGTTACAGTACACTTGTCAGCGAATTGGTTCTAGGGAACTGCCTCGCTGATGCCAACACCATTATTGCGGGACAAATTTTGCGTGTCCCCGGTGATGTACAGCCACAAGTACCTCAATATGTCTGTACTGATTGGGAAGCTCTTACACCGTTCAATGGTGCATATGCCATCGACCCCGATAGCAACTTATCATTCAACTGGCGTGGACCCACTGCCGAACGTTATCTGTTGCGTATCAATCGTCCCGATGGCACAACCTTTGAGGAATTGGTTGACCTCAAGCAAAACGTACAAGTCTTCCTGCCAGAAGCCGTGCCAGCAGGTGGTAACTATGAGTGGTATATCTTCCCACTCGGCTTAGACTTCTTACAGATACCATGTCAAGAAGGCGGACCATGGTACTTCCATAAAGAGCAATCCATCGCCCTCACATGGACACCGACCCCAACGGCAACCTTCACGGATACACCTGAGCCGTGGATGGAAACTGCAACTGCCCGCGCCCAGAATCCATAAAATACAAATCCCCTCTTTGTATAATCATAGAGGGGATTTACAAGTCTCCCTCCACAATGTGAGGGGAGATTTAGAGGGGGGATAATTATTCAGATTCAATCAACGTGACAGGCGCAATTGCTTCCAACTGTTCTTGGATGACACTGGCATCGCCGACCACAACAATCGTGAACGCATCCGATTGAATGTAAGTATTGGCAACACCCAACACATCCTCAGTCGTCACATCTTGCACCAAACCCGGATACTCGACGAGTCGATTTAGCTCAACACCACGCAATTTATAGGACGCAACCGCATCAACAAAATCTTGATACGTCTCTAGCGCAAGGGCAAACCGTCCAATGATACCCGACTTTGAATTTGCCAACTCCTCATCCGTAAACGGCTCACTCTGTACACGCTCAATCTCAGTAAAAACTTCCTGCAAAGTCAGCCCGATGACATCGTTGCGGACAGCCGCAGAGATACGGAATACACCGACATCAGACGGGAACGAGAATCCTGAGCCAATGCTGTATGTATATCCTTTCTCCTCGCGGATATTGCGGACAAGACGTGATGCAAACGTCCCACCCAGCACATCGTTCATCACACGTACAGGGAAGAAGTCGAGACTATCCCCTTCCAAGCCGATATTGCCCACGACAAATTCTGCCTGTGTACTGCCGGGACGGTCAACCAGATAAATCTGTATCTCGCTCTGGGATTCAATCATCGGGAAGTCCATATCCTCAGCAGTCCCTTCCCATTCACCAAAGTAAGCTTCCGCTTGTGCCAACCCATCCTCAGCAGTGATTGCACCCGCAATAATCAGCACAGCATTATCCGGTGTCGCCTGTGATTCATAGAAGGCAACGATGTCATCGCGGGTGATGGATTCTAATGTCTCGAAGGTCGTCAATGCGCCGTAGGGATGGTCAGCATATAGCAACTGACTAAAGGTACGGTCAGCTACAAAGCTAGGTTCTGCCAGATTTGCTTCTAACCCACTAATCGAGGCTTGGCGTTCCCGTTCGATTTCGCTATCGGGGAAGTTGGCATTCAATACCATATCACTGAGCAATTCAAACGCTGTATCAGCATCGTCTATCAGTGCGAACACACCTGTTGTCAGGCTATCACGTCCGCCACCACTACCGAGTGCGCCACCAATCTGTTCAATTGTGCCTGCTAATTCCTGCGCGGTTCGGTTATCTGTCCCGCGTGAAATCAACGCACCTGTCATGCCAGCTAATCCGGCGAGGTTGTCTGATACTGCACCACTGCCACCGGGTAAAATCACATCCAATGAGATAATCGGCATATTGGGTTGCTCGATGACAACCACTTCTAATCCATTATCTAGCGTAAACTCAGTGATGTCCGGCAAGTTAAACTCATTAACTTCAAGCGGTGGGGATGGTTCAGATTGCTCAATAACATAGCGATAATCGGGTTCACCATCGCCCGTATCTTCACCAACAGAGGGTTCAACCGGAGGCGGTGGCGACGCATCTGATGGATTCACATAAATCACATGGCGGTCAGTCTCGTCCAGATAATCAGCCAACACGCGCTGAATATCCTCGCTCGTCACAGCTTCAAATTCTTCAATTTGTGTATAAACAGCCTGCGGGTCACCGAAGTAATAATTCGCCGCCTGCACGCTTTCCGCCAAATCAAACGCTGTCTCTAACGCCAGAATACGCTCACTCTGAATCTGTGCAACCGCTTTGTCGAGTTCTTCCTGTGGCACACCGTCATCCAGAATCAGTTGCAACTCATCATAGAAAGCTTGCTCAACATCCATCACATCGACACCCATATTCGGCAACAATAATACGCCAAATAAACTCGGTCCGCGATTGTCCAATACGACTGAATCCGCCACAATCGCCTGACCTGTGTCAAGCAACTTCTGCGCCAATCGACTCGAATCCCCAACACTCAGAATCCGTGCCAACAGAGATAATGCCGGATAATCTTCCGATACACGCGGGGGTGTTTCATAGCCGATGAATACAGCCGGCAGATTAATCAACGGGTCTTCTGTCGTGATGATTTCCGCTTCATCTTGCTCAACCGGAATATACTCTGGTAATGCAGGTGGTTCATCCCCTGCCGGAATCGGTGCGAACAAGTCATCCACCAATTGACGGGTCACATCAAAATCAATATCCCCTGCCACAACCAATGTCGCATTATTCGGCACATAATAGGTACGATGAAATGCTTTGACATCTTCCACAACCGCTGCATTCACGTCCTCAATGCTACCGATTACCCGCCGTTGATACGGTTCATAGGTATAAGGAATGGTTAGCAAGTCTTGAATCGCTTCCCCATAAGGCGAGTTGGTCACACGCAATTGCAATTCTTCAATCACAATCGCCCGCTGATTATCGAGATTGACTTGCGTCACAGGTAACCCCGCCATCCGGTCAGCCTCAAGCCACAACGCTAAGGGCAACTGATGTGAGGGCAACGCTTGATAATATGCCGTCACATCAATCGAAGTGTACGCATTCAGAATCCCGCCAGCTGTCGTGACAAGGTCATCAATGCCACCTTCCGGCAGATTCGCAGAGCCTTCAAACATCATATGCTCAAACAGATGCGCGAACCCACTCCTACCTTCCGGGTCATTCGCACCGCCAACGTTATACCATACATCCACTGCCACAGTCGGCGCAGATGTATCCCGAACCAGAATCACTTCCAGCCCATTATCCAGCGTGTACTGCTCAAAGTTTAACTGTTGTTCTGCCTGTGCCAACGACAATCCTGCCATTAACACCAATAGCACAAACAGCATCAAATATTTTTTCATTAGGTCTCCAATCGTCTACAAACTCAAAACTAGCACTAACATAGCCAAAACTCATTAATCTGAGATTAACTTGCTTCGCTGTTAACTTTCAATTTATGTCGCTACAATAATGATACACAAAAGGGACTTCATAGGAGCAATATCACCCATGACAAAGTCAACGGTTGTTATCATCGGCGCAGGTGTAGCGGGTCTGATGGCAGGGCGTATGCTACACGATGCAGGTTACACAGTCACACTCATCGAAGCCCGTGACCGCATTGGGGGGCGTGTCTGGACAGATTATGACCTCGCACCCTATCCGATTGAGCTTGGTGCAGAGTATATTCACGGTGCAAATGTGCTGACGTGGCAGTGGATAAAACGCTATAAACTCAAAACGATGGAAGCTGAAGATGATGATTCCATGTACATGCACCGCAACGGCAAAATTCAGTTGTTTAGCGATGAAGCCTATGAAGAATGGGAAGAAGAACTGTGGGAAGTTGCTGAGGAGTGGGCAGAATCAGGAGAACCCGAAGTTGACCTGCACACCCTGCTCGAACTTGATGACGGTGACCCTGAAACCGCCCGTTGGATGAATAGCTTATTTGCACCCGACTATGGCGCAGACCTCAATCAAATCGGCAATAAGAGTTTCATGGAAGCCACCTATGAAGACGATGGCACAGAAGACGGCGATTTCCGATTAGTTGACGGTTACGCGCGCTTAATCGAACGCCTTGCTACCGATTTAGATATTCGCCTAAACACACCTGTCAAGCACATACAATATGCCGAAAACAATGTACAAATAACCACATCTACAGACGACATGATTGAAGCCGACAGAGTCATCGTAACATTACCACTAGGGGTTCTCAAAGCAGGTGATGTCACATTTGACCCGTCCCTCCCTGATGATAAACAAACCGCGATTCAGACCATTGGTGCAGGCAAGGTCAATAAGATAATACTGGGTTTCAAAGAATTTTTCTGGCAAGATAATATGAATGCTCTGTTCACAACATTGGATAGCCAATTGTGGTGGCGACCGGGTTGGGGACGCAAAAACGAACAACCTATCTTAACCTCATTTGCGGGGGGACAAGCTGGCGAAAATCAAAGCCAGATGTCGGAAGCTGAAGCCATTGAGAACAGCCTAAAAGACTTATCACAGGTCTACGGGCGAGATATAAGCAAGCTATTGTCCTTCGGCAAATTCATCAATTGGGGAGCAGACCCATACAGCAAAATGAGCTATTCGTTTAATGCCATCGGCAGTGCTGGAATGCGCGAGATACTCTCCCAACCCGTCGGCAAAACACTCTACTTCGCTGGTGAAGCCTGCAATCCCATCCGCCCCGGAACAGTTCATGGTGCGATGGAAACCGGACAACACGCCGCCGAACATATCATCAGCCACGATGCAAAATCTTAGTCATGTTATAAATTTATTGACACACAATTTGAGGTAACCCTATGACAGAACAAACCTATAGTGACGGTATCGAAATTCTGGGCGAAATGCGTCCCGAGTTTATGGAGATACTCACACCCGAAGCCGTCGATTTTCTGGCAAAACTTGCCCGTAAGTTTACCGCCCGCCGTGACGAACTCTTAGCCAAACGAGTTGAACGCCAAAAAACCATTGATGCCGGACAGATGCCCGACTTCCTACCGGAAACCAAATCTATCCGCGAAGATATGACATGGCGAGTCGCACCTGTACCAGATGATTTGCAAGACCGCCGTGTCGAAATCACTGGACCGACTGAGCGCAAGATGGTCATCAACGCAATGAACAGTGGTGCAAAAGTCTTTATGACTGACTTTGAAGATGCCAACTCGCCCACATGGGATAACATACTTGAAGGTCAAATCAATCTGCGCGATGCCATTCGTCGCACCATCACCTTCACCAATCCCAATGGCAAATTCTACGAACTGAATGACGAGACCGCAACATTGATGATACGTCCGCGTGGTTGGCATCTTGACGAACGTCACTTCGTTGTCGATGGCAAACCGATACCCGGTGGCTTATTCGACTTTGGACTCTACTTCTTCCATAATGCCAAAGAAGCCCTTGAACGTGGCACAGGACCTTACTTTTATTTGCCGAAACTGGAAAGCCATGTTGAAGCCCGCCTATGGAATGACGTGTTTGTCTTCGCACAAGATGAGCTCGGTGTGCCACGGGGGAGCATCAAAGCAACTGTCCTAATTGAAACCATTCTCGCTATCTTTGAAGCTGAAGAAATCCTCTACGAACTCAAGGAACATTCCGCCGGACTCAACTGCGGACGCTGGGATTATATCTTTAGTTATATCAAAAAATTCCGCAACCACGCTGATTATGTCCTGCCCGACCGTGCTCAAGTTGGTATGACTGTCCCCTTCATGCACAACTACACGCTGTATGTGATTAAAGTCTGTCACCGTCGTGGTGCACATGCAATGGGCGGTATGGCGGCACAAATTCCCATCAAAGGTGACGATGATGCCAACCAAGCCGCACTCGATAAAGTCCGTAATGATAAACTGCGCGAAGCCAAAGATGGTCACGACGGTACATGGGTCGCCCACCCCGGACTGGTGCATGTTGCCAAAGAAGTCTTTGATGAATATATGCCCCAAGCTAATCAAGTTGACCGCCAGCGTGAGGATGTTGAAGTCAATGCCAGTGACCTCATAACGCCGAATGATGGGACAATCACCGAAGATGGAGTCCGTCTAAACTTAAAAGTCGGGATTCAATATCTGGAAGCATGGTTACAGGGTAATGGTTGCGTCCCGCTGTATAACCTGATGGAAGATGCCGCCACCGCCGAAATTAGTCGGGCACAGGTTTGGCAGTGGTTACATCACAACGCCACGCTTGCTGATGGTCGCCCATTGACCGTTGAGCTATTCGGGAATCTACTCGAAGAAGAGATGGATGCCATCCGCGCTGAAGTCGGAGATGACCGCTTCTCAAGTGGGAAATTCCAGCTAGCGATGGAACTGTTTGACCAGATGATTCGTGCTGATGACTTTGCTGACTTCCTTACACTGCCAGCCTATCAGCACATTTAAGCCTTACAAACAACAAAAAACCAGCATCTTGTCGTTGATGCTGGTTTACCCTTATAACATCCTTGATTATTTGTAGTTGCCAGTAACGACCAACCAGACACCAATCGCTTTAATACGCCATCAGTAACAATTGCGCGATGTGCATGACTGGAACAACCATACTTTTGTCTTTCATATGTACCTGCATCTGTGTCATACAACCGATATTACCCGACGCCACCACATCCGGTTCAACTGACAATATGTTGTTGACCTTTTGCTCACCGAGTTCATAGGCGATTTCTGGCTGGTCAATATTATATGTCCCTGCCGACCCACAACACATGCCTGCATCCGGTATACTCACCAGCTTGATGTTGGGGATTTGTTCCAATAATTCACGGGGTTCATCATAAATCCCCTGCGCATGATACATATGACAGGCATCTTGATACGCCACAACCATCTCACGCTCAAGTCCTTTGGGTTCACGCAAACCGATGCTTGCCAGATACACACTCAAGTCCATCGTCTTATGTGAAAAGCCTGTTGCTTGCTGTTGGTCATCTTGTCCTTTGAACAGCAATTCATACTCATGAATCCCTGACCCACATCCTGCCGCCGTCGTGATAATCGCATCGACATCATCTGGTATCACGCCAAAGTTGCCCCGCGCCACATCCATCGCTTTATCGGCTTCTCCAACATGCGACAGGATTGACCCACAACAGCCCTGCGCCTTCGGAATCACAACTTCAATCCCGTTGGCAGACAGCACATGCGCTGCAGCATAAGCGATTTCCGGTGCGAGTACCTGTTGCACACACCCCAATAATAAGGCCACCCGTCCGCGCTGTTCGCCTTGCGCAGGCAACACATCGGGTAATGGTTTTGATTGTGGCAGTTCATCCGGCAATAAGTCGAGCATGGTTGCAAAAGTATCCGGCAAAAATGGCTTGACCAGCTTGCCGAGTTTGCCTGTTGTCGCCGCCATCCGAAAACGATTGGGATAGGGTAAGGTCTCACAAATCATCTTGCGCGCCAAACTGTCAATCGGCGGACGGTTGCGCGCCATCTCCACCATTGAGCGATACCCCACCAACAAATCCCCATATTGCACACCGGATGGACATGCCGTCACACATGCCATACACCCCAAACAGCGGTCGATATACGGTTGGGCTTCTTCGACTTCCAGCGATTCTTCCAGCACATGCTTCATCAGATAGATACGTCCACGTGGTGAATCCATCTCCTCACCCAATACGTTATAAGTCGGGCACACAGGCAAGCAAAATCCACAATGTACACACTTCTCAATTGCTTCGCCCATTTCTGGTGCGCGCGGGTCGTCACTTTGTATGTTATGTCGCATAATCCATTACCTTAAACAAGTTTATTGTCGGGGTCAAAAATCATTTTCACGCGGTCAGACAGCGCATTATCAATCGGCTTGCCAAGTATCGCCTGACCTGAACTACCGATTACATATAGCCCTGTCAAATTCTGTTGGGTTAATATGGTATGTAGGGTATCGGTATCATCAGTGGCAATCCACGCCACATTACCGCCGACACTGTACCAGCATTTACCCTCAGAGCTTGATGAGTGTAATTTCAGAATCTGCTTCGGGGCAACAGCCACTTTCACAACGGACAAACCATCTGCCCATGATAGCGCATTATGTGCATCCCAAATCATATTATCATCGCGCAGTTCCTCAAAAGCCTGTAGTCCGCTCTTATCCTGCAACACCCCAACAAGCCGTTCCCCACGCTCAGATAAAGTGTCAGCAAGTCCGGTCATCCGCACCCACATTACCCATCCAGTGCCGTCCGGTTCAAAGTCCAGTGCATCCAAGTCAAACACACTCTGATTCAGAAAGTAAATTGCATTTAATAAATCATCCAGAGAACTATACATCAGCTTAAGCGTGGTGAAGTCAGGCACATCAGGGAACACCTTGAATGTCACAGAGGTCATAATCGCATACTGTCCGAGACTACCGACTAGGAATTTTGTCAGGTCAAATCCCGCCGAGTTTTTGACAACCTTACCACCCACCCGAAACGACCGCCCCTGCCCATCAACCACCGTCGCACCGAGTATAAAGTCACGCACACCACCATATCGAAACCGTCGTGAACCGGATAGATTGGTCGCCACTGTCCCGCCAATCGTCGCCGTATCGGCTAACATCGGGTCGAAGGGCAGATATTGTCCGTGTTTCGCCAGCGCATCTTGTATCACCTTGACCGGAGTCCCTGCCTGCACTGTAATTGTATATTCTTCCGGTTGATATTCCGTAATCCCAATCAACCCAGATAGTGTCACAGTCGGCGCATCGGGATTGGCTAAACCACTTTTCGAGCCATTGCCAACAACATGTAGTTTGTCACTCTCTTTTACAGCCTGTACCAGCTCATCAACTGATTTAATCGTTATCGTACTCATTCGCGTGAAATAATCCCCTGTTCTTCAAGTGGGTGCATCCCGTGTTGTTTGAGTGCGGGGGCTTCTCCACCGGGGAACATCTTGCCACGATTGGCTATCTCTTTGGGGTCAATCGCCAAGCGCAATTCCTTCATCACATCCAATTCCAATTCACTAAACATCGCCGGCATATAATCGCGCTTCTCCATCCCCACACCATGTTCACCCGTAATCGAGCCACCTAATGTCACACACAATGTCAAAATCTCACCTGCCAGTGCCTCAGCTTTTTCGAGTGCACCATCTTCGCGTCCGTTATACAAAATCAGCGGATGCAAATTGCCATCTCCTGCATGGAACACATTCGCCACATCTAGCCCATACTGTTGCCGTAACTCGCTAATCTTAGTCAACGCCTCGCCCAATTTACTGCGCGGGACAACGCCATCCTGCACCACATAATCAGGGCTCAAGCGACCAACCGCCGAGAATGCACCCTTACGCCCCTTCCAGATTTTGGCACGTTCACGGGCATTCTGCGCGATAATCACCTCAATCGCACCCGACGACTGTATCACTTTTTCCAGTTGCTTAAACTCGGCTTCAACCTGTCCCGCTTCACCTTCCAGTTCGACAATCAGTATCGCTTCGGCTTCTTGTGGATAGCCCGCATTGACCGATGCTTCGGCTGCTTTCATCGCCAGCTTATCCATGATTTCCATCGCCCCCGGTAACAAGCCCGACGCAACCACCATCGACACCGCATCCCCCGCCTTGCCGAGGTCATCATACGCCGCCATCACCGTGCGATACAATTCAGGGGTCGGCATCAAACGCACTGTTGCTTCTAGCACAATCCCAAATAAACCCTCTGACCCGACAAACAGCCCAATCAAGTCAGGACCGATGCCCACGCCTTCGATGCTATCACTGCCAAATTCGGTCACCGTGCCATCAGCCAGCACGACCTTCATCGCCAGAATATGATTGCTCGTCATACCATATTTGAGGCAATGTGCGCCACCACTGTTAAACGCAATATTACCGCCAATCGTACAAATCGACTGGCTTGATGGGTCGGGCGCATAATACAAGCCATATCGCTCAACCGCTTCCGTGATTTTCAGGTTAATGACACCCGGTTCAACCACTGTCAAGCGTTGCTCAGGGTCAATCCGTTTAATACGATTCATCCGATTCAAGCCAATAACGAGTCCATCTTGAATAGGCAATGACCCACCCGATAAACTCGTACCACTCCCGCGCGCCACAAAGGGCACAACATGTTCATGACAAAGTCGCACAGTCTGGATAATTTCGTCTTCGTCTATCGGCAACACCACCGCACCCGGTTTCGTCTGGAATGCTGTCAGCGCATCCGATTCATAGGGGAGCAATTCCACATCACGCGATAACAATCTATCAGTCGGGTAAATCTGTTGGAGTTTTTCAAAAAATGCTTTATTCATTGAGGGTCACATTCAAACACAAACATCAAGTTGCCCACGAGTATACCAAATTCAAAACGTATAACCACAAAGCCACAAAGGTTATTTATAAGCTTCTACATTTCCTTTGTTTCAATTCACTGGTGAAAATAATAAAAAACCTCAGTCCTCAGTCCTTTTACCTCACTCAGCACTTTCAGCCCTTCTCTGTGTCCTCTGCGCCTCTGTAGTGAACATCCCTAAACAAAGACACCCTCTGCAAGCCCTGCACCTTCTGGAAACCAAGATGCGACTGTACCGACTCGCGCACAGCGTCAACATCCACAACGCGCACCCCAAACATCACATCAATGCCGAAGTCAAATAACAGCGTCGTCAACGGTGTACTCGGACCCAGCACAACAACAGTCTGTTGGTCGATCGTATGTTGAAGGATGTCATCAATCGTATGGTTAATAATGGTCGTGCCAGTAATAGCGATGAGGTCAGCTTTGGGGAGAACCGTCGGCATATCCTCAGCAGAATATTCACCATCATTTGGGGTCTGCTCAAACACAAACACATCTGATGCAAACGGTTTAATCTCATCTTGAATAAACGGGAATCGTCCAAAGATAGCAATGGCTTTATTGTGTGTCTGTTCGGAGAGCCAATCGGCTGCATCTTCGGTCGTGATTTGATGTTCGTCAGGGGCATTAACTGCATTCAACGTCGCCAACCCAACTGCTGAGGCTGACGGGTCTGATGAGCGCAAACCTTCTGTTAATTTGTGTGCGGATACATTGGGGGAATGAGAGCCAACTGGAAAGGCTGGCACATCAGGGAACGTTCTGGGAGCTGCCGCCACTCCTGCCCGAAGTTGACCAGCCTCATCTTGCACTTGCGCCAACACCCAGTTATTCCCGACATCAACGGATGTAACTATCCATCCGGTCTTTATAGTGTACAGTAATTTGTCGAGAACCGTCATTAATCCATCGCTGATTCCAGATAGGCTTGCGGGTCTTTTTCGAAGCTCAACTTGCAACCCGCACAGCAGAAATAATAGGTCTCATCATTATACACAGATTTGTATTGTGCCGTCGCAATATTCACTTCCATATGGCATATGGGGTCAATCGCCACTGTTTGTTCTTGTGGAACATACTGCTCAGGGTTCTTGGAAAAGGTCAGCTTACATCCTGCACAACAGAAGTAGTAGGTCTCACCATCATAATCATAGGTATACTGTGCGTTAGCAGTCTCGACTTCCATGTTACATATGGGGTCAATCGCAATCGTTGGTGTCACATTCAGATATTGCTCAGGGTCTTTGGAAAAGGTCAAGCGACAACCTTTACAGCAAAAGTAGTACGTCTCACCGTTGTAATCATAGGTGACTTTTGCCGTCGCCATGTCAACTTCCATACCACACACAGGGTCAATTGCTGTACCAGACACAGCAGTCTCAATAGTCTCTACCTCTGCCGGAGCAGTTGCAACTTCAGCAATCACCTTATCCCAATCAATGTCCATCAGTTGACTACGGCGTATCTGTACAATCTCAGCCATGATACTAAGGGCAATTTCATCGGCTCGTGTCGCCTGAATATCCAACCCTGCTGGAGCTTTTAAGATGCTCAAATCTTCATAGGTCAACCCTTGATGCTGTAAATAATCCAGCACCGATGCAAAACGCTTCTTGCTTGCCACCAGCCCGACATAGCGTGGTTTGGCTTTCAGCACATGTTCCAATGCAGCTTCATCATAGTTGCCATGAGATGCCACCACCACATACGAATCAGGTCGAATCTGTGCCATTACCTCGCCGAGGTTGTCCAACACTATTTCCGCTGTTGATAGGTCTGTTCCTGTCTTTTCGGGGTCAACAGCTACCAAACGATACCCCATCGCGTCACCAATTTTTAGTAACGCCTGCGCCACTGGCATTGAGCCAATCACAATAAGCTGGGGTTGGGGCAAATGCGGTTCGATGAAGATTTCCAGTGTACCTTCGCTATAGCAGGTCATCGGCAGAATCATCATGCCGTCCGGCACTGCTGAGGGGTCATTGTCGTTTGACAAGCGTATCAAGCGACTTTCACCACTTCGCATTGCCTTCTGTGCTTCGCGTATCACCGTTGGTTGCGCGCAACTACCACCGACCCAACCATGTAGCTTACCATCCAATGTGATAATCGCTTTATCACCGGGTTTACCAGAGGTCGGCTTCTCGACACGTACTACCATCGCCGTTGCATACGGGATACCACGCTTCTGCAATTGGTCTGCCTTGTGGAAAAATTCATCAAACATGGGGTTCTTGCCTCATCAACACAATTCAAATTTGCATTGCCGTAGGGACAAGGCATGCCTTGTCCCTACAACAGGATTTCAATCTATTGAAAATTAATCATCGCTAACTTCCGCGTCGCGCATCGCTTTCCAGACTTTTTCCGGTGTAATCGGGATGTCGATATGACGGACACCCAGATGCCACAGCGCATCCACAACTGCATTTGCAATCGCAGGAGGCGCACCAACAGTCGGTGATTCACCTACACCCTTCGCACCAATCGGATGATGCGGGGATGGTGTGATGGTATGTCCCGTTTCCCATTTTGGAGATTCAACAGCGGTCGGGAGCAAGTAATCGGCGAATGTACCTGTCAGGCATGTGCCATTTTCGTCATAGACGATTTCTTCAAACAACGCCGGAGCAAGCCCCATCGTCAGACCGCCTTCGACCTGACCTTCCACGACCAGCGGATTGATGATATTACCGCAGTCATCAATTGCCACAAAACGACGAATCTTGACTTCACCAGTACCCCTGTCAACATCAACCACACAGATATAGCTACCGAATGGGAATGTGAGGTTAGGCGGATTGTAGTAGTCTGTCGCTTCTAGACCTGCTTCCAATTCGGGCGGATGGTCGGTATATGCAGCAAATGCAATTTCTTGGATGGTCTTGGCTTGTTCCGGTGAGCCTTTCACCTGCCATTGGTTGATGTTCCATTCGAGGTCATCTTCGTTGACTTCGAGCAGATACGCTGCAATCTTCTTGGCTTTGGCACGAATCTTACGGGCTGCCATCGCTGCTGCTGCACCCGCTGTCGGGGTTGAACGACTCGCATATGTACCTAGACCATATGGAGCGGTATCGGTATCACCTTCTTCAACTTCAATATCCATCGCAGGCAAACCAAGTTCTTCCGCGATAATCTGCGCGTAGGTTGTTTCGTGCGCTTGCCCTTGTGATTTTGTACCAAAACGAGCAATTGCTTTACCTGTTGGGTGAATACGGATTTCGGCGGAATCGAACATCTTGATACCAAGAATATCAAAGTCTTTGGATGGACCAGCACCGACGACTTCGGTAAAGCTAGAAATGCCGATACCCATCAACTCGCCACGTTCGCGCTTTTCGGCTTGTTCTTTACGCAGGTCATCGTAACCGATTATGTCCATCGCTTTTTGGAGGGCAGCCGGATAGTTACCGCTGTCATATTCCCAGCCTGTTGGCGATTTATACGGGAAGTTATCCGGTTGGATGAAGTTCTGCATACGATACTCAGCAGGGTCAATGCCGAGGTCGTGCGCCATGATGTCTGCCATACGCTCAATCATATGGACAGCTTCGGTCACGCGGAAAGAACAACGATACGCAACACCTCCGGGCGGTTTAGTTGTATAGACCGCATCCACGTTTACGTGTGCAGCTTTCATATCATAAGAGCCAGTACAGATACTATACAGACCTGCGGGGAATTTTGATGGGTTTGCGGCTGCATCCGCACAACCATTGTCTGCCAATGTGTTTACACGTAGACCGACAATTTTGCCATCGTCGTCGGCTGCCATTTCCGCTGTGATGTGATAATCACGAGCGAACGAATCAGCTTGTAAATTTTCGCTACGGTCTTCAATCCATTTGACAGGCTTACCAATCAACAAACTAGCCACAGCACATATCACATAACCCGGATACACAGGCACTTTACCACCAAAGCCACCGCCGATATCCGGTGAAATAATCTGAATCTTCTGTTCTGGCAGACCCGATACCAGCGCAAACACGGTACGATGTGCATGCGGTGCTTGCGAGGTCATGTAGATTTGCATTTTCTCAGTGGCGGGATTGTAATTCGCAACCATACCACAGGTTTCAATCGAGGAGACGTGAATGCGGGGGATGTGCATATATTGCTTGACGACATGTTTTGCATTGGCAAATATTTCGTCAGTCGCGTCTTTGTCGCCCGCTTCCCAATGCCAGATACGATTGGTTTTGAGTTCTTTATCGTCGCGGACAATCGTCTTATCTTCCATCGCTTCAAACGGGTCAACGACTGCGTCAAGCGGTTCATAATCGACATCAACCAGTTCAATTGCATCCGCTACGATATAGCGGGATGTTCCAATTACAGCACAGACTTCCTGCGCGTAATAAACAACTTTTTCTGTCGGCAGAACCATCTGCGTATCGTTCATCAAGGTTGGCATCCAGTGTAGACCATGCGCTTCGAGGTCTTTACCTGTGATAACTGCCAATACCCCATCCATCTCAAGGGCAGCACTCGCATCAATACTCTTAATCTTGGCATGGGCATAAGGACTACGCACGATGTCCATGTACAGCATACCGGGTAGTTTCACATCATCGACGTAATTGCCCTTGCCTTGAATGAAGCGAGGGTCTTCTTTACGTTTCATACGGTGACCCATACCACAAATTTCTGGCGGGGTAGTCACACGGACTTCTTCAGTTGTTTCTACGACTGCGGATACACCCTCTGGTTGCTCGGAATGGGGTTCAACACGGTCTTCTAAGTGATATTCCTTATCGGGTTGGTGATAGGTCATGCGGTTGCTCCTTCAGTTTCAGGATTTGCCATTTTTTCAGCGGCGTATTGAATCGCCTCAACGATTTTGTTGTATCCGGTACAACGGCAAAGATTACCGGAAATACCCCAGCGGATTTCGTCTTCAGTGGGGTTGGGATTCGTTTCGAGGAAGTGGCTAGCAGACATAATCATACCGGGGGTGCAGTAGCCACATTGTAACCCGTGCTTTTCCCAGAAACCTTCTTGTAATGGATGTAAGTTTCCGCCGTCCGCCATGCCTTCGATAGTTTTGACGGCTTTGCCATTTGCGGTCACAGCAAACACGGTACAACTTTTCACAGCAGCACCATCTAACAATACGGTGCATGCGCCACAGCTTGTGCTATCACAGCCGATATGAGTTCCAGTTAGGTTTGCATTTTCGCGGATGAAGTGAACCAACAGGGTACGCGCTTCCACTTCGTCGGAAAATTCTGCCCCATTGAGTGTAATTGTAACTTGGTGTTTAGACATAATATTCTTCTCCTTATTGGGCGCGTTCGATGGCTTTGTTAATTGCACGTTTCAGCAAAACACGAGTGACATCGCGCTTGTATTCAACCGACCCACGCAAGTCCGCCGCAGGGTCACATTCGGCTGCAGCTGCCCGTCCAGCTTCTTCAATGACTTCGGCAGTTAACTTATTGCCTATCAAGATTTTTTCAGCTTCTGTCGCACGCATCGGGACAGCACTGACATTCGTCAACCCAACCCGTGCCGATACACAAGTATCACCATCGAGTATCATTTGAACCGCCGCCGCACTAATCGCATAATCGCCGACTTTACGCTCAAACTTCATGTATGCGCCAGTCTCACCTTCACCGGGACGGGGAATCCGAATCTCGGTCAGGATTTCATCTTCTTCAAGCGCACTTTCAAACAAGTCTGTAAAGAAATCATCAATCGCAATATCGCGTTGACCGCCAGGTCCATGTGCTGTTACTGTCGCATTGTACGCTAACATCACAGCAGGATGGTCATTCGCAGGGTCAGCATGAGCAATGTTACCGCCAACTGTCGCCATATTCCGCACCAACGGGTCAGCAATTACAAAAGCCGCATCAGCCAATAAAGGGTATTTTGTTTGTACAACTTCGGAGTGTTCAAGTTGCGATTCACGCGCCATCGCACCAATTGCAAGATGCCCGTTATCCTCACGGACGTGGCTCATATTGGGTAAGCCATTAATGTCAATCAAGATGCCGGGTATCGACAAACGGTAACGCATCGCCGGAATCAAACTTTGTCCACCAGCCAAAATCTTCGCATCAAATTCATTTTCGCTCAAAATTTGGACAGCTTCTTCGATTGTCGGTGGTGCAAAATAATCAAAATCACCGGGAATCATAAGAATCCTTTCTACAATAATCTATGAAGTCAAAGTGAGGTATTTCCATTGCACTATCAAACGCTAGACACCTCCAAAATAAAAAGATTTATTAATCAAGGCAGGTTCTGATGTTGATACCTGCCCTCTCTAGTTGTTGCGAGCTTATGCTTTTTCTTCTTCGATTTTTTCGTCGATTTGTTTTGCCAGCTTCTTCAAGGACTGCTTAGCAATCTGCTTGGCTGCCACATCCAGCAAACGCTGACCAACAGCTGCAATCTTACCGCCAATTTTTGCATCGCCTTCATAAAACATCGTGGTGACACCATCAGCATGTTCGAGGCGAATCTTGCCCTCACCTGTTACATGACCTGCCGGGCCTTTACCATCAATCAGCAAGCGATAATCGTCAGGTTCGTTGACATCTGCTAGTTCGATATTTGCTTCAAACTTGCCATTCACGGGTCCTACTTTAACTGCCAGACCTGTATAATATTTGTTCGGTTCAACTTCTTCGAGTCCCTTAGAACCGGGGATGATGCTACCTAACACCTCTGTATCTTGTAGCATATCCCAGACCAATTGTTGGCTAGCTTCAAATTCGTATGTACCTTCTATGTGCATATCTATACTCCTTATGACTTATATGTTGACAAATTAAGTAGGCTTATTGTCTAAGCCTGTATTTTGAACAAGATGCTGATTCAGTGTACGGAAACTCAAGTCAATCATGGATTTAACCGCTGGCTCAACCAACCGCGTGCCCACACTAGCAATACGTCCACCGAACGACACATCACCTTTATAGTTCATGCGGGTTTGTGTATCATCAATTGCCTCTAACGACATGCCACCATCAATCTTCACAATCCCTATCGGCGACTTTCCTGACACAACCACATCGTAGCTTTGTGGGGGGTCAATATTGCTCAACTCTATTTCACCTTTAAAGATGCCACTGAGTTGTCCCACCTGAAATTTGAGCGTACCAATATAACGGTTTGTCCCTACTTCCTGTACACCCCAACATGTCGGAATAATCATGCCCAACAATTTCGGATTCTGTAACGCATCCCAAACTTCATCTTGCCCAGCATCAAATATATAGCTATCTTCCAGCGTTAGCATTTCTCCAGCCTTATCCGCTCACCGTGACATCTGAATGTTGCAATCGAATCGGTTTATCTAATGTTTTCAAATGTTCAGCCAATGCGCTCAAGCTTTGCAAATTGTGTATCGGCAAGAAATCGTCTACATACTCCAACGCCGTTTGCATACCGCTGACCACCGGTTGATATGTTGCCCGTCCAGATAATGGATTCAGCCAGATTAGACGGTGACACCGATGCTGTAAGTAACGCATCTCTTTGCGGAGTAAATTGGTATCGCCACGTTCCCAGCCATCGCTCACAATAATTGCAATCGCACCGCGTCGTAACACCCGCCGACTCCACTGCCGATTAAAGGTCTGTAAGCTCTCACCAATACGTGTCCCACCCGACCAATCGACCACATCACGGGTCGCTTCTTGCACAGCACGGTCAATATTCTTTATTTTGAGCGCGTGGGTAATACGGGTCATGCGTGTCCCAAAAACAAATGCCTCAACATTTTTCAGGCTATGTGACACACAATAGAAAAACTGCAACACTAGCCGTGAATACTTTTCCATTGAGCCACTAATATCAGCAATCAGCACAATCGGACGTTGCTTAATTTTCTTTGCCTGATATTCAAATTTGACCGGAACACCACCATGTTTGACAGATGTCGCCAAGACCTTCCGCATGTGCAAGCGTTGACCTTTGTTATCCGGCACAAATCGCCGTGTCTCACGTAGACTAACGTTCCAGCGCATGTCCGCAATAATCTGCTTGACAGCATTTAATTCGTCGGGGCTGAGTTCACTAAAGTCTTTTTGTTGCAACAACTCAATATCGCTGAATGTCCCTGATTTATCACCGACTTCAATCTCTTGTGCGTCTTGTTGGGCTTTTTCCGCCATGTATGTCATCAACAATGGACGGTGATGTTTGCGGTCGTAACGGGGAGCATGAGGGGCTTTCTGTGCGGATGTCTTCTGATGCAACATGAACTTACGCCAGAAGCGATTGAACAGGGCATCAAACAAATTCAGATGCTCATAACGGCTGACAAGCAAGGTGCGCGTCGCATAATACACCTGCTCACGATTACCAATATCAACCAATGTCCACGCCTCGGATAGCTCCATTGTCTGCTCCGACGATACAGGCAATCCCGCCCGTCGCAACATGTTGACAAAGATTATGAGATTCTCCAGTAAGACGTTGTCAATTGTCATTAGCTTGCGTCTAACACTCTTTCCAATGTGCGCTCAACAATCGTACCGCGTACTCTATCAACATCATCCTGATACTTAAGTATCAAGCCGAGTGTCGCGTTGACAACAGAAGCATCCAAGATATTCGTATTTAAATGTCCAAGTGCCTCAGCCCAATCTAAGGTCTCAGCAACTCCGGGAGCTTTATATAACTCCTCAGCGCGTATCATCTGCACAAATGCAACCGCCTGCTCTGCCAATGTTTGCTTGATGTGTGGCTGTTTCAGCAGAACAATTTCGAGTTCTTTCTCGAATGTCGGGTAATCAATCCAATGATAGATACACCTCCGTTTGAGTGCATCGTGGATTTCGCGGGTACGGTTCGAGGTGATGATGATAATTGGCTTATGTTCGGCACGGAGTGTGCCTAATTCCGGAATGGTAATCTGAAAATCGGATAACAGTTCCAGCAAAAAACTTTCAAATTCTTCGTCAGCACGGTCAAGTTCATCAATCAACAGAATCGGCGACACATCATGACTACTATCAATTGCTTGCAACAGAGGACGCTTTAACAAAAATGACTCGGTGAAAATATCATCGGTCACATTGCTACTGTCAGCTTGTGCTTGTCGTGCCTGAATTTCCAGCAATTGACGCGAGTAATTCCACTCATATACTGCATGATTGATGTCTAGTCCTTCATAACATTGCAACCGAATCAGTGGCGCAGAAAATGCCCGACTCAGGACTTTCGCAATTTCTGTCTTACCTACACCCGGTTCACCCTCAAGAAAGATAGCTTTATTCATCTTCAAGGCAAGGAATAATCCGGTTGATAAACCAACATCAGCGACATAGTCATGCTGTTGCAATAATTCGGTGACATCATCTACATGATTAAACACGGCGTGTCCTCATCAATAGGTTGTGGAATTGCTTTGTGAGGGATAATGTACGGTCAAAAATAACAAAACAATACACAAAATTTTATTAGGATTAGACGATTTATAACACGCGAAGCAAAGAGAAAGCTTAGAATTTATATAACATACGAGTATTGTGAGCCAGTCAGGGCAGATGTGACCCAATCGGCTCACACAAGGAGCTTACGGCGCACTGTCTCTGCAATAGCGAGGGAGCGATTGTTGACACCAAGTTTATTAAATATCTTATTGAGGCGACGTTTCACCGAAGCCACACTCATGTATAATTCTCCCGCAATCTGGTCATTACTCGCACCATCTACCAACAAACGCAAGATTTGCAGTTCCTCATCTGTAAATTCGCAGGTATCAACCACTGTATCTGCATTGAAGAAAGATTGAATTAATTGCTCCGTAACTTTAGAACTCAGCACATGACCATTATGAAAGACAGCCCGTACGGCATCACACAGCAACTCATCCGATCCACTCTTGAGGATAAAGCCACTCGCGCCACCCTGTAACGCACGAGTCACATATTCCTCGTCACTAAAGGAAGTCAGCACAATCACACGCACATCAGGGTATTCGTCCTGTATCCAATCCAACAAATCTAAACCAGATTCATCTTGTAAGCGAATATCGAGAATCAGTACATCCGGCTGGCTACCTTGTAACTTGGTTTTGGCATCACTCAATGTATCAGATTCAGCCATCACATCGAGGTCATCATAATTTGATAGTAAGCTACTTAGCCCACGTCGCACCACAGGATGGTCATCGACAATCATTATTTTTATCACACGCTTCATAGTTCACCTACACCATCGGTACACACATCGTAATCTGTGTCCCCTCTCCCTGTGAAGATGTAATCGTCAGCGTCCCACCGAGGCTATTGGCACGTTCCTGCATCGTTGTTAAGCCAAAGTGCTTATGCAAATCTTCAACTCTATCAACGGCAAACCCACACCCATCATCCTCAACAACCAAGTGTAGCGCATCGTCTGCAAAACGTATGATTACATCCACATTCGATGCCGAGGCATGTTGATAGACATTCTGCAACGCCTCCTGCAACATCCGATAAATACTCACCTCACTCTTTTCTGGTAAGCGCACCACCACACCCTCAATCGTCAAGAAGCTAGAAAGTCCCGTATACTTACGGAAGTCCTGCATATAACTTTTGAGCGCAGGCACAAAACCCAACTCATCCAGTATCGGTGGGCGCAAATCGTAAACAACCCGCTGTATTTCCGCTTCAACTTCGCGCAACACAGTTTGAACGTTGGATAGGGACTCATCCGCCACATCCACATCACCCGACACCAACCGCGCCCGTGCCGACTTCAATTCCAACATTGCCCCAATCAACAATTGATTAATGCCATCGTGCATATCCCGCGCAATCCGTTGGCGTTCCGTCTCTTGTATCGTAATTGTCTCAGTGTAAAGACTCCGTAGTTTTTCTGCTTTCTGCATCAACGCAGACTGTGCCACCTGTAATTCACGGGTGCGTTCATCAACCTTCTGCTCAAGAGTCGCTTTGGTCGCTGTCAACTGCTCATATAGCTGAGCATTAGAAATCACAATCGAAATCTGTGCCGCATAGGTCATCAACAGATGCTCATCATCTTCAGCATAGGGGTCGGGACGATTTGCCACGCCAATCATACCAATTGGTTTATCACGATGACGCAATGGCACGCCGAGGAAAGTCAACACAGGCGGATGTCCTTCTGGTTGACCGACACGATGCGGGTCATAGCGTGCATCAACCGAGCGCACGGAACGATTTTCCAGTACAACCCGCGCAAAAATATTCGGGCGCAATGGTATAAGATGATGTCGCTCATAGAAAGCATCCTCCGCTTTAAATCCCTGCACCGTCACCACATCAAGCGAATCCCCTGTTTCAGTAATCAGCCCGACAAACCCAAATTCAGAATCAGTTAGCGTCAGGCAATGTGCCAATGCCATATCCAATACTGCATCTAAGGGTTGCAACGCAGTCAATTCGATTGACATCTGATACAACGCCTGTAATCGCTTTGCACCACTCGTAATCACCGGATTCGACATAATTCAATTCACCTAGTTTTGTTGAAGGTTGAACTGATGTGTTCAACCGCAATCTCCCAATTATCATTAGCTTACAACATGTTTATGAGTACCAGATTGACACATATAAAAGCACATAGCACATTTCCATGCTAGAATGCTTATTCATTGCATACCATTGGAGACAACTTCATGCGTTATTTTGGGCTAATCTGCTTCTTTGTATTTTGCACAACTGTCTATGCACAAGATACCGAAACCCCTCCACTCATCGCATGGCAGGATGGTATGGTTGTGACATTGTCAGCAATTGACACTCAACCACAACCATTACACGATACAGACCTCCTGCGGATACCCGATAGCAGTATGGTGTCGCCTGATGGACAGTATGTGGTTTATCCCATTGGTGATCTTGTAGCAGAGGGCAACCCAGATGAATTTCCAACAGCATTCGACCCATCCGGTTATATGCTAGTTGAACTGGCAACAGGTGAAGAATCCGTCATAGTTGAATCCGATGTAGATTTGTATTCCCGCAACACCATATGGTCGCCCGACTCTACCCAAATCGCATGGGTACACGATTCTGAAGGTACGCTAACACTCGAAGTATATGACCTAAACACACAAGACATTAGCATTATCAGTGAAGACTATTATGGCGGGTATCGTGATGGCGGTGCCGGAGTCATTGTGCCCGATGCACCTAGACAGTGGATTGACGATTACTTAGTTTTGGAATCCGGTGGATTTTCATCTGTGACAGGCTTTGTCGAAGACATCATTCTTATGTATCCGACACAATCTGGAGAGGTGCAAATCTTTCCATTTGACCAGCATTATTTATTCGGGATGCCAGTTGCCGTTATTCCTGCGACAGATTCAGTCGGAGAGGATATACTGACTTATCTATCTTACTTCGTCTGGTATGATACCATAATCGAACAAGGTGACCCCGCTGTCTATAACCTCCTGCCAACACCTCATCTGCAAGCTATTAACGCACCCGACGATGCCCTGACCTTCATACCTTATATCGACATGGGTGGTTGGATTCACTGGTTTGCCCGCCGACCGCATGGCGACCTCTTTGATACAGGGATGTTTACCCGCGCACAAATGAATGTCTTCCCAACGCCCGATGGTTATGGTCTGTTACACAAACCCGTCCTTGACTTTGGCGAAGTATCCTACTACACATTCTGGCACGACAAGATGGACAGTGATACCTTGCCACAGTTTGAGAACTTCGTACCGTTTTGGCAAACTGGTGAGTGGTCAATCCCAACCTGTGACCGCCCGACGTATACAGTACGAAAACAAGTCCAAATCCGCTCAGAACTTAGTTTATACGCCCTACCAGATAGCTCTTCCGAGGTCATTCTAGATATCCAACCAGATGATGATATTCGAGTAACTGGAGGAATTGTTTGTAATGATAGTGTTATCTGGCGCAAGACAAATGTCGTTATTGATGGTGCCAATTTCGGTTGGATACCCGAAACCATTGACGGTGAACCGACTTTGGAGGTAAGCGAAGAAGAGTAAACGATTGCAATACAAAAGGCGCAAGTCCCCCCGACTCGCGCCCTTGTAAATCTATACGGCATGTATCACACCAAACATGCCATAGATTCCACAAAATCCTTATGCCATCTCAGTCATCTGTGATAGCAATACTTGAATGACATCCTGCGCCGTATAAGACGATTGTCCCGCTGGAACAAACTGCCCAATATTCACGACATCATCGCCAGATGTAATCAAAACAGGTTCTTCATATCCATCAGGGCGAATATTGCCATACCCTGCCGCAGCACCCAATTGATTACACAAGCACACCCGTCCGACAGTGTCTTCAACGTCGCCACCCTTACGCACATATTTCGCAATCGGTTCAGCCGGACAACGATAGGTCACCTTGCACTTATCATTTTTAACGAGATGGCGTAAATAACCCACATCACAAAGCCGTTCGCGTTGTTCATATACAGTCGAATCGGACACTGATCCATCTAATTGAACGACCTTAAATGGAAAACCTGTTGGTGATGCAGTCGGGCTGGTAAACACTTCAGCATCATTGTTCAACACTTTGTCAATCACCTGTTGTTTGGCAGTCGCTTCAAAGCCCGCTTCATCCGCATAGGCAAATGCCGTGCCGACTTGAATCCCTTGTGCGCCTGCATCCAATGCCTGACGCAAACCTTCCGCGCTACCATAACCACCAGCCAACCAGAACGGCAATCCTAGCTTCTTGATACGGTCTAAGTTAATGTCATCTTTCGGTCCATAGACAGGTTCACCATGCTCATTCAACTGATACTTGCGTGGCGGTGCATTGTGTCCACCTGCTGTCGGCATCTCAATCACAAAGCCATTGACCTCACCATTCGCACGTTTAAGCAATGCCTGTGCCAACACAACCGATGAGATAATCGGCAAAAATAGAGGACGCTTCAACTCACCCACGGTCTGAGTGATACCGGGGAAGTTTTCTTCGGGGTCAAAGTGAACACTATAATCATCATCTGGTGACGCATGATGGACATCAACACGATATTTTGTTGGTTGATGGGTCACAAACGCATCCAGAATACCCGGAATCTGTAACGGTATCCCCGCTCCGATAATCACATAATCGACACCTGCCAACATCGCACCATACAGCGAAGCCATATTCGGCAACTGTACTTTTTCCAGCAGATTAATCCCAACTGGATTATTATGTCCTTCTTTCGCCAACCATACTTCGACAAAGTTACCAACCACCGTCAACTGGTTTAAAAACTTCGGCGGGGTCATTGTCCACATCGGCGGACGATAGTAACTTTGTCCCTCTGCCATGCCGTCCGGTTGGTAAAATTTATCAATAATCTCTTGGGCAACGGTCTGGTCAGGGAAGTGAGCCAACGCCCGACGCACTGCCCCATCAGGGTCACCTTGCATCAAACGCGCCACAAAAATAATGCCAATGCCTGTTCCTGATACCACGCCCATCTGTCCTGCGCGCGATACCGCATTCGCTAATTTCCATGTCGAAATTGCAACACCCATACCGCCCTGAATTATTTGTGGATGATTCATCAAGCCTCTCCAAAATCTTACATTCATTATGCTATCAACTGTCGCTTATCGTGACGGCTTTCACAATATGACACACAACACGAAAATGTCATGAATCATGATAGGATATTCATGACAAACGTCACTGCAACCAATTGACATCTACGGGGATAAGGGCACCCCGAACATCCTGATTACGACAGCACCCGTCAGACAATTAACAGCATTCGTGTAGGTATGAATCTTGACCCGATTGAGTAGCAGTAAATAATATGAGTTGTAATTGAAATATACTAAAATTATAATATACTGATTAATAGAAGTATGAATCACCTTAATCGTCAATAGGGGGAGAAACATGGATATTGATCCAGTAATATTTATTGATGGGTTATCAGGTTTAATGGCACTATTTTTGTTCGGCGCAGGCATGATAGGGATTATCCGTGCCAAGCTCGAATTAGAAATGCCAAGTGGATTTGGTCGAGTGTATAACTTCTATGCGGTCGGCTCAAGTGCAGTATATATGGGAATATGGTTGGTTATTACCGGATTAATGCCTTTATTTTTCTTACTCCTGAAGCATACCGACAATTTCCCGTATGTCGAAGTGGGTCCGCTTATTTTAGACCCGCTGGCATCCAGCTTCTGGGACGGTAGTTCGCTATTTTTGCTATTTGCATCTGGCATAATTTATCTGTTCACGATTTTTGTGTTCTACGTTATCTCTAGCTAATCGCATCTTCGTCGGGGCAACACTGCCCCACACACCATCTTTACCCTAACCGGCTCAACACCTTTATCAATTCATCTACATCAAAGTGCTGCGATAGTATCTTCACTGTTTCCTCAATATCAGTTGGGTTAACTTAATTAAGATTCAGTGTATCTTGACCAACATTATGGAGCAATATCTTGTAATATAATTTCAGCGATGATTTCAGCCAGAATTTCGTTACCCTTATCGCTATAATGTCCGTTATCAACAAAACTTTCGCTCTCAGATGCAAACACCCATAAAGCATCCGAAATGTCATAAAAATTAGGGTGTGTTACTCTCTCAGGGACTTCATTATAAAAGATACTAAAATAAGATAAATTTTCGAGGTTAACTCGTAAGGGTTGTAAAAAGAAATATGCAGGTATATCGTAAGTTTCCGCAATATATATCATCACATCGAGGTTAAACAAATAATGCTCTACTGCCTCATAAGCATGCTCCAATAACTCATCATCTGATTCAACTTCATCAAACTCAATAGTCTGTCGAATAGACAAGTTTGGTGGAAATATCTTAAAAAGTGGAAAAGATCGACCAACGGATAACCATGGATCTGTTGACGAGCCAACCAATTCTTTAATCCAGTTTTCCCACGCAAGTTCTACTTCAGGTTCTAGTGGCGTGTTTGTCCCTCTACGAACAATGTGAACAGGATCATTCAATCCATTTAAGAACAACACCAAGTTGGGATGCTCACCATCTCTCACATTATCCATAAATAATGCAAGTTCTTGAGCTGATGTATAAGATGGCACGCCAAAATTCAGTACTTGAACTTGATAGTCTAGTAAACGCTCTTGTAAATCAACTTGCAATAGTGATGGAAGTGTGTAACCATCTGACATCCCCCAACCAAACATTGTCGAGCCGCCAAATGTCCAAATAACAAACGGCGGTTGCTCATTGTATCTCTCATCAGGCGCGACTGTATGGCGTAGCCCCTTATCAGTAATGTTAAGGTGTTTGCTTGAAAATTCACGATTCGTAAGCAATGTCCAACCAGAAACTTGCCAGTGACCGCTAACAGAATAAACATCATAATCTTGCCCAATTTCTTTTGCAGTTTCTTTATTGACATAATGATATGAATCTAAATCAAATGACGATGAATATAATCGCCCAACATATCGTGTAACAGTTCCATCAGCTGACTCAATTTCAGGCTCAGCAATCAAAGCATCAATAGAAAAAAGTATTGCCAGTATCATCAGCACTGTTGTCAAGAACAACGTACCAATTATACTATAGATTTTCCCGATGGTTTGCATCTGTTATTCTTTCTATCACACTAAAATTAAATACTATATATTGTACAAGATAATTATGTTCAATCAACTATCATAGCAAAAAACAAAATTAAGTATTACTCCAATCTACGCAGGCTTTCTATCAATTCATCCACAGCAAAATGACGGGATAGAATCTTCGCAGTTTCCTCAATATTAGTTGGGTCAATTTCAACGGGTTGCACTTGTGGTGGGAGATGCTCTAATAGCGTCGCATCCGATTCAAGGGTAGCGTCCAGCACATCAAAGGTGACAAACAAATTCATTGACTGCATCCGTGATTTATCTTGCGTCTCATCGTCATAGCGCACAAACAAAAACGGACCACGAAATACCCCACCCATTACACCAACAGCCCACTTCAACCGCGCCACACGATTGTCCTCAGACAGGGGTTGTTCCATCGCCTCAAAATCAAGCGACCACCCACCATGTTTCTCTGACCATTGCACGGAAACAGGTGTATCTGCCAATGCAATCACATATTGCAACTCAGCAATTTCATTTTCTGTTGGCTGAATACCCGACCGCAAATAGCGAATAAATGTCTGCGGAACAACCTGCAAGGTTCGCCGTTCAAGATTGCCAGTCAGCCTCTGCGGAACACTATACAAATGGTTATCACGAGTATTGCGTAACAGTAGAATCGCCCGATTAACAACACATTTGCCGTCTAGTGGAATCACCTGAACAACTTCCCAAAATTCATTCGGCAAAAATGTAAATACATCCCCAACTTGCGGATTCGACAGATTAATAACAGTCTTCTGTTCCAGTGCTCGTTGAATATCTTCGGTATCAGTATTTTGTATGACGGATGTTATCCATTGGTCAAACATATTATCGGTTGTCATGATGTGTATCTTTCTTTGCCATCGCCTTACAACTAGTCTAACAGACAACACACCTTACCAAAATAAACATACAGCATCAAAAAACGTCTGCATTCACAGACAGTTTTCATCCTAGCACTAGCAACTATGCACTTAGTCCCCCACTGTCAGAATCACCTTGTTGATACCCTCATCATAGGCAAAGTTCCGTGCATAGGCTTCGGCAGTTTGCGACAAGTCATATTTATGCGAAACCAACTCCATCAAGTTGACCTTGCCCGAAGTCGCTAACTCAATTGCACGAGGATAGGTGTGCTTCATTCGGCGCGAGACAATAATCGTCAAGCCCTTACTCCGTGCGACACTATGCTTGAGGTTCAGTTGATCATCTGTCGGTATCCCAACCAGCACCAAGCGTCCACCATGACGCAACATATCCGCCGATTGTTGTACTGTATGATTGGCAAATGCCGCCTCAATCGCCACATCCACACCACGCCCATTCGTCTCTGCCATCACCGTTTCCACAGGGTCGCAGTCATTGACATTATACGCATGAGTCGCGCCCCACTCCCGCGCTTTATCGACGCGCCAGCCTAGCTTATCAAAAGCAAACAACTTCGATACGCCCATCATGCTTGCCAGCCGGATAATCAATAATCCAACTGGTCCCGCACCAATCACCGATACAGTATTCGCAATCTTGATTTTGCTGAAGTCAATCGCATGAATCGCAATGCCAAGTGTTTCTAGCAAAGGACCTGTTTCATCGGGCAACTCATCCGGCATCGAGAAACAATTTCGCGCTTCAACAATCATCTGCTCCCGCAATGCGCCGTGATTAGGATACAAGCCGTAAAAGTAGTGATTCGGGCATAAATTGGGGTGACCATTCTCGCACAGTTCACATCGCCAACAGGGCACACACGGGTCAACTGCCACCCGTTGCCCGACCTGAATCGGATTGTGTAAGCCATCTAGCGCACCGTCACCAACTGCTTCGACCACGCCCATAAACTCGTGTCCCAATACAAACGGTTCACTGTCATCGGTATAGCCAATCCGTCCAGTTTCGTACATATGCAGGTCACTCCCGCACAAGCCAACTGTCTTGATGTTCAGCAAAACCTCACCTGCTTTCGGCGCAGATGGGGTATCATCTGTCTCAAAACGAATGTCTTTCGGTCCATATAGCTTGACTACTTGCATGAACGTCTCTTTTCTCGTTACTTACCCACTCTGTTGTTTAACTTGGTCAGGGTCAAAGCCAGCTAGTTTCTTATAGCGACTCGCCACTTCTTCCAGATAGTCCTTCGCTAGACAAGTACATTGGTCAGTACACTCACCCGTGCAATTGTCCTCAGCTTCCTGCATCACCTTCTCCGGTCCCGTCTTGCGGTTCTCCATTACCAGCTTAGATACTGATTCAAGCCGGAAGTCTTCATACGCCTTCAATGCCTGCATGACATCATCATTTTCAACCAGTGCATCCACCACAGCCTCGGCATCCCATATTGCCTGCGACGCACCGTTTGAACCATTCGGTCGCATTGCATGAGCAGCATCACCGAGCAACGTAATCCGACCAAACGACCACTGCGGAATCGGGTCACGATCAATCATCGGGAACTCGTAAATGGAATCGGTAATCTCAATCAAGTTGGGAATATCAAGCCAATCAAATTTCCATTGCTGAAATTCATGAGCAAAGTCAGCTTTGTTTCCGGGACGATTCCAATCTTCCTTCTTCGGTGGCAACTCCATATGAATCGGCAGTTCCATAATCCAGTTAACTAGTGACTTTCCCTTGTCCATTGATTGGCGCGATACTGGATAGATAACGGCTTTATTGGTTGCATTCCCGACCATAACCATCGTCCGACCGTCCAGATAAGGGTCAGTCTCGACAATGCCACGCCACAGAATCAACCCAGAATACACCGGAACACCTTCATCGGGATAGAAGATTTGACGCGCTTGCGACATAATCCCATCGGCAGCAAGCAACACATCACCGCGATAACTACCGACAGACTCTTGTGTTTTGCGGTCGATGAAGTGCGCCGTTACCCCGTCGTCATCCTGCGCAAAGCCTGCCAGATGATGTCCGGTCAGCACATTTTCTTCGCCAATCCGTTCGACCACAGCACGATACAACAACATCTGCAACTCACCACGATGAATCGAATATTGTGGCACATCATACCCTGCATCCAATCCGCGTGGTTCTGTCCAAATCAGCGACCCGCGTTTACTGTAAAAACTCAGACGCGCTGTCCGAATACCTGTTGCATCCAGTGCATCTTCCAACCCAAGCGAGAACAACCGTTTGACAGCATGAGGTTGAATATTGATGCCAACACCCAGTTCCTTGATTGTACCGACCGATTCAAACACCCGCACCGGAATCCCTGCTTTATGCAGATAGAGTGCCGTCGTCAGCCCACCGATACCCCCACCTGCAACCAATACCTGTAAATCTTTTGTATCCCTCATATCAATAATCCTATAATCTAACGTCAGTTTTGGATAAGGGAATCAAGTGCTTAGCGACCATTGACTATCGAATTGTGCTTATGTTTTTGGTTTTTGGTGATTTGTTATTGGTCAAAATAATGCGTTTGTTCTTCCTAATAACCAACAACCAGCTACCAATGACCGATTGATAAGCCAATATCGCATCCAAAACATCACCTTATACGAATTGAAGCGTTAAGCAAAACTCAGGTTAATCTAATAAGTTCCTGTAGGGGCATTGCCACGTCTGCGCCCAGCAGGAGTACACACGGGTACTCCCCTACGAAAAATCCTAAATCAGCAAGGAAGACCACCACGCTCAAGGCAATACAACGCCTCCAGCATGAAGAAATTACCCCACATTAACTCATGGCGGTTGGCAAAATCCTTGACATTGTTAAAGCATCCATCCAATAACATACCTGCCGGACGATCATCATCATCGGGTAATGGCGTTAAATGGGATGATAAGCCTTCTAACATCGATTCGAGGTAATCCACAAAATACTGCACATCGTCTGGCTTATTATCCAGCACAGCCAAACGTGCCAACTGGGCAACAACAATCGCTAATGCTGAGGTATCTACCGGAACATCCACCCCATCTTTAAGTTTTGGGTCGAAGAAGTCCCACGCTGGAACAAAATCGTCACCTGTGTTATCTATCCAGAAGTCGAACAGCTTACGTGCTACCTCAAGATATTTGGTATCACCGAGTTCTTCCCACGCCCGCAGGAAGCCGCCAATAGCCCACGCCTGCCCACGGCTCCAGCAAGAATCATCATGTGCGCCCAAAAGTGTAAAATGACGCACCATCTCGCCGGAGTCATAATCATATTCGATAAACTCAACCGTTGAGCCGTCCTCGCGGATATAGTCCTTTATCGTCAAATCCAAGTGCCGACGCGCCCCGATGTGATATTTAGCATCGCCTGTCACTTTACCAGCATACCAATCAAGCATCAAATTCGGATGCACGTTATCGACAGCAACAATACTTTTTGATGCCAATGTCGTTGTCAGCACCTGCACCTGTGTCCCGATGGGCATACCTCCACTGACCGGAATTGCCATCGCCCGCATACGATTCGCAACATCCAATGCGAGTTCACGCATATCATCACGGTTTTCAGTTTCTGCCAAACGCGCCGCCGAGTAGTAGAACTTTGCCGCCCGAAACATATCATCAAAGTCTGCCATCGGGCGCAATAAGCGTGTGCGTTCGAGTGCCTCATCAATCAGGTCACGCTTACCCGTTAACTCACCTGTGATGCGGAGGCTTTCAATCCAATGACCACTGCACCAATCACCATTAGCAGTCGTCACCCACTTGCCCGTATCAGGGTCAGCATAATAAGGATAATGCTCAGCAATTTCAGCGCGGGTTGATTCGACTCGTTGCAAGAGTAAGTCGAGTGCTTGTTGTCTATCTGCCATGAATCACATCCTTGTCTATAAACGCAAAGAGGCGATTGTCACCAACCGCCCCCATTGTGTTTTTGCTATGAAGTTGACGGATTATTCGTCGTCCATTGCATCCAGTTCAGCTTGTTGTTCTGCGATAATTTCATCGGTGCAAAGCAACGCATCAAGGAATGCCATGTCTTCTGCCATACGATCTTCCATTTCCATTTCTGGCAGTTCAGGGTCAACTTCGGTACTTTCTTCGTTTTCAATCACGAAGTCAGACATTGCGAGTAGGTCTTCGGCAATTTCGATACCTTGAATATTTGCCGAATCAAGATTAACTGCGATTGCCATACCCGGTTGCTTGCTGATAGATGTGGTTTCGATAGCGATGTCACCGTTCAAGTAAGCAATCAGCATACGCGCAGTATCAACACCTTCTTGGTAGTAGCTCAAACCTGCGCCAACCGTCGCGCCGGAGTAGACTTGACTTGCATCGGCATGGAAGATGGGGATACCATTTTCTTCTGCAACGGACAGCAACGCAGGCAAGCCATCAGTGACAGTGCTATCTGTTGGAATCATGAAGGCTTCTACGCCACGACTGATGAGACCTTCTGCTGCTGTACCGACATCTGCGGTTGCTGCAATCGGACCCATTTCTACGGTTAGACCAAGTTCTTCACCTACAGCTTTGATGGTTTCCGCACCGACAACACCGTTCGCTTCGGCTTGGTTGAAGATTGTACCGATGGTTGTGATGTCAGGGTTCTGTACCTGAATCAGCGGAACGATTGTTTCAAATGGTGCGAGTGCCTGTGAACCCGTGATGTGGCTTGGCTTGATGCAAGATGTATCTGCAAAACCAGCAGCGTATGGACTGGTGACGGTATTGAACAGAACAACAGGGGGTAGATCCATATCAATTGTCGCATTAGCAGCAGCTTGTGCAACTGGCGTTGTAATCGCAATGATAACATCTGCGCCTTGGTCAAGGACTTCTTCTACCAGCAAGTTAGCAGTTGGGAAGTCAAATTCTGCATCACCGAAGATGATGTTAATGTTTTCGCCTTCGAGATCGCCCCGTTCAGCAACAACAGCATATTCGTCTTCGTTGATAATGCTGTATTCCAACAGCATATCAATTGTGCCTTTTTCTGATAGTTCAAATGGACGAAGTGGACCGAAGCGCAAAATTGCAACAGTCGGGTTTTCGTCATCTTGTGCCATCCCAACCGGAATAGCGATAGCCAGCATAACAAGAATCAGTAACAGTTTTTTCAACATAGAATGCCTCCAAAAGAAATTTATAGTCTAAATAACATCGCGGGAAATATTCCCACGTTTACAAACAAGTTTAGCTCAATAACGTCCGGTCTGCGAGTTCTTCACCCGTATTCAATGACCGGAAGCGTTCAATCAAGTCTGATGGGCGCAATACCTCACGTTCACCACCAGCAATCTCGAATAAAACAGACCCGCGATTCATCATCACCACCCGATTCCCTACCAGACATGCCTGTTGCATACTATGCGTAATCATGATGACAGTCAGATTGTTTTCCTCTGCCAGTTGAATCGTCAAGCCAATGACTTTATCAGCAGCGTTGGGGTCAAGTGCAGCGGTATGCTCGTCCAATAATAACAGTTTTGGTTTCATCAAAGTTGCCATAATGAGGGTAATTGCCTGCCGTTGCCCACCACTGAGTAAGGCAACATCAGTATCAAGGCGATTTTCTAAGCCGAGGTTGACCGTCTTGAGTTGTTCAACAAACCATTCTTCTTGAGATTTTTTGAGGTCGCGTCCCAAGCCTGTCATCTTCCCGCGCATAGCCGCCAACGACAGATTTTCTCGAATCGTCAAACCGGGGCATGTGCCTAATGACGGATTTTGAAAGACCCGCCCAATATGCTGTGAACGGCGATATTCTGCCATGTCAGTAATATTGTCACCCGACAGCAAAATCACCCCATCATCAACACCGACAGTTCCAGCAACAACGTTAAACAGTGTACTTTTACCGGCACCATTCGCGCCAATCACCGTGATAAAATCACCTTCACCGACAGTCAGCGAAACGTTTTGTAATGCGCGGACTTCGTTAGGTGTGTTGGCATTAAATGTGACCGATACCTGTTTGAGTTCTAACATTAGCTCGTCACCTTCCGTTGCTGTTTCTTACGCCATGTTTGCCAGCGGTCATGTAAGTTAGGCGCACCAAGGGCAGTCAACACAACTACCGCACTCACAAGGCGAATATCCGTAGACGGCAAACTCAGTGCTGCAAATACCCACGCCCGCGAAATGTCAAAGACCAGCATACCCGCCGCTGCTGCAATGAGCATCTGCCCGACCGTCTTTGGACGCAACAGAACCTCGCCGATAATCACCGCTGCCAGACCACGAATAATCAGCCCGACACCAAGGTTCACATCCGCAAATCCTAATTGTTGTACCGCCAATGACCCCGCCAAACCAGCCAGACCATTCGACACCATCAAGCCAACCACAACCATCAAGTGATGATTCAAGCCCATTGCCTGTACCATCTGAGGGTTTTTGCCTGTCGCACGAATTGCGAGTCCGGTCTCTGTCCGCAAGAACCAATACAGAATCCCCAACGCGAGAATGACAACAAAACCAAAGATAGCAATCTCTAGCAAGTTACTCGATTGACGGCGCATGTCCTCGCCGAATTGCTCTATCATCCACGCACGAAAGGGACGCGCATGACGGCTAATCAGCGTTTCTTCACCAATCAACGGTAAGTTACTTGCACCATCCATGATGCGCAGGGTAATGGTATATGCACCTGTGATGACGATGATACTCGCCAGCAGACCTTCAATTTTGAAGAAGACATGAATCATCGCAGTTACAAAACCTGTTAGCGCACCCGCAACAAAACCTGCCACAACCGATACTTCAGGGCTTAGCCCACTGACAATCAGTACCGCACAGATTGCGCCACCAATCGGAAACGCCCCATCAACAGTCAAGTCGGGGAAGTCAAGAATACGGAATGTCAAGAATACCGCCACACCGACCAGCGCATACGAAAAGCCCTGACCAATTGCACCGATGTTTACATTACCGATTGAGATGAAAATTCCAGAAACAAGGATGAGCAAAATTAAGCGAATCGCAAACCCGGAAATTTTTAGGTTAGACGTTTCACTAGAGTTTTTAGCTTTTTCCTCAGAAGAAAGTGTATCAACAGTCATAAATAAATTACCGAATCTATTCGGGGCTTAATTAATTTCAGCACAGTTTAACACATCGCAAGCAATGTAGCACTAGCAATTGTGAAAAATACCACGTATTCCACAGATAATTACCACCAATACTTATTGACAATATGATTTCATAACATCTGTCATGCAAAATCTTGATAAGCAGGCTTAATCACAATCATTGGCACAGTAGCAAATTTGGATAATCCTGTCACATACATAACCGAGTCGGCAATATCCTCAACCTGTACCATCTGTGCTTTGCGTTCATCTGACGGTGGTTCGGCGCGGTTATCGAGAATCGGCGTGTTGACCTCACCCGGACAAATGGCTGTTGCTCGAATACCGTATTCCCACTCCTCTTGGTTGAGATTATTTGTTAGTGAGACCATCGCATGTTTTGATGCTGAATAGGCTGCACCTGCCACCTGTGATGCACGAACTCCGGCAGTTGATGAGATATTGATAATCATGCCGTTCCCCTGTGACCGCATAGTTGGCAAAACCGCATGAATCATATTGAATGCACCCGTCAAATTGACCTGTAGCACATAATCCCAATCTTCAGGTTTGATGTCCGCAACCCCGCGCTGTTGGGTGTTGATGCCAGCATTATTCACCAAAATATCAACACGCTCATGTTGCACAATAATCTCGTTGACAACCTCGTTCACAGTTGCCCTATCGGATACATCCAACGGACGAATCACAACTTGTTCTTGTGGCAAATCAGCCGTCACATCGTTGAGCAGTTGCTGTCGTCGTCCCATGAAGACCACCGTCGCACCTGCACCAACAAAGCGTCGTGCAATTGCCAAACCCATACCACTATTTGCACCCGTCACAATTACGACTTTGCCTTTATAGTCAGTCACGCTTAACGCTCCTTATTTGAATCGAACTATGTCACGCGGAATCGAATCGCTTGAGGTACAACCCGCCAACGCCAAGCCGATGTCATATTCCCGCCGTAATATTGTCAAAATATCAACAACCCCTGCCTGACCATCTACTGCGAGTCCCCATAACACCGGACGACCTAGCATGACTGCCTTCGCGCCGAGTGCCAATGCCTTAATGATGTCTGTCCCGCGCCGGATTCCACCATCGACCAGCAGGTCACAGCGTCCGTCCACAGCATCGGCAATATCCGGCAATACGTCAATTGTCGCCGGAACAGTGTCCAACTGTCGCCCACCATGATTTGATACGACAATGCCAGCTACCCCGCGATTGACTGCTTCTACTGCATCATCAGCCCGCAAGATACCTTTGACAATCACGGGCAGTTTGGTCTGTCCAACAAAGTCCTCGATGTCATCCCATGTCAGGGATGCGTCGAATTGAGCCGCGACATAAGCATTGATATGTGGATATTCGTCTTGATTCCAATACTCAGTCAACGTCTCTAAGCCGACCCCGTCCGGTAAACTCAGCGGATTGCGTACCAGATATTCACGATAGCCAGCAACGGGAACATCCACTGTCACCACCAGCGCAGTAAAACCAGATGCCTCAGCGCGTGCGACCAGTTCACGGGTTAGACCTCTGTCCTTATGCACATACAACTGAAACCAACTGTTCACACCTATCGCCGATACATCTTCCATCTTCGTTGTGGATAATGTACTCAGACACATGGGGATGCCAAATTGCTTGGCACTTTCGGCAATGCCGAGTTCTTTATCAGGATGCGCCAGTGCTGTCATTGCCATCGGTGCAATCACAACCGGAAAATCCAATGTCTGCCCAATAACCGTTGTGGATAAGTCACGGTTAGAGACATCGCGCAACACATATGGCACAAGTTGAATATCATCATAGGCACGGCGATTATCACGTACAGAAATTTCGTCACCTGCCCCACCTGCATAATATCCATAGGCTGACGGTGATAACTTTTGTTTTGCCACATCTTCATATTCAAATAGGTTGATGGGTTTCATTGTTTAAACTCCCCAGAGAACAGCCAAGCCGAATAACATTGTTATCATCGTGACAATGGTGATGCCAATGCCGACTTTGAAGAAATCATTAAACTTATAGCCACCCGGACCCATCATCAGGATGTTGACAGGATGAGCAATCGGGGTCAAGAATGCCATTGAACAAGACATCGCCACTGCAACCGCCATCGCGCGCGGGTCAACCCCCATCTGCAACGCGGCATTAATTGCAATCGGTCCGACTAGGAGTGCTGTCACCTGTCCGCCAATAATCTGTACCACCAACATCGTCAGGATTATCATCCCTGCAACCAGAATCAGTGGGCTAGCATCGGTCAATGCAGACACCATCACATTACCAATACGGTTAGCCAGACCCGAATCCGTTATGGCAATACTGAGGGGCAACATCCCTGCAACAAGAAAGATAACCCGCCACTTCACCGCCGCATAAAATTGCTCCATTGTCAAACAACCGAACAGCACCGTTGCTGCCGCACCACCCAACATGGCTAATGATAAGGGCAAAATATTGAAAATGGACAATGCCAACACCAACATCGTAATCACAATGGCATGCGGTGCTTTACTCGTATTTATCGACAATGTGGAATATTCGCCCGATGGCAAAATAAAGTTCGGATTCAACGATAAGTTTTGAATATCGTCCGATTGTCCAATTACCAAAACAGCATCACCAACTTGTAATGGGATTTTCCGCACATCCGTATGTTGGCTATGACCATCACGCCATAATGAAATTGCGAGTAGTCCTGATTTTCGATTGAGTTTCATCTGTGACAAGGTCTGACCGATTGCATCAGAACGGGGCGCAATCATAATTTCGATAGGTTCTATCGGCAGGTCATGTCCTGTCTTTTTCTTCTCCGCACTGATGAGCTGATTGCCCCAGCCTAACAATTGCTCAACACGGTCTTCGCGCCCAACTATCAGCAATTCATCATCGGGGTAAATCATCTGGTCAGACTTCGGAATCGGAATTGTTTGGCGATTATGCCAGATAGCGGCAATCGTCAAGCCTAGTTCAGCATTAATGGCACTATCGAGAATCGTCTTATTGGCAAGACGCGACCCTTCCGAGACACGAATATTCCACATCCGGTCAGTTAATTCATATGTAGCTTTCAAGTCACCTTGATTAAAAGTCTCTGTCAACGATGCGCGTTCTGGCAGAAGTCGCCGACCGATAAGGAGCATATAGACCAGTCCAGCTAGCACAATCAGCCCGCCGACAGGGATAAAATCAAGCATCCCCAAACCATCAAACCCGCGTGTAATCAAGAGTTCACTCATCAAGATGTTGGCAGTTGTCAGATAAGTCGCCATCCCTCCGACCAACGTTCCAAAGGACATCGGCATCAAGAGTTTAGAAACCGATACATCTGACCCGCGTGCGACCCGTACCGCTGCCGGAAGCAACACCGCACCCGCTGCCACATTATTCATAATCAGGGACAACATCGCACCTGCTGCCATAAACAACGTAATCAGTTTAACCTCTGACCCTTGCCCGATACGGTCGAGTCGTTCAGCAATCCATTGAATCACGCCTGTTTCCTCAAGTGCATTGGTGATGATAAATAATCCAATCAACGTAATCACCACTGAACTACTGAATCCGGCAACAACCTCTGTCGGTGGAACAAGTCCACTCACACCGAGAATGAAAAGAATAATAATGGCAATCAGTTCAATCTTGAGGCGGGTTGCAAATATCAAGACAAACAAAAGTCCGATAATCCCAACAACAATGATTTCGGGTGTTGTCAACATAGCTAGCTTAGCTCTCTAAATTCAACGAACGATTGGAATAAAATCACCAACACCTACGACTATACCTGTTCAGGGAAAACAGAACAAATAGAATTGACATCTTTGTCTGAATCCGCTAAATTAACTAAAGCGGTTTAGTAAAGCGGTTTAATAATGAAAAAAGTTGTTACAGCTAGCCAAGTTGCCAAACATGCCGGTGTATCCCCGACAACAGTTTCGTTTGTGATGAACAATGTTGAGGGTGCAAATATCAGTGATGCCACCCGTGAGAAAGTCTTGCAGGTCGCTGATGAATTGGGGTATGTGCCTCATGCACTAGCGCAGTCGTTGGCAAAAGGTCGCAGTAATAACATCGGACTGTTTCTGGTACAACCTCATGCACAAGTATTTGCTGACCCTTATATCCCCAACATTATTACAGGCATACGTAATGCGATTCAGGAGGATGGATTTCGCATATTAGTCGAGCAAATTCGGTCACCACAAGATAGTAACACCTTATTGAATATGCTCAAAAGTGGTGAAATTGCGGGTGCGATTGTGACACATAATATCTGGCAACCTAACCAAGTCAAAAAACTATCTGGACTCCCGATTGTATCGCTCACACCACTGGAAGATAGACAACTCTATTTCGTTTCGATTGACCAGACACACGGTATTCAGCAACTTGCTGAGCACCTTATCAACTTGAAGCGGTCTCCTATCGGCGTGATTACCTATGCCCCACAGACATTGCCTAATATTCAACTCCGCCTAGATATTTTCCGTAACGCACATTCCAACGCTGGCATTGCACTGGAAGATTGGCAAATCGTTGAGGGGGCATATCAGCCTGATAGTGGATATTCTGCCATGCAAACACTGTTAACCAACAATCCAGATTTGCAAGCGGTGTATTGCATGAACGATATGATGGCAGTTGGTGCATTGTCGTACCTCAATCAGCATGGGATTCGTGTTCCGGATGACATCGCAATCGTCGGCTATGATGACATACGGGTGTCAGCATTCCTCAATCCCCCACTGACAACGGTGCGTGCCCCAGAAACTAGTCTTGGCGAATCGGCAGGTGCAATGTTGTTGCAGCTTATCAATGATAAAGTACCTGATAGCAATCAAATTTACTTACCGACAAAACTTATTATCCGTGATTCTTGCGGGACAAAACCAACATTTACTTAAGAAAGGACATCCCATGCCAAAAATTACATTTATCGGCGCAGGCAGTACTGTATTCGCAAAGAACCTAATGGGCGACATCTGGAGTTATCCTGAACTGGCAGACGCAACTATCTGTCTGATGGACATCGACCCGAAACGCCTCAAACAATCTGAACAGGTTGCCCACCACATTATCAACACACTCGGCATCAGTCCAACTGTTAAAACCACGACCGACCGACGCGAAGCCCTGACTAATGCAGATTATGTCGTCTGTATGATTCAAGTCGGTGGATACGAACCTGCAACTGTGATTGACTTTGAAATTCCGAAAAAGTACGGTTTACGTCAAACGATTGCAGACACGCTTGGTATTGGCGGAATCATGCGCGGGCTACGTACCATTCCTGTATTGTTGGACATCCTCAAAGATATGGAAGAACTCTGTCCAGAAGCGTTATTCATCAACTACGTCAACCCGATGTGCATAAACCAATGGGCGATGAGTCGTGCCAGTAGCATCAAGACAGTCGGTCTCTGCCACAGTGTCCCTGGTACAGCTCATGAACTATCGCATGATATTGGTGTTCCCTATGAAGACATCAACTATGTCGTCGCAGGTATCAACCATATGGCGTTCTACCTGAAATTTGAAGACCGCAACACAGGTGACGACCTCTATCCGCTTATCCATAAAGTCTATGACGAAGGACGTGTGCCCGATACTAATCGTGTGCGCTATGAAATGTTCAAGAAACTTGGTTACTTTGTGACTGAATCCAGCGAACACTTCAGCGAATACACGCCGTGGTTTATCAAAAATTCGCACCCTGAACTGATTGAAGAATTTAACATCCCAATTGAGGAATATATTGAACGCTGTAAGGCAGGTATTATTGCATGGGAACTACTTGAAGAAGTAGAGCAGACTGGACGGATTCCAACTGAAGAAGAAATCATGGAAGCCCTCAAAGATGTCCACCCGATGGATATGATTAAGCGGGGCAAAGTACGTACCATTCAAAGCTTGAATGAAATCAAACGCAGTGTTGAGTATGGGTCGTTGATTATCCACAGTATGGAAACCGGACAACCCAAGACGATTTACGGTAATGTTGCCAATCATGGCATTATCGACAATCTCCCCAGCGGATGCAGTGTCGAAGTCCCCTGTCTGGTTGATGCCAATGGTATCCAACCTGTTCACATCGGGAAAATTCCGCCACACCTCGCCGCGTTGATGCAAACTAACATCAATGTCCAATCACTGACTGTCGAAGCCGCACTGACAGGCAAGCGCGACCATATCTATCACGCCGCTATGCTCGACCCACACACAGGCGCAGAACTCACCCTCGACCAAATCTGGTCAATGGTGGACGAACTGATTGAAGCACACGGCGATTACCTGCCCGAATATCACTAGTCATTGACATAAGCATGTATTCAAAAAGCCTGTGGCACATGTCATGGGCTTTTTGTTTGAGGGGGCATCTTTAGTCCTTGTTTGACCGTTTGCCGAAGACACCACGCTCACCAACAAACTGCCGGATTGCACGAAGCCAGCTATCCCCTTCAACACCAATGGCACTATCAGCTTTGGTCGGGTCATATTTACGGATGAACTCTTGCATGTCATCGTATACAACCTGCCACTTCTCACGCTGAATCTCAATAAATTCGGGTGTACTATGGCGCGCGATAACTTGCCGAAAGTGTGCTAGGCACAACCCATCAGAGGCTTCAAATGCTGTCATAAAGCGGTCGTCGGTCATCTTATCAGCGAAGACAGATATGTAGCGGTCTTGATTTTCGTCGAGTCGAGCACAGACCGGACAAGGCGCATCCGGTGATAGCGCCGATTCCATTTCGCGGTTACCAGTGCGATTAAACAATCCACGCAATCGCTGTTGAGGATTCATTGACGGCTTGGAGCGTTTGATAGCTTCATTGACGACTGCACTATACAATACGGCAATACTCATGACATTACCATTTTCCGCCAATTGCCAGCCATGCACATTACACAACCCCATACTCTGCCGAATAATGGCGTGCATCTCCGGTTGTGTGACAGATTCATAGAGCATAGTATCGAGGAGCTTATCTGAATCACGTTGGAGCAAACGACAGACTGGACAACTATCTTCATCCATCGCATCAATCAAATCAAAATATCCAAACGGAGTCAGCATTATTCTTGCTCAGGTCTATCGTCTTCACCTTCAACCGCATCGGTATAGATGATGCCAGTCTCGGTTGGTGCAGACAAATCCATAAAGCGGTCATAGTCGCTTAAGTTGCATCCTTTGACCAACTGACCGTTACTCTCGACAATATCGACCTGCCGTTTGAAGTCAGCAATCTGTGTCAAGTCTTCTAATATCTCAACTGTCAATGAGAAGGTCACCGTTTCGTCCGGTTCAATCATCTGCAAGCGACCTTGTTCACGGGCTTTATTCTGCCCTTCCGGCACACAGTTACCCGGTTCAACCCCATGCACATAGCTGTTCTTGCGCCCGTTTTTCCATTGTGTCAGGTAAGGTAAGGTGTCTGTCTTCCATGAGAACTTTAAGCCGATGTCATCATTGATGAGTCCGGCATGGGCGCGTCCAGCAGGGTCATTACGAACGTGATGATAGAAGACCTGCTCAGGATAGCCACTCCGCGCTTCATCATACAGATGCCAAGTCGTCACACCCTGACGCGCTGATTCATCCCGCAAATAGACATCACCGGGGACAACCAATTCCGTGCCATTACGGACAATCGGAAAGCCCATATTGAAGTGATAGAGTACCATCAAAGGAACAGGTTTATCGCTATGGTTGGTCACAAAATCGACAATGTTAATACGCGGTTCGCCTAGTTTCCAATTAAACCGTCGTGACACTGCCAACTGCTCGCCATGCAGTTTAGATTGCGACAATTGCGCGGTGAGCTTCATTTCATATTTCGATTCAAATTGGTCAGAGAGACGGGTAGATTTCGGAAATTGTGAGTACGTCCAGCCACTCTTGACGGATATGTCATAGGCTCGGAGGCGGGTATAATGACCGTGTAAGTCGCGGTATTCGCCTGTCGCGCTATCTGTTTCCGGTGGACCAACATGGGTTAAGCCACAGGTTGTCAGTAGACCGCCGTTGAACTGACGTAACCAGTCTTGTCCCCCATCAGGTGGGAAGGGCGCACCCTGACTTATCCACGTCAACGGTATACCCTTATATGATGCAGAAAATATATCCATCCCTCTATCAGGCAACAGTGTAAAGGTTAATCCACTGCTGTTATGTGCATCTAATACGCGCATCCCGTTTGGTAAGGTGGACTCGCGGATGTCAATAAACTGGCGCATATCTACACTGTGCTTTTCAATAATATCCCGTGTAAGCCACTTTGGTCGTGCCACGACAGTTTCTCCTAAATTGTTAGTGCATTAATTTTGCGTTGGTCAACATTCAGCCATTGTAACGTATCTAGCAACCTCCGCGCACTACAATCCGTATTACAAATCATTTTGCCACCTTCTTCCCTGTATATTTCTACTGACTATGCGAAGAAAAATACCTATCATACTATTTGCTCAACTACAAAATCCTATCCGTGTTCTGCTAAAATCAACGCAACAAACACACATTTTTTGAGAAAGGATACAGTCATGACACACAAAAATCTTATTGGCGGGGAATGGCGTGATAGCGACGAGGTCTTAGAAGTCAAATTTCCGTATGATGATACTCCCGTTGGTTCGGTCTATATGGCGACACAACAAGATATGGAAGATGCAATGGCACGCGCCGCCAAAGGCTTTGAGGTCACACGCAGACTGCCGAGTTACAAACGCTCTGAAATTCTCCAGAATATGCACCGCCTCATGCAAGAACGCTTTGATGACATCGTTGAAGCGATGATTATGGAAGGTGGTAAAAATCGAAAGACGGCTATCGGTGAAACCACCCGCGCCCTACAAACTATCTTCGTCTCTAGCGAAGAAGCCCGCCGTATCAATGGTGAGGTCTTTAGCATCGACTGGACACCTACCGGAGAAAATCGTCAAGGTTTTACAAAGCGCGCGCCCATCGGCACTGTCCTTGGCATCACCCCATTCAATTATCCGGTCAACCTTGCCTGCCACAAAATCGGTCCCGCTATCGCTGTCGGCAACCCAATCATCATTAAACCTGCCGAGAGAACCCCATTATCATCAGTCATTCTAGCTGAGATTGTGTTAGAAGCAGGTTACCCAGCAGAAGCCTTCAGTATGCTCAACGCATGGGGGCGCGATACCGAAATTATGGTAACTGACCCGCGCATTGCTATGATTAGCTTTACTGGCAGTGCAGCTGTTGGTTGGATGCTGAAAGCCAAAGCCGGACAGAAGAAAGTCACGCTTGAGCTGGGTGGCAATGCAGGTGTGATTGTCCACAATGATGCTGACTTACAACTGGCATCCAGTCAGGCAGCTGCGGGAAGCTTCGCTAATGCGGGACAAAACTGCATCTCAGTTCAACGTCTGCTGGTACAAAAAGATGTGTTTGAAGAATTTACAGACATGTTCATCGGTAAAGTGAAAGCCCTCAAAGTCGGTGACCCGCGTGATGCTGATACTGATATTGGTCCGATGATTACGCTCAATGATGCCGAACGTGCCGAAAACTGGGTCAACGAGGCGAAAAATGCAGGCGCATCGGTGCTATATGGTGGCACACGAGAGGGCACAATATTCCCGCCGACTGTCATGACAGAAACTGTACCCGATATGAAAGTTGTGTGTGAGGAGGTCTTCGCGCCGATTGTCACCCTTGCCCAATATGACACATGGGACGATGCCGTTGCCATCATCAACGACAGCCCCTATGGATTGCAAGCAGGTCTCTTTACCAATGACATGAAGCGCATCATGGACGCATGGGAACGCATTGATGTCGGTGGGTTGCAGGTGAACAGTGCCTCGACCTTCCGCGTTGACCACATGCCCTATGGCGGGATTAAAGCATCGGGCTTTGGTCGTGAGGGCGTGAAATATGCCGTTGAAGATATGACCGAACTGCGCTTGATGGTGCTCAACCTCGGTTAACGTCAGAAAATATATTTACGAGAAATGCTAAGCCATTGTAGTCAGTTGCGCTTTTGTGATTTCCCACTGCAATGGCTCATTATTCAGATAACGACGTAATTCATCCAGCATTGCTTCCCCCATCGTTTGTGTTTCTCGTGGTTCAATCGCACCGGCAATGTGGGGAGTTAGCATCACATTTGGCATACCGTATAAAGCAGACTCTTTGGCGGGTGGTTCTGGATGAGTAACATCCAACAGCGCATAAACATCAGGTCGTTTCTGTAAGACTGCAATCATTTCCTGTTCGTTGACCAATGCCCCACGCGCTGTGTTGATAAAGGTAGACTTTGGCATCATTGCTTCAAAATGCACACTACGAATCATGCCTTCGGTCTCTGGTGTCCATGGCGCATGTAACGACACCACATGCGATTCTGCAAAAAGCGTCTCCAAATCGACCAATGTTACACCTAATGTACTGGCAGTCTGTTGGTCTACATACGGGTCATACACCAGAATTTCTAGATCAAAGGGTTTCAGCAAATTGCAAACATGACGACCGATAAAGCCCAAGCCAATGATACCTACTCGGCTACGACTCAAGCCCGGATACCCACGGTCTTTATCAAAGCCACGCTCAGATTTTGTCTGTTGCATATATGACCATACACCCTTGAGCGACATGAGAATCTGCCCCACTGTAAATTGTGCCACCAGAACCCCATTAGCATTAGCTGCATGCGTGATACGAACACCCCGTTGCCAGAAGGCTTCCGTCACCACACGCTTAACCGACCCTGCCCCATAAAATACAATCTTCAAATTGGAAGCTAAAGCCAAAAACGCCTCATCAATGGTCGGGCATGTCCAAGACGAAAATAGGATTTCCATATCATTCAACAGGTCAGGTGAAGTCTGCATCACATCTGGCATCTGTGAGGGTGCATATACATCAACCTGTTCGCTGATGGTTTGATATAACGCCGGAGGATACACCATATCTTTTACATGGTCATGCAATATAAACAAGGCTTTACGCATAAGCTCTCCACATAGCAGAATCAAACATCACAGCGTATGATAACATGAAAACACCACCTATCCACTAAACGCCAGACGGTTTATATGAGCAATCAATCAAACGCTTCTCAATCACAAACGGACAGAATCAAAGGACTACTGTATGGCTTGGCAGTCGGTGACCAAATCGGCGGTCCAATTCGTATGGCGTTGCAACTATCAACAGCCCTACTCGACACACATAGGTTTGATGCGAAAAACGTTCTGCGACATTATTATGGTTGGTGGCGTGAAGCCGGATTTGATACAGGTAATGTCGTCCACAATGTGTTTATAGAAATGAAACGCGGGAAACTCAATCTGGAAGCTGTTGAGACCATCCACAGGCAAACCAATGGCATGACAGGTGGATGTAATCCAATGCACCGTGCGAGTCCGCTAGCTCTGCTCAAAACAGCAACCTTCACTGACCTAGAAACCTATGCCATGCAAGATGCCAAACTCACACATTATGACCCTATCGCAGGTGAATGTTCGGCATTTGTTGTCCTCACCTGCCGTCGTATCCTAGAGGGCGCAACTATCAACAATGCACTGACGACCACTTACAATGCACTCAACACTAACTCGCTGTTGAAAACTGACCTTCATGATGTCATCACATTTGACAAAGCCAACCCACAACTTGAAAAGCCATTGTCTAATTATGGGTATTCGCCGGATGTGTTGCGCGCCACTGTTTATATGCTAAAGACCAATGATACATTTGAAGCCACACTAGAATCTGCTTTTGCGTTCGCAGGTGTGGGTAACTATTGTCCGGTTGTGGTCGGTGCAATCGCTGGCGCATATTATGGGTACTCGGCAATTCCGCGACAATTATTCCTAAATCATCATGCAATCGTAGCTCATGAGCTTGACAGTATAATTGAACGGTTTGTCCAACTTTGGAATACAGATGCTTAGCATTTCTGAACATGTTACAATCTGTTTGAAATATTGACCTTATGAAAGCCCATTCATGAACACATCTACGAACATACCGGACAGCACAGTCTGGCGCATTGTCGCGGTCAGTGCTCTATCGGTATTTATCATCTTTGGTATTCGTTTGTCCTTCAGCGTGTTCTTTGCCGAATTTGTCCTCGCAGAAGGCTGGAGCAACGAATCGTCTGCAACCATTTTCAGCTTAAATATGCTGGCATTTGCCATCACAGCACCGATTGCCGGATTATCACTTGACCGTTATGGACCTCGGATTGTCTTTGGTATCGGGGTGATGTTTCTCGCTAGTGGGTTGTTCATGAGTAGTCGTGCCAACACACTCGACGACCTCATGCTGGCGTATGGTATTATCGCTGGTATTGGTCTCGGCATTGTTGGTTTGGGTCCGGTTGCGTCGATTATTGCCGGATGGGTACCACCAAGTCGGCGTGGACGTGCCATTGGGATTGCTTTTGCCGGGACAGGTTTCGGGTCATTAGTATTTGTGCCCCTCGCCAACGTTCTCATTGAACAATTGGCATGGCGTAATGCCTATCTGGTTTTATCATTGGTGTGCTTTTTTATCCTCGCACCCCTGATGATTATCGGACTGAAAAGCCCACCTGCTGTCCAACAGCGCAAACAAAACAAATCAAAGCCTACCGTAAATTGGGGTGAATTACTGAAGAATCCCATTTTCTGGGCGTTGGTTGTCGTCTCCTTTAATGCGCTAGGTCCGCTTCGGTCGTTGACTGTCCATCAAATCGCCTATATCGAATCGGTTGGTATTGACCGTCGAGTTGCATCCAATATTGTCGGATTAGCTGGCTTCCTAACAGCGGGGTCATTCATCGGCATGGGTTGGCTATCGGACAAATTCGGGCGTGTAGTCGCTTTTACGCTGGGTGCAATCAGCCTTATGATGGCAGTTGTGATGTTGTTTCTATTGCGAGATAGCCAACTTATCGTGTTGCTCCTCATGTATGCGACCTTTTACGCGCTGGGTGAAGGCACACGTAGTAGTCAGACAACCGCCCTTGCCAGCGATGTGTTCCAAAATCAAGGACTCGGACTCATCAATGGGATTGTTGGCGGGTGTTTTGGATTGGGTGCAGCACTCGGTCCGTGGTTGGTCGGGCGTATTCGCGATGAGACCGGACAATACGACGGAGGATTTGCAGTGGTTATCACGATGATATTGATTTCGATTGTCGCGTTTATTTACATTGCATGGGCAGGTCGCAAGAAGTCGAAAGATATACCAATCTCACAATCATCGCAAGATTAAACAAGACATTTGATACTGAATAACGTATAGTAAATGTGTAAACGATAAGAGGGAGCAAGGCATGGAAATTGTTAAACTAACATTTGACCAATTGATGGATGGATGGGCAGAGCTTGAGGCATCCCCCACCGATACTGGAACAGTTGAGATGATTGTTCTTCGTCCCGAAACTGAAAAACGGGAAACCGTTGATTCGGTTGAAGTCAACACAAGCGTTGGCGTTGTCGGTGATAACTGGCTGGCACGCGGTAGCAGTAGTACACCGGATGGTAGCGCACACCCTGAGGCACAGATTACGTTGATGAACACCAATGTCGTGCAACTTATTGCACAGGATAAGTCGCGCTGGGATTTGGCAGGTGACCAATTCTTCGTGGACTTCGATTTGTCGATGGAGAATTTACCTGCTGGGTCACAAATCCAAATTGGGACTGTCGTGCTCGAAATCAGCGAGAAACCACATACTGGATGTGCTAAGTTCGCCAAACGTTACGGCGCGCCAGCTCGTAAATTTGTCATGACCGACGAAGGTAAAATTGCCCGTCTGCGTGGTGTCAATGCGCGGGTGATTCAAGATGGTGTTGTCAAACAAGGTGATACCATTCAAAAGCTGTAAGTCACATCATTGGGCATGTCTCTGTGATGTGCCCAAGCTCTCCACATGCTTTACACTGTTTCGCATCACATCTCCCTGTTACACTTCAATCAATACATTTAAATAGTCGTTTTGGTAAATGATACGGACTCATGATTGCGAGTTATTGTATCAATGCTAAAATATTGTATACGTTTACATATCAACAATTATTATTGATGAGGAGATTTTTACATGGCATATCAACTTCCTGAACTCACGTCACCTGAGCCGGTTTCCGACAATGAAGCGATTTTGATTGCAAGTGGTGACTTGCGCCTATCCGCCAATCAAGTCTGCTGGGAAGCCCAATCACAGATGGAAGCCAAAGTCGTAGAAGCCTTCGCCAAAGAAGGTATCACCGTCAAGCGAGGACATGCTTATGACGAAGAACTCAAACACGGCTTTATCTGGAATCAGCGCATGGGTATGGATGTGTTCGCCACCATTCATCCTGACGCAAAACTGATTGTCGCTGAATCCGTCTGGCAGTATAGCCACCATGTTCTGGCAGGATTACGCTCGCATCGTGGACCGATTTTGACCGTGGCTAACTGGAGTGGACAGTGGCCCGGACTGGTCGGCATGCTCAATCTGAACGGCTCACTTACCAAGGCAGGTGTTGACTATAGCACCATCTGGAGCGAGGACTTCACCGATGACTTCTTCCTTGATGGCATCCGCGAATGGATTCAAACAGGCAAAATCACACACCAGACTGACCATGTCAGCGATTACACTGCTGGTAATTCTGATGAAGAAAAACTCGGTCAGGCACTTGCGCAACAACTCAAGCAAGAGAAAGCGATTATGGGTGTTTTCGACGAAGGCTGTATGGGCATGTACAACGCCATCATTGATGACGAAATGCTCAACTCAACCGGACTCTATAAAGAACGCCTGAGCCAATCCGCACTCGTTGCTGCTATGCGTGATGTTTCGGACGATGAAGCATCCGTAGCCCGCCAGTGGTTGGATGATAAGGGTGTGAACTTCAAGACAGGTAGCGACGACGAAACAGAACTCACCGACGCGCAAATCCATGAGCAACTAAAAATGTATATCGCCGCTGTTCGCATTGCAGAAGAATTTGGATGTTCGACGATTGGGATTCAGTATCAGCAAGGGCTAAAAGATATGGCTCCTGCATCTGATTTGGTCGAAGGGCTACTGAACAACGTTGAACGTCCACCTGTCTATCATGCCGAAACAGGCGAAGAACTGTTTGCAGGTCAGGCATTGCCACACTTCAATGAGGTTGATGAATGCGCAGGTGTTGATGCACTCGTGACCAATCGTATTTGGACGGCGATGGGTTATGACCCTGCCACAACGCTACATGACTTGCGTTATGGTGAACATTATTCTGGTGATGGCGTTGATGATTATGTGTGGGTCTTCTTGATTTCCGGTGCGGCTCCGGCATCACACTTTATTGATGGCTATGCAGGTGCGATAAGCGAACGACAACCGCCAATGTACTTCCGCCTTGGTGGTGGTACACTCAAAGGCATCAGCAAACCCGGTGAGATTGTTTGGAGTCGTGTGTTTGTGATGGATGGAAAACTCCACGCCGACCTCGGACTCGCATCAGTAGTTGAATTGCCACAAGAGGAAACCGAACGTCGCTGGCAAGCCACCACACCACAGTGGCCCATCATGCACGCTGTTCTCAAAGGGGTCTCACGCGACCAAATGATGGCACGCCACAAAGCTAATCACCTCAATGTCGCCTATGCCCCATCTGCTGACGAAGCCAAAAACGCCCTGATTGCAAAAGCGTCTATGTTCGCCGAGATGGGCATCGAAGTTCATCTATGTGGCGATGTATAAAGGAAATATTATGTTAACTGGAAAACTGATTCACCCTGAAATATTGCAAGTGCTTGGCACAGTTGGGCACGGCGCAACCATCTTGATTCCCGATGGTAATTATCCCTTTGCGACCCACGCCAACCCAGCAGCAAAGCGCGTCTATCTCAACCTCGCACCGGGTATGGTAACTGTTACCGATGTGCTGGAAGCCGTTCTGAGTGTCACACCTGTGGAAGCAGCACAGGTCATGCGCCGTGATGATGGTGCTGAGCCAAGCATCTATAGTGATTTCCGTGAGATATTGCCCGACGACATCGAATTGCAACCTGTCGAACGCTTCGCCTTTTATGATGAAGCGCGCAAGGAAAACTGCTGTCTCGTCATTGCCACTGGAGAACAACGCATCTATGCCAATATTCTGCTGACGATTGGTGTTGTCCAACCACCCGCCGACCAAGCAGTTTAAAAGTTTGTCAAAATCAAGAGGCACAGAGCAAAAAATCCTTTGTGTCTCTTGACGTATAGCAGACGTTGGGTAAGCGTCGGTTAAACAAATGGGAACAATCGACCTGCATATGACAAAATTAGCTTAACCATAACTTATTGCAGGATTTGATACCCATGAAATTACGATTGCTTTTCTTGCTCTTACTCCTATCAAGTATTCCATTATTCGCTCAACTTACATCAGCAACTGATGGTATTCCAGATAATTGCGAAAATCCTCGTGCTGAGTTCTATCGTGAGAATGTCATCGCACGTTATGAACCACAAAACCAAACCCTTGTTCTCGTTGATTGGACATCAGGTGAAACTCTCCAAATATTGGAAGATAATCTTGAGGACACTTTAATACGTGGGTGGTCGTGGAATTGCCGTTATCTGGCAACTGCAACAGCTAGCTCCAATCAATATGACACCGTCGTTTATGACACACATATCAACCAGCGAGTCGGTAGCATACCAGATGCACAGGTCGTCCCACATACAATTACATGGGGACCGAAGTCATTTCTAGTCGTTGAATCTCGTCATGGTGCTGTGATATGGGATGTGACACAGAATCTACAATATCGACACGATACCGGTTTTCATACAACGTTACATCGCAACTTCACCGAGTTACGATGGGATGCAGATAATATGCAACTGACTGCCAACCTCGCTGTCGGTGGCAAGCGTGTCTATGACTTACGTACAGGCGAAGAGACTGTCCTAACTACCCGCAACATTGGAGAGATTATCATTGGTGGTGAGAAGTTCTTCTGCAAGAACAGTAGCGACCGCTATAATACCAATGCCCAGACCGTCAGTGGTTTACGATTGGGCTATGCTAGAGAAGGTAGCGTAGTCTATCTTAGGCGTTTTCGCATTCCAGAACATCGAAGCGAGATTTTGGAGACTATCGAAGATAATGTAACTGCACTTGATGTGAGAGATTTACGCTGGTCCGCAAATTGTCGGTATCTTGCGGGTTCTGTCCGGGTGAGTTCTGTACCTGATGTATATGAGACTGTTGTTTGGGAGTTTGAGACAAAACGACGTGTCGGGTCTTTTGATGACGCGCGCGAAATCCCGCACCGTATTTCTTGGGATACTGCGGAAAAGCACACACTTGTCCAAACTCGCAACGGAGCATATCTGTGGAATCTCGAAACCAATGAGCGTGTATTGGTCATTGATGAAGTGGAACAATTCTGTACAAGTAGTTATTCCTGTCGCATACGAGAACCCAAAAGCTTTCATCAAGTATATTGGGATGCAGGTCGGGAACAGTTGATTGGTGTGCCCGTGACTGCATCATCGTCGGTCGTCATGTATGATGTCAACACAGGTTTAGAAGTCGAACGATACAGCATCGACGGCGTTGACGAACCGATTCGCTTCATTACATCTAACGACAGCCGTTTACTTGCAATTTACAACTCAGGGCAAATCACACTAATCAACCGAAACACAGGTGAGCGTACACATCTATCAACAATAGATATAGCATCCCAAGACTTCACACATCACGTCGCTATCAGTACAGATAACAACTATCTCGTCCTCAAATCGGGGGCAGATTATTTTGTGTGGGATTTGAATAAGATTGAACCCTATAATCCACCAACAAAAATTTATGAACAAATACAAATTTCTGGTAGCTATAGTATTGCGTTTATCAATAGTACCACAATTGAAACCAGTGGTGGCGGTAGATTAAATATCGTTACAGGTGAGGTATCGGGGAATTTATCCTATGGGTATGGTTCGTCATCATTTGACCCTGAATCACAAATCGCTATGTCGTTTATGGGACTAGATGGGGTATCTGGCAATGGTATTTTGCGGGGACGTGGACGAACAGAGTTTGGCGACTGTGCCATCTTGCCACATTACCACATACAAGAACGCCAACTTATCCTCAACAACACAATAACAGACGAGACTCGTATCATTGCTGACGACCTTAACCGTGTTTTTTCGATGCACTTGTCACCAGACTGCCAAACCTTATACACTATGATACAACTTCGCAACACCAGCCTCCCCTATAATGAAACTCCGGGAGATGTACCCACCGAAAACTATAGTCGCAGAACCTATATTGTATTATGGGATGTGGGGTCGGGATTACCAATCATCACAATGGATAACACAGGGATTGGTCTCAGCTATTCACACAAAATCGGAAGTTCTTACACACATTGGAGTCCTGACGGACAGTACATGCTAATCCGATTCAACGGTCAATATCATATGATTGACATCGCACAGCAATTTGCCCACCCTATCCAATTCTTTGATTCGTCAACTGGATACTTACCTGCATCCGCTGAATCTTATTGGGACTATTCACGTGGACTTGTCTATATTGAAGGTTTCGGTGAGATATTCGCATTAGATATGAAGACAGGTGCAGAACGTATTCGCTTTGAGGTTGGGTATTGTTCGTTCACAAGCCGAGATGGTTGCATGATGGACATCTCTGATGATGGTCAGTATATATTTGGTTATGGCAATCATCGCATGAGTGCTTGGAATATTGATACTCTCGCCCATGTCTACCTTCCTGTAGAATCAGGGCGCAACACCCGTCATCGCACCTACGTCAGCCCGAACCAACAATATATCATCGTCGGACGCTCTGCCATTCACAGTTGGACATTTGAAGGTGAAGAACTAACCACTTTTGGATTCGGCACAAAGACGTTTATCTCGCTGAAATTTATAGACGAGACAACGATTGAGATTGTCATTCCAACTAAAAAAGCGACCGAAATACGACGCTACAACATCCTTAACGGTGAACAACTTAACTAGCACGATTTATTATGTTCAACAAAACTTATGAACACAAGCAATTGTCAGCTTGTGTTCTTTGCGTTACAACTAGTGCATATTCACATCAAGAGTTGGAGACAATCATGCCAATCGAAGCAGTCATATTTGACATGGACGGGGTACTCGTTGATAGCGAAGTATATTGGGACAAGTCGCGGGTGGAATTTGCACAAGACAGGGGCAAAATCTGGACAGACGACTTTCAACGGCTAGCGATGGGACAGAGTACTGTTGGTTGGGCGACAGTAATGAAGGACAAACTCGACCTCGACGAAAGCATAGATGACATCATTGCTGAGATGAAAAAACGGGTTATCGCACACTATGAAGAACGGATGCCGACGCGACCCGGTGCAATCGAATCGGTCAAGCACATGAAAGAACATTTCCGCGTGGGACTCGCATCAGGTTCACCAACAGAAATTATCAAAGCCGTGATGCGTATCACCGGACTCGACCAGATTTTCGAGGTAATGATTTATGGTGATGAAGTCCCCAAGGGCAAACCTGCACCCGACATCTACCTGACAGCCATGAAAGCACTCGGTGTCACCGCCGATGTCACAATTGGCATTGAAGACTCTGCCAATGGAGTCCGCGCCTTAAAGAACGCCGGCATGTTCGCTGTCGCCGCACCCAGCCCCGACTATCCCCTGCCTGATGAGATTCTAGCGATGGTCGATGCTCACATCACCACGTTGGAAGACTTCAACATTGACCTGATTCGAAAGATTGAACGTGCCAGTAGTTAATCCAACACAATTTGATGAATATACCATTCGGGCAGTCCATCAACTTTATCACGTCTTTCTAGTGCAACCATCGTGTCATTATCTGTCATCTGTGCTGAGGTAATGACACCATCAAATTGATAGCTCTCGTGCCATGATTCAGTCTGTACATCCCAGAAGCGTATCTGAGTGTCATCCAATTGAACAACCAGGTAGCCATCATCCTGCGTGAATCCAATAGGTTTGGCAGGTTCGGGCAAGGTCTGGATTTTCTGCCCAGTTTTTATATTCCAGATAGCGACATTACCTAAGCCATAACTACGTCTATGTTTGAATTTTCGAATTACACGCATTTCTGTTCCTGCAAGTAACGAATCTGACGGACTAAATTGCAGATGTTCAATTTGAGTTTGAATATCAAACTCCTGCAATAATTCACTACTATAGATATTCCAGAGACGCAGATAGTCGCCCACATTAAGTTTATCTGACTTGCCAAATCTCCCCACAGGTCGCTTATATTGACGATGATCGCGATTTAAATGTAAAGTTTCATACTGTGTGTAATGAGGTCCAAGCATCCCTGCACGAACATAAGCTGTATTCTCTGCTGTAACAAATGTCTTAAATCTATGGCTAAGAGCAAATCCCGTAATAGTATGTGAAGACGAGCCAACAGCCCATAACATTCTTTGTTGCGACATGCTCCATATCATAACTTCACCGCTTACTGTCACCAGTAGTAAACGATCATTATCTGACAAGAATTCCATGTAATCGAAGCTATGACCGACTGTAACATCCACTCCTACACCAAAAGATGTCTTATGAATCATGTCTGTACTTATTACACCATCAAGAAATTCCTGATTCTTTAGGTCATAGATATAGCAGAATTCTCGATATACAGGCCCAAGGGTATCCTCGTAAAGCAACGCAACATATCGCTGATCCGAACTCACTGCGAATAATTTATCATACCAATCGCGCCAACGTGGTTTCAAAAGGTCAATTGAATACGATGCACCATCAAGTAAATTAATCAGTATTATCGTATCCGATATATTAGGGGCTTTTTGCACACCATACAACATATTACATTTGTTATAGACCGCAGAAATTTCACCAATAACATTCAATTGTTTTGATTTCACTGACACGAGATTTACCATCTACTTTTGCTCAACATAAATAGTATACTCGACAACTCATGACCCATAAAGAACCAAATCTTTGTAGCCTTCGTGAACTTTGTGGTTATCATTGAGCCGAAAATCTGTACCGTGCATTAATCTAAAATTCATTTTACTTTATATTATAGTTATATTAAATATTAATTTTTTTGATTACCTTCAATTTTAGAAAAATTACGAGAGTTCTTATAATGTCCGAACAATTATTTATGGAAGAACGTCGCCGTACCATCCTCGCCGAATTAGAACAAGTCGGACGTGTATCGGTTAAAGACCTCAGCGACAAACTCAATGTGAGCGAAGTCACC